>Ga0213875_10000754_pt1 | contig 24418 bp, 26 predicted proteins | sample BarmaccomBMRX_R8_FD_160105 | JGI IMG/M metagenome (GOLD analysis project Ga0213875, IMG submission 160105) | Root-associated microbial communities from Barbacenia macrantha in rupestrian grasslands, the National Park of Serra do Cipo, Brazil - RX_R8 | ecosystem: Host-associated > Plants > Roots... | reverse complement strand
GCCGCACATCAGTATCGTCTCACGGCTTGATCGGGAGAACCGCGGTCTGCGATCGCGCCGACGGCTTGGCGAGGCGGGATCACGCCGCAATCTCCTGCCGGCGCACAGACGCCCCGACCGGCGATGCGGCAACGGTTTGCAGCAGCCGCTCGACCCGGTGCGCGTAGGTGTGCCGCGACATCACATAATCGTAGGTATCCTCGACCATGCGCGTGCGAAACGCTCCGTCGTGGAACCGCCGCAACGCCTCATCGGTGTTCGAGAGATCCTTATTCAGTGCGATATAGTGGCGATCGGCTTCGAGAATGCCGTTGTACTCGCCGGCGATCAGGATCTGGCAGGTCTTGGTGCCGATCGGCTCGAAATGCCGCGAGGAGATGCTCTTGCCGGAAACCGCGCGCGGCTGGTCGCGGTAGAACCGGTCGAACACCTCGTCGAAGGTTGCCGCCCGATTCTCGAACAGATTGTAGGCCCGGGCCCGTTCCAGCAAGCGGCCGCGGTCATTGAGGTAATAGGTCCCGGATTCAGCGCCGACGATCGCGTTGCAGCCGTTGAGGAACCGACACCACGCGTCGCGGCCGACCCGCTGTTTGCGGATGTCGCAGCGCAGACCGCGCTCGGCGCCGTTGCGCTCGAACCACTCGATCGCATCGGTGCGCTCGCGATCGCCGACAAAAGGCCAGTAGATATCGCCGATAAAGCCGATATCGATATCGCGTGCGACGTCCGGCAGCGGATGATAGCTCTGCGGGTTCAAAGCGTGCGGCATCTCGACGATGCGGGCTTTGTCGCACTCGGCATAGAGATAGCCGGCCGCGGTCAGCGGCAACTGACTGCACACAAACTCGGCTTCGGTCTGCCGTATGAAGGCGATCTTGTCGTCCAGCAGGTCGTATTCATTGCCGATGAAGACCGCCATCGGCGCCCGCCGCCGATCGAACCAGGGCGCCGCCCGCAGCAGCAGCGTCATATCGTCGCCGGCAGCGGCGTGCGAGACAACGATCAGGTCATAGGAGCGCAGCCGCATCAGGCATCGCCCGAAATGGACGAGGTTGTTGATGTTGCACACTTCGACCGCCAGCTGCGGAGAGGCGACGAAGGCATCGCGCCAATCCGCGGCATAGGACAGTTGCGCGTACACGTCGCGCAGTTCGCTGAAGAGGGCATTTACTCGCCCGAAGCGTCGCAGCGGCGCCGGCGGACGGTCGCCGTCGCGGTAGCCGAACATGCCGCGCAGCACGGTATCCACGACCAGCATGCGCGACCCGACGCCGTTGGCGTCGAGGTACAGCGTGCGCAACCTGTCCCTTATCGGGCGCGGCCCGGTCAGGCCGCGGTCGCTACGTGCGGACGCCATAAAACCCGGTGTACCAGTCGACAAACCGGCGAATCCCCTCGGCAACGGTCGTGGTGGGCCGATATCCGATCGCTTTCTGCAGCCGGCTGACATCGGCCATCGTCGCCGGCACGTCGCCGGGCTGAAGCGGCAGCATCTGCAACTGCGCCTTGCGCCCGAGACATTCCTCCAAGGTATGGATGTAGTCGATCAGCTCGATCGGACGGTTGTTGCCGATGTTGAAGAGGCGGAACGGCGCATCGGTTTCCCGCCCGTCCTCCGGGACGTCGTGCGCGCTTGCGATCGCCGGCGGCGAGGCGAGCACACGGACGATTGCCTCGACAACGTCATCGACATAGGTGAAGTCGCGCACCATCCGGCCGTGATTGAATACCGGGATGGGCTCGCCGGCGAGGATGCCGCGGGTGAACTTGAACAGCGCCATGTCGGGCCGTCCCCACGGGCCGTAAACCGTGAAGAAGCGCAGCCCGGTACACGGCAGACCAAAGAGATGGGCATAGCTGTGGGCCGCCAGTTCGTTGGCGCGCTTGGTCGCGGCATAAAGCGTGATCGGATGGTCAACCCGGTCGCTCTCGCGCGACGGCAAGCTGCGGCTGGCGCCGTAAACCGAGCTGGAAGAGGCAAAGACCAGATGGCGCACGCGCTGCGCCCGGGCGCCTTCCAGAATATGGCCGAAGCCGACCAGATTGGCGTCGACATAGGCCAGCGGCTGTTCGAGCGAGTAGCGCACCCCGGCTTGCGCCGCCAGATGAAGGATCGCCTCAAGGCGTTCTTCCGCGAACAGATCGGCCACGGCTTGGCGATCGGCCAGATCCAGCCTGGCAAAACGAAAGCCGGCCTGCTGCTCCAGAACCGCCAGCCGCGCCTTCTTGAGCGAGACGTCGTAGTATGGCGAAAGATTGTCGATTCCGAGCACCTCCTCGCCGTTTGCCAGCAGCCTGGCCGCGCTCGAGAACCCGATGAACCCGGCTGCGCCGGTGACCAGGATTGTCATCGGCACATTACGATGAAGCGGGCTCGACAGGCCTCGCGGCCGAGGCCGCAATGCCGAGCAGGTCCGGTGCGGCGATGCGGGCAACCGCCAGCCCGTGACATCCCGCGATGCCGGCAAGATGCTCGAAACTGTGCTGTGGCGAGCGGGTATCGGTCAGCACCAGCCCGTCGAGGCCGGCCGGCCCGGCTAGTCGTTGCGCCGCCGCGAGATCCGCGACGATGATGCGCCCGGCGCAGCTTCTGCGGCTTTCCCTGGAATCGATCACGCACACCACCTCCACCTCGGTATCGACTGCGCTCAGCACCGCGATCTCGGCCAATTCGCCGGCGCCGTACAATGCGACTTTGCGCCAGCCTCGCGCAGCGCAATGCTCGAACAGCGCGCCGCAATCGCGGCGGGCGCGGCGGAAAAAGTCCAGCGACATGGCGAGGTATTCGGCAGTGAGGCGGCTCTTTTCGGCAAACCCCTGCGGCGTCAGATAGTAGGCATAGCGGTTCAACGGCACCTGCCGCACCTTGACGAGACCCTTTCTTACGCAACGCCGGAGATAGGCGTTGGCAAGGCCAAGGGCGATTCCGAGATCGCCGGCGAGCTTGCGCTGGGTCGTGGCGCTGTCCCGCTCGATCAAGCTCAGCAGGCTGAGGACGATCTGAGGATTGCCGGATTCCCGGTTCGGTTCGCTCAATTCGGCCGCTCTCGGAGCAGCATCAAGGTTGAGCTGCGGTGCAGCCATACCGCGTTCACGCCATGAACGTCAACCTGTTCACGCCTTGATGATGCGGTCGCTGGCGAGGCCGCGCTGGGCGCAGGCGTTGCGGGTGTCGATGATCAACGGCGCGTGTTCGACGAGCAGCGCGTAATCGAGCGCATCGTGGTCGGTGCAGATCAACGCGATCTCGAACTCGCTCACGCCCGCCGGCGTCAACGGCGTGGAGCGCCGGCCGGCGAATTCGGGATGCTCGCGGGTCGAGGGCAGTTCGGGCAGGAACGGGTCGTGATAGGACACGCAGGCGCCGCGCCGTTCGAGGATTTCCATGATCTTCAGCGCCGGGCTTTCGCGCATGTCGTCGACATTCTTCTTGTAGGCGATGCCGACGACCAGGATGCGGGCGCCTTTCAGCGCCCGCCCGGCGCGTTCGCTGAGCGCCGCAACGGCCTTGTCGACCACCCATCGCGGCATCGCCGTGTTGATTTCCCCGGCAAGCTCGATGAAGCGCGTCGCGAGGTCGAATTCGCGCGCTTTCCAGGTCAGGTAGAACGGGTCGATCGGGATGCAGTGGCCGCCGAGTCCCGGGCCGGGGTAGAACGGCATGTAGCCGAACGGCTTGCTCTTGGCGGCTTCGATGACCTCCCAGACATCCACCCCCATCGCCTCGTAGACGATCTTCAACTCGTTGACGAGTGCGATGTTTACCGAGCGAAAGATGTTCTCGGTCAGTTTGACCGCCTCGGCGGTCTCGGGCGAAGAGACCGGGACCGTACGCGCCACCACCTGGTCGTAGAGCGCGCAGGCGAGTTGCAGCGCGTCTGCCCCGTCGCCCCCGACCACCTTCGGAATATCGGCGGTGCCGAACGAGAGGTTGCCGGGATCCTCCCGTTCGGGCGAATAGGCGAGGAAGAAATCGCGGCCCGAGCGCAGTCCGCCACGCTCCAGGATCGGGCGCATCACCTCGCGAGTCGTGCCGGGATAGGTCGTCGATTCGAGCACGACCAGATGGCCCTGCCGCAGATGAGGCGCTATCGCTTCGGTGGTTCGGATGACATAGGTCAGGTCGGGTTCGCGCTGGCGGGTCAGCGGCGTCGGCACGCACAGGATGATGGCGTCGACCTCCCCGAGGCGTCCGAAGTCGTCGGTCGCGGCGAGGCGTTTGTCGCGGCGCAAGGCGGCAATGCTTTCCGAGGCGATGTGACGGATATAGGATTTGCCGGCGTTGAGCTGGTCGACCTTGGTCGGGTCGATATCGAAGCCCAGCGTCGCGAATCCCCGCTCGGCGGCGGTCCGAATCAGCGGCAGCCCGACATAGCCGAGCCCCACCACGCCGATCGTGGCGCTGCGCCGGCGGAAACGGGCAAGCATGGCTCCGATGTCGAGCGGAACGTCCCGATGCTCCACGGCCGCACCCGCGGCGGTGGCGCCAGTGCCAAGAGGAGTCATGCAAAATGGCCGGGTTGTGTGGCTGGGCTGAACGGCGCCGCACAGCGGCCCCGAGCCTCTCTAACAGCCGGGCGCTCGAACCACAAGGCCGCACAAGTCGCACCCGTGCGCGCTTGCCCGGGCTTGGTTTTGGCTGCCCAGCGCGCGTCAGCGCTCGGTTTCGCCGCGATAGAACTGCGCCACGGTTTTCGTCATCTCCAGCAATTGCCGGCGGATGCTGGCATCGGGCATCGCGTAATAGAGGCGGATAAACTCGATCGTCTCCGGGCGTTGCAGATAATCGCGCCATTGCCGGTCCTGGGGGCTGGTTTCGTCCTCGGCCGGCAGGTCGCCGTAAAAGTATGAGACGGTCGCATCCAATATCTCGGCGATCGCCGCGAGCCGGGAGGCGCTGACGCGGTTGGCGCCGCTTTCGTATTTCTGCACCTGCTGGAAGGTTAGGCCGAGCTTGCCGGCGAGCGTCTCCTGATTCATTCCCAGCAACAATCGGCGCATGCGAATGCGGCTGCCGACATGAACATCGATCGGATTGGGTACTCCGGTGCCGCGGCCGTACTGCCGCGGCGGGCCCGGCCTGTCGGGTTGTGCTCGCGTCTTTGTCAAAGCGGCTCCTTCGATCCGCGGCGCTGCTGTCGGCAGCGCACCCTATCGCAAAACCGCCGCCGCAGCACGCTGCCAGTGTCATGCGCGCGAACGCAGCCGGCATCCGTGACCGACGCATGACTGGAACTTCCACCATACCCCCGAACTGCGGTTGCCGGGGCTGCGCCGACCGAAGGCCAGATCGTATCCGAGCGCGCCGATGCCGCGCGAAACGATCGACACCCGCGGACAGTGTCGGTTCCGGGCAGCGACATGCCGACGGCGCGTTGACCCAGTAACCCGGTTCCGCCTCGCCAGGGCACAGCCCTCCACGGTGAAGCGGCAATCATTCGTCATAGCCGCCGCGGCTGCTGATGAACATCAATGCCATCAGACCGACACCGAGCGCGACCGCTACCAGGATACCCAGCACCATCGCCACCCAGCCGCCGAGGCTCATATGGGTGTCGCCGATCCCGCCCCAGAAGTGGATGCTGAGAATCGCGATTACGGCGACCACTGCAATCGCCGCGGCGGCGGCGATCCAACTCGTGAGCGACGGCATCCGGTCACCCCGCCTGGGCGGCCGAGGCCGCCTTGCGCAGGTCCTCGATAAAGCGCTCGGTTTCGACCCGCCGCGTCTGTTCGTCCGGCGCGCGCAGCAACGCCGAGGGGTGCAGTGTCGCCATCGCGTAAGGAGCGAGCGGGCTCGGCACGAAATGGCCGCGCTCCCGGGTCACGCGGAAGCTCTTGCCGAACAGGGCTTGTGCTGCGGTCGAGCCCAGCGCGACCAGCACGCGCGGCGCGACGGCAGCGATCTCGGCCTCCAGCCACGGAAAGCAGGCGGCGATCTCGACCGAGCCCGGCTTGCTGTGAATGCGCCGGGTGCCGCGCGGGACCCATTTGAAATGTTTGACGACGTTGGTGACGTAGGCGCGGCTGCGATCGACCCCGGCGGCGACAAGGCAGCGGTCGAGCAGCGCTCCGGCGGGACCCACGAAGGGATGACCGGCGAGATCCTCGGAATCGCCCGGCTGCTCGCCGACCAGCATTATCGCCGCCTTCTCCGGACCCTCGCCGAACACGGTCTGGGTGGCGTTGCGGTAGAGGTCGCAGGCGGTGCAGCCGGCCGCCTGCCGGCCCAACTCGGCGATTGTGCGGCCGGGCGGCGCCGCGCGCGAAGCTGCCGCGGAGCCGACATCCGGAAATAGATCGTCGGGGCCCGCGCCGGGCGACCGAGTGCGCATTGGCGTTCCTCCTCGGCTCGCGATCTGTCCCATTATTGACGGACAGAAACGCTTCCCGTTCCCCGGAACCCGGCAAGACGGTGAAAGCGGGCTACGCCGGCGCGCCGACTCATGGCAAAGTACCCGCCGCGCGCCGTTGCCGATGGAGAGGCCGATGCCGACAGAGAGCAAGCATGCGGAAACGATCGTGCTGCATGCCGGATATCGCAGCGATCCAGCCACGACCGCGGTCGCGGTGCCGATCTATCAGACCACGAGCTACCAGTTCAACAGCACCGAGCACGCCGCCAACCTGTTCGGGCTGAAGGAATTCGGCAACATCTACACCCGCATCATGAACCCGACCTGCGCCGTGCTCGAAGAGCGGGTGGCGGCGCTGGAAGGCGGGGTCGCGGCGCTGGCGCTGGCCTCGGGCCAGGCGGCCTCGCTGTTCGCGGTGCAGAACATCTGCCAGGCGGGCGACAATTTCGTCAGCTCGACCGACCTCTACGGCGGCACCTGGAACCTGTTTCTGAACACGATGAAGGGAATGGGTGTCGAGGTCCGGTTTGTCGATCCCGCCGACCCGGAAGCCTTCCGCCGCGCCACCGACGCGAAGACACGCTGCTATTACGCCGAGACCCTCCCCAATCCGAAGCTCGAGGTGTTCCCGATCGCCGAGGTGGCGCGGATCGGCCGCGAGCTGGGCGTGCCGCTGATCGTCGACAACACCGCGGCGCCGATTTTGTGCCGGCCGCTCGAGCATGGCGCCGCGGTGGTCATGCACTCGACCACCAAATACATCGGCGGCCACGGCACCTCGATCGGCGGCATCGTTGTCGATGGCGGCAATTTCGACTGGGAGAAGCACGCCGACCGCTTCCCGCTGCTGAACCAGCCCGACGCGAGCTATCACGGCGCGGTGTGGACCCAGGCGGTGAAGCCGCTCGGGCCGATCGCCTACATCATCAAGATGCGGGTCACCCTGCTGCGTGACATCGGCGCCGCCGCGAGTCCGTTCAACGCCTTCCTGCATCTTCAGGGACTGGAGACGCTGCCGTTGCGCATGCGCGCGATCTGCGCCAATGCCGCGATGGTGGCGCGGTTCCTGTCCGAGCACCCCAAGGTCGGCCGGGTGATCTATCCCGGCGTCATGAGCGGCGAGCCGCGGCGGCGCGCCGACGCACATCTCAAGGGCGGGTATGGCGGGCTGCTCGGCTTCGAGCTGAAAGGCGGTCTCGAGGCCGGACGGCGCTTCATCGATGCGCTGAAAATGTTTTATCACGTCGCCAATATCGGCGATGCGCGCAGCCTGGCCATCCACCCGGCGAGCACGACACACTCGCAGCTCAGCCCCGAGGAGCAGCTGCAGACCGGCGTTACCGACGGCTATGTCCGCCTGTCGCTCGGGATCGAGCACGAGGATGACATCCTCGGCGATCTGAAACAGGCGCTCGACGCGGCGTGACGCACGCAAACGCGCCGGCCTAGAAGCCTTCTTCCGGGCCGGCCTTCATGCCGAGATCGCCGCCGGCATTGCCGGCGCTGCTGAGGGCAAGACTGCCGTTCTATTACGGCTGGGTGGTGCTTGCCTGCCTGTGCTGCAGCGGCTTCGCCCGGCAGGGGCCGGCAGTTGCGACGCTATCGATCTTCGTCGAGCCGCTGACCCACGAGTTCGGCTGGTCGCGGGCGGCGCTGTCGGGTGCGGTCTCGCTCGGCGGCATTCTCGCCGCCTTGGCCGCGCCGCTGATCGGGCCATTGCTCGACCGGCACGGATCGCGCGCGATGCTGTGCGGCGCGGTGCTGGTCACGGGGGTGGTGCTGCTGCTGCTGTCGCAAACCGGGTCGCTGCTGGTCTTCTACCTGCTGTTCTGCATCGCCCGAATGAACTGGGCCGGGCCGTTCGAGCTGGCGATCTACGGCGCGGTCAACAACTGGTTTATTGCGCGCCGCCCGTTCGCGACATCGGCCGCCACCGTGGCGCAGATGATCGGGCTCGCAGCGATGCCGCTGATCGCGCAGCTGGCGATCTGGCATCAGGGCTGGCGCGCGGGATGGCTGGCAATCGGGGCGACGACATTGCTGGTCGGACTGCTGCCGAGCTGGCTGTTGCTGGTGCGGCGACCCGAGGATCTTGGGCTGCTGCCCGATGGCGGCGCGCCCGGGACCGACAACAAGCGGCGGTTCGGCGCTATGCGTCGGAGCGCCGCTGCGGAGCCGAGCTTCTCGCGCGCCCAGGCGTTGTGCACCCCGTCCTTCTGGCTGCTGCTGCTCTACACCGTGCTGGTCTACCCGGTGCAGGCCGGGGTCAGCCTGCACCAGGCGCCGCACCTGATCGAGCGCGGCATCGACCCCAACGCGGCCGCGACGATCGTCAGCACCTTCTCGATCATGTCGGCGGTAGCGAGCCTGCTGTGCGGGGTATTGCCGCGCGCCTTGCCGATCCGCTTCCCGCTGGCGCTGACCGGGGCGGTGCTCGCGCTTAGCACCATGGCGATGCTCGGGATTGCCTCGACTCGGCAGGGCTACCTCGCCGCGGGCCTGTTCGGCTTCGGCCTCGGCGGCCTGCTGACCTTGTTGCCGATGGCCTGGGCCGATTATTTCGGACGCGCCAATTTCGGCGCGATCCGCGGCATCGCGCTGTCGGCGCAGGTGGTGGCGCAGGCCGCGGGACCATTATTGTCGGGCGTGCTGCGCGACTGGACCGGCACCTACAGCCTGTCGTTGCGATGTTTCGCGGTATTGTCGTGCCTGAGCGTCGTCGCCGTATTGATGGCCCGACCGCCGCTGCTCTCGCCCGCGGGGTCCGCGATTGTTGCCGGTCGGAGCGTGAGCTAGTCTCCTGAACCAGAGGTTCGCATTACTTCGGCTGGTGCATTGTAGCGGCAGAAGCGCTCGATCCGAGGCAAGCCGCGGCTCGTTTCAACGCCGTCTCGCCGGGGCAAATCGCGCGGCGAATCGCGCAGGGGCAAATCGCGTTGCATCGCGAAGGCGGAGCCGGCAGGATCGCGCCCGACGCGTTTCGGGGGGCGAACGGTGGGGGGTATCGAGCGCGCTTTTAACGGCGGGGGCCGGCTCGTCCTGGTTTGGAGAGCGCTATGGCTCGCCCTCCTCGTGCCGTGCACCGCGGCGGCGGCGGACGACGCCGGCCGCACGACGATCGCGGTTTTTGGCGACAGCCAGGCGCAGGGAATAGCCGGCGGGTTGCAGCGGGTGACGATCGAGGACTCGCGTTTCCGCATCGTCAACCATACCCATCCCGGTGCCGCGCTGGTGCATGGCGAGAATGAATGGTTCGGACCGATCCGGGCCTTTGTGGGGCACGAAAAGGCCGATGTCGCGGTGGTCATGTTCGGGGCCAACGACCGCCTCGACATCCCGGCGGGTGACGGCGGCGGCTATGTGCGTTTCCGCAGCGACGCCTGGCGCGATGTTTACGGCAAGCGCGTCGGCAAGGTGATGTCGGCATTGACCGATGCCGGCCTGAAGGTGATCTGGTGCGGCAATCCGATCGCACGCAGCGATACCTACTCGAACGACATGAGCTACATTAACGAAATCTTTGCCGAGCAGGCGGCGCAATACGGCGTGCAGTTCTTCCCGCTATGGGGGGTCATCGTCGATGACCAGGGCCGTTATGCCGCGCACGGCAAGGACCGCGACGGGGTGACCCGCCGCATGCGCGCCGACGACGGCATCCATTTCACCGCCCCCGGTTATGAGGTGATAGCCGACCGCTTGATCGGCGCTCTGCCGGTTGCCGATGCCCATGCGGCGAAGGCGCCCTGACCTGAGCTGCCGGCTGGCTGCTCTGCTATCGCTCACCGTTGCGATTGCGTGCCCGGCAGCGGTCGCCGCCGACGCAAAGCTCCTGTCGATAACGGCCCCGCTTTTGACGGCCGAGCGCGGCGGCGAGGGGCGGCTATCGGGCGGCGCCAATCTGCGTGGTTTTTTCCTGGCGCTCGAAGGGTTGGAGCGCCACCAGCTGACCCGCCCGGTCCGCATCCTGCAGATCGGCGACAGCCACACCGCCAATGATGCGTTCAGCAGCGCGATGCGGGCGCGGCTGCAGACCCGTTTCGGCGCTGCCGGCCGAGGCTGGCTGCCGGGCGGAGTGCCATTCAAATATTTTCGGCCGCAACTGGTCAGCGTTTCCGAATCGGGCTGGCGCCATCTCGGTCAGGCCGATGCCGGGCAGGTGCCGATGGGCATCGATGTGACGCTTGCGCAAAGCGAGGGACCGGCCGCTCGCATGACCCTGACCAGCACCGAACCAGAAGGCTTCAACCGGTTCGAGCTGGAGCTGCTATTGCAGCCCGGCGGCGGCCCGCTGGCGGTACGCATCGACCAGCGCAAGCCGATCCCGGTCACCACCGATGCTCCCGCGGTGCGGCTCAAGCGGGTCGAAATCAGCCTGCCGGCCGCGGCCCACGAAATCGAGTTGACCGCGCTCGGTCAGCAGCCCGCCGACGTGCTCGGCTGGACCATCGAGCGGCGGCACCCGGGGATCATCTACGAAAATCACGGCACGATCGGCGCCACGATCAACCTGATCGGCAAAATGAATACCTCGGCGGTCGGCTTCGAGCTGGCGGCACGGCGCCCGGCGCTGCTCGTGATCGCCTTCGGCACCAATGAAGGCTTCGACGAATCGCTCGACCTCGGGCAATACGCAGCAAATTTTCAGACGGCCGTCGAGGCATTGCACGACAAGGCGCCGGACGCCTCGGTGCTGATCATCGGGCCGCCCGACGGCAACCGCATGGACAGATCCTGCACCCCCGGCGACGGCCAGCCGGCGTTGCCGGCCGCAGGCTGCACGGCCTCGCTATCCTCCGAGACCAGCTGCGCCTGGCACCCTCCGCGCAATCTCGCGGCGGTACGCCAGATTCAGAAGCGCATTGCGGCGGCGCGTGGCTGGGCGTTCTGGGACTGGTCGCAGGCGATGGGGGGCACCTGCAGCATCGATCGGCTGGCCGGCCTCGACCCGCCGCTTGCCGCCGCTGACCATGTCCATCTGACGAAGACCGGCTACGCCGCCGCCGCCGACATCCTGTTCCAGGATTTGATGGCCGAATACGAAAGGACCAAGCGCGACGCGCGCCCGCCGCGCCGATGAAGCGGCCCGGCGACGCCCCGGCTGTCGCCGGTCAGCGGCGGTCCGCGTTAGCATCTCGCGCACGGCCCGGGTTGGGGTAGCATACTCGAGGTGGAACCAGTAAGGCGCAGGAGGAGAGCATGGCGAGGCCGGTCGCTTTCTACAGCGAGGGCGTCAAGCTCGCCGGCGATCTGTTCCTGCCCTCCGACCTGGGCCGCGGCGAAAGGCGCGCCGGCATCGTCCTTTGCCATGGTTACACCGGGGTGCGTAACCTCTATCTGCCCGACAATGCGCGGGTGCTGAACGAGGCCGGCTATGTCGTTCTGACCTTCGACTACAAGGGCTGGGGCGACAGCGAGGGGCCGCGCAGCCGGCTTGCGCCCTACAGCCGCGTCGCCGATGTCCAGGCGGCGCTGAGTTTCCTCGCGGCGCAATCCGAGGTCCTGCCCGAACGGCTCGGCCTGTACGGCACCAGCTACGGCGGCGCCACCGTGGTATGGACGGCGGCGATCGACCCGCGGGCGGCCTGTATCGTCTCGGTCGTCGGCATCGGCAATGGCCGGCGCTGGATGCGCAGCGTGCGCCGGCCGGATGAATTTGCCGATCTGCTGGACCGAAGCGCCGCCGACCGCGCCCGCCGGGCCATGCACGGCGTCTCCGAATTCGTCGACCGCAACGAGATCCTGCTGCCGGACCGGCAGTCGGCCGAGCTGGCGGCCGCCGCGCGGCGCGGCAACCCCGGCGCGGTCGGGGAAATTCCGCTCGAATATGTCGACGACACATCAGGCTTCAACCCGGAATGGATCGTCGACAGGATCGCGCCGCGGCCGGTGCTGTTCATCACCAGCGATGATGACCGGCTGGTGCCGCCGGCCGAAAGCGAGGCGCTTTTCGCCCGCGCGGGGGAGCCAAAAAAGCTCGTCATGCTGCACGGCTTCGGCCATTACGAGGTCTATGCCGGCGAGGCGTTTCGCCAGGTCATGGACGCCACGACGGCATGGTATCGGCAATACCTGCCGGCGGGGTGACCCGGTGTCCGCGAACAAGGCGCTCGATCCCCGGCTCCACGCGTTTCGGCCCGATCTCGCCGATGCACGGCTGGAAGGCAGGGTCGCCGCGCAACGACACGTCGTCGGCCGCCCGGCGCGGATCATGGCAGGCCTCTGCCCGGTGTCGCGCCGACCCGATCGCAGCGCCCCTATCGACACGCATTACCATTATGGCGAGCCGGTTCTCGTCTTTGCCGAAGAGGACGACTGGGCGTGGTGCCAGTCCGCCTTCGACCGGTATGTCGGGTATGTCGAAGCGCGGGCGCTTGCCAACCCGGCGGCGCCGACGCATTACATCGCGACGCTCGGGTCGCACCTCTACAAGGAAGCCGATCTGCGCTCGCCAAGCCTCGACTTCCTGCCGCGGCACGCCGCCGTGACGATTGCCGAAACCGGTCTCGTGACGCGCGGCACCGGATATGCCCGGCTCGACACCGGCGGGTTTCTGCCGCTGGCCTGCCTGTTGCCGCAGCCGCCGCGCTCGGCGGATCTTGTCGCGGCCGCGCGCCTCTATCTCGGCTGCCCTTATCTATGGGCGGGCAAGAGCTTTTTCGGCCTGGACTGTTCCGGTTTGGTGCAAAGCGCGTTTCGCGATCTCGGGGTGACCGTGCCGCGCGACACCGACCTGCAGCGCGACGTAATCGGCATCGGTATCAGCGTGCGCGACATCGCCGATCTGCGCCGCGGCGACCTCCTTTACCTGCCCGGCCATGTGCTGATCCATGCCGGCGACGGCAGGGTCATCCACGCCGATGGCGCCAGCATGACGGTGCGCGAGGACAACCTTTCCGAGTGGCTGCGAAGCCGCCATCTCGACCTCGAAGATTGCTTTGTGCGCCGGCCCTAAAGCCGGGCCTGCAGGAACGCCGTCATGCGCTCCCAGGCCTGGTTGGCGCAGGCGACGTCGTAGGCCGGGCTGCGCTCGTTGAAGAAGGCATGCGCGGCGTCGTAGCGATACACCTCGTGCGGCGCGCCCGACTGCTTCAGCGCGCTCTCGAGCTGATCGACCGCGGCCGGGGTGCACCAATCGTCGCGGTTGGCGAAATGTCCCTGGAACGGGATCCGGATCTTCGCCGGGTCGGCGAATTCTTCCGGCGGAATGCCGTAGAAGCACAGGGCGGCGGCAGTTTCAGGAATATGCACCGCGGCGGCGACGGTCAGCGCGCCGCCCATGCAGAACCCCATCACCGCGACCCTGCCGCCCTCCCGGCTGAGGTGCTGGACGGCGCCGCGCAAATCCTGGTGCGTCGCATCCGGGAAATCGAGCCCGCTCATCAGGTGGTTGGCTTCGTCCGGCACGGTCGTCAGCCGGCCCTTGTAGAGGTCCGGCGCCAGCGCGTTGTATCCCGCCCGCGCAAAGCGGTCGGCGACGCCGCAGATCTGGTCATTGAGCCCCCACCATTCCTGGATCACCACGATCCCCGGCCGCCCCTGACCGGCAGTCGCGAGGTAACCCCTGGTGCGGCCGCCATCAAGCCGCGCGAACTCGACCATCGTGCCCATCTGATTCCTCCCGCAAAGCGCGCAACGCCAGCGTGCCCCAGCGCCGAGGCGGATGCAATTCGCTGCCGTGAACCCGGCATCGGCCGGCTTCCCATCCCGGTCGGCCGCCCGCATAGTGGCGCTTTCCGATCGTGGGAGGATGCAATGCCTGACGATGCAAAGCCCGGAGACGCAATGAGCGGCGATCTGTTCGAGAAGGGTTTGGCGATGCGGCGGGCGGTGCTCGGCGCCGAATATGTCAACCGCTCGATCGCCAATGTCGACGAGTTCAACAAGCCGTTTCAGAAGCTCGTCACCGAATGGTGCTGGGGCGAGGTGTGGACCCGGCCTGGCCTCGACCGCAAGACCCGCAGCATGCTGAACCTGGCGATGCTGACCGCACTGAACCGGCCGAACGAGGTCCGCCTGCACGTGCGCGGCGCGGTCAACAACGGGGTCACCCGCGAGGAGATCCAGGAGGTATTGCTGCAGGCCTGCATCTATTGCGGCGTACCGGCGGCGCTCGAAAGCTTCCGCATCGCCTCCGAGGTGCTGAAGGAGATGGACGGGCAGAAGAAATAGCCGACCCGCTCGCGTCGATTCGAGCGGGTTCTCGGTCGCGGGCGAAGCCCGGCTCTTGCCAGTTTCGGCCGGAAGCGATGGAATATCCGCGACCTGTACCGGAGGAGGACCGACAAATGGACCAGGACGCCAAGAAGGCCGCGCTGCGCATGATCCCGTACGGCCTCTATGTGCTGACCGCCGATGACGGCAAAGGCAATGTCGCCGGCGCGACGGTGAACTGGGTCACGCAGACCGCGTTCAATCCGCCGCTTGTCGTGGTCGGGGTCAAGACCGACAGCGGCGCCTACCAGATCGTCAAGGACGCCAAATCCTTTGCGCTCAACATGCTGGGCAAGGAGCACAAGGGCCTCGCCTTCACCTATTTCAAGCCGGCGCAGTATGCCGACGGCAAGCTCTCGGGCCAGCCGGTGCACAAGGGCACCACCGGCGCCCCGATCCTCGATGCCGCTCCGGCCGCGGTGGAGTGCAAGGTCACCAGCATCGTCGAGCAGGGCGATCATCACATCGTCGTCGGCGAGGTCGTCGACGCGCATCTGCCGAAGCCGCTGCAAGGCCGCCCTGACGCCGCCATCCTCGAAATGAAGGAGCTCGGCGACAACGTCTTCTACGGCGGCTGAGGAAGCGGCGATCGCGCGGCTGCCGCAGCTCAGCCCGCGCGCAGGCGGTTGACGAAATCGGCGAGGCCGAGGCGGCGGGTACGGCGCAGGCGCTCGGCCCTGAGAATGGCCTCGGCTTCGGCGACGCTGGCCTCGATGTCGTTGTTGATGATCACATAGTCGTACTCCGACCAGTGGCTCATCTCTTCGGCGGCTTTGGCCATGCGGGCGGCCACGATCGCCTCGCTGTCCTGGGCGCGGTTGCGCAATCGCAGTTCGAGCGCGGCGGTGCTCGGCGGCAGCACGAACACCGACACGAGGTCGTGCGGCACGCTTTCCTTCAGCTGTTGCGTGCCCTGCCAATCGATGTCGGTGACGATATCGCCCCCGGTGGCGAGCACCACCTCGACGGCGGCCCGGGGCGTGCCGTAGCTGTGGCCGAACACGGTTGCCTGCTCGAGCAATTCGCCGGCGATCACCATCGCATCGAACCGCTTGCGGTCGATGAAATGATAATCCCGCCCGTCGATCTCGCCGGCGCGCGGCGGCCGCGTCGTGACCGATACCGACAGCGACAGCGCGGGATCGCGTTCGACCAGGCGCCGCGTGATCGTGGTCTTGCCGGCGCCGGACGGCGACGACAATACCAGGATGAAGCCGCGCCGCTGGATTTCGGGCAGGCTCATTCGATGTTCTGAACCTGCTCGCGGAACTGCTCGACCGCCAGCTTGAGCCCGAGGCCGATGCGGGTCAGCTCGATATCGCCCGATTTCGAGCACAGCGTGTTGGCTTCGCGGTTCAGCTCCTGGCACAAAAAGTCGAGCTGGCGGCCGACCGCCTCGCCCTTGTGCAGCAGGTCGCCGGCCTGCGCGATATGGGCCCGCAGGCGGTCGAGTTCCTCGCGCACATCGCCGCGTGCCGCCAACAAGGCCAGTTCCTGCGCCAGCCGTTCTTCGGGCAGTGCCGGAACCGCCTCGGCCAGGGCGGCCAGGCTCGTCCGCAGCCGCGCGCGGATTGCCTCCGGCTGGGTGGCGGCGCAGGCGGCGGCGCGCTCGGCGAGCAGCGCCAGTTCGCCGAGATGGTGATGCAGGGTCAATCCGAGCCGCGCCCCCTCTTCCATCCGAGCCGTCGCCAGCCGGTCGAGCGCCGCCGCCCAGCCGCCGAGCACGGCGCTGCGCCGGGCCTCCACGACCGTATCGCTGTCCTGCTCGGTCGCCTCGATGACGCCGCGCAATGCCAGCAGCCCGTCGAGGCGGGGCGGCGCCGCCTCGATCTCGCCTTCGAGCTCGTTGACCGCCGCGACGAGCTGGCGCAGCAGCTCGCGGTTGATGCGGATCGACGGCGCGCCGAGCCGGTCTACCGTCAGCGCGGCGGCGACATTGCCGCGCCGGAAGCGCCGCGACAGCTCGGCCCTCAGCTGCGCTTCGAGGGGCTCGAAACCGGCCGGCAGGCGCAGCCGCAGATCGAGAGACTTGCCGTTGACGCTCTTCACCTCCCAAATCCAGGAGATGCCGATCTCCTCGCCTTCGGTCCGGGCGAACCCGGTCATGCTGGCCACGCCCACTGCCGCCGCGCTCCCCGCTGGTTCCGGCGCGGTTATAGCGGCGGCCGGCATCGCCAACAATGGCGCGCGATGAAGGGGCCGCCCCCCACCTCGATCCTGATTACCGGCGCTTCCAGCGGCATCGGGGCGGCGCTGGCCCGCCATTATGCCCGCCCCGGCGCGGCACTGTGGCTCGGCGGGCGCAACCAGGCCCGGCTGGATGCGGTCGCTGCAGACTGCCGCGGGCGCGGGGCGGCGACGGATGTCGCCGCGATCGATGTCATGGACCGCGATGCGATGCGGGCGTGGGTGGCGCGCGCCGATGCGATCGACCCGCTCGATCTCGTCATCGCCAATGCTGGCGTGGGCGCGGCCGCCCGCAGCGGCGGCGAGACCGAGGCCGACGCGCTGCGGGTCCTGGGGATCAATTTGATGGGCGTTCTGAACGCATTTTACCCGGCGGTTGAATGCATGCTGCGGCGCGGCCGGGGACAGATCGCGGTGATGAGTTCGCTGGCCGGCTTTCGCGGCCTGCCGAGCGACCCCGCCTACTGTGCGTCGAAAGCCGCGCTGCGCAGCTTCGGCGAGGCCCAGCGACCGGTTCTCGCCGGGCTCGGCATCCGGCTGTCGGTGATCTGTCCCGGCTTTGTCGCCACCCCAATGACCGCGCGCAACGCTTTCCCAATGCCGTTCCTGGTCAGCGCCGAACGCGCCGCGGCGATCATCGCACGCAGGCTCGCCCGGAACCGCGCCCGCATCGCGTTTCCCTGGCCGCTTGCTGCCGCGGTCTGGCTGCTCGCGGCACTGCCGCCGGCATGGACGGACCCGGTGCTGGCCGGGCTGCGGGGGCGGGAGCGGGCGCGGGGGCGGGCATGACCGGCTCCGCCTCGGGTTCGCCGGCGATTTCGCGCCGATAGAACGCGACGTAGCGGTTGTGCTCGGCCAGGGAACGGCTGAAGACGTGCCCGCCGGTGCCGTCGGCCACGAAGTAAAGCTCGTCGGTGCGCTCCGGCCGCACCGCTGCGCGCAGCGCCGATTTGCCGGGATTGGCAATCGGTCCGGGCGGCAGGCCGGCAACGAGGTAGGTGTTGTAGGGGGAGTTGACCATCAGATCGGCCCGGGTCAGCGGCCGCTCGGGCTTGACCGTGCCGCCGTTGCTCAGCGCGTAAAGCACGGTCGGGTCCGCCTGCAGCTTCATGCCGAGCCGCAGCCGATTGAGAAACACACCCGCGATGCGCGGCCGCTCGGCTTCGTGCGCGGCCTCCTTCTCGACGATCGAAGCCAGGATCAGCGCCTCCTGCGGCGTGGCCAGCATCAGATCGGAGCGCCGCTCGTTCCAGGCTTCCGCCAGGGCGCGTGCCATGGCCCGCCGCATGCGCTCGATCAGTTCCTTGCGCTGCTCACCGTAGCTGTAGACATAGGTCTCGGGCAGCAGCTCGCCCTCGGGAGGCAGCGGGCCGGGATCGCCGTCGAGCGCCGGCGCGGCGCGGACCAAGGCGACAATTTCGGCGCTGGTCAACCCTTCCGGCACCGTCAGCTTGTGCTTGACGGTCCGGCCCTCGGCGAGGATATCAAAGATCTCGCGCTCGCTCGCCTCGGCGGGGAATTCGTATTCGCCGGCCTTCAGCTCCCCGCCCCGGCCCGACAGCTCGGCGCCAAGCTCGAACGACCACGGATGCCGGATCACCCCTTCCTGCTCGAGCAGGGCGGCAATCGCGGACATGCCGGTGTGGGGCGGAATGATAAGCGTCCGAGAGGCGGCGAGCGGCCCCGGCGCGGCCACATCGCGATAAACCCAATACCCTGCCCCGCCCAGCCCGGCAGCGATGATGACTGCCGCGACAAAGCTCCAGGCGAGGGTGCGAAGAAAGGCGGCCATCGCTGGCGTCCGTCCGCTTCAGACCGTGCTGCCGCGCCGATTGACTATGAACCGGGAGGTCCGCTGAAAATCAGCGACGCATTGGTGCCGCCGAAACCGAAAGAATTCGACAGCACATAACTCACCTTGCGCTCCTTCGCCTGTTTCGCCACCAGGTCGATGTCGCAGGCCGGGGAGGGATCATCGAGGTTCAACGTCGGCGGCACGATACCATCCCGCAACGCCAGGATCGAAAAGATCGCCTCGACGCTGCCGGCAGCGCCGAGCAGGTGTCCGATCGCCGACTTCGTCGACGACATCGACAGGCTATAGGCGTGCTCGCCGAACAGGCGCTTGACCGCACCAAGCTCGATCTCGTCGCCGAGCGGGGTCGAGGTGCCGTGGGCGTTGATGTAGTCGATCGCCTCCGGCGGCAGCTGCGCCCGCTTCAAGGCGTTGCGCATCGAACGGTAGGCACCGTTGCCATCTTCCGACGGGGCAGTCAGATGAAACGCATCGCCCGACATCCCGTAACCGATGACCTCGGCATAAATCTTCGCCCCCCGGTTTTTGGCGTGCTCGAATTCTTCGAGCACCAGAATGCCGGCGCCTTCCCCCATCACGAAGCCGTCGCGGCCCTGGTCCCAGGGCCGCGACGCGCGCGGCGGATCATCATTGTAGGCGGTCGACAAAGCCCGCGCCGCGGCAAAACCGGCGAGGCCGAGCCGGCAAACCGCGGCTTCCGCCCCGCCACAGACCATGACGTCGGCATCGTCCAGCATGATTAGGCGGGCCGCATCGCCGATCGCATGCGCGCCGGTCGAGCAGGCCGTCACCACGGCGTGGTTCGGGCCCTTGAAGCCGTAGCGGATCGAGACGTTGCCCGAGGCGAGGTTGATCAGATTGGAGGGGATGAAGAACGGCGAGATCCGCCGCGGACCCTTCTCCTGGAGGGTGAGCGCCCCCTCGGTGATGCCCGGCAGACCGCCAATCCCGGAGCCGATCATGACCCCGGTGCGCTCGCATTCCTCCTCGCCGTCCGGCTTCCAGCCGGCGTCTTCGACCGCCTGCGCCGCCGCCGCCATCGCGAAGATGATGAACTCGTCCATCCGGCGCTGATCCTTGGGGGGCACCCAATCATCGGCGTTGAACAGCCCCGAACTGCGGTCGCCGCGAGGCACCTGTGCCGCGATGCGCGCCGGCAGGTCGGAGACGTCAAAGGACTGGATCGCGCGAACGCCCGATTCGCCGGCAATCAGTCGTTCCCAATTCCGTTCGAGCCCGATGCCCAGCGGGGTGACGAGGCCCATACCGGTAATCACGACCCGTTTCATGCACGGGCCGCCGCTGCGGCTACCCAACAAGGCGCGATCCTTGGCGATGATATCGAGCGCCCGGGCAACGTCGCGTCAGCTGTGCGACTCGATGAAGCTCACCGCGTCCCGGACCGTCACGATCTTCTCGGCCGCGTCGTCGGGGATTTCGCACCCGAACTCCTCTTCGAAGGCCATGACAAGCTCGACGGTGTCGAGACTGTCGGCACCCAGATCGTCGATGAAGCTGGCGTTTTCCGTCACCTTCGACTCGTCGACCCCGAGATGCTCGACGACAATCTTTTTGACCCGCTCGGCGACGTCACTCATTCGTGATTTTCCTCAATGGCTTGCTTGGAGGTCGTTGACCAGCGCTTTCGGGCGCCCGCCGGGCTCTCCCGCCAGGGTGTCGCCATAGCGGGGTCTTGCCACCGCGAAGGCGCGGCTCACATAACACGATTTCCGCGAGCGTGCCAGTTTCGGGCAAGGTGCATCGGAGCATCCTTTACACCATCAGCATGCCGCCATTGACGTGCAATGTCTGCCCGGTCATGTAGCCCGCCTCGGGGCTCGCAACGTAGACGGCGGCCGCGGCGACCTCTTCGGGCGTGCCGATTCGCCCTGACGGGATCACGGCAAGGATGCGGCGGCGTTGGGCTTCGTCGAGCGTGTCCGTCATTGCCGTTGCGATGAACCCGGGCGCGATGCAGTTGACGGTGATGCCGCGGGTGGCGACCTCGGCGGCAACCGATTTCGCCATCCCGATCATCGCTGCCTTGGCGGCGGCATAGTTGGCCTGGCCGGCGCTGCCGGTCACCCCGACCACCGAGCTCACGCACACGACGCGCCCATGGCGCCGCCGCACCATGCCGCGCAGGGCGGCGCGGGTCAGCCGAAAAGCCGCGGTCAGGTTGAGCTCGATCACCGACTGCCAATCCTCGTCGCGCAGCCGCAAAGAAAGGGCATCGCGTGCGAAGCCGGCATTGTTGACGAGAATGTCGAGCCGCGACATCGCGCTCTCCGCGGCCTTGACGAGATCGTCGGCCGCGGCGGCATCGGAAAGATCGGCAGCGGCGATGTGGACGCGCCGGCCCAGTTCCCGCGCGAGCGCCTCAAGCGCCGCGGTTCGCGTCCCCGACAGCATGATTTCGGCGCCTCGGCCATGCATGGCGCGCGCGATGGCGCCCCCGATGCCGCCCGAAGCTCCGGTCACCAGCGCGGTCTGGCCGGTCAGATCGAACATCGCGACCGCACTAGAGCCGCTTCAGCAAGGCTTCGACCTCGGCCGGGGTGCCGGCCCAGGACACCGCCAGCTCGCGGTCGATGCGGCGGACCAGCCCGGACAGGACGCGGCCGGCGCCGATCTCGACGATCTCCTCCGCTTCGGCCGATTTCAAAAACTCGACGATCTCGCGCCACCGCACCATCGCGGTGACCTGCTCGACGAGCAGCCGCCTGATCTCGTCGGGATCTCGGGTCGGCGCGGCGGTCACGTCGGCAACCAGCGGCACCACCGGCCGGTGCAGCGCGACGGCTTCCAGCGCCTCGGCGACGGCGTCGGCGGCCGGCGCCATCAGCGGCGAGTGGAACGGGGCGCTGACGGGCAGCATGATCGAGCGGCGCGCGCCGCGCTCGCCGGCGAGCGCGACCGCGCGTTCGACCGCGGTGCGATGGCCGCTGACGACGATCTGCCCCGGACCGTTGTCGTTGGCGATCGCACAGGCGGCGCCGGCCCCTTCGGCGCGCGCCGCCTCGGCCGCGACCTCCCGCGCGGCCTCGAGATCGATGCCGAGCAGCGCGGCCATCGCCCCGTCCCCGACCGGCACCGCCTTCTGCATCGCCTGCCCGCGCCGCTTCAGCAAGCGCGCCGCATCCGCAACCGATAACGCGCCCGCGGCGGCCAGGGCGGAATACTCGCCGAGCGAATGGCCGGCGACATAATCGACCTGCCGGCCGAGATCGAACCCGCCCTCGGCTTCGAGCACGCGGATGACCGCCAGGCTTGCGGCCAACAGCGCCGGCTGGGCGTTTTCGGTCAAAGTGAGTTCGCTTTCCGAACCCTCGAACATCAGCCGGCTCAGGTGCTGTGACAGCGCGTCGTCGACTTCCTCGAACAGCAGCCGCGCGGCCGGGAAGGCTTCGGCCAGCTCCCGCCCCATTCCAGGGGTCTGCGATCCTTGGCCGGGAAATACAAAGGCCCGTTTCATTGAAGGCGCTCCCTCTCGCCGGACCCGGTCATAGACCCGCCGATGGCGGTGTCAAGATTGCGCTTGCGGGCGCGCCCCGCCGGTCACTTGCAGAACCGCAGATCGTCGCGCTCGTTCTCATAATCCTCCATCGTTTGATGCAGGATGCTGTCCGGCGGCAGGGCTTCCAGCGCTTTCTGGATTTTATCGAGGGTCGCCTTGTCGTACACGATCGGCTTTGGACATTTGCCGGCGCTGCAGGCGCCGAGGCCGAGACCCAGCATCAGCACCGCAAACGTCCCCATCCGCATTCGGTCGCCTCATCATTCTTCCACACCATGACGGCTGCCCCAAGCTGGATCAACATCGTGATCGCCGCGACTCGCCCTCACCGGGGGCGCCGACCCGGGCAAAATGTCTCGGCTTCCTTCAACCCCTATGCTACCCGGGCGAGCTGCGGAGGTTTACGATGGAGGGCCGCGCCGGCCTCATCCGGCCTGATAATCGCATAGGCGCCGGGCTCCGGAGACCAGGCTCATGGAATTGTGGAACCACTGCGAAAATCCATACCCGTTCGTTCCGGCGGAGGTGCTGGAGCAGGCCGATTCGGTGCGGGCGAGCCTGCCCAATAAATATTGCGATCCCGAAATCGCGGCGCGTCTTTATGACGAGATCTTCGACGAGTACCGGCTCTGCGACGAGCTGGGTCTGCACATCGTCACCAACGAGCATCATTCCGGCATCAACAATTTGTGGGCCGCCAGCCCGATCATCGGCGGGGTCATCGCGCGCATCACGCAGAAGGTGCGCATCCTGTCGCTCGGCACCTTGGTCACGGTGCGTCCCGACCCGGTGCGCGTCGCCGAGGAATACGCGACGATCGACGTATTGTCGCGCGGCCGGCTCGATATCGGCTTCGTCAAGTCGGGGGCGACCGAGATGGTCTCGGGCGATGCCAACCCGATGCGCATCCGCGAGCGCGAGTGGGAGGCGATCGACCTGATCGAGAAGGCGCTGACCACGCATGACGGGCCGTTCAGCTGGGAAGGCAAGTTCTTCATCCACCCGCATGTCAACATCTGGCCGCGGCCCTACCAGAAGCCGCGGCCGGAATTCTGGGCCGCGACATCAGACCTGCCGACCTGCGCCGAATTGGGCCGGCGCGGCATCGTCAACACGCTGCTGTTTGGCGGCTACGAGCGCACCCGGCAAGCCTTCGACGCCTACAAGCAGGCGCGCGCCGAGGCCGGGCTGCCGAAACCGGGCGAGGACCGGTTTTCGTACATGGCGTTTGCCTATGTCGGCGACACCGACGAGGAAGGCCTGCGCATCGGCCAGAAGATCGCCTGGTTCCTGACCGTCAGCATCAAGAGCGCGCCGCAATTCTCGAAATTCCAGCCCGGCGCGGTCGCGCCCGAGATGGCGCCGCAGGCCTGGCGCGCCGGGGTGTCGCGGCGGCCGCGGCCGACCAATTTGGATGCCGAGGTGCTGATCGGCCAGGGCCAGATGTTCGCCGGCAACCCCGACACGGTGGTACGCCAGATCAAGGAGTTCCGCCGCCGGGTCGGCGGCGTCGGCCGCATCATCATGATGACCCGGCAGGGCCTGGTGACGCATGCGGAGGCCGAGAAAAGCTTCAAGCTCGCGGCCAAAGAGGTGTTGCCGCAATTGCAGGATCTCGAGCCGATCGAGGATGACGTCCCGGCGGTCGCGGCGGCGCAATGACCGACCCGAACCGGCTCGCCGCGATCGAACTCGAAGTATTGCGGCGCGCGAGCACTACCCCGGGGGTTGCGCCGGTCCTGCTGATCCACGGGATTAATCCGGTCAGTGCGCGGGCGCCGTTTCTCGACGCACTCGCCGGCTGCGGCGAGATCGTCGCGCCGTCGCATCCCGGCTTCGGCGGTTCGCCATTGCCATCCGATTTCGACACGATGTACGACCTCGTGCAGCTGTACCGCGAGGTGCTCGACAACATCGCCGGGGATGCGGTGACCGTGATCGGGTTTTCGTTCGGCGGGTGGATCGCGGCGGAGGTCGCGGCCGGCGGCCATCCGAAGCTCGCCCGCCTTATCCTGGTCGACCCGGTCGGGATCAAGATCGGCGGGCGCGAGGAGCGTGACATCGCCCACTTCTTCAACACCTCGCCGGCGGAATTGACCCGCCGCGCCTGGCACGATCCGGCCAGGCGGCCGGAAGGCGTCTACGGCCTGGGCTGGCAGGCGGTTATCGACGAGACCATGAGCGATGCCGAGATGGTCGCGCTCGCCCGCAACTGGGATTCGCTGTGCCTCTACGCCTGGCGGCCGCACATGTACAACCCGCAGCTGAAGCAATGGCTGCGCCGCATCGCGGTGCCGACGCTGGTATTGTGGGGCGCGAGCGACGGCATTG
>Ga0213875_10000753_pt1 | contig 24480 bp, 21 predicted proteins | sample BarmaccomBMRX_R8_FD_160105 | JGI IMG/M metagenome (GOLD analysis project Ga0213875, IMG submission 160105) | Root-associated microbial communities from Barbacenia macrantha in rupestrian grasslands, the National Park of Serra do Cipo, Brazil - RX_R8 | ecosystem: Host-associated > Plants > Roots... | reverse complement strand
TGCTCGAGCCATCTATGCTGGCCTCCAGCACCAGCATGGATTCTGAATCAGAAAAATCGGGCGCCGGGAATCCCTCGCGATTCAGCGGGGTGAGAAACCGCTCTAGATCAGCAATTCAGCCGATGCATCTGAGGCTATCAGCGAAGCGTCGCGCGTTCGCGACATAGCCGGCGGCGCTCTTGCGCAAGCCAGCCCGCTGCTCCTCGCCCAGTTCCTTCATCACGCGTGCCGGCGATCCGATGATCTGGCTGCCCGCCGGAAAGCGCTTGCCCTCGGTCACGAGCGCACCCGCGCCCACGAGACTCTCGTCCGCGATCACCGCTTCGTTCAGCACGGTCGCGCCGATGCCGATCAGCACGCTGTCACCGATCGTGCAGCCGTGGAGCATCGCCTGATGGCCGATCGTGCAATCCCGCCCGATCACCAGCGGTTTGCCGGGATCGGAGTGAAGGACGGCGTTCTCCTGGACGTTGCTGCCCTCGCCGATCGTGATCGGCGTGTTGTCGGCGCGGATCACGACGCCGAACCAGATGCTGGTGTTGCGCGCGAGCCGGACGTCGCCGACCACGACCGCGGAGGGCGCCACCCAGCAGGATCCGTCCTCCGGCAAGGTCGGGCGCTTGCCATCGAGTTCGTAGAGCGGCATCGATGGTGTCTCCCCGTTGCAGTGAGGCAGGTCGGCTCCCGATGCGACGCGAAAGGCCGGGCGCCGCGCCGCTCATGCGCGATTGTTCGGTGATCGGCTAGCCCGCCGGGCCGTCCGTCCCTCAGCGCCCCGCTGCTCGTTCAGGAAAGGAGCCCCTGCGATGCCGACCATCACCGGCGGGTGCCACTGCGGCCTCGTCCACTTCGAAGCCGACGTCCCCGAGGACGCCGAACTCCTCGAGTGCAACTGCTCGATCTGCACGATGACCGGCTATCTCCACCTGATCGTGCCGGATACGAAGTTCCGCCTGCTCGAGGGCGCCCGCGAGACGACGACCTATCGCTTCGGCAGCGGCAAGGCGCGCCACATCTTCTGCATGCAATGCGGGATCAAGAGCTTCTACCGGCCGCGCTCGCATCCCGAAGGCATCAGCATCAACTGGCGCTGCGTCGAAGACAAGGCCGGCTTGGAACCCGCGGTGCGCCCGTTCGACGGGCGGAATTGGGAACAGACACGCGCGGCGCTCGGCTGATCTTCCGCGGCCGCCCTCGCGAAGCGCAAATCCAGAGCTCCACGGCCGGGCTCGGGTTTTCACGGGAGCAGCTGCTGGAGGTGAAGCCCGGCGTGTTCTGCGCCGGGCTCCGCTCGCTCAGCCCCAGCGGCGATTGTGCTTCGCGCGCCAGATGTGGTTGCTCGCGACGTTCTCGCGGTGGCGCAGGATCGCGCGGTCGCGATAGGTCAGGCGGCCGCCGTCGCGATAGCGCATGCGCGCCTCCTGGTGGTGGATCGAGGCTTGCTGGTGCTCCAGCCGGGCGGTCTCGTGCGGCGTGAGACGGCCGCTCTCGACACCGGCGCCGATGCGCTCCTGCTGGTTGTAGTGGCGCTGATCGACGGTCTGCGCGTCGGCGGCACCGGCGACGAGCCCCAGGCCGAGCAGAGCGGCGGCGATACGGGTTGCAAGCTTCATTTTGCCTTCTCCTCACACTCCGGTGCGACGCAACGCGCCGGACGGACCCGGTTTTAGGTATTGCGCTCTGAACTGTCCCGTAACGACCGCTGCAGTCGGCGTTCAGAATGATGGACGCTGCCGCGCCTGCCCCTGAGCAAGCGGCGCGCAAGCTGCTATATCGGCGCCATGCATCCTTCGGCTCTCCATGGTGTCTGAACGCCATGACCCATACAGATACCAGCATCGACAATCCGCTCGGCCTCGACGGGTTCGAGTTTGTCGAGTTCACCGGCCCCGACCCGCAGGCGCTCGGTGACCTCTTCGAGGCGATGGGCTTCACCCATCTTGCCGACCATCGTTCCAAGAACGTGCGGCGCTACACGCAGGGCGACATCAACTTCATCCTCAACATGGACCCCGGCGGGCAGGCTGCCGACTTCCGTGCAGCCCACGGCCCATCCGCCAACGCGATGGCATTCCGCGTTCACGACGCGCGTGCGGCGTTCGAGGAGGCGGTGCGGCGCGGCGCCACGCCGGTGAAGGGCAAGGTCGGGCCGATGGAGCTCAACATTCCCGCGATCGAGGGAATCGGCGGCTCCAGCCTCTATCTGGTCGACCGCTACGGCGCGCAGGAGATTTACGACGTCGACTTCAAGCCGGTTCCCGGCGCGGGCCGGGACGATCGCTCGGTCGGCCTCCACACGCTCGACCATCTCACGCACAATGTGAACCGCGGGCGGATGGCGCATTGGGCGGACTTCTACGAGCGGATCTTCAACTTCCGCGAGATCCGCTACTTCGACATCGAGGGCCAGGCGACCGGGCTCTTCTCCAAGGCGATGGCCGCGCCCGACGACAAGATCCGCATCCCGCTCAACGAAAGCCAGGACGAGCACAGCCAGATCGAGGAATTCCTGAAGGAATACAAGGGCGAAGGCATCCAGCATCTTGCGCTAGCGACCGACGATATCTTCGCGACGGTCGACAAGCTCCGCGCCAACGGCATCCGCTTCCAGGACAGCCCAGAAACCTATTTTGACATGATCGACCAGCGCCTTCCTGGCCACGGCCACGATGTCGAGGCGATGCGCAAACGCCGCATCCTGATCGACGGCGCGCCCGAGACGGGGGGCGGCATCCTGCTCCAGATCTTCACGGAAAACATGGTCGGGCCAATCTTCTTCGAGATCATCCAGCGCAAGGGCAATGACGGTTTCGGCGAGGGCAACTTCAAGGCGCTCTTCGAGAGCCTGGAGCTCGACCAGATCCGTCGCGGCGTAATCCCGGGCAAGGTGGGGGCATGAGGAACGATCCTCCCCCGCAGGGGGAGGGGGACCGGCCGCAGGCCGGTGGAGGGGGATCGCCGCAGGCGACGCGCCCGTCGAACTCCCCCTCCACCACCGGCGTTGCCGGGGGTCCCCCTCCCCGTGCCGGGGAGGGTTATATGCCCGGTTTCGGCAACCACCACGCGACGGAGGCCGTTCCCGGCGCGCTGCCGATCGGGCGCAATTCGCCGCAGAAGGTGCCGTTCGGCCTCTATGCCGAACAGCTTTCCGGCACTGCCTTCACCGCGCCGCGCCACGAGAACCGGCGCAGCTGGCTCTACCGGATGCGGCCCGCCGCGCAGCATCCGCCGTTCACGCGCTACGAGGGCGCGACGCTGCTCCGCTCCGGGCCGTTCGAAGAGGTGCCACCCTCCCCCAACCGGCTGCGCTGGAATCCGCTGCCGCTGCCTGGTCAGCCGACAGATTTCCTCGATGGTCTCGTAAGCTATGCCGGCAATGGCAGTCCCGCCGCGGGCCATGGCATCGGCATCCATCTCTACGCCGCCGATCGATCAATGGAGCGGCGCGCCTTCTTCTCGGCGGACGGCGAACTGCTGATCGTGCCGCAACAGGGCGCGCTCAGGATCGTCACGGAGCTGGGCGTGCTCGCCGTCGCGCCGCGATCGATCGCGCTCATCCCGCGCGGTCTTCGGTTCCGTGTCGGTGTGGACGGCCCGTCGCGCGGCTACGTCTGCGAGAATTACGGCAGTGCCCTCCGCCTGCCCGAACTCGGCCCGATCGGCGCGAACGGTCTCGCCAATCCGCGCGACTTCGAGGCGCCCGTCGCCGCCTTCGAGGATCGCGACGAACCATATGAGCTGATCCAGAAATTCGAGGGCAGGCTGTGGACGACGACGCTCGACCACTCGCCGTTCGACGTCGTCGCCTGGCACGGCAACGTCGCGCCGTGCCGCTACGATCTCGATCGCTTCAACACGATCAACACGGTGAGCTTCGATCATCCCGATCCCTCTATCTTCACCGTGCTGACCTCGCCGAGCGAGACGCCGGGCACCGCCAATTGCGATTTCGTAATCTTCCCGCCGCGCTGGATGGTCGCGGAGGAGACGTTCCGGCCGCCCTGGTTCCACCGCAACGTGATGAGCGAATTCATGGGCCTGATCGCGGGCGAGTATGACGCCAAGGCCGGCGGCTTCGTCCCCGGCGGCGCCTCGCTCCACAACCGCATGAACGGCCACGGGCCCGATCGTTCGAGCTATGGGAAGGCGGTCGCCGCCGAACTGGAGCCGCACCACACCGGCAGCGGCCTCGCCTTCATGTTCGAAAGCCGCCACGTCCTCCGCCCGACTCGCTGGGCGATGGAGGCATCGATCCGCCAGCCCGACTATGACGCGGTCTGGGCCGACTTCCCCAAGGCACGGCTGCCGCGATGATCGCACCGATCGATGCCACGCACGATCCCGCCCGACCCTGCTGGGTCGTGGGCGCGGTGGGGCACCGCGATTTCCCGATCCAGAACCTGCCGCTCGGCATCTTCTCGGCGGGCGACGAACGGCGCGGCGGCATCGCGATCGGCGATTTCGTCCTCGATCTGCGCGCGCTCGCCGCCAGCCGGCTGCTCGACGGACCCGCGCAGGCCGCCGCCGAGGCCGCCTCTGGGCCGACACTGAACCCGTTGCTCGGGCTCGGTTCGGTGCCGCGGCTGGCGCTTCGCCGTCGCGTCTCCGAGCTGCTCTCCGAACGGGAGCAGCGCGGGCGCGTCGCGCCCCTGCTGCACGCGGCGGCGGACTGCGTACTGCATCTGCCCGCCGCGATCGGCGACTACACCGACTTCTACGCCGGCATTCATCACGCCAGCAACGTCGGCCGGCTGTTCCGGCCGGACAACCCGCTGCTGCCCAACTATAAATATGTGCCGATCGGCTATCATGGCCGCGCCTCTTCGGTGCGCAGCTCGGATACCGGAGTCGTGCGCCCGGTCGGACAACGCAAGCCGCCCGAGGCCGCCGTCCCGCTGTTCGGCCCAACGCAGCGACTCGATTACGAGCTCGAGATGGGTGCATGGATCGGGCCAGGCAACGATCTCGGCAGCCCGATCGCGATCGGCGAGGCGGAAGGGCATGTCGCAGGCCTGTGTCTGCTCAACGACTGGTCGGCGCGCGACATCCAGGCTTGGGAGTATCAGCCGCTCGGCCCGTTCCTCGCCAAGAGCTTCGCGACCACGGTCTCGCCGTGGATCGTCACGGCCGAGGCACTGGCGCCGTTCCGCATCGCCCAACCCCCTCGCCCCGCCAGCGAACCCGCGCCGCTTCCCCATCTATTCGATGCGGAGGATCAGGCGCGCGGCGCCTACGCGATCCGGCTCGAGGCTGCGCTGCTCACCGCGAACATGCGCGCGAGCGGCCTGCCGTCGCACCCGCTCTCCAGCGGCCAGATGAGCGCGATGTACTGGACAATCGCGCAGCTCGTCGCGCACCACGCCTCCAACGGCTGCAATCTGCGGCCCGGCGATCTGCTCGGCACCGGCACGATCTCGGCACCGACACCGGATGGCTACGGCAGCCTGCTCGAGATCACCAACGGCGGCGCGACACCGCTGGCGCTGCCGAACGGTGAAACGCGCAGCTTTCTGCAGGATGGTGACGAAGTCATCCTCACCGCTCATGCCGAGGCCGAGGGGTTCGCGACGATCGGCTTCGGGCCCTGTCGCGGCACGATCCTGCCGGCACGAGCCTGAACGCTCAGCCGCGCTCGATCAGCAGCTCGGCGAAGCGCTGGCTCGCGGGCGACGGCGCGCCGCGATGGATCAGCCAGAGCCGGCTGAGCGAATCGGGTTCGTCAAGCGGTCGATAGACCATATGATCGGCATGGATGGCCGCGAGCGAGCGGACCAGCACACTGACGCCGAGGCCGGCGGCGACGAGCCCGAGCAGGCTGGCGATGCCGCTCACCTCCTGAGCGACGTGAAACTCGCGGCCATGGCGTCTGAAGAGCTGCGCGATGTGATCGTTGAAGCCGGCGCCGAGCGCCTGATGATAGCGAACGAATGGCTCGTCGACGATGTCGGCGATACGCAATGGTCGCTCCTGACGGGCCAGCGGATTGTCCTCGTGGATCGCGACGACGAGCGGCTCCTCCAACAGCAATGTCGCCACCAAGCCGTCCGGCAGCAGCGGCTGGCCAAGGTCGCGAATGAAGCCGAGATCGACGCTGCCGTCGTCGATGCCGGCGATCTGAGCGTCGCGGCTGATCTCGGCGAGCGAGAGATGCACCGCCGGATAACGCCGCCGGAACACGCCGAGTGCGCGCGCGACCAGTGGAATGAAGGGAACCGAGGTCACAAATCCGATCGAGAGCTGGCCGGTCTCGCCGCGCTGGACGCGCCGGGCGACGTCCATCGCGTGCGCCGCCTGCTCGAGCGTGCGCCGCGCCTCGGGCAGGAACAGGCGCCCTGCTTCGGTGAGCTCGACGCGGCGGCTGCTGCGATCGAACAGCGGCACGCCGAGCTCGTCCTCAAGCGCGCGCACCTGCTGACTGAGCGGCGGCTGCGATATCCCGAGCGCGGCCGCGGCGCGGCCGAAGTGCAGCTCCTCGGCGACGCGAACGAAGTAGCGAAGGTGGCGCAATTCCATTGATCAAGTCGCAAAAGCTATGGATCGAGCCATATCATATATTTGTTATTCGCTAAAATCCGTTGCACTGCAGCACGGATAACTGCCTCGGCAGTGATTAATCTGTTTACGGCATGGTCGCGACGCTGAGCGATCGCCCTGGAGTCGCAACGATGAACGAGCTCGTGAGGATCGCGCTCAAGCGGCCGCTCACGTTCATCGTGATGGCGGTACTGATCCTCCTCGTGGGGATCGGCGCGGCGGTGCGAACGCCGGTCGATATCTTTCCGGACATCCGCGTGCCCGTGATCGCGGTGGTGTGGCAATATGCCGGCCTGGCGCCGGACGACATGACCGGCCGCATCGTCACACCCTATGAACGGGTGCTCACGACAACGGTCAACGATGTCGAGCATGTCGAGAGCCAGTCGATGCTCGGCATCGGCATCGTGAAGATCTATCTGCAGCCCGGCGCCGACGTGCGCACCGCCACCGCCCAGGTCACGTCGGTCTCGCAGACCATCCTGAAGCAGCTGCCGAACGGCGCGACGCCGCCGCTGATCCTCAACTATTCGGCGTCGACCGTGCCGATCATCCAGCTCGCGCTTTCGGGGCAGGGCCTGAGCGAGCAGCAGCTCTTCGATATCGCGCAGAACCAGATGCGGCCTCAGCTGGTGACGGTGCCCGGCGCTGCGCTCCCCTTCCCCTCGGGTGGCCGCGTCCGTCAGATCCAGATCGATCTCGACACCCAGGCGCTGCAGGCGCGCGGGCTCTCCGCACAGGACGTCGGCAACGCGCTCGCCGCGCAGAACCAGATCAACCCCGCCGGGCTCGCCAAGATCGGCGAGTATCAATATTCGGTGCGCCTGAACAATGCCCCGAGCACGATCGACGCGCTCAACGCGCTCCCGGTAAAGGTCGTCAACGGCGCCACCATCTACATGCGCGACGTCGCACATGTCCGCGACGGCGCGGCGCCGCAGACCAACGTGGTCCATGTCGACGGGCCTCGCTCGGTGCTGATCACCGTCCTCAAGAACGGCTCGATCTCGACGCTCTCGATCATCCAGGGCATCAAAGACAAGATTCCAGATTTGCAGGCGATGCTGCCCTCGTCGCTGACGATCAAGCCGCTCAACGACCAGTCGATCTTCGTCAAAGCGGCGGTCAGCGGCGTGATTCGGGAGGGCGTGATCGCCGCCGCGCTCACCAGCCTGATGATCCTGCTGTTCCTCGGAAGCTGGCGGTCGACCGTCATCGTCGCAATCTCGATACCGCTCGCGGTGCTCGCCGCGATCGCGGCGCTCGCAGCCTTCCACCAGACGCTCAACGTGATGACGCTCGGCGGGCTCGCGCTCGCGGTCGGCATCCTCGTCGACGATGCCACGGTGACCATCGAAAGCATCGAATATCACCTTGAACAGGGCAAGGGCGTGATCCAGGCGATCCTCGACGGGTCCTACCAGATCGTCACGCCGGCGTTCGTCTCGATGCTCTGCATCTGCATCGTGTTCGTGCCGATGTTCGCGCTGCCCGGCGTTGCCGGCTTCCTGTTCGTGCCGATGGCGATGTCGGTGGTGTTCGCGATGGTCGCATCGTTCATCCTGTCGCGCACGCTCGTGCCGACGATGGCGATGTACCTGCTGCGGCAACACAAGAAGGACGGTCACGAAGAGGAGCATTCCTCACGCAATCCGATCAAGCGCTTCCAGCAGGGCTTCGAGGCACGCTTCGAGAAGGTCCGCGCGCGATACGGCGCCATCCTCCAGCTGGCGATCGAGCGGCGGCGGCCGTTCATGATCGGCTTCCTCGCCTGCGTCGCGCTGTCGATGCTGCTGGTGCCGTTCCTCGGCCGCAACTTCTTCCCGTCGGTCGATGCCGGTCAGATCACGCTCCACGTCCGCGCGCCGGTCGGCATGCGCATCGAGGAGAGCGCCGACGAGTTCGATCGCATCGGGCGGCGCATCCGACAGCTGATCCCGGCCGCCGAGCTCAATACGATGGCCGACAATATCGGTTTGCCCAACTCAGGCATCAACACGGTCTACAACAACTCCGGGACGATCGGGCCGCAGGACGGCGACATCTCGATCAATCTCAAGGAGCATCATCGGCCGTCCGCGGAATATGTCGCGCTGCTGCGCCGTGAGCTGCCGAAGAGCTTCCCCGGCACGAGCTTCGCCTTCCTGCCGGCGGATATCACCAGCCAGATCCTCAATTTCGGCGCGCCGGCGCCGATCGACGTTCAGATCGCCGGCAAGAACGCCGCCGGCAACGCCGCCTACGCGGCGAAGCTGCTCCGCGCGATCCGCGACATCCCCGGCATCGCCGACACGCGCATCCAGCAGACGCAGCGCTATCCGCAGCTCAACGTCGACATCGACCGCACGCGGATCGGGCAATATGGTCTCACCGAGCGCGACGTGACGAACAGCCTGGCGAGCTCGCTCGCCGGCACGTCGCAAACCTCACCGACCTTCTATCTGAACCCCGAGAACGGCGTCTCCTATCCGGTGGTGGCGCAGACACCCGAATACAATGTCGACACCCTCACCTCCCTGTCGAACGTGCCGATCTCGGGCGGGACGAGCTCGCCGACCCAGGTGCTCGGCGGCCTCGGCCATATCTATCGGAGCAACACCAATCCGGTGGTGAGCCACTACAACATCCAGCCGACGATCGACATCTACGCCACCACCCAGGGACGCGATCTCGGCGCCGTCGCCGGCGCGGTGAAGGCAGCGATCAAGAAGCTGGCCAAGGACCAGCCGAAAGCCACGACCGTCACGGTGCGCGGCCAGTATCAGACGATGAACACCGCATTTTCCGGCCTCGCCTTCGGCCTCATCGGCGCGATCGTGCTGATCTACCTGCTGATCGTCGTGAACTTCCAGAGCTGGCTCGATCCGTTCATCATCATCACCGCGCTGCCCGGCGCGCTCGCCGGCATCGTCTGGATGCTGTTCATGACCGGCACGACGCTCTCGGTCCCTGCGCTCACCGGCGCGATCATGTGCATGGGTGTCGCCACCGCAAACTCTATCCTGGTGGTGAGCTTCGCGCGCGAGCGGCTCGACGAGTTGAACGACGCCACCAAGGCAGCGATCGAAGCAGGCATGGTCCGCTTCCGCCCAGTGCTGATGACGGCGCTCGCGATGATGATCGGCATGGTGCCGATGGCGCTCGGCATGGGCGAAGGCGGCGAGCAAAACGCGCCGCTCGGCCGCGCCGTGATCGGCGGCCTGCTCGTCGCCACCGCAGCGACGCTGTTTTTCGTGCCCACGGTGTTCAGTTACCTGCATCGCAAGGGCCGCCCCGAACCCTCCGCCCGTGAGCTAGAACTCGCCCATGTCTGAGCAATTCCCCTCCGAACATTTCACCCCGGCCGAAAGCGACGCAGCCGACGACATGCGCCGTATTAAGCGGCTCGGCATCGGCGCCGGCATCGTCGCGCTCGTCGTCGCCTCGGTCGGCATCGGCAGCCGCGTGCTCTCGCACCGCCATCTCGCCGACGAGTCCGCGCAAGCCGCCGTACCGACGGTGAACTACGTCCTGCCGCAGACCGGCGGAGCCGTCAGCAAGGTCGTGCTGCCGGGAACGATCGAGGCGTGGAACAGTGCCGCGATCTACGCGCGGACCCAGGGCTATCTGCGCAAGTGGCTCGCCGACATCGGCGATCATGTGAAGGCAGGGCAGCCGCTCGCGATCCTTGAGGCGCCCGATCTCGACCAGCAGCTGGCGCAGGCCAAGGCGGACTATCAGACCAGCCTCGCCAACCAGTCGCTCGCCGACACCACCGCCAAACGCTGGGCGACGATGCTCAAGGCCGACGCGGTTTCCCAGCAGGAATCGGACGAGAAGCAGGGCGACTTCAAGGCGAAGACCGCCGTCGCCAACGCCAGCCTCGCGGCGGTCAAGCGGCTCGAGGCCGAGAAAGGCTTCACCCGACTGACGGCGCCGTTCGCAGGCACCGTCACCAGTCGTTCGGCGCAGATCGGCGCGCTGGTGATTGCCGGCACCGCCGCCGCGCAGCCGCTGTTCACCGTCTCCGACACGCACCGAATCCGCATCTACGTGCGCGTGCCGCAGGGCTATTCGGCGCAGATCCGTCCGGGCATTCATGCGACACTCTCGCTGCCGGAATATCCGGGTCGTGCGTTCGATGCCGTGCTGGTGCGCTCGGCCGGCGCGGTCGACAACGCGTCGGGTGCGGTGCTCGTCGAGCTCCAGACCGACAACTCCGACGGCGCGCTGAAGCCCGGCGCCTTCGCCCAGGTGAGCTTCCCGACGGGATCTCCTGCCGGCACGCTGCGCATCCCTTCAAGCGCGCTGATCTTCACGGGCAACGGCACGCAGCTGGCGATCGTCGACGGTCAGGGGCACGTCGTGTTGCGACCGGTCACCATCGCCCGCGATCTCGGCAAGCAGCTCGAGATCTCGACCGGTCTCAAGTCGGGCGAGCGCGTCATCGACACACCGCCCGATGCGCTGGAAACGGGCGATAAGGTCAAGGCCGTGCCCGAGCCGAAGGCACCCGATGCCAAGGCCTGATCCGAGCGTCCTTTGTTTCCGTTCGTCCCGAGCGAAGTCGAGGGACGTGCGAGGAACGGCGCGCCAGCGTGTCTCGACTTTGCGCGACGCGAACGTGACAAGATCGGGCCTTGGTCTGGTGCTGGCGGCCTCGCTCGCCGGCTGCTCCTTCGCCCCGCCCTATCATTCGCCGCAGATCGCGGCACCGCCGGCCTACAAGGAAGCCGGCGTGGTGACCGCAGCCGGCTGGACACGGGCCCAGCCGCAGGACGCCGCGCGCGGCGCGTGGTGGCAGCAGTTCGATGACCCCGTACTCGCCGATCTCGAGGCGCGGGTAGAGCGCGCCAGCCCCGATCTCGCCGCCGCGCTGGCGCGTTACGATGCCGCGCGCGCCGCCGTGCGCGTCGCCGCCGCCGACGCGCTGCCGCAGGTGAGCGCCAACGCCAGCGCGGAGCGCGAACGCGAGTCAGCGACGCGACCGCTCTCGACCGGCAGCGCCGCCACCTTCAACAACTACACGGTCGGCGGCTCGGCGAGCTGGGATCTCGATCTCTGGGGTCGCGTCCGCAACGAGGTCGCCGCGCGCAGGGCCGAGGCGCAGGCGAGCGCGGCCGATCTCGCCAATGTGCGGCTCAGCCTCCAATCCGAGCTCGCCGACGCCTATTATCGCGTGCGTGGACTCGATGCGCAGAAGCAGCTGCTCGATCGCACCGTCCAGGCTTATCAGCGCGCCGTCGACCTCACCGTGACGCGTCACAACGGCGGGGTTTCGAACGGGCTCGACGTCAGCCGTGCCCAGAACATCCTGTCGGACGCGCGCGCGCAGATTTCGGACGTGCTCAACCAACGTGCCGCCGCCGAGCATGAGGTTGCCGCGGTGATCGGCGAGCCCGCATCGAGCTTCACGCTCGCCCCGGTGCAGGGGCTGGTGAGCCCGCCGCTGCTGCCGGTCTCGCTGCCCTCCGAGCTGCTCCAGCGCCGCCCCGACATCGCCGAAGCCGAGCGCCGCATCTTCGCGGCCAACGCACGCATAGGCGTCGCCAAGGCTGCCTTCTTTCCGGACATCAGCCTCGGCGCCGCCGGCGGCTTCGACGCGACGCATGGTTCCCTCCTGTCCAATCCGGCGACGTTCTGGGCGCTCGGCCCCGCGCAGGCGCTGCTGACGATCTTCGACGGCGGCCGCCGTGCCGCGCAACTCAAGATCAGTCGCGCCGATTATGACGAGGCGGCGGCGAATTATCGCTCGACCGTGCTCGGCGCGTTCCGCGACGTCGAGGACCAGCTTGCCGCCGCACGGCTGCTCGCGCAGGAATCCGTCGACGAGCGCGACGCTGCCACCGCCGCGCAGCGCACCGAGGATCTCGCCATGGAGCGCTACCGGGACGGCGCGTCCGATTATCTCGACGTCGTCACCGCGCAGACCGCGGCGCTCAGCGCCGAGCGCACTGCGCTCGCGCTCGGGACGCGCCGCCTGCAGACCGCCGTGGCGCTCGTCCGCGCGCTCGGCGGCGATTTCCAGCCGATGCAAACCGCCACGGCAACACGCTAGGCGTTCAGTCATTTAGCCCGTTGGTCCTGAGCGAAGTCGAAGGACGTGCCGCGAAGTGGCGGTTCCCCACGTGCTTCGACTACGCTCAGCACGAACGGATCGGTTGACCGGGCGCGAACCTAAGCCGCGCGCCGCGTGCCGCGCAGGCTGAGCCCGGCGACGAACTGATCGGTGCAACGCTCCCAATCATAGCGGCGGCCTTCGGCGATGCAGGCTGCGCGATCGACGGTGAGCGCGGCGCGGATCGCCGCATCGAGATCATGCGACAGCGCGCCGATCCGCGCCATGCCGCCGGTCGTGCCGCATCCCCCCGGTCCGATGATATCGAGCGGCCCCGGCACCGGGTAGGCGGCGACGGGCACGCCGCTCGCCAGCGCTTCGATCATCACCAGGCCGAAGGTATCGGTGCGGCTCGGAAAGACGAACACGTCGGCCGAGGCATAGGCGGAGGCGAGCCGGCTCCCATGCAGCGGCCCGAGGAAGAGCGTTTCGGGAAAGCGTCGCGCGAGCTCGGCGCGCGCGGGCCCATCGCCGACCACAACCTTGTTGCCGGGTGCGCCGCTGGCGAGAAAGGCTTCGATATTCTTTTCGGGCGCAATGCGGCCGACGTAGAGCTGGATCGGCCCGGCGAGCCCGGCGAGCTCAGGCAGCGGAGGATTGTCGGGCGAGAACAGCGCGAGATCGACGCCCCGCGCCCAGATGTGCGTGTTCGGGAGGCCCCTGCCCTTCAGCTCCTCGCGAAGCGACGCGGTCGCCGCGAAGGTCGCGCTTGCCGGCCCATGGAAGCGCCGCAGGAGCGGCCAGAACAGGTCCGCCGGGAGCCGTGTCCGCACCGCCAGATAATCCGGGAAGCGGGTGTGGAAGGAGGTGGTGAACGGCATGCCCGTGCCCAGGCACCAGCGCCGCGCGGCCCAGCCGAGCGGACCTTCGGTGGCGATATGCACCGCGTCCGGCGCAAACCGCCCGAGCCGTCCTGCGACCTTGCCACGAGCGCCGAGCGCCAGCCGGATCTCCGGATAGGTCGGACATGGGATGGTGCGGAACTGATCGGGCGTGACCGTCTCGACGGCGTGGCCGCGCGCCGTCAACCGCTCGGCGGTGGTGGTCAGCGTGCGGACGACGCCGTTGACCTGCGGCGCCCAGGCATCGCTGACGATGGCGAGCTTCATGCCATCCGCCTCACTCGGCGGGTACCAGTGCCGGCGCGACGAGGTGGAGCGGCTGCGCCGCCGCCTGCTTTGCGCGCTCGGCGACATGCGTCGCCCAGTCGATGATCTCGATGCGGCCGTCGGCGTGCTCGGCGAGCGCGGTGCAGCTCTCGACCCAGTCGCCGTCGTTATAATATGTAACGCCGTTGATCTCGCGGATCTCAGCGGAATGGATGTGGCCGCAGACAACGCCGTCGACGCCGCGTTCGATCGCCGCATGCGCCAGCACCTCCTCGAACTTGGAGATGAACGCCACCGCATTCTTGACGCGCTTCTTGAGATGCGCGGCGAGCGACCAATAAGGTAGCCCCAGCCGCCGCCGCACCCAATTAACCGCTGCGTTCGACTTCAGGAGCAGCGTGTAGGCACTGTCGCCCAGGAAGGCGAGCCAGCGCGCATAGAGCACGATCGAGTCGAACTGGTCGCCGTGCAGCACCAGTAGTCGGCGACCGTCCGCGGTGACGTGGACGTCCTCGGGCAGCAGCTCGACCCCGCCGAAGTCCAGCCCGACATAGTCGCGGAACGCCTCGTCGTGATTGCCGGGAATGTAGACGACGCGGGTACCCTTCTTCGCCTGCTTGAGGATGCAGCGAACGACGTCGTTGTGGCGCGGCGGCCAGTACCAGCCCTTCCTGAGCTGCCAGCCGTCGACGATGTCGCCGACGAGGTAAAGCGTCTCGCATTGGATCGACTTCAGGAAATCGAAGAGCAACTCGGCATTGCAGCCCGGCGTGCCGAGATGCACGTCGGAGATCCAGACGGTGCGATAGCGCGTGCGCGGCGGCTTGTCCTTATGTTCGGGCTCGTCGCTGCGGATCCAGTCCGGCAGCACGTCAGCCATCCGCCGATGCTTGCGCCCGCGGCGATCGGGTTCGGGCGTCGCCCGATACGAAGTATTGGGCAGGGACGCCATCACTGTACCCCCAGGATGTACGCTGACATCATCACTGCGCCTTCTGTAACATGAAACCGAGACGGCGCTGTTGCGGCCATGTTACCGCGATTTGACGGCGAACTACGCCGAGGCGTCGCAATTGTGTCGCGATGCTGAAACATCTCCAAATCAGAAGCGCGACTTGTCGGGGTCGCTTCGAACCCCTGTTCTCGCGTACCGGCGACATGCCGGAGTGGAGGCGCAAGCGATGGCGCATGCCATGGAGCTCGATCAGGTCGCCAACGCCTACGGGCGCTGGGCACCAGTCTACGACATTGTTTTCGGCCCGGTCTTCCGCCAGGGCCGCAGCGCCGCAATCGCGGTCGCGGACCGCATCGGGGGCCGCATCCTCGAGGTCGGTGTCGGCACCGGCATCTCGCTTCCGGGCTACGCATCGAGCAGCCGCGTGTACGGCGTCGACATCTCCGAACCGATGCTCGAAAAGGCGCGCGCCCGCGTTCGCCGGCTCGGGCTCGACAACGTCGAGAACATCGCGGTCGGCGATGCCGAGGCGCTGCAGTTCGCCGATGCCTCGTTCGACGTGGTGGTCGCGCAATATGTCGTCTCCGCGGTGCCGAACCCCGAGCGCGCGCTCGACGAATTCGCCCGCGTCTGCCGTCCCGGCGGCGAGATCGTGATCACCACCCGCGTCGGCGCCGAAAAGGGCATCCGCAAGACGATCGAGAAGGGCCTGATGCCGGTGACGAGCCGCCTGGGCTTCCGCACCGATTTCCCGTTCGAGCTCTACACCGATTGGGCGGCCGACCGCGACGACGTGACGCTGATCGAAAAGCGCGCGCTCCCGCCGCTGGGCCATTTTTCGCTGGTGCGCTTCGCCAAGCATGACAGTCCCAAGGGGAACGCCTGATGCCCGCCATCCGGAAGCTGCAGTTCGAGAGCGACGCCGGCGATCCCGGCTTCCGCGCGCAACTCGCCGAGCAGCGCTGGGACGATCACCGCTTCTACCATCACAGCATCGTCAACCAGTCGCTGCATTTCGTCAGCGCCTGCACGTTCCTCACCGCCTACGCGCTGTTGTTCAAGGATCCCGCGCTGGCCAGCCTGCTCGCCTGGGGCGTGGCGATGACCAGCCGCCAAGCCGGTCATTTCTTCTTCGAGCCCAAGGGCTACGATGCCGAAAACGACGTCAGCCACGAATATAAGGAAGAGGTGAAGGTCGGCTATAACTTGTTCCGCAAATGGGTGCTGATGGCGCTGTGGGCCGCCGTGCCGGCGGTGCTGTGGTTCAACCCGACGCTGTTCGGCACGCTCGAGGCGCCGGACGGTTTTGTCGGCTTCCTGCGCCATGTCGGCATCGCGTGGCTCATGCTCGGCCTCAGCGCGGTGGCGGTCCGTGTCTGCCAGCTTTGGATCGAGCGCGACCTGGAGACCGGGATCGTCTGGGCGACCAAGATCGCCACCGATCCGTTCAGCGACTTCAAGCTCTACAAAACCGCGCCGGTCCGCCTGCTCAAGGGCGAGCGGATGGATGGCCTGTCGCGGGCCTGATCAATCCAGATCCCGTTCGAGCTGAGCCTGTCGAAGCTCTGTCCTTCTTGATCGAAAAAGAAGAACGGCCCTTCGACAAGCTCAGGGCGAACGGGATTCAGGTGAGGTTAGCGCCTCAACCGCTTGCGCACCGCTTCTTTCAGGATCGCCCGGCGGATCGACGTGTTGGTGGTCGTGCCGTCGCTCCACCACCAGCCATCGTCCTGCATAGCGCGGGCCGCGGCGACGAAGCGGCGCATCACCTCCTCGAAGTCGGCGTCCGTATAGTTGAGGCTGAAGATGATCCGCCCGGTGCCAACCCAGCTCAGCATCAAGCCTTCGGCGCGGAGATAATATTGCAGCAGCCAATTGTAGCGCGACGGCGCGGTGTAGCAGACCGTCCAGATCGTCGAGAGGTTGACGACCTGCACCGGCACTTCCGCCGCCGCCAGCGCCGCGTTGAGTGCGGCTGCGCGACCGTTCCAGCGATTATCGAGTCCCTCATAGAGCGCAACGATCTCGGGCGTTTCGATGCGCGTCAGGAACGCGTCCATCGCCCCCATGACATACGGATGTTCCTTGAAGGTACCGCGCGCGAAGCAGATGTCGGCGGGGCGATCGTCGCGCCAGCGCCTCATCAGATCGGCGCGCCCGCAGACGACGCCGACTGGCAGGCCGCCGCCGAGCGTCTTGCCGTAGGTGATCATGTCGGGCTGAACGTCGAAATATTCGCGCGCACCGCCCTTGGCGAGACGGAAACCGACGAACACCTCGTCGAAGATCAGCACGATGCCATTGGCCGTGCAGACCTCCGCCAGGCGCCGCAGCCATTCGGCATAGCCATCCCGATTGAAGTGCGCCGAGCGGCCGCTGTCGACCAGCGTGCCGTCGGACGGGGCGGCGGCGTTGAGGTGCATCGCCTGGAGCGGGTTGACCAGCACGCAGGCGATGTTCTTTCGCGTCGCGAGCACATGCAGCGTGCGTTCGCTCATCTCGGCGAGCGTGTAGGTGCGGTTCGCCGGCACGGGATTGCCGATGCCGGGCTGCACGTCGCCCCACCAGCCATGATAGGCACCCGCGAAACGAACGACGTGGCTGCGCCGCGTGTGATAGCGCGCGAGCCGCACCGCCTGCATCACCGCCTCGGTGCCCGACATGTGGAACGAGACCTCGTCGAGCGCCGAGATCGCCTTCAGCCGGCGGACATTGTCGGCAACGATCGGGTGCAGCGCGCCGAGCACGGGCCCCAGCTCTGCGACCTTAGCGGCGCCTGCCGCGATCGTCTCCTTGTAGAAGTCGTAGCCGAGCAGGTTGACGCCGTAGGAGCCGGTCAGGTCGTAGAAGCGGTTGCCGTCCAGATCCGTTACGATCACGCCGTCCGAGCTTTCGACGAACGCGCCGACGGGCAGCGCCTCGCGCACGATCCGGCTGAACTGGAAGGGCACGCGATAGGCGCCGGTGAACTGGAGATCGGAGAGGCCGGGCTTAACCTCGGCCGTGAGCGCGGCGCTTCTGGCGAAGCGCGTTTTGTAGAGTGCGGAAAGCCGCGCGAAGCCCGCCTCGCGCCGGGCCGCGATGTCCTCCGGCGCACCATCGGCGCGGAAGAAGCGCGCGGCATCATAGTCGTAGAACGGGATCAGCCCGGCGATGCGCTTGCCCCAGCGGACATGGCCGGTGATCCCCTTGTGCTTGGCGCGGCTGAGCGCGAGGCGCTTGTTGCCCTTAGCGGTGGCGACGGCGGCGGCAGCCGCGCCGAGGAAAGCGAGGCTCGCGGAGACATGACCCATGGCCCGGTTCTCCAAGCCATTATGATGACATCGTGATGACGGTACGAAGCGCGCTCAGCAAAATCGTCATGCAGGAAGATCTCAACTTCCTGCTCACCAACCGGCTGCCCCGCCGCGCCGCGACCCGCTTCGTCGGCTGGTTCAGCAAGATCGAGAATCCGCTCGTTGCCAAAGCATCGATCGCGACCTGGCGGCTGTTCAGCGACGTCGACCTCACCGACGCACGCGAGACGCGCTGGCGCTCCATGCACGCCTGCTTCACGCGCGCGCTCCGGGATGGCGCACGCGCCTTCGATCCCGATCCCGCGATACTCGCGAGTCCCTCGGACGCGATCGTCGGCGCGTGCGGGCAGATCGAGCGCGACAGGCTCTATCAGGTGAAAGGCTTCCCCTATCGCCTTGATGAGCTGATCGGCGACGCGGCGGACGATAGAACCTACAGCGACGGCACCTTCGCCACGCTGCGCCTGACCGCGGGCATGTACCACCGCTTCCACGCGCCGCACGACATCATTGTCACGCAGGTCGACTATCGTTCGGGCGATTGCTGGAACGTCAATCCGATCGCGTTGAAACGCGTCGAGAAGCTGTTCTGCCGGAACGAACGCGCGACGATCGCGACGCGGCTCGACGTCGGGGGCTGGCCGGTGCTGCTCGTGCCGGTGGCGGCAATCCTGGTGGCGAGCATCCGCCTCACCTTCCTCGATACCGAGAAGACACTGCGCGACGGCCCGCGCCGCGTCCCGCTCGATCACCATCTCGCCAAGGGGACGGAGATGGGCTGGTTCGAGCATGGCTCGACGATCATCGTCATCGCTCCGCCCGGCTTCGCGCTCGCGGAAGGCATTGCCGAAGGCGTGCGCATACGCGCGGGCGAGGCGCTGATGCGGCTGCCCGACAGCGAACACCTCGGGAGTCCGGGGACGCGCTGACTCGCGGCCGGCGGTGCGCGCTCGCGGGGCCTCGTCCAGAGCATCGATCTGGCGGCGCGCGGCTTGATTCACTTTAACCCACGAGCTTGTTTCGGAAATCGCGGAACATCGCGCGTCGCGCCCGGTTCGTGGCGGACCGGCAGGACGCGGAGACGGCAATGATCCCAGGCAATGGAAGCGCAACCTCGAACGGCCGTCGTCGGCGCGAGGTGCTCTCGGGTGGTGCACTGATCGCCGCCGGCGCGATTGCCGCATCGGCTTCGGGCGCGGCGTCTGCCCAGGTGCCGGCGCAGCCGCGGAGCGCCGGGCCGATTGCTGCAGGGCGTGACACCAGCCTCGCCGGCAAGAGCGCGTTCGTGAGCGGCGCCGCGCGCGGCATCGGCCGCGCGATCGCGGTCGAGCTCGCCGCCAACGGCGCCGACGTGATGATCTTCGACATTGCCGGCTATGTCAGCCCGGCCTCCAATGCCAAGCCGGCGACGCCGGAGGATCTCGCCGAGACCAAGCGCCAGATCGAGGCGCATGGCCGCCGCTGCGTCGCGGTGAAAGGCGACATCCGCGACATCGCACAGCTGCGCGCGGCTGCGAACCAGATGCAGGACGCGTTCGGCAAGATCGACATCGTCGTGGCCGATGCCGCCATCCAGCGCTGGAAGGACCTCCTCGAGATGGAGGACAGCGACTGGAAGGACGTGATCGACGTCAATCTGAACGGCACCGCCAACCAGATCCGCGCCTTCGCGCCGCACATGGTCGCGCGGAAATCCGGGGCGATCATCGTGCTCTCCTCGATGCAGGGCAAGCACGGCACCAGCGGCGCCGCGTCCTACTCCGCCTCCAAGCACGGCATCATCGGGCTGATGAAGTCGGCGGCTATGGAACTCGGCAAGCATGGCATCACCTGCAACGCGATCCTGCCCGGCCTCGTCGATACCGCGCTCACCCGATATCCCGAGCGCTGGAGCCACGTCATCGGCGAGACGATGGACAATCCGCCCAAGAACCCGAGCGAGGCGGAGACCTGGAACAACCGCGCGCCGCGTGTGCCGCTGCGGGTCGCCTGGCTGAAAGCGGAGGACATTTCGCCGATGGCGGTGTTCCTCGCCTCCGATGGCGGCCGGATGGCGAGCGGCGCCTGCTTCGAGGTCACCGCCGGCGACAGTGCGCTCGACGTCTGAGGAGCGCACGATGCCATTTTGCGCGGTCCTGTTCGATATCGATGGCACGCTGGTCGACAGCAACGAGCAGCATGTCGATGCCTGGGCGGTTGCGTTCCGCGCTGCGGGGCATCCGCAGGAGCTGGACGCGATACGCATGCAGATCGGCAAGGGTGGCGACCTGCTCGTGCCGACGCTGCTGCCGGACGCCTCGAAGGAGGAGCAGAAGGCCATCGCCGACGCGCACGGCGCGCACTTCAAGTCCGCCTATCTCGATCATGTTCGGCCGTTCCCCGGCGCGCACGATCTGCTCGCCAAGACCAAGGCCCGCGGGTTCAAGGTGGCGCTCGCCTCCTCGGCCAAGCGCGAGGAGCTCGACCATTATGTCGAGCTGCTCGATGCCAAGCCTCTGATCGCGGCGACGACGAGTATCGACGATGTCGGCACCTCGAAGCCCGCGCCCGACATCTTCGGCTGCGCGATCGAGAAGCTCGGCGTCGCCGCCGCCGACGCGCTCGCGATCGGTGACACGCCCTATGACGTCGAAGCGGCGCGTGGCGCCGGCATCGCGACGATCGGGCTCACCTCCGGCCCATTCAGCGAGCGGCAGATGAGAGACGCGGGCGCGATCGCGATCTTCGCCGATGTCGCCGATCTGCTCCGCAACTTCGAGCGCTCGCCGCTGGCTTCCGGGTGAGACCGGCTCAGTCGCTGCCGTTCGTCAACAGCCCCGCGGAAGGGTCTTCCTGCATCGCGAGACTTTGACGACGGCAAACCGTGTTTCGAGCGATCTAAGCGGATCGCAGGTTTACTCTTCCGCGGTGCCCGGCTCGGCCATGTTGCTGTGCATCTTGGCGAGCACGCTATCGGGCGTGAAGTGCGACATCGCCGCCTGGAACTTGTTCTTCGCGCCCGAGACGATGTGCGCCGAGCCTGCCATCAGCGCGTCCCAGCCGTCCTGCGCGACCTTCTCGGCGTCGTCCTTCTCCTGGGTGCCGACCTTGGTGTCCATCATGTCGGCGCGCTTGAAGAATTCGGTCTCGGTCGGTCCCGGCATCAGCACGGTGATGGTGAGGCCGCTATCCTTGAGCTCCTCGCGCAGCGCGTAACTGAAGCTGTCCAGATAGGCCTTGGTGCCGTTGTAGACCGCCTGGAAACTGCCAGGCATCAGCCCGGCGATCGAGCCGGTGATGAGGATCCTGCCGTCGCCGCGCGCCGCCATCTGCTGCGCGACCTTCTGGAGCAGATAGGTCGTGCCGGTGACGTTGGTATCGATCACGCGCCGCCAGTCGGCGACGTCCTGATCGATGAAAGCGCGGCCGAGTCCGCGCCCGGCGTTGGCCACGAGAACGTCTATCGGGCGTCCGTCGACGGCGGCGAGCAGCTGGTCGTTGCCCTCGACGGTAGCGAGATCCGCTTCGACCGCTTCCACATCGACGCCAAGTTCGCGCAGCTCGTCGGCGCTGGTTTCGATCAGCGGCTCGTCGGCGACGATGACGAGATCATACCCCTCCTTGGCGGCGATGCGGGCGATGAAGTAGCCGATGCCGGTCGAGGCACCGGTGACGACGGCAAGCTTGTTGGCCATTTGGTCTCTCCTTCTCCCCCTCTCTGGAATGGAGGGGTCGGGGGGTGGGTTATTATCGGGGTGAGCGCTCGGCATCGAAGCGACCCACTCCGATCCCTCCCTTCCAGGGAGGGGGACTGGTTAGGCGGCCAACTGCATGCCCGGCTTGAGCACGATCTTGGTCACCTCGTTCTGCTGGTCGTGGAACATCTTGTAGCCTTCCGGTGCCTGCTCCAGCGGCAACCGGTGCGAGATCAGGAAGGTGGTGTCGATCTTGTCTTCCATGATCGCGTTGAGCAGGCCCGGCATATAGTGCTGGACGTGGGTCTGGCCGGTCTTGAGCGTCAGCCCCTTCTCCATGAAGGCGCCGAGCGGGAACTTGTCGACGAAGCCGCCATAGACCGCCGGCATCGAGACGCGGCCGCCCTTGCGACAGGCGATGATCGCCTGGCGGATCGAATGCGGTCGATCGGTGCCGAGGAAGGTCGAAGCCTTGATCTGGTCGATGACATTGTCGACGAAGAAACCATGTGCTTCGAGGCCGACCGCGTCGATCACCGTATCGGGGCCGATGCCCCCGGTCATCTCCATCAGCGCCTCGTAGGTCTTGCTTTCCTCGAAGTTGATCGTCTCGGCACCGAACTTCTTTGCGAGCTCGAGGCGGCTGGGGAAGTGATCGATGGCGATCACCCGCTCCGCCCCCATCAGGAAGGCTGACTGGACGCAGAACAGCCCGACCGGGCCGCAGCCCCACACCGCGACGGTGTCGCCGGCCTCGATTTCGGCATTCTCGGCCGCCATCCAACCGGTCGGCAGGATGTCCGACAGGAACAGCACCTTGTCGTCATCGACGCCGTCCGGGATCACGATCGGGCCGACGTCCGAGAAGGGCACGCGCACATATTCCGCCTGGCCGCCGGCATAACCGCCGGTCATGTGGCTGTAGCCGAACAGGCCCGACATCTCGTGGCCGTAGAGCGGCATCGCGATGTCCTGATTGTCCGCCGGCAGCCCGTTGGGACAGGCCGAATATTGATGCTTGTTGCAATGGTAGCAGGAGCCGCACGCGATCGTGAACGGCACGACGACGCGTTGTCCCTTCTTGAGCGTCGATTTCGGACCGACCTCGACGACTTCGCCCATGAATTCGTGGCCGAGGATGTCACCGGCCTGCAGCGTCGGGATGTACGCGTCGTAGAGGTGGAGGTCGGATCCGCAGATCGCGGTCGAGGTGATCTTGATGATCGCATCGCGCGGGTTGAGGATTTCGGGATCGTCCACCGTTTCCATGCGGACGTCATGCTTGCCGTGCCAGGTGAGCGCGCGCATCAGGCCTTCTCCTCCTCGAGCTGCGCGCGGGTGCGCGACGACGTGGCGACCTCGCCGGTTTCCATGAGCTGCTTGAAGCGGCGGAGATCGCGCCTCGCCTGGATCGCCGGCTCGCGCTGGAAGAGCTTCGCGACGAACTTGCCGATCGCGCCGCCCGGCGGATCATAGGCGATCGTCGCGACGACCACGGTGCCGCGTGCGCCGGCATCGCGGAACTCGATGCGGCCGGAATTGACGATGTCGGCGCCGGGCTCGGATGCCCAGGCGATCAGCCGCCCGGCTTCCTCCTCGGTGATCCGCGCATCCCACTCGACGGTGCGGCCGCCGGGCGCCTTCACCACCCAATGCGAGCGCTGCGCATCGATGACGTCGACGCGCTCGACATTGTCCATGAAGGTCACGAGGTTCGCGAAGTCACGCCAGAAGGCGAAGAGTTCGTCGCGCGAGCGATTGATCGTGACCGCGCGGCCGACGACATGGTCGCCCTGCTGATCGATCAGTGCTTCGGTCGCCTGGTCCTGATGCTTCGCGGCGGACGCCGGTGCGTCGTCGCGCGATGCGCTCTGCGTTTCGGCCATGCCATGTCTCCGAGAGGAATGGCCCGACGAACGGCCCGCGTGACGCGGCGTTCCGATCGTTTCGGTTGCGACGCGTAGAAATAATCGAGCCACTGATGCAGGTTAGGTTTCGCTGGCCGTGTCGCACCGCGCGTTCAGAACTCGTGGGTGATGCCCAGCTCCACGCGCGTCCGGTGAAAGTCATAGAAGAACACCGGCGAGCGGTTCGCGGTGTAGCCGACGCGGATCACCGGCACGAGACCATGAACTGCGAGCCGCCGGATGAGCCCAAAGTCCCGGTGCCGGACATCGTGCCGAGCGCATCCTGCCCGGTTCCGGTGAAGACGGTCGGATCCTCGTTGCCGCGAAGCGTGAGGCTGGTCGAGATCGCGCCGCTCTGCAGATTGGCGGTCAGTGTGCCGGTCGAGCCGGTCAAGTTGTAGCCGGAAGTCGTCCCGCTCCCCGGATCCTTCACGGATGCGAAGCCGTTCGCCACGCCGGTGTAGGTGAATGTACCGGTGCGGGCGAAGGTGGTCGGCGTGTCCTGGCCGGTCAGGAAGACACGCGCGTTGAAGGCATCGACGGTCTCGCTGCCGGTCGTCCACAGGCCATAGAGCAGATAATTGAGGTTGACCCCGCCGCCGCCTTCCTGAGCGAGATAGAGGCTGTCGTCGCGATCGCCCGTGCGGTGGAAGAAGGTCGCACCGTTCGTGAACTGCTGCTGCAGGTCCGCCTGCGTGAACGTGTGCGTGTCGCTGTTGTCGGTGATGGTGAACGTCGGCTGCGCCTGCGTCCCGCCTTCGGTGATCGTGACAGCGTTGAATGCGCTCGGCTGCGCAATGGTCACGCTGGTCGTCTGCCCAGTATCGCTGTTGAAGTTCCCGGACACGCGCGCGCCCGTGTTGCTCAAAGTGGCCGTCGGCGTCGGCGTCGGCGTCGGTGTCGGAGTG
>Ga0213875_10000752_pt1 | contig 24493 bp, 24 predicted proteins | sample BarmaccomBMRX_R8_FD_160105 | JGI IMG/M metagenome (GOLD analysis project Ga0213875, IMG submission 160105) | Root-associated microbial communities from Barbacenia macrantha in rupestrian grasslands, the National Park of Serra do Cipo, Brazil - RX_R8 | ecosystem: Host-associated > Plants > Roots... | reverse complement strand
GGTCACTCGACACCCGGAACCCGCAGCGGGACAAGCACCTGCGCTCGGCCGCCTTTTTCGACATCGCCAACCATACGCACTTCACCTACACCGTGGACAGCGTGCGCCCGGCCGCCGACGGCGTGCGGGTCGAGGGCAGCCTCACCGTTCGCGACCAGACCCGCCCGGCGCCGTTCGACGCGACCGTCTCCACCGCCGGTAACGAGGTCACGCTGGACGGGGCGCTCCAGGTCAACCGCAAGGACTTCGGCCTGAACTGGAACTTCCTGGGGATCGCCTCGATCCACAACACGCTGGTGGTGCACGCCGTCTTCACCCGCGCCGCCGCGCCCGCCTGAGACGCCGCGCCCGCCTGAGCCCCGGCCCGCGCCCACGTGCCCGCGCGGGCCGCGCGGGCCGCCCCGGCTCAGCCCACCTTCACCAGCCCGCTCTTGAACCCCGTGATCACCAGCTGCACCCGGTCGCGGGCGCCGAGCTTGGCCAGCAGGTGGGCGACGTGGGTCTTGGCGGTGGCCGGGCTGATGACCAGGGTGTCGGCGATCTCGCTGTTGGACATGCCCCGGGCGACCAGGGTCAGCACCTCCAGCTCGCGCTCGGTCAGGCCGTCGAGCACGCTGCTGGCCGGCGCGGCGCCGGCCCCTCCCGACCGGGCCGAGTCCGGTAGCCGGGCGAACTCGCCGATCAGCCGCCGGGTGATGCTGGGGGCCAGCAGCGCGTCGCCCGCCGCCACCACCCGGATGGCGGCCAGCAGGTCGGCCGGCATGGTGTCCTTGAGCAGGAAGCCGCTGGCCCCGGCCCGCAACGCCGCGTAGACGTACTCGTCCAGGTCGAACGTGGTCAGGATCAGCGTGCGGACGCCGCTGCCGTCGGCGCTGATCTGACGGGTGGCCTCGATCCCGTCCATGACCGGCATCCGCACGTCCATCAGCACCACGTCGGGCCGGGTCTGCCGGGTCACCTCGATCGCTTCCTGGCCGTTGGCGGCCTCGCCGACCACCGAGAACCCGTCGGTGGCGTCGATGATGCCGCGGAACCCGACCCGGACCAGGGCCTGGTCGTCGGCCACCACCACCCGCAGCGTCACGGCCCGCTCACCGGCCCCACCGAGCCAACCGGGCCCAGCGAGCCCGCCGGGCTGGCCGCCTCCGGGGCGGCCGTGAGCGGCAGGGTGGCGGCGACCCGGAACCCGCCGCCGGGCCGCGGCCCGGCGCTGAACTCGCCGCCCAGCAGGTGCGCCCGCTCGCGCATGCCGATCAGCCCGTGCCCGGTGCCGGGGCCGGGCGGCGCGCTGGCGTCCCCCTGGTCGAGGATCTCGAGCCTCAGTTCCTGCTCCCGGTAGTCCAGCCGGACCCGGCAGTCCGGGGTGGCGGCGTGCTTGACCACGTTGGTCAGCGCCTCCTGGATGATACGGAAGGCGGACAGGTCCACGCTGGCGGGCACGTCGACCGGCGCACCGGTGACCTCCAGGGCCACGTGCACGCCCGCGTGCCCGACCCGGGTGATCAGCCGCTCCAGGTCAGCCAGCCCATCTGCGGGCCGCAGCGGCGCTCCTGGCGCCGCCGGCGAGGCCCCGGCGCCCGCGGCCGGGGCGTCTGCCTGGCGCAGCACCGACAGCATCCGGCGCATCTCATCGAGCGCGTCCCGGCTGGTGGCCTGGATCGCGCTCAGCGCCTCGCGGGCCTGCCCGGGCTGGTTGTCGATCACGTACTGCCCGAAGCCGGCCTGGACCGCGATCACCGCCATGCTGTGGGCGACCACGTCGTGCAGTTCGCGCGCGATCCGCAGCCGCTCCTCGGCCACCGCCTGGCTGGCCGCCTGCTGCTGCAGGCCGCTGGCGTAGGCGCGGCGCTGCCGGGCCATCGACCCGAACAGCCAGAGGACGATCAGCATCAGGCCGATCGGGACCGCCGTGGTCGAGGCGACCCGGCCCAGCGCGGCCAGGCCGGACTCCAGCACCAGGGCGACGACCAGGGCGGTGGCCGACAGTCGGCGCCGGTACGTCACCGCCACCATGTACAGCACGTAGGCGGCCGGGAAGGCGACGATCACCGCGTTGACCGGCTCCATGAGCCCCAGGGTCAGGTACACGGCCAGGACCGCGCCGAACGAGACCAGCGGCTGGATCCGGCGCAGCGCCACCGGGACCGCCGCCAGCGAGGCCAGGCCGACCATCAGCACCAGCTCGGGCCAGCTGTCGGTGCGGTGGTCGGCCACCCCGGTGGCGCCGGCCAGCACCAGCAGCGCCAGCACGGCCGCCAGGCAGTCGAGCGCGATCCAGTGCGAGCGGCGCATCCGGGCGGTGATCGGCGGCCGCACTCGCGGCCCGTCTCCCGGCGTGATGCTCACGGTTCTACGGTAACCGCGCAGGCCCGTTCCGCGCGTCGGCCAGCGAGCCTACGCCCCCGGGCTTACCCGGCCCCGGCAACTTCGATCCGCTGGCCGACGCGGGGAGCCGGGCGGCCGGGTCACAGTGAGCACAACACTCCGAAGAAAGGCTCCCACCGTGCTCACCACCTCCGACCCGCCCGCTCCCGTGCCGCCCGGCGCGGTGACCGGCGCCGCGGTCATCGAAACGACCGCGCTCACCAAGCGCTATCCGGGCGGGGTCACCGCCCTCGACTCGCTCACCGTCGAGGTGGCGCCCGGCATCACCGGCCTCATCGGGGCCAACGGAGCCGGCAAGTCCACCCTGATCAAGATCCTGCTGGGACTGCTGCCGCCGACCAAGGGGCGGGCCCGGGTGCTCGGTCTGGACGGCCAGCGGGACGCCGAGCAGATCCGCACGCTGGTCGGCTACATGCCCGAGCACGACTGCCTGCCGCCCGACGTCAGCGCCACCGAGTTCGTGACCCACATGGCCCGGATGGCGGGGCTGCCGGCGGTGGCGGCCAAGGAACGGGCGGCCGAATCGCTGCGCCACGTCGGCCTGCACGAGGAGCGCTACCGGGCGGTCGGCACCTACTCGACCGGCATGAAGCAGCGCGTCAAGCTGGCTCAGGCCCTGGCCGGCGACCCCCGCCTGCTGCTGCTGGACGAGCCGACCAACGGGCTCGACCCGGCCGGCCGGACGGCGATGCTGGAGCTGATCGCCCGGATCGGGGCCGAATTCGGCCTGTCGGTCGTGGTCGCCTCGCACCTGCTGGGGGAGATCGAGCAGATCTGCGACCACCTGGTCGCGGTCGAGTCGGGCCGCCTGCTGCGGGCGGGCTCGCTGACCAGCCTCACCCAGGTCAGCCAGCTGCTGCTCGTCGAGGTGGCCGACGGCCCGGCCGGCCGCACCGCTGACCTGGCCGGGGAGCTGGGGCGCCGCGGCCTGGAACCGCGCCCGGACGGCCGTGGCCTGCTGGTCCCGATCGTCGACGAGGCCACCTGCGACGTGATCCGCGACGCGGTGGCCGACCTGGGTATCGCGCTGGGCCGGATGGAGCAGCGCCGCCACCGGGTCGAAGAGCTGTTCCGGCCGGCCGACCTGGAGGTCACCGATGGCCGCTGACGCCACCGGGGTCATCCACGACCTCGGCTACCAGCCTTACACCGGCCCCCGCTTCGGGCGGGCGGCCGTCGTCCGCACCCTGACCGGCTACAGCCTGCGCTCCGCGTTCGGGCTCGGCCGCGGCGCGCGGGCCAAGATCGTCCCGGTCGGCGTGTTCGTGCTGATGTGCCTGCCCGCGGTGATCAACGCGTTCCTCGTCGCCCGCGGCGGCACCCGCGCCTTCCCCTACGACACCTACTCCTACCTGGTGCGGGTGGTGGGGATGACGATCTTCCTGGCCGCCCAGGCCCCCGAGCTGGTGTCGCGGGACCTGCGCCACCGGGTGCTGCCGCTGTACTTCGCCCGCCCGCTCCGGCCGGCCGATTACCCGCTGGCCAAGCTGGTCGCGCTGATCACGGCCGGCCTGATCGTGCTCGACGTCCCGCTGCTGCTGCTCTACGTGAGCACGATCGTCGGGGTGCACGGGCCGGGGGCGGTCTGGCACGAGACCGTGCTGCTGCTGCCCGGCCTCGCCTACGGCCTGCTGTGGTCGGTCGTGCTGGCCACGATCGCGCTGGCGCTGGCCTCGTTCAGCGGCCGCCGGGCGATCGCGGCCGGCGCGGTGGCCGGCTTCTTCTTCCTCACCTGGGTGCTGTCGGAGGTGCTGGGCACCGTCGCCACCGGCCCCGGGCACGCGGTGACGTCCTCCACCGCCGCCCACGTGGCCGGCCTGGTCAGCCCGTTCACCCTGCTCGACGGGGTCCGGCTGGCGCTCGGCGGCACCCAGCCGGGCCAGGTGCCCGATCCGGGCGCCGGCTGGGGGAGCGGCTACGCGCTGCTGCTGGTGGTCCTGGTCGCGGCCAGCGTGGCCGCGCTGGTGACCCGTTACCGGAAGGTTGGTGCGGCATGACCGCCAACGACATGAGCTCGATCGAACTGCGCGGGGTCTCGCAGTGGTACGGCAACGTGGTCGCGGTCAACGACGTCACCATGACCATCGGCCCCGGGGTGACCGGCCTGCTCGGCCCGAACGGGGCCGGCAAGTCCACCCTGCTGCACCTGATGGCGGGCTTCCTGGCGCCGTCCCGCGGTGAGCTCACGGTCGGCGGCGCCCCGGCCTGGCGGCGGCCCGACGTCTACTCCATGCTCGGCCTGGTCACCGAGGGGGAGTCGGCCTACCCGTTCCTGACCGGGGCCGAGTTCGTGCGGGCGGCCGCCCGGCTGCACCGGCTGCCCGATCCGGCCGCCGCCACCCGCCGCGCGATCGGGCTGGTGGACATGGTGGGGCCGATGAACCGGCGCATCAGCACCTACTCCAAGGGCATGCGCCAGCGCATCCGGGTCGCTGCCGCCCTCGTCCACGACCCCGAGGTGCTGCTGCTGGACGAGCCGTTCAACGGCATGGACCCGCGCCAGCGGCTGCAGATGATGGACCTGCTGCGGCGGCTCGGGCACTCCGGCCGGACGATCGTGTTCAGCTCGCACATCCTCGAAGAGGTGGCCGAGGTGGCGGGCACCATCCAGGTGATGGTGGCGGGCCGGCTGGCCGCGTCCGGCGATTTCCGGGCCATCCGGCGGCTGATGACCAGCCGCCCGCACGTGTTCGTGGTCCGCAGCGGCGACGACCGCCGCCTGGCCTCGGCCCTGATCGGCCGCCCGGCCGTCCGCGGGGTCGAGCTCACCGCCGACGGCCTGCAGGTCCAGGCGGCCGACTACGGCGCGTTCAGCCTCGACATCGCCGGGCTGGCCCGGGCCGAAGGCATCCGGCTGCGTGAGCTGCTGCCCGCCGACGAGTCGCTGGAAAGCGTCTTCGCCTACCTGGTCGCCTCCTGAGGAGCTGAGGAGCTGTCATGTTCAACCCCACCATCGCGTCGATCACGCTGCGGGCCGCCCTCGGCCGCCGCCGGGCGCTGCTGTACGCGATCCCGCCGCTCATCCTGATCGGCGTGTCCGCCATCCTCCGGCTGACCAGCCCGGCTGACCCGGCCTGGCCCGCCCGCATCCTCGGCACGTTCGGGTTCTCGGTCGTGCTGCCGCTGACCGCGCTGATCATCGGGACCAGCGTGCTCGGGGCCGAGGTGGACGACGGCAGCGTCGTCCACCTGCTGGCCACCCCGGTGCCGCGCCGGGTCATCGTGGCCACCAAGTTCGCGGTCGCCACCGCCGTCACCATCGTGTTCGCGGCCGTGCCCGAGCTGCTGGCCGGGCTGGTGGCCGGCCAGGGACGGCTGGCGCTCGGGCTGTTGGCGGGGGCGCTGGTGGCCGCCGTCATCTACAACGCGCTGTTCGTCTGCCTGTCCACCGCCACCTCGCGGGCGCTGGTGGCCGGGCTCGCCTACGTGGTGATCTGGGAGGGGGTGCTGGCCAACCTGGTCGGCGGCGCCCGGATCCTCTCGATCAGCCACTACGGGCTGGCGGTGGCCACCGCGGTCGCCCCCGGCCAGGCCCTCAAGGCCGGCGTCGGGCTGACCGCCGCCGGTGTGCTGGGGGCGGTCGTGACCGCCGGGACGCTGGCCGCCGCGGTCCGCCGGCTCGGTTCGTTCACCCTGCGCGGTGATACGGCCTGATCCGCCATTCTTGAAAAACCTGAAAGGGCGGTCACCCCTCGGGGTGACCGCCCTTTACCGGTGGATAATTGCCGGTCAGGCCTCGTCGTCCGCACGGTCGCCGGACGGGCCGCTGCCGATCGCGGCCCGCTCGCCGCTCTCGACCTCACCGTGGCCGTTGTGCCCGTTGGTGCCGTGGCCGTTGGTCCCGTGCCCGTTGGTGTGGCCGTTGGCCGGCGGCGCCAGCGAGATGCCCTCGACGAAGTAGTCGTGGGCGCGGGCCTGGACCCGTCCGGCCAGCCCGCGCCGGGCCGGGGCCGGGAGCCCGTTCTCGTCGGTGTCGCTGCGGACCTCGGTGACCGACGGCGGCGGCAGCTCGATCAGCTCGGCCGCCTCCTCCGGGGTCACCGGCCGCTCGGCCTCGGCGAACCCGCCGTTCGGCAGCTGCTGGATGATGCCGGTCTCGACGCCGTGCTCGAGCATCGCCGCGTCCCGGCGCTGCAGGCCGATGCAGATCCGCCGGGTGATCCAGAACGCGATCACCGGACCGATGAAGACCGCGTAGCGGGCGACCTCGGTCAGCGTGTACAGCGGGATCTGCAGGTGGACGGCGATCAGGTCGTTCGCGCCCTCCAGCCACATGATGCCGTAGAACACCACACCCGCCATGCCGACGCCGGTCCGGGTCGGCGCGTTCCGCGGCTTCTGGTTGACGTTGTGGTAGCTCTTGTCCCCGGTCGCCCATCTCTCCACGAACGGCCAGACGCCCAGCACCGTGAACAGGAACCCGAGGATCACCAAGGCGGGTATGAGCACGTTCCAGGCGATCGTATGGCCGCCGATATCCCAGGTCCAGTTGGGGAAGATACGCAGCGAGCCTTCCAGGAAGCCCATGTAGAAGTCAGGCTGCGAACCGGCCGAGATGGCCACCGGTGTGTAGGGGCCGACCTGCCAGATCGGGTTGATCTGGGCGAAGGTGCCGAGCAGGGCCAGCACCCCGAACACGAAGAAGAAGAACGCGCCGGTCTTGATCGCGAAGTACGGGTACATCGGCTGGCCGACCACGTTGTTGTTGGTGCGGCCGGCGCCCGGCATCTGGGTGTGCTTCTGGTGCACCATCAGGAACAGGTGGGCGCTGACCAGGGCCAGCAGCAGGCCCGGGATCAGCAGTACGTGGATGATGTAGAACCTGGCCACGAACTCGTTACCCGGGAACTGCCCGCCGAACAGGAAGAACGACAGGTAGGTGCCGACCACCGGGATGCCCAGCAGCACACCCTCGGCGATCCGGACGCCGGTGCCGGACAGCAGGTCGTCCGGCATCGAGTAGCCCAGGAAGCCCTCGAAGATGCCGAGCGTGAACATGCCCAGGCCGATCAGCCAGTTGGTCTCGCGCGGCTTGCGGTAGGCGCCGGTGAAGAAGATCCGCAGCAGGTGGCAGATGATCGCGGCCAGGAAGACGTCGGCCGCCCAGTGGTGGATCTGCCGCATCAGCAGACCGCCGCGCACGTCGAAGCTGATGTTCAGCGTGGACGCGTAGGCCTGGCTCATCCGGACGCCGTCGAGCTTGGTGTACGAGCCGTGGTAGACGACTTCGCTCATGCTCGGCTGGAAGAACAGCGTCAGGAAGATCCCGGTCAGGATCAGGATGATGAACGAGTAGAGCGCGATCTCACCGAGCAGGAACGTCCAGTGGTCCGGGAAGACCTTCCGCAGCAGGGTGCGTACGCCCTTGGCCGCGTGGAACCGGTCGTCCAGCTCGCCGCCCTGCTTGGCCAGCGGCTTCGGCATCTGTAGTGGCCGGTGCTGAGTGGTACTCATCCACGCTCCCAGAAGCTCGGTCCGACTGGTTCCTGGAAGTCGCTCTGGGCCACCAGGTAACCTTCGGCATCGACGGTGATCGGAAGCTGCGGCAGTGGACGCGGGGCCGGCCCGAACAGGACCGTCGCGCCCGTCTCGGCGTCAAACGTCGACTGGTGGCACGGGCAGAGGATTTTGTGGGTCGTCTGCTCGTACAGCGCCGCGGGACAGCCGACGTGGGTGCAGATTTTAGAGTAAGCGACGATGTTGTCGACGGTCCAATTCATCGAGTTCAGCAGGGTGTGGGGCCCGTTGACGCCGTCGTTGTAGCGGGTCGGGATCTTCAGCTGGCCCGGCTCCATCTTGATGATGATCACCGTCGCCTTGGCCAGCACCTCGTCGTTGTCGGCGTAGCCCTCGGGGATGACCGTGATCATCGCGCCCGGGGAGTTGAAGTCGGCCGGGGTGATCGGCTGGTTCGACCCGTAGACGGTCAGCCGGGTGCCCTTCTTCCAGACCGTGCTGCGCAGGCTGGTGCCGGGCAGCGGGCCCAGGTCACGCAGCACGATCAGCGGCGCCGCGGCCACCGGCAGGACCGCCGCCAGCAGCGTGCGCCGCAGCAGCGGGCGCTTGGTGAGCTGGCTGGCCGCGGCGCCCTCGAGGATCGTCTCGGCGAACGCGGCCCGGTCCTCGGGATCGGACGCCAGCGGGTGCCGCGCCTCGCTCACCTCGACCGGCGGCATGATGTAGCGGACCCAGATGACCATGCCGATGCCGATGGCCAGCATGGCCACCGACAGCGCGGTGCCGAGCGCCAGGTTGGACCGCAGCGTGGCGTCGACCACGTCGCCGTTCTTGTTGCCGATCTCGAGCCCGACGTAGGCGGCCACGAAGCCCACGCTGGCCAGCGCGGACAGCGTGAACAGCAGGGCCGCGACCCGCTCCCAGTTCTTGGCCGAGACCGGGTCGGGGTTGTCGGCCGGGATCCAGGGCTCGGCCGCCGGGGCCTCGTCCTCGCCGTCGCCGCGGCCCGGGTCGGTGAGGATCCCGGCCGCGGGCGGCGGGGTGCCGATCACGCGGTGCGGACGCCGCTCTTCCGGCCCGATTTCCAGGTCTGCGTCGTTGTCACTCATCGGTTATCGGATTTCTCCCGTGCGCTCTTCGCGGCGCTTTGCAGTGATCCACATGGCGGCCAGTACCAGGGCACCGATGCCGCCGAGCCACGCCACCAGGCCTTCGGTGGTGGGACCAACCCGGCCCAGGCTGAACCCGCCGGGGTTCGCCTCGGACCGCGTCTGCTCGACGTAGGCGATGATGTCGCGCTTGTCCTGCGGAGTGAGCGTGGTGTTGTTGAACACCGGCATGGCCTCCGGGCCGGTCAGCATGGCCTCGTAGATCTGCCGGGAGGTCGCCTGGGTCAGCGGCGGGGCGTACTTGCCCGCGGTCAGCGCGCCGCCCGCCCCGCTGTAGTTGTGGCACTGGGCGCAGTTCGCGTTGAACAGGCTCTGGCCCAGTCCGGTGCTGGCCCCGGCCGTGCTGACGTCCTGGTCGCTCGGGATCGCGGGACCGCCGCCGAGGGAGGCGACGTAGGCGGCGATGGCGTAGATCTGCGACTGGGTGAAGACCGGCGGCTTGCGCGGTGCCTCGGCGTCGGTCTCCTTGAGCGGCATGCGGCCGGTGCCGACCTGGAAGTCGACGGCGGCCGCGCCCGCGCCGACCAGGCTGGGGGCGACGCTGCTGCCCTGCGCGTCCTCCCCGTGGCAGCTCGCGCAAGAGACCGCGAACAGGTTCTTGCCCTCAGTGATCTGCGACGACGACGAACCGGAGCTCGCTGACGCGTTGCCGGTACTGCCCAGGCCGGTCGCGGCCGCGTACAGGCTGCCGAGCGCGACGAGCGCCAGCAGTACGGCCGCGTAGCCGAAGAGCGGCCGACGTCGCCGTGCGGTGATCCACCTCACTGCTGCCCTCGGATTTCCAGATAGTGGTCCATTTGATGATTCGTAGCTTCAGGTGCGGCCGGTTGCAGCCCTCGGTGTGAGCTGAGTCACCGGGGCGGCGTCCGGGTCAGTGGATCAGGTAGATGGTGGTGAACAGCCCGATCCACACGACGTCGACGAAGTGCCAGTAGTACGACACGACGATCGCGCTGATCTGTTGCTCACGGGTGAATCTCTTGGCCGCGTAGGTGCGGCCGAGCAAGAACAGGAAGGCCACCAGGCCGCCGGCCACGTGCAGGCCGTGGAACCCGGTGGGGATGTAGAACACCGACCCGTAGGCACTGGACGAGATCGTCAGGTGCTGCTTGCTGACCAGGTCGTGGTACTCGTAGGCCTGGCCCAGGTCGAAGTACAGGCCCATCAGGAACGTGAGCACGTACCACTCACGCAGGCCCCACTTGGCCACGTTGAAGATGCTGCCGACCCGGCCGACCTGGCCGCGCTCGACCGCGAACACACCCATCTGGCAGGTCACGCTGGACAGCAGCAGCACGGTGGTGTTGATCGAGCCCAGCTTGACGTCGAGATGGGCGCCCGGCCAGTGCAGGCCTTCGCCCTTCTCCACCGAGCGGACCGTGAAGTACATCGCGAACAGCGCCGCGAAGAACATCAGCTCGGAGGACAGCCAGATGATCGTGCCCACGCTGACCAGGTTGGGCCGGTTGGCCGGGGAACGAGGTACCGCCTCGCGTACGGATGCTGTCGCCACGACGTCATTATTACGACAACCCGTAGGCGTTCGGCAGCCGCCCCCCCAACTCGGCGGCATATTTTTTACCCCCCACGCTGGTGTTTTTCACCCCAACTACCTGCGTGAACGAGGCAAACCGGGCATCCTTCCAGGTCAGGCCGCAACACCGTAACGATTTCTGTCAACACCGGGCCGGCCGCGTGCCCCGTTGCTCCCTCCCGCGGAGGCGCTCAGCGCGCCCCACCTGCCCTCCGCGTCACGCGCCCGGCCCGGCCCAGCCCCGGCCCCCGGCCGTGCGTCACACCCGTCCCAGATGCCCGCGCGGTACGCCCCCGGTGGGACACGGTTGGGGTAACAGAAGGCGGAGCGGCGGAGGAGAATCGCCGGCCACCGATAGACTTGCCCCAACTCCAGTAACGTCCCAGGTCAGCGCCAACGGGACCAGCGGACTCCAGCAGAAGGCTCTTATTTCGTGAAGGTCGTCGTCTACAGCAGTGATGCGGACACCCGCGCGCAGATCCGGCTGGCCATTGGCCGCCGGCCCGAGCCTGACGCGCCGGACGCCGAGGTAATCGAGGTCGCCACCGAGCCAGCGCTGTTCAAGTTGCTGGACGACCACGGGGCCGACGTGATGGTGCTGGACGGTGAGGCGCAGCCCGCGGGCGGGATGGGTGTCTGCCGCCAGGCCAAGGACGAGATTTACGACTGCCCGCCGGTCCTGCTCGTCATCGGGCGGGTCGACGACGGCTGGCTCGCCACCTGGTCCCGGGCCGACGCGGTCACCAGCCACCCGATCGACCCGCGCCAACTGGCCCGTGAGCTCGCCCGGCTGATGCGGGCCCGGGCCGAACGCTCACAGATCTCCCCGGCCTGACCGTCCGGTGGAGGCCAGGACCACCTGGCCGGCGCTGATCGGCGCGCTGGTCAAAGGAGAGTCGCTGACGGCCGACGAGGCCGCCTGGGCGATGAACGAGATCATGGAGGGCGCCGCCACCGGCGCCCAGATCGCCGGCTTCGCCATCGCCCTGCGGATCAAGGGCGAGACCCCCATCGAGGTCACCGGGCTGGCCCAGTCGATGCTGGACCACGCCACCCCGATCAGCGTCGACGGCAAGCTGACCGACCTGGTCGGGACCGGCGGCGACGGCGCCCACACGGTCAACATCTCCACCATGGCCACGGTGGTGGCGGCCGCGGCCGGCACCCGGATGGTCAAGCACGGCAACCGGGCGGCCAGCTCCAAGTGCGGGGCGGCCGACGTGCTGGAGGCCCTCGGCGTGGTCATCGACCTGCCGCCGGCCGCCAGCGCGGCCCTGGCCGACGAGATCGGGGTGGTCTTTCTCTTTGCCCCGCTCTACCACCCGGCCCTGCGGCATGCGGCGGCGCCGCGCGGCCAGCTGGGCGTGCCGACCGTGTTCAACCTGCTCGGCCCGGTCGCCAACCCGGCCCGCCCTCAGGCCCACGCGATCGGGACGGCCGACGCCCGGGTGGGGGAGGTGCTGGCCGGGGTGCTGGCCAACCGCGGCTCCAGCGCGCTGGTGTTCCACGGCGACGACGGCCTCGACGAGCTGACCACCACCACCACCTCGGCCGTGTGGCTGACCCACGGCTCGGCCGTCACCGCCACCGAGTTCGACCCGGCCGAGCTGGGTATCCCGCGCGCCCAGCCCGAGGCGCTGCGGGGCGGCGACGCCACCTACAACGCGGCCGTGATGCGGGCGGTGCTGGACGGCGAGACCGGCCCGGTCCGCGACATCGTGCTGCTCAACGCGGCCGCCGCGCTGGCCGCCGACGCCGGGGTGGCGCGGGCCGAGGACCTCAACCCGGTGCTGGCCGACGGTCTGGCCCGGGCGGCCGCGGCGGTCGACTCGGGGGCCGCGGCCGGCCTGCTCGACCGCTGGATCGCGGCCAGCCAGCGGCTGGCCAGCCAGCGCCCGGCCCCGTCGGCTTAGCCGCAGGCGCTCAGTCCTGGGCGCCGAGCGAGAACGCGGCCTCGAGGTCGTGCCGGGAGTAGGCCCGGAACGCGATGTGGGTCTCGGTGTGGGTCACGCCCGGCACCTTGTTCAGCCGCCCGGGGATGACGTCGGCCAGCTCGTCGTGGCTGCGGACCCGGACCATGGCCACCAGGTCGAACTCGCCGGTGACCGAGTACACCTCGCTGACCTCGGGGATCTCGGCGACCTGCTCCGCGACCTCGGGGATCAGCTGGATGTCGGCCTTCACCAACACGATCGCGGTGACCACGACTGCCTCCTCGCCTCGCGCCCGGCCGGGCGCCCGTCGGCGCTCAGGGTATCGCCAGCCAGTCGCTGAGATCGTCCAGGGTGCGGACGCCCAGCAGCGCCAGCCGGGTGATCAGCACGTCGAGCACGGCGGCGGTGGCGCGGGCGTCGGCCAGCGCCCGGTGCGACGGCGCGGCCGGCGTCTCGAAGTAGGCCGCCAGCGTGCCCAGCTTGCAGTCCGGTACCTCGCCCGCGACCAGCGCCTGGCGGGCCACCGCGACCGTGTCGAGCACCGCGAAGCCCGGCCACGGCAGCCCGCAGGAGTCGGCCGCCGCGGTCAGGAAGCCGAGGTCGAACGGGGCGTTGTGGGCGGTCAGGACGCCGCCCTGGGCGAACTGGAGCCAGGCCGGCATGACCTCGGCGGCCGGCGGCGCGGTCGCCACCATCGCGCTGCTGATACCGGTCAGCGCCTCGATGTCGGGCGGGACCGGCATGGCCGGATCGACCAGCGTGGAGAACTCGCCCAGCACCTGGCCGCCGCGCACCCGGACCGCGCCGATCTCGGTGATGCGGGCGTCCGCGGGCGACCAGCCGGTGGTCTCCACGTCCACCACCACGTACTCCAGCCGGGTCAGGCTGGTGGCCGGCCACGACGCCATCGCCTGCCAGGCGGGCGGCGCGGGCACGCCCGGCGTCCAGGCGGGACCCCAGGCGGGGGCGGCGTGCAGGTCGGTCACGTACCCCACGGTAGGTGCGGGCACTGACAGTTCACCGGCGGCACGCCGCCCGTTCGCGGCCCGAGCCGCCGCGCGGTCGCCGTCCGGCACGCCGTCACCACGGAATGTCAGAGGCCGTCCCTACCGTGAGCCACATCCAATGGTTGCGGGACCTTACGGAACGGAGACGCTATGGTTATCGACTGCGCACAATGCGAGTTCCGGATGGTGGCTTGTGGTGACTTTCTGGTCACAGCACTGGTGAGAAATGACGAAAAGCGAACCATTCAGGATTTCATTAAAAGGGACGATCGTGACGGAGATACCGTTGCCCTCACCGAGCGCCAAGCACTCGGGGCACCGGAGCTGCGGGCCCTGAGTGTGCTGGCCGCGGCCGGACTGGTATCGCCCCTGCGCTATCGGCCGGCCCAGGTCAGCGAGCTGGACCGCGCGATTGTAGCGTTATCACTTCGTGCCCGTGCGGTAATTGGCGAAACTAGGACGAGTCTCGGCGAAGTGCTTGAAACGGCTAAATGCTTTCACTATGGTCTCATCCCGGTTACATCGCCCAATTTTCGCCACGGGCAATCACTGTCGGCAAGATCCCGCCGGGAAGCCGGCCCGCATTAGGGTCAGCTGTCCGGAACCCCTGAGCGGTCCCGCCGTTTGGGCCCGTCAAACCCGCAGGCGGGACGTGGAGAAGGAGCGTGTCTGGCACGTGCGTACGCGGCTTCCGGGTCTCAGCACCCGGCTGAAGACCAGTGTGGCGGCTGGGGTCGGCCTGGTGGCCGCCCTGGGCCTGGCCACCTACGCGAGTACGGCCGGGGCAGCGCCACAACCGTCCATCACCCAGGTTGAGGCCAAGGTCAACTCGCTCAACTCGCAGTTCGACCAGGCCAACCAGCAGTACGACCAGGCCAACCAGCAGCTCTCGCAGGCCAGGACCAAGCTGGCGGCGGCCAACAAGCAGGTCGCGGCGGCCCAGACCCAGTTCAAGAAGCTGCAGGGCGAGGTCGCGCAGATCGCCGCGGCCAGCTACGAGAACAGCAACATGACCTCGGTCGCCGGCCTGCTGACCTCCAACAACCCGACCGCCGTGCTGAACAGCGCGTCGCTGCTGATGGAGATCTCCCAGGGCCGCAACCAGCAGCTGAGCGCCTTCCTGGTCGCCGCCCAGCAGCTCAAGAACACCCAGCAGCAGGCCGAGCGGACCAGGGACGCGCTGGCCGGGATCCAGCTGCAGAAGCTGGCCCAGAAGCAGAAGGCCAGCCAGGCGCTGTCCAACGAGAAGTCGGTCTACGCGAACCTGACCGCTCAGCAGCAGCAGACCGTGCAGGCCAACAGCGTGGGCGGCACCGGCGGCAGCACCACCCCGACCACGCCGCCCAGCAGCGTCTCCACCTCGACCAACGGCGGCCAGGCGGCTTCGTTCGCGCTGTCCAAGCTGGGCTGCCCGTACGTCTACGGCGCCACCGGGCCCTGCAACGACGGCTACGACTGCTCCGGCCTGGCCCAGGCGGCCTGGGCGGCGGCCGGGGTCTCGATCCCGCGCACCACCTATGACGACTGGTCCTCGCTGCCGCACGTCTCGACCTCGTCGCTGGAGCCGGGTGACCTGCTCCTGTACGACGGCGAAGGTCACGTGGCGATCTACATCGGCAACGGCGAGATCGTCGACGCGCCCCATACCGGAGCCGACGTCGAGGAGATCCCGATGAGCGAGTCCTGGTACGCCGACAACCTCGACGGCGCCGTCCGCCCGTAATCCAAGCCCCGGCCAGGCTCCCCTCGAGTGCCGCGCATGGCCCCCTAGACTCGGGCGCTATGCGCGGCACTTTGATCGTCACCAACGACTACCCGCCCCGGCCGGGCGGGATCCAGTCGTTCGTGCACGGGCTGGCCTGCCTGTTGCCACCGGACCAGGTCGCCGTGTACGCCCCGGCCTGGGACGGCGCCGAGGCGTTCGACCGCGCCCTGCCGTTCCCGGTTGTGCGCCACCCGACCTCGCTGATGCTTCCGGTCCCGTCGGTCGCCCGCCGCGCCACCGCCGCCCTCCGCGAGTACGAATTCGACACCGTCATCTACGGCGCCTCGGCCCCGCTCGGGCTGCTGGCGCCCACCCTGCGCAAGGCGGGGGCCAGCCGCCAGATCGCGCTGACGCACGGGCACGAGGCGGGCTGGGCGGCCCTGCCGGGCGCCCGCCAGCTGCTCCGGCGCATCGGTGACACCACCGACGTCGTCACCTACCTGGGCGAGTACTTCCGGGTCCGGCTGGCCAAGGTGATGTCGCCCGCGGCCGCCGCCCGGATGGTCCGGCTGGCCCCCGGCGTCGACGTCGCCACCTTCCGCGACGCCAAGCCGATCGAGCTGCCCCCGCCACCGGCCGGCGGCCCGGACGGCCCGGTGGTGCTGTGCGTGTCCCGGCTGGTGCCCCGCAAGGGCCAGGACACGCTGATCCGGGCCTGGCCCGCGGTCCGGGCCGCCCACCCGGACGCCCGGCTGCTGCTGGTCAGCGACGGCCCGTACCGCGGCGAACTGGTCCGCCTGGCCGACGAGGTCGGGGTGACGGCCGCGGTCACGTTCACCGGCAGCGTGCCCGCCGCCGACCTGCCCGGCTACTACGCGGCCAGCGACGTGTTCGCGATGCCGTGCCGCACCCGCCGGGCCGGCCTCGACGTCGAGGGCCTCGGCATCGTCTACCTGGAGGCGTCGGCGGCCGGCCTGCCGGTCATCGGCGGCGACTCGGGCGGTGCCCCGGACGCGATCCTGGACGGCGAGACCGGCTACGTGGTGCCCGGCCGGAGCGTCCCGGTGCTGGCCGAGCGGATCATCGGCCTGCTGTCCGACCCGGCCCGGGCCCGGGCGATGGGCCAGCGCGGCCTGGACTGGGTCGAGCAGGAGTGGGACTGGTCGCGGGTGGCCAGCCGCCTGCACGCGCTACTCGAGCACTGACCCCGCGGCCCCGTCACCGGCCATGTCGCCCGGCCGCGTCACCGGCTACGTCACCGGGCGCCTCGGCCACCTCGTCGGCCACCCCGCCGATCTTCACCAGCCGGGCCAGCGCCGGCCGCGACAGTACCCGGGCGATGTCGTGCACCGCGACCAGCAGCTCCTCGATCCCGTCGACCGGCGTGTCCTGCCCGGCGTAGATGAGGATCGCCCGGTAGTCCTCGGCCGGGACCGGGCGGCCGGGCAGCTCGATCTGGTCCGCGTCGGTGATGAACAGGGCCGGGATCGAGGTGTCGAGGGCCAGCGCCAGCGCCGCCAGCTCGGCCGCGGTGAACGCCCGCCGCCCGCGCTCGGCCTGGTGCACCGCCTGGCGGCTCCAGGCCCGCCCCAGCTGCCGCCCGACCGCCTCACCGAGCTGGGTGAGCGACATCCCGCGGGCCTCGCGGAGACGGGCGATCTGCTGGCCAATGGCCGCCTCGACCTGCATGCTGCTCCTCGTGGTCTCGCGCTCGTGTCATTCTCCATGATGACAGCGAATTACCTAGCTTGACAACGCCCGCCGGACCCTTTTAATGTGTAAATCTGCACGATGCCTCGTCAATCCCCGCAATGACGGAGTCAGCCATGCCGCCTCTCAGCCTTGAATCCACCGCCGTCGGCGCCGGCCGGGCGATGCTCCGGGTCGCCGGCGAGATCGACGTCTACACCGCGTCCGACCTGCGTGAACGCATCGTCCAGCTGGTCGACGACGGCGTCGTCCACCTGCTCGTGGACCTGCGGGCGGTGACGTTCCTCGACTCGACCGGCCTCGGGGCCCTGGTCGGCAGCCTGCGGCGGCTGCGCGCCCGCGACGGGTCGCTCACGCTGGTCAGCGACACCGACCGGATCCTCAAGCTGTTCCGGGTCACCGGCCTGGACCGCGTGTTCGTGCTCCGCCCGTCGGTCCAGGCCGTGGCCGACGCCGACCCCGACTGGCAGGCCGCAGCGACCGCCCTCGACGCCTAGTTGGCGTACAGGGCCTCGATGTCGGCCGCCCGGTCCTTGGCCACCACGTTGCGGCGCACCTTGAGCGACGGGGTCAGCTGGCCGTTCTCCTGGGTGAAGTCGCCGTCGACGATGCGGAACTTCCGGATCGACTCGGCCCGCGACACGCTGGCGTTGGCGTCGTCGACCGCCGCCTGGATGTCGGCGATCATGTCGTTGCTGTCCCGCAGCTCGGCGACGGTCGCGGTGGCCGGCTTGCCGTGTTTGGCCTTCCAGGCCGGCAGCGCTTCCTCGTCCAGGGTGACCAGCGCGGTCACGTAGCGGCGGCCGTCGCCGATGACCATGGCCTGGCTGACCAGCGGGTGGGCCCGGATCCGGTCCTCCAGCGGGGCCGGCGCCACGTTCTTGCCGGCCGCGGTGACCAGGATCTCCTTCTTGCGGCCGGTGATCTTGAGGAAGCCCTCGTCGTCCAGCTCGCCGAGGTCACCGGTCTCCAGCCAGCCGCCGTCGATCATCGTGGCCGCCGTCGCCTCGTCGTTCTGCCAGTAGCGGGCGAACACGGTCGGCCCCTTGACCAGGATCTCGCCGTCGTCGCCGATCTTGATCGCGTTGCCCGGCACCACCTGGCCGACGGTGCCGACCTTGTTGCTGCTGGGGCGGTTGACGGTGGCGGCGGCGGTCGTCTCGGTCAGCCCGTAGCCCTCGAGGATGGTGATCCCGACCCCGCGGAAGAAGTGCCCGAGCCGCTCGCCCAGCGCCGACCCGCCCGACACCGCGTACTGGACCCGGCCGCCGACCGCGGCCCGCAGCTTGGTGTACACCAGCCGGTCGAACAGCGCGTGGCTGGTGCGCAGCCCGATCCCGGGGCCGCGGCCGCCGCGGGCCCGGTCGTCGAGCGCCTGGCTGTAGGCGATCGCGGTCTGGGCCGCGCGCTGGAAGATCGAGGCCCGGCCGTCGGCGTCGGCCTTCTGCTCGGCCCCGTTGTAGACCTTTTCGAACACGCGGGGGACCGCCAGCAGGAACGTCGGCCGGAACGAGCCCAGGTCGGGCAGCAGGTTGGCCACGTCCGGGCTGTGCCCGAGGATGATGCCGTCGTCGATGCAGCCGACCTCGATGACCCGGGCCAGCACGTGCGCGAGCGGCAGGAACAGCAGCGTCGAGCCGCCCGGGGTGCTGAAGATCTCCGGGGCGGCGGCGCTGGCGTTGCGCACCTCGGACAGCAGGTTGCGGTGGGTCAGCTCGCAGCCCTTGGGCCGCCCGGTCGTCCCCGACGTGTAGATGATCGTGGCCAGGTCGTCGGCCCCGGCCGCGGCCGCCCGCTCGGTCACCGTCTCGTCGGCGACCGAGGTGCCCTCGGACCGCAGCGCCTCCAGGCCGGGCGCCTTGCCCTCGGCCGGGCCCTGCCCTGAGCCCTGCCCGTCCTCGATCCGCCACACGTGCTCGACCGCGGTCAGCCGGTCGCGCAGGCCGGTCACGATCTCCTCGTGGGCGGCGCTCTCCACGAAGATCGCCTTGGCGCCCGAGTTGCTCATGATCCACTCGACCTGCTCGGCCGAGGAGGTCTCGTAGACCGGCACCACCACCGCGCCCGCCGTCCAGATCGCGAAGTCGAGCGCGGTCCACTCGTAGCGGGTCCGCGACATCAGCGCCACCCGGTCGCCGGTCCCGACGCCGGCCGCGATCAGGCCCTTGGCCAGCCCGGTCACCTCGTCCCGGAACTCACCGATGGTGATGTCCCGCCATCGCTCGCCGCCTTCGTCGCGGCGCAGCGCGACCTGCTGCGGGTTTTCGCTGGCTCGCCGAGTCACGATGTCGGCCAGATTGGCCGAGGTGGGGATCTCCACGAGAGCCGGGATGCTGTGCTGGCGCACGACGCTGTCTCCTTCACCGGTGCCTGCCCTGGCGGATGCCCACCGACCGTATCGCGTAAAGCTACCGGCCGGTAGGGTTAACCCGGTTTCCGCTGGGGCTAAGCGATCACGTCCAAGGCTACGTCCCGCCAGCCCGCGCCCACACCGGCCGCGGGGCTTAGCGTTATGGACATGCGGATTCACCTGGTGAGCGACGTCCACGGCCGGTCCGACGCGCTGCCCGCGGCGGCCCAGGGGGCGGACGCGCTGATCTGCCTGGGGGACCTGCTGCTGTTCCTGGACTACGCCGACTACCGGCGCGGCATCTTCGCCGACCTGTTCGGGGCCGAGGAGACCCGCGAGTTCATGGCCCTGCGGCTGGCCAAGCGGTTCGACGAGGCCCGCGAGCTGTCGGCCCGGCTGGCCGCCACCCTGCCCGAAGGCTCGATCCGCGACGCGATCAACGCGGCCGCCGAGCGCCAGTACGCCGAGCTGTTCGCCGCGCTGCCCGAGCCCGCCTACCTGACCTACGGCAACGTGGACGTCCCGCGCATGTGGGCCGGACACCTGAAGCCCGGCCACCACGTCCTCGACGGCGCCCGGGCCGAGATCGGCGGCTGGACGTTCGGCTTCGTCGGCGGCGGCCTGAAGTCCCGCTACCGCACCCCCTACGAAATCCCCGACGACGACTACGCGGCCAAACTCGACGCCCTCGGCGAGGTCGACGTCCTCTGCACCCACATCCCGCCCGCCGTCCCCGAGCTCCTCTACGACACCGTGTCCCGCCGCCTGGAACGGGGCAGCGCCGCCCTGCTGGCCGCGATCAAGCGGACCCGCCCCCGCTACGCCTTCTTCGGCCATGTCCACCAGCCGCTGGCCCGCCGCGTCCGCATCGGCACCACCGAATGCATCAACGTCGGCCACTTCAACGCCACCGGCGAGCCTTACGTCCTGAGCTGGTTATCTCCATCTTTAAAGGGCGCCCAGGTGGCTCGCGTCCCCGACCGGATGCGAGCTGTCCCCTCCCAGAGTTCCGCCCGAGCCTCACGCCCCACCCGCGTCCCAACCAGCCCGCAGCTCCCTCCGTCCACAGCTCCTACACCGCGTTGGCGTCCTAGCCGCCGCGCGGTTGTATCCGGCTCAGCCTTGGCGAGACGCAACGTTGCGTCTACCTCTAACTCACTCCGTCACGGCTCCCGCGCCCCGGTCGCCCCGCAGTGTGCGCGGGGCGCACTCCTTGCCTCCCGAGTCACACGCGCCCCAAGAGTCTCCGCACTACGGGTGTACTTCCAATTTGGGAAGGCTTTTAGGCAGCATGTGCACAAAAGTCTTCCCGAATAATCGCTCGCCCTACGCCCCCGCCTCACCAGCCACCTACGCCCCAGTGACGTCAAACGGCCTGAGTCACACCGGTCCCACTGAGCCCCCAAGCTCCACCCGGCACTCCGGCCACACGACTTCGGCCGCGAGCCCGAGCGTGCCACACGCCTGCCCGTTCCGGCCGCCGCCGACCCGGCGCTACCGGGAGCTGAGTACAGCGAGTACCCCTGATCCTGCTCCAGCGAGAGCCCGGTCTCCGCCGCCCGCATCAACGGTCCCATCTGTCACACACGCATCCGGTGTGACCCAACCCGGCGACCGGTCGTTGAAGGGGAAACCGGGGGTAATCTCGACGGTAGAGACGACGATCGAGGAGGCGCCAGGTGACCGAACGGGACGGCGGCGGAGATCCTCTCGGCGACTTCCAGCGCTGGCTGATGAAGGCCGGTGCGCGCAGCGTGACCAAGGATCTGACCGGGCGGGTGCGCGGCGGGGTGCGAGGTGCCCTCGGCCAGGCGCCGGCCAAGGCGGACGTGTGGGACACCGCCACCAACCTGCCGCTGGTCGACGACGAGGCGCCCGAGTGCGCCTGGTGCCCGGTGTGCCGGGCCGCCCGGCAGCTGCGGCGTAATCGCGGCCAGGCCCCGGGTTTCAGCTCCCAGCTGGCCGGCGCGGGCGACGCCCTGGCGTCGGTGGTCGCGGAGGCCTACTCGGCCTTCGAGTCGGCGATGAAGCCCCCCGCGGGCCCCGCCAGCAGGACTTCCCGTCCGGGGGCGACGCCCCACGGAACCGGCAAAACCGGCCCGAACCGGACCGGGCCGGCCGACCCGTGGGAAGATGCCAGCCGTGACCCTGACGATCGGCGTTGATGTAGGCGGTACCAAGGCGGCAGCCGGCGTCGTCGACGTCGACGGCCACATCATCGAGAAGCTGAAACGTTCCACCCCGGCCGCCAGCCCGGCCCGCACGGCCCAGGTGATCGCCGACGTGGTCACCGAGCTGGCCTCCCGGCACCAGGTGGCCGCGGTCGGGCTCGGCGCGGCCGGCTTCATCGACGAGACCCGGTCGACGGTGCTGTTCGCGCCCAACCTGGCCTGGCGGAACGAGCCGCTGCAGCAGTCAGTCCAGGATCGGGTCGGGCTGCCGGTGATCGTGGAGAACGACGCCGACAGCGGGCTGTGGGCCGAGGCGCGGTTCGGCGCCGCCCGCGGCTACCAGGACGTCGTCATGGTCAACGTCGGCACCGGCATCGGCGCCGCCATCCTCATCGGCGGCGAGCTCTACCACGGTCGCTACGGGATCGCGGGCGAGCCCGGCCACTACCGGGTGGTCCCCGACGGCCGGCTGTGCGGCTGCGGCAACCGGGGCTGCTGGGAGCAGTACGCCAGTGGCAGCGCCCTGGTGGCCGAGGCCCGCGAGTTCGCCCGCCGCAGCCCCGAGGGCGCGATGCGGCTGCTCCAGCTGGGTGGCGGCCACCCCGAGGGCATCGCCGGCCCTCAGGTCACCGAGGCCGCCCGCGAGGGCGACCCGGCCGCGCTGCGCTGCTTCCAGATCGTCGGGGCCTGGCTCGGGCAGGGCATGGCCGATCTGGCCGCGATCTTGGACCCGGGCTGCTTCATCATCGGCGGCGGCGTCTCCGAGGCCGGCGACCTGCTGCTGGAACCGGCCCGCTCGGCCTACGAGCGGGCGCTGGTGGGCCGCGGTTACCGGCCGCTGGCCCACGTCCGGCTGGCCGAGCTGGGGGCCGATGCGGGCGTGGTCGGGGCGGCCGACCTGGCCCGCCGCTACGCCACCGTGAGCTTAGGACGGTTCCAGCGGCCCGGGCCACCCGGGCCGCCGGCGTCTAGACGACCGCGCCGTCGTCCGGGCCGTCGCCGTCCCGCGGTTCGTCGCCCATCCGCATGACCAGCACCGCGAACCCGCCCACGAACGCGCCGATGGCGAAGAACGCCGCCACCGCGGGCACCGTCCAGCCCACCGCGGTCGCGATCAGCAGGTAAGCGGGACCGCCGAACAACGCGGCCCAGGCGCCCTTGGTCAGCGGGTCGAGCTTGGGCAGCGGCGGAGGCGGCGGCGGGAAGTAGTGCTCTTCCTGCATCTCCGGGGTGGCCGGCGGCCGGGGATTGGGAGCCACGCGGCCCTGGCCCGGCCCGGCCGTCCAGTCCGGCTGGGCCCGAGCGGTCAGGTCGGGCTCGGTCGGCGAGGTCAGGTCACGCCCGAACGGCTGGTCCACCGGAGCCCGCCGCGGTCCGCCCTTGGCCGGCGGGGCCTCCGGGGTCCGGGCGACCTGCGAGGGGCCGGGAATCGTGGCGCCGTTGTTCCCGGCCAGGTTCTCGCGTTCTGGCCACGGCCTGCTACCTGCGCCCTCGGCGGGCGCATCGTAGTGTGCGATCAGATCGAGCCAGGCCGCTTCTTCTTCGTTCTCGCCGCTGGTCACGTCCTTGCCTCGCCCTCCCTTCGCGTCCCGTCGTGTTCGTGGACAGATCCGTACTCGCTGACAAACTGCAAGCTTCCGGTAAAAATAGCCTGCGCGTCGTGGTCCATTGTCGCAACGTGATAGCTGTCAGGACAGGCCCGGACGGTGAGCAATCCGGGTCGCAGGCCATTTTCCAGCACCCGCATGCTGGGCGGGCCGACCACGTGGTCCTCGGTGCTGCGGTAGACCAGCACCGGCTGGGTGACGCGGGGCAGGTCGCGGGCGGTCGCCTTCCACAGCCGGGGCAGCGTCGCGGCCGCGACGGCCGGCACCCGGTCGTAGGACAGCTCGGCCCGGCCCGGCTTCTTGATGTCGTTGCCGATGGCCGGCATCGACTTGATCACGTGCTTGAGCAGCGGCGCGACCAGGAACAGCTTGGTGTCGGGGGCCAGCGACGGGTTGACCAGGACCAGGCCGCGGACGTCGGGCCCGTGGGTCTCGGCCAGCCGCAGCGCCAGGCAGCCGCCCATCGACAGGCCCATCACGAACACCTCGTCGCACCGGGCCCGCAGCTCGGCCAGCGCCTGCTCGACGGTGGCGAACCAGTCGTCGGAGGTCGTGCGGTTCATCTCCTGCCAGCTGGTGCCGTGACCCGGCAGCAGCGGCACCGACACCGACAGGCCCGCCCCGGCCAGGAACTCCGCCCACGGCCGCAGCGACTGCGGGCTGCCGGTGAAGCCGTGGCAGAGCAGCGCGCCGGTGCTGCCGCCCTGATGGGTGAACGGCTCCGCGCCCGCCAGCAAGGCCATGCTCCTCCCCTGCTCGAACCGACCGGTGAAATGATTCGAACCAGTGCTAGGCATCGTCGCACGCGGGCGACCAGATCGCATCCCGCGTCGGGTTAAAAACAGCGCCGAACGTGGGAATATTTGGGCGTGTACTACAGACTGGCGCAACTCACCCTCGGGGTGGCACTCAAGATCATCTTTCGTCCGTGGGCGGAAGGCGCGCGCAACGTGCCTCAGCAGGGGCCGGCGATCATCGCCAGCAACCACCTGTCGTTCTCCGACCACTTCTTCGGGCCCCTCCCGCTCCGCCGCCAGGTGCTCTACCTGGCCAAGGCCGAGTACTTCACCGGCCGGGGGCTGAAGGGATTCTTCAGCAAGGCGTTCTTCAGCGCGCTCGGCCAGATCCCGATCGACCGGGGCGGCGGCGCCGCCAGCGAGCGGGCCATGCGGACCGCGCTGCGGGTGCTGGCCGAGGGGAGCCTGCTCGGCATCTACCCGGAGGGCACCCGCAGCCCGGACGGGCGGCTGTACCGGGGCAAGACCGGCGTGGCCCGGCTCGCCCTCGAGGCCCGGGTCCCGGTGATCCCGTGCGCGATGATCAACACGTTCGAATTCCAGCCGTCCGGCCAGCTGTGGCCGAACTTCCGGGTCCGGCCCGGGGTCCGCTACGGCGAGCCGCTGGACTTCTCCCGGTTCTACGGCATGGCGGCCGACCGCCGGGTGCTGCGCGAGGTCACCGACG
>Ga0213875_10000751_pt1 | contig 24499 bp, 25 predicted proteins | sample BarmaccomBMRX_R8_FD_160105 | JGI IMG/M metagenome (GOLD analysis project Ga0213875, IMG submission 160105) | Root-associated microbial communities from Barbacenia macrantha in rupestrian grasslands, the National Park of Serra do Cipo, Brazil - RX_R8 | ecosystem: Host-associated > Plants > Roots... | reverse complement strand
GATCTGGATCAGCCCGCGCGACTACACTCAATTGGTGCGCATCGGGCTGGAGCACCCCGACATCCGCTACGAGATCGTGTACGGCGTCTCGAACAATCGGCGCTCGTGGTACGACAATACCAACGCCTTCCGGCTCGGCTACCAGCCGCAGGACGATTCCGAGCCCTATGCCGAAGCGGTGCTCGCCGCCGAGCCCGCCGGCGCCGACCCGATTGCCGAACATTATCAGGGCGGCACCTTCTGCGCCGACGAGTACTCCGCACCGACGCGGCGGGATTGACGCGCGAGCCCGGCCGGCTGACGGGGGTTGGGCTGTGCCGACCGGATGCGCGGCGGCGTACCCGGTTGGTACGGTTGAAGGCGGCCGTCGCCGCCACAACCATTGCACGATCGACGCAGATTGCCGGTCGGCGGTCCTGGCCGCGCCGCCGTGCGAGGGCGCCGACATTCCGCGCATTAACATTGAATTCGCGCCGGTTTGGCCTCGCTTTTCGCTAGATTTGCGGCAAGCCCGGACAACGGGTGGCGGAGGAGGATGTGCGGCGGTTCTGGCGCCTGTTCGGCAGCAGTTCTCTGGTCTTTGCGATGCTCGCGGCTTTCGGCGATCTGACTGCGCCGTTGCTGCTGCTGCTCGCCGCGGATATGGCGGTGGCGGCGCGGCTGGCCGGGTCGTTCAAAACCGCCCCTGCCAACCTCGTGATCGAGGGCGACCCCAGGCTGGTGCTGCTGCGCCGCACCGTCCCGCGGCTGCGCCAACGGCGCCCGAGCGAGGTCATCGATCTGCAGGTGCAATGGCGGCGCAGGCTCGAAGCACGCCAGCGCGGGCGCAGCTTATCTTGACGGGACGGCGCTCAGAGGCCGCGAGAATTCGGCTTGCGCCTGGGGGGAAGGCCTCGACACCCTCGCGCAAAGCCTCGGAATTGCGCATCCGGCTGTAATTTTGGCCGTGCAGTTCGGAAATATTCCGCCATTCCTCCGCCAATGCGGCGGTGGCGAGTTCCAGTTCTCGGTGCGGCTCGCATTCGAGCATCGCGGGATGACCCGGGCCGGACACAGACGCCTCGGTCACCTCGCGCCGGCCTCCCTGGCCAGCACCGTTTCGGCCAGCCGCGCCCAGTAGCTCGCGCCGAGCGGCAGGATCTCGTCGTTGAAATCGTAATGCGGATTGTGGAGCATCGCCCGGTCCGCCGCCGCGCCGTTGCCGATCCATATATAGGCCCCGGGCTTCTTTTCGAGAAAACAGGCAAAGTCCTCGGCTCCCATGCTCGGCAGCAGGTCGCGCCGGACATTGTCGTCGCCGACCAGCGCGGCGGCCGCCGCGGCGGCGATTTCGGTCTCGGCCGGGCTGTTGACGGTGGGCGGGTAGCGGCGCTCGTAGCGCATCGACATCGTAGCACCCAGCGCGGCGCAAACCCCTTCCGCGACGCGGCGGATCGCCGGTTCCAAACGGTCGCGCACCTGCGGGTCGAATGCCCGGGTGGTGCCGCGCAGCGACACGCTGTCGGGAATGACGTTCCAGGTGTCGCCGCCATGCACCTGGGTCACGCTGACGACGGCGCCTTCGAGCGGATGCACGTTTCGGCTCGCGATCGTCTGGAGCGCGCCGATCACCTGGGCCGCGGCGACAATCGGATCGACGCCGAGATGCGGCATCGCGGCATGGCTGCCGCGCCCGGCAATCTCGATCTCGAAAATGTCGAACGCGGCCATCATCGGGCCGGGGCGCACGGCGAACTGCCCGGCCGGCAGTCCGGGCCAGTTGTGCATGCCATACACCGCAGCCACCGGATAGCGCTGCAATACCCCTTCCTCGATCATGACGCGCGCGCCGCCTTCGTTCTCTTCGGCCGGCTGGAAGATGAAATGGACGGTGCCGGCAAAATTGCGCGTCTCAGCCAGGTATCGGGCGGCGCCGAGCAGCATCGCGGTATGGCCGTCGTGGCCGCAGGCGTGCATGCGACCGGCATGTTGCGACGCATGCGCGAAGCCGTTTTTCTCGTGGACATGCAGCGCGTCCATGTCGGCGCGCAGCGCGATCGCCCCGTCGCCGGGCTGCGACCCGTGCAGGGTGCCGATGACGCCGGTGCGCGCCACGCCGCGCTCGACCGCGATGCCGAAGGATTCGAGTAGCTCGGCGACGCGCCCGGCGGTGCGGTGTTCCTCGAAGGCGGTCTCGGGATGGGCATGGATGTCGTGCCGCCACGCCGACATCTCGGCATGAAAATCGGCGATGCGATTGATGACCGGCATGTCGGCCTCGAACAGGCGGGTTTTTGACTCGCCCGGCAGCGTGAGCCGGCGGCACCGCAGGGTCAAATCGAAAAACCGCGAATCGCAGCGCCCGCGAATCTCTGCCGGCTTTCGGCAAAAAGAAGCCGCCGTGGTTTGCCCGCGGCGGCTTCGGTGCCGGAGCGCCTCGCGCGAGGCGCTCCGGATCAGGTGGAGAGATCGCTACGGGAAGACGATCTCGACGCGGCGGTTCTGCGGCTCGCGCACGCCCTTGGCGGTCGGCACGCGGTTGTCGTTCTCGCCGCGGCCGCTGACCATCATGTCGTTGCGCGGCACGCCCATGCGGGCCAGAGCGTTGGCGACGTTGTTGGCGCGCCGCTCCGAGAGCCGCTGATTGTAGCCAGGCGAGCCGGAGCGGTCGGTGTAGCCGGTAACCTGGATCTGCACCGGCGCGCCGGACCGGAAGGCATCGGCCGCCTGCTGTATGATCTGCATGCCCTCCGGCGTGATCGTGTCGCGATCCCAATCGAAGAAGACCAGGAACACGCGGCGGCTGACCGGCGGCGGCGCCGGCGGCTGCGGCGGCTGCACCACCGGCGGCGGTGGCGGCGGCGGCGCCCCGAATCGCAGGCTCAAGCTGGCCAGGACATTATGTGTGCTGTAGCCCGAAGTGTACCGAATTCCCGGAGCCAAAGTGCTGCCGCCATTCCGGAACGTCGGATCGGTCGTGGCCAGATAGCGATAATCGAGGTCGAAGGCCAGCGCCGGGCTGATGTTATAGCGGATACCGGCGATCCCCTGGTAGCCGAGTTCCCAATCGGTGGCGTGGAGCAGCGAGCCGCCGACCAGAGGCCGCGGCACCCCATTGAGGCTCAGTCCATCGACGAGCTCTACCGCACCGACGCCCGCGCCGATATGCGGGGTGACCGGCCAGCCGAAGGTGAAGTCATAGATCACGTTCGTCATGAACGCGTGCGCCGAGCGGTCGCCGCTGATGAAGTTGCGGCCGAAGCCCAAGCCCCCGATATTCGCCGTGCTGTCGCCGTTCTGGCGGAAGCTGTATTCCTCCTCAAAGCGCCAGGGGCCCCACTCGTAGCCGGCTCGCGCGCCGACATTGAAGCCGTCATTATAGCTCTGGCGCAACGAAAGCGGGCCGATGCGGCCGCTCTGGTTTTCGAGGTCTGTCCAGCCGCCCTCGCCGCCGAAATACCACGCCTGCGCATGCACCTGCGCGCAGCTCAACGCCGCGGCGAGCGCTACGCTGGCGCCTAGCAGATAGCGATATCTCATCCCTTCCCTCCGGCCGCAAAATACGCGTTTGACGATGGTCACCCGGCCACCGTTGACGCATCTTTAGCATCGCCCGGCACGATGGCAACCGGTTTTTGTCTCAACGAGCGCGTCTAGCGGCAATTGGAGGCAGAACCCGAAGACTAGCGGCATTTGCGCAACACTCTGCCGAGAAGCCAGGGATTTCGCCCTAATGGCCCTGCGATGTTTATGCAACACAGGGACTGCGCAGCGGTCGCGGCGGGTTCCCCGGCGGCTGGCGCCCAGGCCAGGAGGATCGCAGATCTCGAATGCATCATCGACCAATCTAGTGACGCGGCGACGGCCGCCAAGGTCAAACGGGGGAGCGGGTGGGCCGTTCTGGCCCGGCTCCGCCCTGCGGTAGGCACATCCTGCCGGCGCTAGGCAGATTTTGCCGCCGTTAATCGCTTGTTCACGGCGACCCGGCTAATTCTCGCCGCGGCGGCTCGCCCGCCATTTCGTCTGACAAGGTCGAGGGCGCGTGAACTCGCTGCTGCAGAGCTTGCGAAATCTCGGACCGGTGCGGCTCGCCGCAATTGCCGGGGTCGGAATCGCCACGCTGCTGTTTTTCGGGTTCCTGATCAGCCGCTGGTCGACGCCCAACATGGCGCTGCTCTATGGCGATCTCGACCTGCACGACAGCAGCCAGGTCGTGGCCAAGCTCGAGGCGATGAACGTCCCCTATCAGCTGAAGGGCGACGGCGCCCAGATCCTGGTGCCGGCCGACCAGGTCGCGCGGCTGCGCATGACGATGGCGGAGCAGGGTCTGCCGCGCGGCGGCTCGATCGGCTACGAAATCTTCGACAAGGGCGAAAGCCTCGGCACCTCGACCTTCCAGCAGAACATCAATCAGATGCGGGCGCTCGAAGGCGAGCTCGCCCGCACGATCTCCAGCCTCGGCACGGTGCAAAGCGCGCGGGTTCATCTCGTGCTGCCGCAGCACGAGCTGTTCAGCCGGGAAAAGCAGGAACCGAGCGCGTCGATCGTCGTCAAGCTGCGCGGCAACGACCGGCTCAGTAAGGCCCAGGTGGCGGCAATCCAGCACCTGGTTGCCGCCGCCGTGCCCGACCTGCACCCCAATCGCGTCGTCATCGTCGATGCCGACGGCACCCTGCTGGCGCGGGACAGCAGCAGCGGCGACACCGCGGCCGCGGCCGGCCAGGATTACGAGGACCAGACCTCCGCGTATGAATCGAAACTTGGCCGCACCGTCGAGGACATGCTTGAGCGCTCGCTCGGTCCCGGCAAGGCACGGGTCGAGGTGCGCGCCGACATGGATTTCGACCGCGTCACGACGAACACCGAAACCTACGACCCCGACGGCCAGGTCGTCCGCTCGACGCAGTCGGTCACGGAGAATGCGGATAGCGGCGAGAATGCCGGCGATCAGCCCGTCAGCGTCTCGACCAACCTGCCGGATGCCCAGACCGCCAAGCCGGCGCCCTCGGCCTCCGGCAGCCGGTCCAAAACCGGACACAACGAAGAGACCACGAATTACGAGATCTCGAAGACGGTAAAGAGTCATGTCCGCGAAGGCGGTGTCGTCCGCCGCCTGTCGGTGGCGGTGCTGGTCGACGGCAATTACACCACCGGCACCGATGGCGCGCGCACCTATCAGCCGCGCTCGCCGGAGGAACTGCAGCAGCTCGCCACGCTGGTGCGATCGGCGATCGGCTATGACCAGAAGCGCGGCGATACCGTCGAGGTCGTCAACCTGCGCTTCGCCTCCGCCGAAGAGCCCGCAGCCGAGCCCGCCGCGACCGTTCTGCTCGGGCTCACCAAGGACGATCTGCTGCGCATCGGCGAGAGCGGCGCTTTGGTTTTGGCGGCGCTGCTGGTGATCTTCCTGGTGGTTCGGCCGGTGATGAACCGGGTGTTCGAGACGATGCCGGTGCCGGCCTTGGCCACGTTCGAGCCGCAGCGGCTGCTGACCCACCAGGATGCCGGGGCGACGGCGCTGCCGCCGCCCGAAGGCGCCCTCATGCCGGCGCCCCGCCATTTGGACGAGATCGAGCAGATGATCGACATCGGCCAGGTCGAAGGCCGGGTGCGCGCGTCGAGCCTGCGCAAGATCGGCGAGATCGTCGACAAGCACCCGGAAGAGGCGATCGCGATCGTGCGCAGCTGGATGTATCAGCGGGATTAGCAGGCGATGCGCACACGCGACGACGTCCGCTCGCTGACCGGCCCGGAAAAGGCCGCGGTGCTCCTGTTCGCGCTCGGCGAAGAGTATTGCACCCGCCTCTTCGCGCTGATGGACGACGAGGAAATCAAGGAGATTTCCCAGACCATGGCCAATCTCGGCACCGTCGCGGCCGCCGTGGTCGAAGCGCTGTTCGTCGAGTTCGCCGACCACATCTCGTCGACCGGATCGCTGATCGGCTCGTATGAGAGCACCGAGCGGCTGCTGCTGAAGGCCATGGACTCCGAGCGGGTCAACTCGATCATGGAAGAGATCCGCGGTCCCGCAGGACGCACGATGTGGGACAAGCTCGGCAATGTGAACGAGGTCGTGCTCGCCAATTATCTGAAGAACGAATATCCGCAGACCGTCGCGGTGGTGCTGTCGAAGGTCAAATCCGAGCATGCCGGCCGCGTCCTCGCGCAATTGCCGGAAAGCTTCGCGATGGAAGTCGTGATGCGGATGCTGCGCATGGAATCGGTGCAGAAGGACGTGCTCGATGATGTCGAGCGCACCTTGCGCACCGAGTTCTTCACCAGCCTCGCCCGCACCAACCGGCGCGACGCCCACGAATCGATTGCCGAGATCTTCAACAGCCTCGACCGCAGCACCGAGAACCGCTTTTTGCAGGCGCTCGAGGAACGCAACCGCGACGCCGCCGAGCGCATCAAATCCCTGATGTTCACCTTCGAGGATCTTGGCAAGCTCGACCCGAACTCGATCCAGGTCCTGCTGCGCGGCTTCGACAAGACCAAGATTCCGGTCTGTCTCAAGGGCGCCTCGGAGGCGATCCGCGAGCTGTTCCTGGACAACATGTCCGAGCGCGCCGCGAAACTCCTGAGGGAAGACATGGCGGCGCTCGGGCCGGTGCGGCTGCGCGATGTCGAAGAGGCACAAGCCGCCATGGTGGCGATGGCAAAGGACCTCGCCGCCCGCGGCGAGATCATCCTCGCCGACACCAAGGGCGATGACGAATTGGTCTATTGAGCGGTCGCCGGATGCAGCATCGCAAGTTTCTGTTCGAGCAGTCCTTCGACGCTCCGGGCGAGGCGGACGAGGGGTTCGTGCCGCTGCCCGGGCCGCCGCCGGCGGAAATCGGGGCCAGCGCCGCAACCCTGGCCGCAATGCGTGCCGAGGGTTTCGCCGAAGGCTTCGAGCAGGGCCTGGCGCGAGGCCATGCCGAGGCCGCCGCCGCCCTCGCCGCCCGCTCCGCCGCCGCCCTCGACGGCATCGGCCGGCGGCTGGAAGCGTTGTTGGCGGGCGCCGCCGAGGCGGAAGCCGGGCGCGCGCGGGACGCCGCGCGGCTGGCCCTGTCGGCGGCGCGGCGCATAGCGCCCGCTTTCGTGCGCACTGCCGGGTTTGACGAGGTCGAGGCTGTCGTCACCGATTGCCTGCGCCATGCGCTCGACGAGCCTCGCCTCGTGCTGAGCGTCGCCGAAACCTTCTTCGATGAGGCGCGGCAACGGATCGAGCCTCTGGCGCGGGATGCCGGGTTTGCCGGCCGGGTCGTGATCCTGGCCGATGCGCGGCTGGAATTCGCCGATTGCCGCGTCGAGTGGGCCGATGGCGGCGCCGAGCGCGACACCGGGCGGCTGTGGCGCGAAATCGAGCAGGCGGTGTCCCGCAACCTCGCGGCGCTGCGGGCCGAGCCCACCGCCGATGCGGCTTGAACGGCTTTAAAGGAGAGCGTGAATGGCAGAGCGCGACAATCTGGACTTGGCCGAGCTCGAGGGCGAGGCGAAGGTGGCGGCGGCAGACAAGCTGCCGCAGTCGGGCCGCGACCTCGAAGCGGTCTACGACATTCCGGTGCAGATCTCGGCGGTGCTCGGCCGCGCCACGATGCAGGTCAGCCAGCTGCTGAAGCTCGGCCGCGGCGCCGTCGTCGAACTCGACCGCAAGGTCGGCGAGGCAATCGACATCTACGTCAACAACCGTCTGGTCGCCCGCGGCGAGGTCGTCGTCGTCGACGAGCGCCTCGGGGTCACGATGACCGAGATCGTCAAGGCCGACCGGACCTGAGCCGGTCCCCCGCAATCGCAGGAATGGGAGCTTTTTGATGCGGCTTCTCATCATTGGCCCGCTCGAAGGCCATATCAGCGCCGCCGGCAAGATCGCGCTGTCGCGCGGCGCCAAGGTGGCGCAGGCCGATACGATCGAGGGCGCGTTGGCGACGCTGCGCGGCGGCACCGGCGCCGATCTGTGCATGGTCGATGTCCGGCTGGACATCGCGCGCCTGGTCGAGAGCCTTCGCCAGGAGCGGATCATCGTGCCGGTCGTCGCCTGCGGTACGGGCAGCGACGCGCATGCCGCGGTGCGGGCGATCAAGGCGGGAGCGAAGGAATACATTCCGCTGCCGCCCGATGCCGACATGATCGCGGCGGTGCTGGAGGCCGTGCTCAGCGAAAGCCATGCCCTGATCTATCGCGATCCGAAAATGGCGGCGGTGGTTCGCCTCGGCGAGCAGGTGGCGCCGGCCGAAGCCAGCGTGCTGATCACCGGCGAAAGCGGCACCGGCAAGGAGGTCATCGCGCGCTTCATCCATCGCAAGAGCCGGCGGGCGGCCCAGCCCTTCATCTCGGTCAATTGCGCCGCCATTCCGGAAAATCTGCTCGAAAGCGAATTGTTCGGGCATGAAAAGGGCGCCTTCACCGGCGCCGTGGCGCGCCGCATCGGCAAGTTCGAAGAGGCGAGCGGCGGTACCCTGCTGCTCGACGAGATCAGCGAGATGCAGCCGCGGCTGCAAGCCAAACTGCTGCGCGCGATCCAGGAGCGCGAGATCGACCGGGTCGGCGGCACCCAGCCGGTCAAGGTCAACATCCGCCTGATCGCCACCTCCAACCGCGACCTCGAAGCCGAGGCGCGCCGCGGCAATTTCCGCGAGGACCTCTATTTTCGGCTCAATGTCGTCAACCTCGATCTGCCGCCGCTGCGCGAGCGGCCGCGCGACATCGAACTGCTGACGGAACATTTCGTGCGCAAATACTCCGAGGCCAACGGGATCGCGCCGAAGCCGTTGGCGCGCCCGGTATGGCAGATGCTCGCGACCCACTCCTGGCGCGGCAATGTTCGCGAGCTTGAAAACACGATGCACCGCGCCGTGCTGCTGTCGACCGGCTCGGAGATCGAGCCGGCCGCGATCAAGCTCGGCAGCGCGAAGGCGGCGTCTGCGGCGGCCGCAGAGGCGGCGGGCCTGGTCGGGCGTACCGTCGCCGATGTCGAGCGCGACCTGATTATCGAGACTTTACAGCACTGCCTCGGCAACCGCACCCACGCCGCGACGATCCTCGGCATCTCGATCCGCACCCTGCGCAACAAACTGCAGCTGTACCGGCAAGAGGGCCTAGCGGTGCCGGCCGCGCCGGCAGAATTCGCCGCCGCCGACCTCCTCCGCGCCGGGGTGTGAGATGGGAAGGTCATTCGGGTATGCGAAGGGCATCGCAGATCGTGGCCAGGACGCCGGCTGGGTTCTGCAGGACTTCATTGTTCCAGAACCGCAGGACCCGCCAGCCTCTCGCGAACAGGATCGCGTCGCGCCGGTCATGATCGCCGGGCGCCGAATGTTGACCGCCATCAACCTCGATGACCAATCGGCCTTCGACGCAAGCGAAGTCGACGATGAAGGGCGGTATCGGAAACTGCCGACGGAAGCGGGCTCCAAGTTGATTGCGCCGCAGCTGGTGCCACAACGCCTGCTCGGCGCCGGTGGAATGACGCCGTAAATACCGGGTGCGCTTGGTCATCGATCGTCCGCCGCGCACGCGCCAGCACTCCCTAGTGATGCCGGCCCCCTCCCTCCCGTCGCAGGCGCGACGGGTCCCTCCCTCCCCCGTGACCACGGGGGAGGGCCGGGGTGGGGCCTGGCACGGTCATCGCCTGATCTTTGTCTTACAGAGACGCAATTTCTATGACCGATAGCGTTGCGGCGCCGGCGTTTCTGGGGCAGCTCGGCTCGACCTTGAAGCGCGGCGAGATCGCGCTCGCGCTGGGCGTCATCGCCATCATCGCCGTGCTGATCCTGCCGATGCCGCGCGTTCTGCTCGACGGCGCGTTGGCGTTGTCGATCACGCTGTCGGTGCTGGTGTTGATGGTGGCGCTGTTCATTCAGAAGCCGCTCGAGTTCTCCAGCTTCCCGACGGTGCTGCTGATCGCGACGATGCTGCGCCTGGCGCTCAATCTCGCCTCGACCCGCCTGATCCTGAGCCATGGGCACGAGGGCACCGCCGCCGCCGGGCATGTCATCGAGGCGTTCGGCAACTTCGTGATGGGCGGCAACTTCCTGATCGGGGTTATCGTGTTCGCGATCCTCGTGGTCGTGAACTTCGTCGTCATCACCAAAGGGTCGGGCCGCATCGCCGAGGTTGCGGCGCGCTTCACGCTCGACAGCATGCCGGGCAAGCAGATGGCGATCGATGCCGATCTGTCGGCCGGCATGATCGACGAGGCCGGCGCCCGCAAGCGCCGTTCCGAACTGGAACAGGAAAGCAATTTCTTCGGCGCGATGGACGGCGCCTCGAAATTCGTGCGCGGCGACGCCGTCGCGGGGCTGCTGATCACCGGCATCAACATCTGCGCCGGCATCGTCATCGGCGTGGTGCAGAAGGGCGTGTCGCTGACCGACGCCACCCAGACCTATACCGTGCTGACCGTCGGCGACGGGCTGGTCTCGCAGATCCCGGCCCTGATCGTCTCGACGGCCGCCGGCATGCTGGTCTCCAAGGCCGGGGTCACCGGCTCGGCCGACAAGGCGGTGTTCGGCCAGCTATCGGCGTATCCGGCGGCGCTCGGCCTGTGCTCGGTGCTGCTGCTGGCGCTGGGATTGCTCCCCGGCGTGCCGATGCTGCCGTTCCTGTCGCTCGCCGGCGCGAGCGGCTTCGCCGCCTGGAAGCTCGGGTTGCGCAAGGCGGCGCGCGAAGCCGAGGAACATTCGGTCGAGGCCGCCGCCGCGGCCCCGGCGGTCCATGACGAGCCGATCGGGACGGCGCTGCACATCGACCAGCTCCGCCTCGAACTCGGTTATGCCCTGTTGGGGCTGGTCAATGCCGAGCAGGGAACCCGGCTGACCGACCAGGTCAAGGCATTGCGCCGCCAACTCGCCTCCGAGATGGGCTTTGTGATGCCGGCGGTGCGCATCCAGGACAATCTGCAGCTGCCGGCCAATTCCTATGTCATCCGCCTGAAGGAAAGCGAGGCCGGGCGCGGCGAATTGCGGCCCAACATGGTGCTGGTGATGGACCCGCGCGGCGAGCCGATCACGATTCCCGGCGAGGCCACCACCGAGCCGACCTTTGGCCTGCCGGCACTGTGGGCGAGCGAGAACGAGCGCGAGGAGGCCGTGTTCCGCGGCTATACCGTGGTCGAACCGGCCACCGTCGTGACCACGCATCTGACCGAGATCATCAAGGACAACATGGCCGAGCTGTTGTCCTACGCCGAGACCCAGAAGCTGCTCGACGAGCTCGACAAACCGCATCAGAAGCTGGTTGCCGACCTGATTCCCAACCAATTGCCGCTGGGAGGGGTGCAGCGGGTGTTGCAGAACCTGCTGGCCGAGCGGATCTCGATCCGCGACCTGCCGACGATCCTCGAAGGGATTTCGGAGGCCTGCGGCCACAGCCGCAACATCAGCATCATCACCGAGCATGTCCGCACCCGCCTCGCCCGCCAGATCAGCGAGGCGCATACCGGCGAGGCAGGCTTCATTCCGCTCGTAACATTGTCGCCGGATTGGGAGCGCACCCTCGCCGAGGCGATCACCGGGCAGGGCGATGAGCGACATTTGAGCCTGGCCCCGAGCCGGCTGCAGGAACTCATCAACGGCGTGCGCGTCACCTTCGAGCGCTTCGCGATGGCGGGGCAAACCCCGGTATTGCTGACCAGCCCTGCCGTCCGCCCCTATGTGCGCTCGATCATCGAGCGCTTCCGGCCGGCAACGGTGGTGATCTCGCAGAACGAGATCCATCCGCGCGCCCGGATCAAAACCCTGGCCCAGATCTGATGACCGGCCGATTCCGAAAGCTCGCTGCCAATGGCACTCCCGGTCATGACGCTGGCGGATAAGCCCGGCGAGCGCCGCTGATGCGCCTGCGAACCTTTAATGCCGCCACCATGACCGAGGCGATGCGCCTGGTGCGCGAACAGCTCGGCGATAACGCGGTGATCATCGCCACCGAGCCGACCGAAGGCGGCTGCATGATCACCGCCGCGGTCGAAGATGAGCAGGATGAGTTTCCAGCGGAGGCGGCAGCGGCCCCTGATCCGCTCGAGACCATTGCCGCCGCGCTCGATGCGCACGGGGTGCCCTTGGCCTTGGCGCAGCGGCTGGGCAGCGCCGCTCTCGACGGCATCGAGGAGGATTGCCTGACGGCGCTGGCGGGCGCGTTGGCGGCCTCGTTCCGCTTCGCGCCGATTGCCTTCCGCGGCGCGGAGCGGCTGCTGCTGGTCGGTCCGCCGGGCGTCGGCAAGACGGTGACAGCCGCAAAACTCGCGGCGCGGCAGGTGCTGACCCGCCGGCCGTTGCGCCTGATCTCGACCGACATGGAACGTGCCGGCGGGTTCGAGCAGTTGGCGGCATTGGCGCGCGTGCTGGCGACGCGGCTCGCCGGCGCCGATGGCCCGCAGGCGCTGGCGCGCGAAGCGGCGAGCGCAGCCGGCCCGGTCGTCATCGACAGCCCCGGTTTCAACCCGTATCGCCCGGCCGAGCGGCGTGAAATCCGGGCGCTGGCGGAAGCGGCGCGCGCCGAACCGGTGCTGGTTCTGGCGGCCGGCATGGATCTCGCCGAAACCGCCGACATCAGCAATTGCTGCCGCGAACTCGGCTGCCGCCGCCTGATCGTCACCCGCCTCGACTTGAGCCGCCGGCTGGGGAACCTGCTGGTGGCGGCCGAAGCCGGGGATTACGCCTTCGCCGAGGTCGGCGTCGCGCCGGACATCGCCGACGGGCTGTGCCCGTTGACACCGCTAGGCCTCGCCCGGCTGCTGTTGCCGGAACCGCTGTCCGGTGCGGACGCTGCCATGCCCGACCCCTTCGATCGAGGAGCCCGCCCATGACCGGCGCCCCCCAGCCGTCACCCGATGCCCCACCAGATGCCCCACCAGATGCCGCGCCCGAATCCCGATCGGGGATGCCGAGCGCGGCCGCGCCGGCGCGCAGCAACGTGCTGGCGGTGGCTTCCGGCAAGGGCGGGGTCGGCAAGACCTGGTTCTCGATCACGCTTGCCCATGCGCTGGCGCGCGCCGGACGCAAGGTGCTGCTGTTCGACGGCGATCTCGGGCTCGCCAATGTCGATGTCCAGCTCGGCCTCACGCCGGGCGACGATCTCGGCGCGGTGATCGCCGGCCGCATCCCGCTCGAGCGCGCGCGCGTGCGCTACGCCGATGGCGGTTTCGACCTGATCGCGGGACGCTCCGGCTCGGGCAGCCTGGCGACCCTGACCGCCGATCGGCTCGCGTCATTGCGTCGCAGCGTCGATGGGGTGGGCCGCGATTACGATCGCGTCGTGCTCGATCTCGGGGCCGGGATCGAACGCCCGGTTCGGCTGATGGCGCGCAACTCGCGCGCCTGCCTGGTGATCGCGACCGAAGAGCCGACCTCGATCACCGATGCCTACGCCTTTCTGAAGGTGGCGCGGCTCGAGGGCCTGTGCGCCGACCTGCGCATCGTCATCAACATGGCGCCGAGCCTGCGCGCCGGCGAGCAGACCTACGCCGCGCTGCGGCGCGCCTGCCGCGAATTCCTCAAATTCGAGCCGCCGCTCGCCGGTATCATCCATCGCGACGACCATGTCCGCGACAGCATCCGACGGCAGACGGCGCTGCTCAACCGCCATCCCGGGGCAGAGGCCGCCGCCGATGTCGAGCGCATCGCCGCCTACGTCATCGATGAGATGTGAAGCGCACCCGGCTCACCGGTATCCGTGCAGGGTCATCGCCCGGCGACGCCAAGGCTGTCGGCACCGAGGCTTGCCCTGTCCCGCGGAATGAGGGAAGAGAGACGGGGCTGTCGTCCAGGGATCGGATCCGATGCGCGCGCTCGTTCTCGCCTGTCTCGTCTCGCTCGCCTGCCTTGTCTTGCTCGGCGGTTGCGTACCCCCGGTGCGGGTCGAAGGTTTCGCGGCCGCCGATCCGGCAAACTTCATCTACACCGCGCATACCAACACGGTAATGACACCCAATGACGACGGCGCCGCCGAGCGGCTGCGGCGGGATTGGCTGGCCGACGCGGTTCGGACCCACGGGATGTGCGCCAACGGCTATGTCGTCGACACCCGGCGGTTCGTGCCGGAGCCTGACGGGCCGTTCGGCAATGACGGCGACATCGTCTATCTCGGCCGCTGCCTTTAGGGCGGCCTCATTCCGGCGCGCTCAGCTTTTGCGCCAGCGCTGCATCAGCGGTCCCGCCGACCCGGCTACCGGATCGGCGGCGGGCAGCGGGACCGCGGCAATCGCCGGCAGCGCCGCTGCGCGTTCGCCGGCGCCGGCCCGGCACAGGTCGGGGTTCTGGCCGCGCGGGTAGGCGCCGACCACCAGCAGATCGGGGCTCGCGGCCTCGCGTTTGTGCGCCACCCCGGCCGGGATCACGACGACATCGCCGGCGCTCAGCTCGAGGCTGGCCCCCGATTCGCCGCCGAGCCGGACCCGCGCCGAGCCGCGGACGATGCCGAGCACCTCATGCGCGGTGCTGTGATAGTGATGATGCGCGAAGATGCCGTTGCGCCAGGCGCCGGTCCAGCCGTTCCGCGCGAACACCTGCTCGCACGCTGCGGCGGCATCCCCCATCGCGGAAAGGGCGCCGCGATAGAGCAGCAGCGGCAGCGCCGGATTGTTCGGCACGACCCCGTCATCGGCAAACAAATGCGCCTCTATTGCGGGAGTTGGTTCAGGCATCGGCGCCTCCAATAACCGCTTCAGGAAACGGCCCGGGCGGCAGCCCCGAACCTCGGCAGCGCTTCAGACCGCACGACGCCGTGCTGGCGCAGCAGCGCCAGAACGCGGTCGGCAAGGGCTTCGGCGTCGGCCTGCAAGGTCGCCAGCCGAAGGTCAGGCTGCTCCGGCGGCTCGTACGGCGAATCGATGCCGGTCAAATTGCGCAAGCGCCCGGCGCGCGACTTCGCGTAAAGCCCCTTGGGGTCGCGCCGGATGCATTCCTCGAGCGGCGTATCGACGAAAATCTCGAAAAATGTGACCGGGGCGGTCAATTCACAGGCCATCTGCCGCTCGGCCCGAAACGGCGAGATCAGCGAGCAGATCACGATCAGCCCGGCCATGCTCATCAGCTTGGCCGCCTCTGCCGTGCGCCGGATATTTTCGACCCGGTCGGCATCGGTGAACCCGAGATCGCGGCTGAGCCCGTGACGCAGATTGTCGCCGTCGAGCAGCATCGTGTGGTGCCGAAGCGCGAACAGGCGCTGCTCGACCAGATCGGCGATCGTCGATTTGCCGGCACCGGAGAGACCGGTGAACCACACGATCGCGGGCGTCTGCTGCATCAGCGCAGCCCGCTGGTCGGCGCTGATCGTCAGCTTCTGCCATGACAGGGTCGAGGCGTAGCGATGTTCGAGTTCGATCATTCCAAAGGGCCGCGGCACAGTTTGAATGATGGGGAAGGAAGCCCGGTTTCGTCGCAACCCGGGCTCCTGTCAATACGGATCTGCGCGCGATCGGAGTGCCACCGCGCTGGTTAACGCGTGCTTAACGCGGTCCGCGTGTGCAACTTGCACTTCCGCCTGGCGGCGCAGATTTTGTGCTGCAGAGGCGGGAGCTGAGCGCGGTGATTCGGCGAGCGAGCCTGAACAGGGAGACACGGCGCGAGCGCGGCGTGAGCGCCGGGTCTCGCCATCGCGGTACGGTTTGGGCCGGAGCGGCCGCGACAGCCGCCTTGGCGGAACGGGTGCTGTACCGCGACGGGCTGATGCTGATCATCGACAAGCCTGCCGGCATTCCGGTTCATGCCGGGCCGGGCGGCGGCGTCAACCTTGAGCGGAGCTTCCCGGCGCTGCGTTTCGGGCTGCCCCATCCGCCGGCGCTGGCGCATCGCCTCGACCGCGACACCAGCGGCTGCCTCGTGCTCGGCCGCCATCCGAAGGCGTTGCGCCGGCTCGGGGCCCTGTTTGCCGCCGGGCGGGTCGAAAAGATCTATTGGGCGATCGTCGCGGGTTTGCCGGCGCCGGCGGACGGGCGTATCGAGACCGGGCTTGCCAAGCGCAGCAACGGCACGGGCTGGCGTATGGCGATCGATCCGGCCGGCCAGTTTTCCGCGACCCGTTATCGCGTGCTCGGCACCCAGAGCGGCCGAAGCTGGCTGGAGCTGCGGCCGCAGACCGGACGCACCCACCAGCTGCGGGTGCACTGCGCCGCGCTCGGCTGTCCAATCGTCGGCGATGCGCTTTATGGCCGAGCGGAAGGCGAGCGGCTGCATCTGCATGCCCGCGCGATCTCGATCCCGCTCTATCCGGCGAAGCCGTCCGTGACCGCAATTTCGCCGGTGCCGCGGCATATGCTCGCGGAATTGACCCGGCTCGGCTACGATCCCGAGCGAGATCCCGGGGGCGATCCTGGAGGTATTCCGCAATGATCCCGCGCTACTCCCGCCCGCAGATGGCCGCGATCTGGGAGCCGGAAAACCGTTTCCGGATCTGGCTCGACATCGAGGCCTATGCCTGCGAGGCCCTGGCGAGGCTCGGCGTCATTCCGGAGGCGGCGGCGCGGGCGGTGCGCGAGCGCGGCGCCTTCGAGGTCGCGCGCATCGAGGAGATCGAGCGCGAGACCCATCACGACGTGATCGCGTTCCTGACCAACCTCGCCGAGCATGTCGGGCCGGAGGCGCGGTTCGTGCATCAGGGGATGACCTCGAGCGATGTGCTCGATACCTGCCTCGCGGTGCAGCTGACCCAGGCGGCGGATCTGCTGATCGCCGACCTCGACCGGCTGCTGGCGGCGCTGAAGCGCCGCGCCTTCGAGCACAAAGACACGCCGACGGTCGGCCGCAGCCACGGCATCCATGCCGAGCCCACCACCTTCGGGCTTAAATTGGCCGGGCACTGGGCCGAATTCGCCCGCAACCGCGAGCGCCTGTCAGCGGCCCGCAAGGAGATCGCGACCTGTGCCATCTCCGGCGCGGTCGGCACCTTCGCCAACATCGATCCCGCGGTCGAGGCCTATGTCGCGGAGCGGCTCGGCCTGCGGCCGGAGCCGATTTCGACCCAGGTGATCCCGCGCGACCGCCACGCGCAATTCTTCATGACACTGGCGCTGGTCGCCGCGGCGGTCGAGCGCCTCGCCACCGAAATTCGTCATCTGCAGCGCACCGAACTGCGCGAGGCCGAGGAATATTTCGCGCCGGGGCAAAAGGGCTCGTCGGCGATGCCGCACAAGCGCAACCCCGTGCTGTCGGAGAACCTGACGGGCCTCGCGCGGCTGATCCGCGGCACCGTGGTTCCGGCGCTCGAAAACGTCGCGCTGTGGCACGAGCGCGACATCTCGCATTCCTCGGTCGAGCGGGTCATCGCGCCGGACGCGACGATTGCGCTGGATTTCGCGCTGGCGCGGCTCGCCGGGCTGGTCGAACGCCTGGTGGTCTATCCCGAGCGCATGAAGGCCAATCTCGACTCGCTGGGCGGGTTGGTTGATTCTCAGCGCGTTCTGTTGGCTCTGACCCAGGCCGGGATGAGCCGCGAGGAGGCCTATCGCCGGGTGCAGCAGCACGCGATGGCGGCGTGGCATGGCGAGGGCCGTTTCGCCGATCTGTTGAAGGCCGATCGCGACATCGGCGGCCACCTGCCGGCGCACGCCATCGACGCGCTATTCGACCCGGACTATCACCTGAAGCACGTCGATACGATCTTCCGCCGCGTGTTCCGCGAGTGATCCGGCCACCGGCATTTTCAAGGCTCGTCCCGTGACCCTCCGCACCCCGTACCTGATGTTCCTTGGCGACGCGCCCGACCAGCTCGCCGCCAAGACCGCCGCCGGGGTCGCCCATTGGCGGCCGGAGATCTCGGCGGGGCAGTTCCGGCTGCCTGGCTGCCGGGCCGATCTCGGGCTGGCCGACATGACGATCGAGGAAGCCGCCGCCAAGGGTGTCGGCACCGTCATCGTCGGGGTCGCGAACCGCGGCGGCTTTCTCGGCGAGGGCTGGGACGTGCCGCTGGCGCGCGCGCTCGAACTCGGCATCGATCTGGCGAGCGGCCTGCACCGGCGGCTCTCGGAGGTCGAAACCCTGCGCGAGACCGCGGCACGATACGGCCGCCGGCTTGTGGATGTGCGCCACCCGACGCAGGATTTCGAGGTCGCCAATGGCCGCAAGCGTCCGGGCAAGCGGCTGCTGACGGTCGGCACCGATTGCTCCTGCGGCAAGATGTTCACCGCGCTGGCGCTGGAACAGGAGATGAGGGCGCGCGGCCTCAAAGCCGATTTCCGCGCCACCGGGCAGACCGGGATTCTGATCGCCGGCAGCGGCGTGTCGATCGACGCGGTGGTCGCCGATTTCATTCCGGGCGCGGTCGAATGGCTGACACCTGCCAACGATCCCGAGCACTGGGACCTGATCGAAGGCCAGGGCTCGCTGTTCCACGCTTCCTATGCCGGGGTCAGCCTCGGCCTGTTGCACGGCGCCCAGCCCGACGCGCTGGTCATGTGCCACGAGCCGACTCGCAGCCATATGCGCGGCCTGCCGCATTTTCCTGTGCCCGATCTGGCGGCCTGCATCGCCCGCAACATCGAGGCGGCACAATTGACCAACCCCGGGGTGCGCTGCGTCGGGCTCAGCATCAACACCGCTGCGCTCGGCGACAATGCCGCGCGCGATTGCCTGCGCCAAACCGAAGACCGGCTCGGCCTTCCCTGCGTCGATCCGGTGCGCACCGGGGTCGCGGCGCTGGTCGATGCGCTGTTGGGCTGAGCCGTGGCCGCGGGATCGACGCCGCGGCTGAAGGTGACGCGCGAGGCCTGGCCGCTGGCGCGAACATTCGCAATTTCGCGCGGCAGCCGCACTCTCGCCGAGGTCGTCGTTGCCGAGATCACCGACGGCCCGGTTCGCGGCCGCGGCGAAGGCGTGCCGTATGCCCGATATGGCGAAACTGTCGAAGGTGTTGTCGCGGCGCTCGAGGCGATGCGCGAACCCATCGCCGCCGGGCTCGACCGCGCCGCGTTGCAGCAGGCGATGCCGCCCGGGGCGGCGCGCAACGCGCTCGATGCGGCATTATGGGATTGCGAGGCCAAGTGGACCGGCAAGAGCGTTGGGCGCCTGGCGGGGGTGGCCGGGCTGCGTCCTCTCGTTACCGCTTACACGCTGGGCCTCGACACGCCCGAGGAGATGGGCGAGATGGCGCGGCAGCATCGCGAGCGGCCGTTGCTGAAGCTGAAACTGACCGGCGCGGGCGATCTCGACCGGGTGCGGGCGGTGCGGGAGGGAGCGCCGCAGGCGAAGCTGATCGTCGATGCCAATGAGGGCTGGACCGGGATGCAATATGCCGAGCTGGCGCCCGCCTTGGCCGCGCTCGGGGTGGCGCTGATCGAACAGCCATTGCCGGCGGCGGCGGACGCTGCCCTCGCCGAACTGCCGCACCCGATCCCGGTCTGCGCCGACGAGTCCTGCCATACCGCGGCCGATCTGAATCGGCTCGCCGGCCGATACGAGATGGTCAACATCAAGCTCGACAAGACCGGCGGGCTGACCGAGGCCTTGGCATTGGCCGAAGCCGCGGCGCGCCAGGGGTTCCGCCTCATGGTCGGCTGTATGATCGGCACGTCGCTGGCGATGGCGCCCGCCTTTCTGGTGGCGCAGATGGCGGAGATCGTCGATCTGGACGGCCCGCTATTGCTGGCACGCGACCGCCAGCCCGGGCTGCGCTACGACGGCAGCACGATCTATCCGCCGAGCCCGGCCTTGTGGGGGTAGCAGCACCGGACCGCCGCACCTAGCTACAGCAATATCTGGTAGGTTCGATCGGTTTTTATGATCCCCTCCCGCGGGCTTGACCCGCGGGTCCATGTCTTCGTCGATCTCTTGCGCAATTAAGACGTGGATGGCCGGGACAAGCCCGGCCACGGGGCCGAGAGAAGAAGCGATTCGAGTTGAGCGGGTACCGCTCTAGCTTGCTCACGGCACGCCGCGCCTACAGCATGCCGACGATGGCGCCGCTCGTGCAGGTCGCCAGGGTGCCGGACAGCACCGAGCGCAGGCCGAGCGAGACGATCTCGTGCTTGCGCTCCGGCACCATCGCTCCCATGCCGCCGATCAGGATGCCGAGGCTGCCGAAATTGGCGAAGCCGCACAGCGCGTAAGTCATGATCAGGCGCGAATGCGCGCTGAGGGCTCCGTCAGGCAGCTTGGCCAAATCGACATAGGCGATGAATTCGTTCAACACGGTCTTGGTGCCCATCAGCGCCGCCGCCGTCGCGGTCTCGGGTCCGGGGATGCCGATCAGCCACATCACCGGGCGGAAGGCGAGCGCGAACACCCGCTGCAACGTGATCGCCTCGCCGCCCCAATCCGGCAACAAGCCGAGGGCGCTGTTGGCGAGGCTGACCAGCGCGACCAGAACGACCAGCATCGCGACGATATTGGCGAGAAAGACAATGCCGTCGCCGGTGCCCTTGGCGATCGCGTCGAGGGCACTGATCGGCGGGTCCGCGATCGTCAGAACCGCAACCGGCGACGGGTCGGGCCGGAACGGCACCATCAGCGCCGCGATCGCGAGCGCCGCCGGCGTGCTGATCACCGAGGCGACCAGGATGTTGCCGAGCGCGTCCGGTATGGTCGGCCCGATCAGCGAGGCATAGAGCACCATGACGGTGCCGGCGATTCCGGCCATGCCGCAGCTCATCAGCGCGAACAATTCGCCGCGCTGCAGCTTCAGTAGATAGGGGCGAATCAGCAGCGGCGCCTCGATGTGGCCGACGAAGATGTGCACCGCGGCGCCGAGCCCCAGCGGGCCGCCGACCCCGACGGTGCGGCGCAATACCCAGGCGAAACCCTGCACGATCCGCTGCAGGATGCCCCAATAGAACAGCAGCGTCGCCAGCGCGCTGATCACCAGCACCAAGGGCAATGCCCGGAACGCGAAGATGAAGCTTGCCCCGGGCTGCGTCTCGGCAAAGGGCAGCGGCGCTCCGCCGAGATAGCCGAACACGAAGCCAGTTCCGGCCTCGCTGGCGCGCTGCAGGGCCGCTACCGCGTCGTTGAGCAGCAGGAACACCGCCGCCGCCGGTTGGAATTTGATCAGCAGCAAGGCAAGACCGAGTTGCAACAGCAGCCCCGCCACGACCACTCGCAGCGGCACCCGCCAGCGGTCCTCGCTCAATCCCCAGGCGAGCGAGAGCAGGACGGCGATCCCCAACAGCCCGCGCATCGCCGCCCCCGTGCCGCCCCCTCTGTCGGGTGAAGATGTCGCGAAGCCGGAGCGTCGTGAAGCACGACGGCGTAGCGATCGGCGAATACGTCCCTTAAGTTTCGGGGACGGAGGCACGACCCATGCACAGCGGCATAGCGGGCATCGACCATATCATCGTCGCGGTGCGCGACCTCGAACGCGCGCGGGATGCGTGGGTTCGGCTCGGTTTCATCCCGACCCCGCGCGGCCGTCATCTCGGCCACCCGACGGCCAATTACTGCATCATGTTCGGGCAGGACTACATCGAGCTGCTCGGGTCCGCCGCCGCGGACGATCCGGGGCCGCGCCTCGGACCCTTCTTGGCAAAACGGCAAGGGCCGATGCAGCTCGCCTTCGCGCCGAACGGCAGCGCCGTCGAGGCGCGTGCCGCATTGCTCGCCTCCGGGCTCAACCCGGCCGAGATCCGCCCCCTCGGCCGCGAACTCGCCGGACCAGAGGGCCCGGTCGTGCCGCGCTTCAGCCTGATCGACCTGCCGCCGGAGGAAACCCCAGGGCTGAACTGCTTCGTGTGCAGCCATTTGACCCCGGAGCTGATGCGCCGCCCGGAATGGCTCGATCACCCGAACGGCGTCATCGGCATCAAGGGAGTGCATATCCTGGTGGCCGAGACCGCGCCGCTATTGCCGGCCTATGACCAGCTGTTCGGCATCCAGCACGTGACCACCACCGACGCGGTGGCCGCGATCCAGGCCGGGCCGCATCGGCTCCTGTTCAGCACGCCCGACGACTTCATGACGATGCATCCCGGCATCGATCTCGACCCGGCTTTCCCGCTGCCGGGAATCGTCGCGATCGACCTCGCCATCGCGAGCGGCTCCCGCACCGCGGCATTTTTGCAGGGTGCCGAGATTCCATTCCGTGAACTCGCCGAGGGCACCCTGGTCGTGCCGGCCAGCGAAGCCTGCGGCACCCTGCTTTTTCTCTCGCCTGGCTAGAGCTGGACCTGCTGTGCGCAAGGCACGGAAAAGACTCGCATTGGCACCTGGCGTTCTCAGGCCTGGCTTTTCCCAATGCTCCTGGTTGTGCCGCCCCGAGGTGCGGCGACGGCCCGCGCAACGAATAGCCTAATGGTATAACTCTGACATTTGATTCCCTGATTTCGAGGCCGTCATTCTGGGGCTCGGCGAAGCCGAGAGCCCGGGACCCATATTCCAGAGGCCTGTGTTCATGGGTTCCGGGCTCGCCGCTGGGCAGCGCCCCGGAAAGACAGCGCTGAAAGCGGGACTCAACCGTCGGCGCCTAACCACTAGGAGCTGCCGCCTTCGACGGCGTGGCCTTCGGCGCGCCAGCGCAGCATGCCGCCGGTCAGGTTGGCGATGTCCTTGAAGCCGGCCTGCTGCAACAGGATTGTGGCCTGAGCCGAGCGGCCGCCGGCACGGCACACCGCGACGATCGGCCGGTCATGCGACAATTCTTCGGCGCGCTCAGCGAGTTGGCCGAGCGGGATCAGGATCGCACCGCGAATGTGGCCGAGCGGACCGGTAAATTCGTCGGGTTCGCGCACATCGAGAACCTGCACCCCGGAGGCATGTTCTTCAAGCCCGTGCGGCTCGATTTCCCAAACCCCGGCAAAGCTGTAGCGCAGCGGCGCCCAGTCTGGATCCCCGGCCGGATCGCCGGCTGGATCGCCGACTGGATCAACGACGGTCTTGCCGGCCCCGCCGTCGTGTTCCGGCCGGCCGCACCGCAGATTGGCGGGGACCGCGACATCGAGCAGCTTCGGATGCGCGAGCCGCAAATTCTGCATGTAGCCGGTGAAGTCGCCGAGGCCGATCTCGCCGCCGAGGCGCGGGTTGAAGCGCCTCTCTTCGGCGACGCTGGTGACGGTCAGGCCGCGATAATCATGCGCCGGATAGAGCAGGCAATCATCAGGCAGGCCGAAGATATGGTCGCGCACCGAGCGGTACATCGCCTGCGGGTCGCCCTGCTGGAAATCGGTACGCCCGGTGCCGCGGATGAACAGGCAGTCGCCGGTGAACGCCATGCTGCGGTCGTCGAGCACATAGGTCAGGCAGCCATTGGTATGGCCGGGGGTCGCGCGCACCTGCAGGCAATGCCGGCCAAAGGCGATCGTGTCGTCGTGCCGCAAATAGCGGTCGGCGCCCTCGGCGCCGCTCTCGGCCGCCAGCGCGATCCGGCTGCCGGTGCGCTGGCGCAACAGCGAGGCGCCGGTCACGTGATCGGCATGGATGTGGGTTTCGAGCGTCCAGCGCAATGTCAGGCCGAGCTCGGCGACCAGCGCGGCGTCGCGCCGCACCTGCTCGAAAACCGGATCGATCAGCACCGCGTCGCCGCTGCCGCGATCGCCAAGGAGATAGCTGTAGGTCGAGGATTGCAGGTCGAACAGTTGACGGAAAACCAGCATCCAAGCCTCCGTCCGGCGGAGTATGATCGCGGCGCGGCCTGGCGTCGGCCGGTGCAGACATGCTGCCATCAACCCGGGAGCCGCGCCATGAGCGAAATCGTGATTACCGCGCTAGAGCCGAAGGACCGCAGCCGTTGGGGCGAATTGTGGCGGGGCTATCTTGAATTCTATGAAACCCGTCTGCCGCCCGAGATCTACGAGCACACCTGGGAGCGCCTGCTCTCCGAGGAAGGACCGATTCGCGGCTTCGGGGCACGCCTCGATGGGTCCGCCGCGCCATTGATCGGGATCGTCCACTATCTCTTTCATGCCCATGCCTGGACGCCCAAAGAGGTGTGCTATTTGCAGGACCTGTTCGTCGCCCCCGAGATCCGCAGCCGGGGTTGCGGCCGGGCGCTGATCGAACGGGTAGCGATGGCGGCGCGCGAGCGCGACTGTTTGCGTCTTTACTGGACCACCAAGGCGGACAACGCCGTCGCGCGTCGGCTTTACGACCGAATCGCCCGATTTAACGGCTTCATTCGCTACGATTACGCGCTCGGCTGATGCGAGCGAGGCGGCGCGCCCAACGGGTGCGCCTACAGTGCGGCCACCCCCGCAGCCTTGATCCAAACCGAGACGGAAAGCGCCGGAGATGCAATGACGGAGAAGGCCAAACAAAATATCCTGGTGCAATAGAGTTCTCGTTTCAGGATGTGAATCGCCTGGACGATCTGGAGCCAGCGATCGCGTTCCGGAATGTCTCCGGCATCAATGTTTCTATTGACGTGCTGTATCGCCCGGAACGCCGCCTCCGAGCCGTGCCGCTCGACCATTTTTTCTGCCAGACGCCGGATTTCGGCGTCGTTCATCACCGATAAGCGATTGAAAGTGACAAGGGTCAATTTAGCCTCCCTGGTGGGGGCTCGGGTTTGAACCTTTTAATAAGACGCGTTAAATCCCTAACTTTTGTTTAACTTCGTTAAGCCGGAGCTGGGGACGAAATCAGGGAGCTGCGGCGAGCTTACGAATTCAATATCGAGC
>Ga0213875_10000749_pt1 | contig 24527 bp, 21 predicted proteins | sample BarmaccomBMRX_R8_FD_160105 | JGI IMG/M metagenome (GOLD analysis project Ga0213875, IMG submission 160105) | Root-associated microbial communities from Barbacenia macrantha in rupestrian grasslands, the National Park of Serra do Cipo, Brazil - RX_R8 | ecosystem: Host-associated > Plants > Roots... | reverse complement strand
GTTCCTGGTCGTACTCGTCGGTGATCTCGCCGACGATCTCCTCGAGGATGTCCTCGATCGTGACCAGGCCCGCGGTGCCGCCGTACTCGTCGATGACGATCGCCACGTGGATCTGCAGCGACTGCATCTGGCGCAGCATCTCGTCGATCGGCTTGCTCTCGGGCACGTAGGTGGCCGGGCGCATGACCTGGGTGACCGGGGTCTCGCCGGCCTCCGGGTGCTCGTGACTCCAGGCCACGATGTCCTTGAGGTAGGCGATGCCGACCACGTCGTCCTCGTTCTCGCCAGCCACCGGGATGCGGGAGAACCCGCTGCGCAGGTGCAGCGACAGCGCCTGGTCGACGCTCTTGTCACGGTCGATGAACACCATCTCGGTGCGCGGCACCATCACCTCGCGGACGATGGTGTCGCCCAGCTCGAACACCGAGCGGACCATCTCGCGCTCGCCCGGCTCGATGACGCTGCGCTGCTCGAGGAAGTCGACCAGGCCGCGCAGCTCGGCCTGGCCCCGGGCCGCGTCGCCGCGGCCCGCGGTGGTGCCGCGGCCGCGGGTGAGCACGCTGCCCGCGGCCACCAGCAGCCGCGGTACCGGGCCGAGGAGCACCCCCAGCGGGTAGAGCACGGTGGCGGCGCCGAGGGCGACCCGTTCGGCCCCGCGGCGGCCGAGCGGCACCGGGCTGATCCCGACCACCACGTAGCCGACCACGACCATGACCGCCAGCGCGATCAGGAAGCCCTTCCAGCCGTCGCCGAACCAGTGCAGGAACGCGGCCACCACCAGCACCGTGGCCGACGTCTCGCACAGCACCCGCAGCAGCAGCAGGATGTTCAGGTAGCGGGGCAGGTCGGCGAAGACCGCGCTCAGCCGCTTGGAGGCCGGGCGGCCGGGGCCGGCGCTGGTGAGCTGCTCGGCGCCCGCGGCCGAGAGCCGGGCCAGGGTGGTCTCGGCGCTGGCCCACCAGCCCGCGATCAGCACGAGCACGATGGCGGCCGCCACCAGCCAGCCCTGGGCGGACATCAGCCCGAACCCTCCGGCTGGCTGGTCTCGGCCGGGCCGCTCTTGAGCAACCGGCCCTGGAGGCCGAACATCTCGGCCTTCTCGTCCGGCTCGGCGTGGTCGTAGCCGAGCAGGTGCAAGATGCCGTGGACCTCGAGCAGCTCGAGCTCGGCCTGGGTGCTGTGGCCCGCCTCGCGGGCCTGGGTGGCCGCCACCTGGGGGCAGAGCACCACGTCGCCGAGCAGGCCGGGGTCCGGCCCCGGCTCCTCGGCGCCCGCCCGGCCCGCGTTGACCCCGCCCAGGTGCGGCGGCCGCAGCTCGTCCATGGGGAACGCCAGCACGTCGGTCGGGCCGGGCTCGCCCATCCAGCGTTCGTGCAGCTCGGTCATGGCCTTTTCGTCCACCAGCAGCACCGACAGCTCGGCCAGCGGGTGGATGTGCATCTCGTCCAGCACGTGGCGGGCCATGGCGGCCAGCGCGACCTCATCCACGGCCACGCCTGACTCGTTGGCGATGTCGATGCTCAACCGGAGCGCGCGGTCACTGACCGCGCTTCCCCCCTCCGCGCGGGCGGCCGGCGGTGCTTTCCTGCTGGCGGGCGTCGTAGCGCTCGTAGGCGTCCACGATCTCCCCGACCAGCCGGTGCCGGACCACATCGTGGCTGGTCAGCCTGGCGAAGTGGATGTCCGGGATGCCCTCCAGGATGTCCTGCACCACCCGCAGGCCGCTGACCTGGCCGCTGGGCAGGTCGACCTGGGTGACGTCGCCGGTCACCACCACCTGGGAACCGAACCCGAGCCGGGTCAGGAACATCTTCATCTGCTCGGCCGAGGTGTTCTGGGCCTCGTCGAGAATGATGAAAGAGTCATTGAGCGTTCTACCCCGCATGTACGCCAGGGGGGCCACCTCGATCGTGCCCGCGGCGGTCAGCCGGGGGATCGAGTCCGGGTCGAGCATGTCGTGCAGCGCGTCGTAGAGCGGGCGCAGGTACGGGTCGATCTTCTCGTACAAGGTGCCGGGCAGGAACCCCAGCCGCTCCCCCGCCTCGACCGCGGGCCGGGTCAGGATGATCCGGTTGACCTCCTTGGCCTGCAGCGCCTTGACCGCCTTGGCCATGGCCAGGTAGGTCTTGCCGGTGCCGGCCGGGCCGATCGCGAACACCACGGTGTGGTTGTCGATCGCGTCCACGTAGCGCTTCTGGTTCAGCGTCTTGGGCCGGATGGTGCGGCCCCGCGAGGACAGGATGTCCAGGGTCAGCACCTCGGCCGGGCGGACCCCGCGCTCACGGCGCAGCATGCCGGCCGCCCGCTCGACCGCGTCCGGCGACAGCTCGGCCCCGTTCGCCTGGAGCTCCAGCAGCTCCTCGAACAGGCCGGAGACCAGCGCGGTCTCCTCGGGGCGGCCGGTCACGGTGATCTCGTTGCCGCGGACGTGGATGTCGGCCGCGAACTCGCGCTCGATGACCCGCAGGAGCTCGTCACGCGAGCCGAGCAGGCCGACCATCGACCGCTCGGCCGGGATGACGATCCGGACCTGGGACCGCCCACTGGAAAGTTCGTCTGAGATGTCTGTCAACTATTCGCTCTCGGAAGTCCAGCGGATCGGCCGCTGCCCGCTTGGCTGGCACAGTTCTGCCTGTCCGCTCATGGTATCCGCGCGCGCGGTCAGCCTGGTGGCCACTCCAGCGGGCGCCCGCCGAGCAGGTGGGCGTGCACGTGGTGGACGGTCTGGCCGGCGTCGGGGCCGGTGTTGAACACGACCCGGTAACCGCCGTCAGCCACACCCTCGTCGGCCGCCACCGCCGCCGCCAGCGTGGCGACCTCGTCGAGCAGGCCGTCGCCGGCCGCCGCGAGCTCGGCCAGGTTGGCGTAGTGTGCGCGCGGGATCACCAGCACGTGGGCCGGTGCTTGCGGGTTGATGTCACGGAACGCAATCGCCCGCGAGCTTTCACGGACAGTTTTGGCCGGAATCTCGCCGGCGGCGATGCCGCAGAACAGGCAGTCAGACACACGGGGATCCTAGCGCCGGGCCCGGCCAGGCGCCGTCATCCCAGGTCTAGTGGGACGAAAGCCGGCAAACACCCGATTTTTTGTCGGCATATGTCCAGTTTGGGACCAAAGTCCTCAGCGAACGGGGTTAGGTCCCGGAATTTATTCTGACTGTGTTCTGAGTCGGGTACCGCGGATAGGCTGGCCACGCGATCCAGGGCGATTTGTGCGACAGTCCCATGATTGCCAGTTCTGCGGCATCGGGGACGGGGCACGATTACCGCCTCCGGATCGTTGGTCGTCTTGCGCCGGGGAGGCGCTTGGGGGGCGGCCACGGGATTCGCCAACTCGGGTGGGGTGGGCTAGTTGGACAGTTGTCACTGTCTGAAGATCGAGATGGGCGGGAACTCGGCGGTGAAGATTATCCATGTCTCCGGGTGAACCGGCCAGGGGACCTGCGCGTCCTACTTCTGTGACCGAGACCCTCGTGGCCGGCGCCGTGGTTCGGGCGGCACCGGAAAAGCTGGATATGACCGCTGACGAAGCGGTGACCCAGCTGTACAGCAACCACTACCGGTCGCTGGTGCGACTGGCCGGGCTGCTGGTCCGCGACGAGCCGACCGCCGAAGAAGTCGTGCAGGAGTGCTTCATCGCCATGCACGACGGCTGGGGCCGGCTGCGGGAAGAAGACAAGGCGCTGTCCTACCTCAAGCAGGCGGTCGTGAACCGGTCCCGCTCGGTGCTCCGGCACCGTCAGGTGGTGGACCGCAACGCGCCCAAGCCGGCCCCGGACATGCCCAGCGCCGAGCAGGGTGCCATCACCCTGCTGGAGCGCAGCGCGGTGATCTCGGCGCTGCGGGCACTGCCGGACCGGCAACGGCAGGCCCTCGTTCTCCGCTACTATGCCGACCTGTCCGAAGCCCAGATCGCCGAGATGATGGGCATCAGCAAGGGTGCGGTCAAGAGCCACACCGCGCGCGGCATGTCTTCGCTGCGGGCGGTCCTGGAGAAGACTGCATGACCGGAGTACTTCCACGATGACCCCATCCGACGACGACTTCAGCTGGCTCCTGCGGCGTGAACTGCACGCCGAGGCGGCCAGGCTGACGCCTGCCCAAGATGGCCTGAGCCAGATCCGCGGGCAGCTGGGGTCACGGTCGGTTTTCACCCGCTGGTGGGGTGGCGTCCGGGTGGACGCCCAGCGCTACGGCCTGCACGCCCGCCACCTGCTCGCCGAGGCGGCCGACGGGCTGCTCCGGTCGCTGCGGTGGGTGGCCGGCCGGTCGAGCGAAGCGACCCGGGACGGGGCCCGGCGCGGCATCGTCTGGCTGCGGCCGGTGGTGGCGCTGGCGGCCGTCTGCATCTTCGCGGGCACCGCGGCCGCCGTCCCCGGGGTGCGGCACGCGATCACGAACATCGGGTCGTCCGGTAACGGCAGCACCACCTCGGTGAACGGCCAGGGCGGCAGCGGTGGCGGGACCGGCGCGGGCACCGGCATCCGGCAGAGCGGCGGCGGCTCGCCCCAGCCGGGTGGCGGGACCAGCACCACCGCCAGCCCGAGCCCCGGTTCGACCTGCAGCAGCGTCAAGGCGGTGCCGTCGGTCAAGCCCTCCGGGACCAAGTCCGGCGCGGCCACGCCGACGCCGACGGTGACCCCGACCGGTTCGGTCAGCGCGACGCCGACCACCACGCCGACGACCACCCCGACTCCGGCCGATTCGACCGGGGCGGGCAGCCCGACCCCGTCGGACAGCTCGCCGTCCAAGCGCCACCACCCGCACACCGGCGCCACCAGCACGAGCACCAGCACGCAGCTGAGCAACGTTCAGCCGTGCCACGGCCCCACCCCGCCGCCGAGCGGTAAGGGGGCGGCCGCTTCGAACGGCGCCTCTCAGCTGCAGACCGCGCTGCCCACCCCGGCGACCGAGGCCCCGGTCAGCACGCCGAGCACCACCGCGGCGGCGACGCCGACGCAGTCCAGCACGCCGACGGCCACCGCCTCCGGCGCGAGCGACCCGGCCAGCACCAGCAGCACCACCAAGTCCGGTTCACCGTGGAGCGCGGGGTTCCAGAAGGCGCGCGGCTGCCGGCACCACCACCAGCTGCACTGCTGAGCGGGGCGGCCGGGGACCGGGCCGGGGCTACCAACGGCCGGTGCGGGCCATCAGGACGGCGGCGGCGGCCGCGCCCGCGGTCGACGCGCGCAGCACCTCGTCCCCGAGCCGGGTCTCGACCGCGCCGGCCGCGGTGAACTCCTTCAGCTCGGCCGGGCTGAGGCCGCCCTCGGGGCCGACCACCAGCACCACGTCGCCGTCGCCGTCGCCGGAGCGGGGCAGGTCCAGCCGGGACAGGGCGGTGGCCGCGCCCGGCTCGAGCAGGATCCCGCGGGCGGCCGCCTGCAGCCGGGCGGCCACCGCGGCCGCCGACGCCAGCTCGGTGACCTCGGGAATGCGGGCCCGGCGGGCCTGCTTGGCCGCCTCCCGGGCGGCCGACCGCCAGCGGGCCAGCGCCTTGGCGGCGCGGTCGCCGGCCGGCCAGCGGGCCACGCAGCGCTCGGCCGCGAACGGCACGATCACGTCCACGCCGACCTCGGTCATCGTCTCCACCGCCAGCTCGGCCCGGTCACCCTTGAGCAGCGCCTGGACGACCACGATCCGCGGGTCGGGCGGGGGTAGCTGGCGGCGGGTCCCGACCCGCAGGGTGACCGAGCCCGCGGCTACCGCGGTGACCACGCACTCGGCCACCAGGCCGGCCCCGTCGGCCACGTCGACCCGCTCACCAGGGCGGATCCGGCGTACGGTGGCGGCGTGCCGTCCTTCCGGGCCGGTCAGCGTGACGACGCTGGCCGACAGGTCGGCGCCGTCGGCCAGGAAGACCGGCGCCGTCACCTAGCGGCCGTTGAAGGCGTCGCGGAGCCGGGAGAAGAACCCGTGGTTGCCGGGCGAGAACTTGCCCGGCGGGGACTCCTCGCCGCGCAGCTTGGCCAGGTCGCGCAGCAGCTTCTCCTGGTCGGGGTCGAGCCGGGCCGGGGTCTCGACCGTCACGTGGATGATCAGGTCGCCGCGGCCCGAGCTGTTCAGGTGCTGCACGCCGTGGTTGTAGAGCGGGATGACCTGGCCCGACTGGGTACCGGGACGGATGTCGATGTCGGCCGGGCCGTCCAGGCTCTCCACGTTGAGGGTGGCGCCGAGCGCAGCCGCCACCATCGGGATCGTGACCGTGCAGTGCAGGTCGTCGCCCTGCCGCTCGAAGATCGGATGCGGCCGCTGGGCGATCTCCAGGAACAGGTCACCGGGCGGGCCGCCGCCCGGGCCGACCTCACCCTCGCCGGCCAGCTGGATGTGGGTGCCGTCCTCGACCCCGGCCGGGATGCGGACCTTGATCGTCCGGCGGGTGCGGACCCGCCCGTCGCCGTCGCACTCCGGGCAGGGCCGGGGCAGCAGGGTGCCGTAGCCGCCGCAGCGCGGGCAGGGCCGGGAGGTCACCACCTGGCCCAGGAACGAGCGCGCGACCTGGCTGACCTCGCCCCGGCCGCCGCAGACGTCACAGGTCTCCGGGTGGGTGCCGGGCGCGGTGCCCTCGCCCGAACAGGTCGGGCAGACCACCGCGGTGTCCACGGTCAGCTCGCGGGTGGCGCCGAACGCGCACTCGGACAGGTCCAGCTCGACCCGGATCGTCGCGTTGCGGCCGCGGCGGGCCCGGCTGCGCGGGCCGCGGGCCGTCCCGGCCCCGGCTCCGGCCCCGAAGAACGCGTCCATGATGTCGCTGAACGGGAATCCGGGCCCGAACCCGCCGGCCGCGCCCGGGCCGGCGTCGGCGCGGGCGAACGGGTCGGCGCCCATGTCGTACATCTGGCGCTTCTCCGGGTCGGAGAGCACCTCGTAGGCCTGGGTGATCTCCTTGAACCGCTCCTGGTTCTGCGGGTCCGGGTTCACGTCAGGATGAAGTTCGCGGGCGAGCCGCCGGTACGCCCTCTTGATCTCGTCCGGCGCCGCGTCCCGACGGACCCCGAGGACGGAGTAATACTCGGTCGCCACTAGCTCTCCATCAGGATTTCGCCGACATACCGTGCCACCGCGCTTACCGCTCCCATCGTCCCGGGGTAATCCATTCGTGTCGGGCCCAGCACGGCCAGCTTGGCCAGCGTCTCGCCGCCCGATCCGTAGCCACTGGACACCAGCGACGTGGTCTGCAGTCCCTCGACCGGATTCTCGGTGCCGATCATCACCGACAGCAGGGACTCATCGCTGGCGTCGCCGAGCACCCGCATCAGCACGACCTGCTCCTCCAGCGCCTGGAGGACGTCCCGCAGGCCCTGGGAGAAGTCGGGGGCGGCCAGGTTGGCGGTACCCCCGAACACGATCCGCTCCTCGTTGCGCTCGGCCAGGTTGGCCATGATGACCGAGAACACGGCGGCCGCGTTGGCCCGCCCGGCCGGCGGCACGCTGTCGGTCAGGCCGGCTACGATCCGGACCGCGTCGGTCAGCCGCCGCCCGTCCAGGCTGGCGTTGAGCAGCGCCCGCAGGAACGCCACGTCCTCGTCCTCGCAGGGCTCGGGCAGGTCGACCATCCGCTGCTCGACCCGGCCGGTGTCGGTGATCAGCACCACCAGCAGCCTCTCGGGTGCCAGCCGGACCAGCTCGATGTGGCGGACCACCGACCGCGACAGCGACGGGTACTGGACCACCGCGACCTGGCGGGTGAGCTGGGCCAGCAGCCGGACCGTGCGCATCACCACGTCGTCGAGGCCGTAGGCCTGGGCCAGGTAGGTCTGAATGGCCCGGCGCTCGGCCGCCGACAGCGGCTTCATGTGCGACAGCCGGTCCACGAACAGCCGGTAGCCCTTGTCGGTCGGCACCCGCCCGGCGCTGGTGTGCGGCTGGGCGATGTAGCCTTGCTCCTCCAGCACCGCCATGTCGTTGCGGATGGTGGCCGGGGACACGTCGAGGTTGTGCCGGTCGACCAGGGCCTTGGATCCCACCGGCTCGTTGGTGGACACGTAGTCCTCCACTATGGCCCGGAGGACGGCCAGCTTGCGCTCATCCAGCACGTGTTCACCTCCCCTGGCACTCACGCTTCCTGAGTGCCAAGTCTATTGCCCCTCAGGACCTGCGTGATGGCAAGCGGTAAGAGGGATTCTCCGCCAGGACCCTCAGCGTGGCGTTCCGGCCCCCGGCCGGGACGATCCGGTACGGTCCGGGCATGCGAAGCCACGACTACGGCGGCGACGTACTGGCGGCCGGGCGGCGCCAGCGCCCCCAGGTTCCCCAGCTCGAAGCCGAGTACGGGCTGGTGGTCGAGGACATCGAAGGCCGCTTCTGCGGCGCGGTGGTGGCCTGCGACAAGGGCGCGGTGACGCTGGAGGACCGGCACGGCAAGCGGCGGGTGTTCCCGCTCAACCCGGCCGCGTTCATGCTCGACGGGCGGCCGGTGACGCTGGTCCGCCCGGCCGCGGCCGGGCCGCCGGTGCCCGCCCGGCCCACCCGGACCGCGTCCGGCTCGGTGGCCGCCCCGCAGGCCCGGGCCCGGGTGGCGCGGGCCAGCCGCATCTACGTCGAGGGCCGCCACGACGCCGAGCTGGTCGAGAAGATCTGGGGTGACGACCTGCGCGACGTCGGCGTGGTGGTCGAGTACCTGGAGGGGGTGGACCACCTGCCGGACATCCTGGCGGTGTCACCCCCGGGACCCGGACGGCGAATCGGCGTACTGGTCGACCACCTGGTGCCGGGGTCCAAGGAGACCCGGATCGCGGCCGGGCTGGCCCGGCCCGACCTGCTGATCGTGGGGCACCCGTACATCGACGTCTGGCAGGCGGTCAAGCCGTCGGTGCTGGGCATCAGCCACTGGCCGGACGTGCCCCGGGGCCAGCCGTGGAAGGAAGGCGTGCTGGCCGCGATCGGCTGGCGGGGCAGCACGGCCGCCGCCTGGCAGCGGATCCTCGGCTCGGTGCACACGTTCGCCGACCTCGAGCCGGAGCTGCTGGGCCGGGTCGAGGAACTCATCGACTTCGTGACTACGTTATCTAGGTAGCCCGGAAGGTATTCCGCCCTCACAGCGAGTAACGTGACCCGCGATGACTGATCCAGCGGCCGTGCGCCGACTGCAGGAACACCACGAGGGGTGGGCTCCGGCCCAGCCCCTGCCAGCCGAGCCTGCCCCGATGACGGGGGGCCCGATTCCCGGGAGCCCGATGACCGGGGGCTCCTCGCCGGTGCCGGGCCCGGAGAAGGTGTGGGCGACGCTGAGTTACGTCGCCGCCATCGTGCTCTGGCTGCTGGCGCCCCTGGCCGTGTACCTGACCCGCGGCCGCCAGTCCGAGTTCGTGCGGCGGCATGCGGCCCAGGCGTTCAGCCTCACGCTGACGGTCACGCTGTTCGCGCTGTCGGCCGCCATCATCGTCGGCCTGCTGTCGCTCGACAGCGCCCACCAGGCGCTGTACATCATGGGGCCCGTGTGCTTGGTGTTCGTGCTGGTGGTGCTGTGGTATCTGGTGCGGGCGGTCCGGGCGGCCAGCCGGGGCGAGTTCTACCGGCTGCCGGCCTGGCTGTCGATCCACACGCTGCGCCCCTGAGGGAGTGGCCGGCCGCGGCCGGCGGTTACTCCGGGTGGAGTAGGGACCGGCCAACTGCGGGGGGACGACCGGGCGGCCCGGCCGGGCTTACGCTGGGCGGCATGGACGGCGAACCGGTGCTGCGCTGGTGGCGCGGGGGCGGCCGCGACGTCGTGTACGCGCTGATCATGACCGCGCTGGTGGTCGGCGGCGCCTACGGCGAGGCGCACCCGGAGCAGGCCAGTGACCGGCTGCCGGCCGGGTCGGCGGCCGCGCACACTCCCGACGCCGCGTTCACCCTGGTCGCGGTGGCCGGGCTGGTGCTGGCGGTCCGCTACCGGTGGCCGCGGGCGGTGCTGGCGACCTCGGCCGGCGCGGTGACCGTGTACTCGCTGCTCGGTTACGTGAACGGGGCGGCCGTGCTGGCGCCCGTGGTCGCCCTCTACACGCTGGCCACCAAGCTGTCGGCCCGCCGGGCGCTGGCCTGGGGGGTGCTGATCACCGCGGTGCTGATGGGGGCGACCGCCGCCAACAACCCGTTCGGGCCGACCGGGGCCGGCTTCTGGCTGCTGCCCGCGCTGACCTGCGCCGCCACCCTGGGCGGGATCGCGGTCGGCACCCGCCGGGCCTACGTGGCCTCGATCGAGGCCCGGGCCGAGGCCGACGCCCGCCGCCGGATCGACGAGGAGCGGCTGCGCATCGCCCGCGACCTGCACGACGTGGTCGCGCACACCATGGCCACGATCAACGTCCAGGCCGGGGCGGCCGCCCACGTGCTGCGGGACCGCCCGGAGGTGGCGGCCGAGGCGCTGGCCACGATCAAGAGCGTCAGCAAGGACGGCCTGCGCGAGCTGCGGGCCATCCTCGACGTGCTGCGGCAGGCCGACGAGGCCGACCCGACCGCACCCACCCCCGGCGTGGGCCAGCTGCCGGGCCTGGTCGACCGGGCCGTCCAGGCCGGGCTGGAGACCACGCTGACCGTGACCGGGGAACCGCGGCCGCTACCGGCCGCGGTGGACCTGGCCGCCTACCGGATCGTCCAGGAGTCGCTGACCAACACGGTCCGGCACGCGGGCCCGGCCACCGCCGCGGTGACGCTGGCCTATAGGGACGGCGAGGTGGCGCTGGAGGTGACCGACACCGGCCTGGGCGGCCCGCTGGCCGACCCGGGGCTGGGCGGCGGGCACGGGCTGGTGGGCATGCGGGAACGGGCCACTTCGGTCGGCGGTTCGCTGCAAGCGGGGCCCCGGCCGGAGGCAGGCGGGTGGCGGGTGGCGGCCCAGCTGCCGGCCCCCGGTGGTGCCGCACCGGAGCGGGGCCAGAGTGTCGTTCCGGCCAGGAGTGACAGTCGGGTCCCGAGCGACCAGAGCGACCAGAGCGACCAGGGCATCATCGGGGCGGCCGCCAGGAGGCGGGCGTGATCCGGGTGCTGCTGGCCGACGACCAGGCGCTGATCCGGGCCGGGTTCCGGGTGCTGCTGGAGGCCGACCCGGAGCTGACGGTGGTGGGCGAGGCGGTGGACGGGCGGCAGGCCGTCGACCTGGCCCGGCGGGGACGGGCCGACGTGGTGCTGATGGACATCCGGATGCCGGAGATGGACGGCCTCGAGGCGACCAAGCGGATCGCGGCCGACGAGGACCTGGCCGGGGTCAAGGTGATCATCTTGACCACGTTCGAGACCGACGAGTACGTGTTCCAGGCCATCCGTGCCGGGGCGAGCGGGTTCCTGGTCAAGGACACCGAGCCGGCCGACCTGCTGCAGGCGGTGCGGATCGTCGCCCGCGGCGACGCGCTGCTGTCCCCCAGCGTGACCCGGCGGCTGATCACCGACCTGGCCACCCGGCCGGCCGGGCCCGCCCCGGCGGCCGGCAAGCTGCTGGCGGCGCTGACCGACCGCGAGCGCGAGGTGCTGGCGCTGGTGGCCACCGGGCTGTCCAACGAGGAGATCGCCAACCGGCTGTACCTGAGCCCGCTCACGGCCAAGACCCACGTCAGCCGGATCATGACCAAGCTCAGTGCCCGCGACCGGGCCCAGCTGGTGGTGCTCGGCTACGAGACCGGCCTGGTGACCCCGGGGCAGCAGGTGCAGCTGCCCTGAGCGGAGCTGGTGGGGCTTATGAGCTGCGCGGGGTCAGGCGGTCAGGTCGCGGATGACGGCGTCGGCCAGCAGGCGGCCGCGCTGGGTGAGCACCACCCGGCCACCGGCCAGCGCGCCGGGGTCGGCCAGGCCGTCGGCGACCGCCTTGGCGGCGGCGTCCCGCCCGGCCGGGTCCAGCTCGGTGACCGGGCAGCCGGTGGCCAGCCGGGTGAGCAGCATGATGCGCTCCAGCTGCTGCTCGGCCGGGGTGAGGGTCTCGCGGGCGTAGCCGGGGCTGACCCCGGCCGCGATCCGGCCCGCGTAGGCGGCCGGGTGCTTGACGTTCCACCAGCGGGTGCCGCCGACGTGGCTGTGGGCGCCGGGGCCGACCCCCCACCAGTCGGCACCGGTCCAGTAGAGCAGGTTGTGCGCGCACCGGCTGTCCGGGTCGGCGGCCCAGTTGGACACCTCGTACCAGCGCAGGCCGGCCCGGCTGAGAACCTCGTCGGCGATCAGGTAGCGGTCGGCCATGGCGTCGTCGTCGGGGGCGGGCAGCTCGCCCCGCCGCACCCGGGCCGCCAGCCGGGTGCCGTCCTCGACGATCAGCGCGTAGGCGGAGATGTGGTCGGGGCCGGCCGCCAGCGCCGCCTCCAGCGACCGCCGCCAGTCCTCGTCCGACTCCCCCGGCGTGCCGTAGATGAGGTCCAGGCTGACGTGCTCGAACCCGGCCGCGCGGGCCCAGCGGGCGCACTGGGCGGGCCGCCCGGGCTGGTGCACCCGGTCCAGCACCGCCAGCACGTGCGGCTGGGCGGACTGCATGCCGAACGAGATCCGGGTGATGCCCTGCGCCCGCAGCTCGGCCAGCCCGGCCGGGGTGATCGTCTCCGGGTTGGCCTCGACCGTGACCTCGGCCCCGGCCGCCAGGCCGAACTCGCCGTCGATGACCCGCAGCAGGTCGCCCAGGCGGCCGGGCGGCAGCAGGGTCGGGGTGCCGCCGCCGAAGAACACCGTCTGCACCGGCCGGGCGGCCGGGCCGAGCACCCCGCGGGCGAACCGGACCTCGGCCGCTGCCAGTCCCGGGTAGGTCTCGCGCGAGACCCGGTGGTCACCAGCGGGGCCGCCGAGCTCGGCCGCCGTGTAGGTGTTGAAGTCGCAGTAGCCGCAGCGGGTGGCGCAGAACGGTACGTGCACGTAGAAACCGAACGGGCGCCCGCCGGGCCCGTCGAGGGCGGCGGCGGGCAGGGATCCATCGGCCGGGACCGCGTCCCCGTCGGGCAGAGCTGAAGGCACCTCCGCAGGCTATCCGGCCTGCTGGCACGCTTCGGCCGGCCAATCCGTTAGCTACCTAGCCGATGTATGGGCTGCCGTCGGTTAGCATGAGAGCGTCGCATCTGCGGGAGGTTCTGGTGGCTGACGACCCGTCGTACCGTAGCCGTCCCGGGTACTTCGACCCGGGCGGCGCCGCGCACATGCACGCCGCCCTGCGGGCGTCGGACACCGATCGCGAGCAGCTGGTCGAGGTGCTCAAGACCGCGTTCAGCGAGGGCCGGCTGACCCAGGACGAGTACACCGCCCGGATGGAGCAGGCCTACACGGCCAAGACCTACGGCGAGCTGCGCACCCTGGTCGGTGACCTGCCCAGCCCGGTGCCGCAGGTCCCCTACACGTTCACCCGCTACCAGCAGCAGCGGCCGACGAACTCGCTGGCCGTCGCCTCGATGGTCTTCGGGCTCGCCACCCCGCTGTTCGGGCTGACCGCGCTGCCCGCGGTGATCCTCGGCCACAAGGCCCGCGGCCAGATCCGCCGGACCGGGGAGAAGGGCAACGCGATGGCGGTGACCGGCCTGGTCATCGGCTGGGCCGCCATCGGCCTGTTCGTGCTGCTGGTCACGCTGGGCGTGCTGGTGGCGGCGGGCACCCACGGCAGCTCGACCGCGATCCCCAGCGGGCTGCAGGGCCACGTGAAGACCATGCCGTTCGTGCAGAAGAACGCGGCGCCGGCCATCGCCGTCCAGCCGGGGACCGGCCGGGGCGGCAACGGCTGACGCCGGTCAGCGCTTCTTCTCGGTGGTCGGCTGGGTGGACAGCGCCGCCACGAACGCCTCCTGGGGCACGTCGACCCGGCCGATCGTCTTCATCCGGCGCTTGCCTTCCTTCTGCTTTTCCAGCAGCTTGCGCTTCCGGGTGATGTCACCGCCGTAGCACTTGGCCAGCACGTCCTTGCGGATCGCGCGGATGTTCTCGCGGGCGATGACCCGGGAGCCGACCGCCGCCTGGATCGGCACCTCGAACTGCTGGCGCGGGATCAGCTCCTTGAGCTTGGCGGTCATCGACAGCCCGTACTCGCGGGCGTTGTCGGCGTGCACGATCTGGCTGAAGGCGTCGACCGGCTGGCCCTGGAGCAGGATGTCGACCTTGACCAGGTTGGCCTCCTGCTCGCCCTCGGGCTCGTAGTCGAGCGAGGCGTACCCGCGGGTGCGCGACTTGAGCTGGTCGAAGAAGTCGAAGATGATCTCGGCCAGCGGCATCGTGTAGCGGATCTCGACCCGCTCGGCCGACAGGTAGTCCATGCCGATCAGCGAGCCGCGGCGGCTCTGGCAGAGCTCCATGATCGTGCCGATGTAGTCGCTGGGGGCGATCAGGGTGGCCCGCACGATCGGCTCGTAGACGTGGGCGATCTTGCCGCCCACGGCCTTGCCCTCGGCGTTGGTGGCGTTGCCGGGCAGCGTGGCGCTGGGGGCGCCGGTGCCGCCCGGGAAGTCGCTCGGGTTGGTCACCCGCAGCTCGACCCCGGACTCCATCACCACCCGGTAGACCACGTTGGGGGCGGTGGAGATGAGCGACAGGTCGAACTCGCGCTCCAGCCGCTCGCGCACGATTTCCATATGCAAAAGGCCGAGGAATCCGCAGCGGAAACCGAACCCGAGGGCGGCCGACGTCTCCGGCTCGTAGACCAGGGCGGCATCGTTCAGCCGGAGCTTGTCGAGCGCGTCGCGCAGGTCCGGATAGTCGTCCCCGTCGACCGGGTACAACCCGGAGAACACCATCGGGCGCGGGTTGGAGTAGCCGGCCAGCGCCTTGGTGGCCGGGTGGGCGGCGCTGGTGACGGTGTCACCGACGCGGGCCTGGCGGACGTCCTTGACCCCGGTGATCAGATAGCCGACCTCCCCCACGCCGAGCGCGGCCGACGGTGACGGCTCCGGGGAGATCACCCCGACCTCCAGCGTCTCGTGGATCGCGCCGGTCGACATCATCAGGCTGCGCTCGCGCTTGGACAGGCGGCCGTCGATGACCCGGACGTAGGTGACCACGCCCCGGTAGGTGTCGTAGACCGAGTCGAAGATCAGCGCCCGGGCCGGTGCCTCCGGGTCCCCGGACGGGGCCGGGACCTGGGCCACGATCTCGTGCAGGAGCTCCTCGACGCCCTGCCCGGTCTTGGCCGACACCCGCAGCACGTCGCCGGGGTCGCAGCCGATGATGCCGGCCAGCTCCTCGGCGTAGCGCTCGGGCTGGGCGGCGGGCAGGTCGATCTTGTTCAGCACCGGGATGATCTGCAGGTCGGCTTCGAGCGCCATGTACAGGTTGGCCAGCGTCTGCGCCTCGATGCCCTGGGCCGCGTCGACCAGCAGCACCGCCCCCTCGCAGGCGGCCAGCGACCGGGACACCTCGTAGGAGAAGTCGACGTGCCCGGGGGTGTCGATGAGGTTCAGCACGTACGGCTGACCGTCCTGGCCGGTCCACGGCAGCCGCACCGCCTGGCTCTTGATGGTGATGCCGCGCTCGCGCTCGATGTCCATCCGGTCCAGGTACTGCGCGCGCATGTTGCGGTTCTCGACCACGCCGGTGAGCTGGAGCATGCGGTCGGCCAGGGTCGACTTGCCGTGGTCGATGTGCGCGATGATGCAGAAGTTCCGGATGACCGCAGGGTCGGTGTGCCCGGGGTCGACATCGCTCATGGGTGACACAGACATCCGTTAGGTTCGGGGCGGAAATGAGTTTCGTGCAGCCGCACGGTCCCCTAGCTTATGTGGATGACCTGGACGGTGCCGCCGGTGACGCGGGCCCGGGAGCCGAACGCGGCCGGCGAGCGGGCCACCCTGGACGGCCTGCTGGACTGGCACCGCGCCACCTTCTGGTGGAAGTGCGAGGGCCTGACCGGTGCGCAGCTGGCCCGGCGGGCGGTGCCGGCCTCCAGCCTGTCGCTGCTCGGCCTGGCCCGGCACCTGACCGACACCGAGCGGGCCTGGTTCCGCCGCCGGGTCGGCGGGCAGGCGCGGCCGGCCGCCTACGGCCGCCCGGAGCAGCCCGACGCCGCGTTCGACGAGGCCACCGCGGCCACCGCCGAGGAGGACATGACCGCGCTGCGGGACGAGCAGGAGCAGTGCCGCCGGGCGGTGGCCGGGGTGCCGCTGGACCAGACGTTCGAGCACCCGCGGTGGGGCACGCTTTCGGTCCGCTGGGTGTACCAGCACATGATCGCCGAGTACGCCCGGCACCTCGGGCACGCCGATCTGCTCCGTGAATCCATCGACGGTGTCACCGGGGAGTGACGGGAGCCAGTACACTGGACGGGTTGCCGACCATAGGCACAACCCCAAGCAGATTTTGAGCGAGGCTTTCGCGTGGCGAATATCAAGAGCCAGATCAAGCGCAACCGGCAGAACGAGGCGCGCCGTCAGCGCAACAAGGCGGTCCGGTCCGAGCTGAAGACGTACGTGCGTCACTTCCACCAGGCGGTCGAGTCCGGTGACGCGACGGCGGCGACCGAGGCGATGCGCAAGGCCAACCGCGAGCTGGACAAGGCGGCCGGCAAGGGCGTCATCCACAAGAACCAGGCCGCCAACCGCAAGTCGGCCCTCAGCAGGCAGGCCGCGGAGCTTTCGGCCAGCTGAGCCCGGCCTCCTGAAAACCGGGTGCGGGCGCCGCACCCGGTTTTTACGCGTCTAGTTTCGGCAGGCGACGATCGAGCGGACGGCCCGTTCCAGCGCGTAGTCGGCGCTGGCCGCCTCCCCCTTGACCTGCATGTCAGCCTCGGCCACGATCTGCAGCGCCCGGGCCACCCCGTCCGGGGCCCAGCCGCGCAGCTGCTGGCGGACCCGGTCGATCTTCCAAGGCGGAGCCCCCACCTCGGCCGCCAGCGCGGCTGCGTTCTTGCCGCGGGGCGCGGCCCCGACCCGGCCCAGCAGCCGGATGCCCTGGGCCAGCGCGCTGGTGATGAGGACCGGCGGCACCCCGGTCGCGAGCGCCCAGCGCAGCTGCTCGAGCGCGTCGGCCAGCCGCCCCTCGACCGCCCGGTCCGACACCGAGAAGCCGCTCGCCTCGGCCCGCCCCTGGTAGTAGCGGGCCACCGCCGCCTCGCCGATCGGGCCGTCCACGTCGGCCGCCAGCTGGCTGACGGCGGCGGCGATCTCCCGCAGGTCCGAGCCGACCGCGTCCAGCAGCGCCCGCAGGCCGCCCTCGTCGGCCGTCCTGCCCGCCCGGCGGAACTCGCCGCGGGTGAAGTCGAGCCGGTCGGAGAAGCGGGTGATCTTGGGGCAGTCCGTGACCTCGACCGCCGGGGACATTTTCTTCAGCGCGGTCAGCAGCGCCTTGCCCTTGCCGCCGCCGGCGTGGGTGAGGATCAGCACCACGTCCGGGGCCGGGTCGGCCGCGTAGCGGGTGATCTCGTCGGCGACGTCCTTGCCCGCGTCCTGGGCGGCCCGGATCACCACCACCCCGCCCCCGCCGAACAGCGACGGGGAGGTCAGCGTGGCCAGCTCGCCCGCCGCCACGGCGCTGGCGGCCACGTCGTGCACGTCGGCCCGGTACTGGCCGCCCGGGCGGCGGCCAGCAGGGCGGCGACGGAGCGTTCGACGAGCAGTTCTTCCTCGCCGACGACGAGGTTCACCGGTGCGGGGGCCACGCTGGGAGGATAGCGGGTCAGCGGGGAGGCCGCGGGCCGCAGGCCGGTCTCAGGCGGCGGCGGGCATGACCGGGTCGCCGCCCCGCCAGATGCGGTACGGCTTGAGCCCGTAGCCCCAGACGAACGCGCCCTCGTGGTCGGCGTCCCACTGCACGATGTCGGCGTAGCGGCCGCGGGCCATCGCGCCCCGGTCCGGGGCCCGCAGCGCGTGGGCGCCGCCGATGGTGGCGGCCCGCAGCGCCTCGGTCACGCTCATCCCGAAGTGCCAGACGGCCAGGGAGATGACCAGCGCCATCGAGGTGATGCCGTTGCCGCCGGGTGTGTGGTCGGAGCCGAGCGCGACCGCCACCCCCTTGTCCAGCAGCGCCCGCACCGGCGGGGCGCCGTGGGTCTGCAGCGAGGTGGCCGGGCAGACGACCGCGGCCACCCCGGCCCGGGCCAGCGCGGCCACGTCATCGTCGTCGGCCTCGTGCAGCATGTCAGCCGAGGCGCAGCCGATCTCGGCCGCCAGCCGGGCGGCCCCGATGCGCGACTGCCCGCAGGCGTGGATCCGCGGCAGCAGCCCGGACCGGCGGCCGGCCGACAGGATCCAGCGGGCCTCGGCCTCGGTGAACCGGCCGTCCTCGCAGTAGACGTCGACGCTGTCGGCCCCGGCCGCGGCCGCGTCCGGGCACCAGGAGCTGACCGCGTCGATGTAGTCGGCCCGGCGGCCGAAGTACTCCGGCGGCACCGAGTGGGCGGCCATGAACGTGACGTGCATGCGCGGCATGCCCGGCTCGCTCTCCAGCGAGCGCAGCATCCGGACGTCGGCCAGCTCGCCGTCGCGGGTCAGGTGGTAGCCGGTCTTGGCCTCGACGGTAGTGGTACCGGAGGTCAGCCAGCCGTTGAGGCGCTCGCGGACGCCGTTGCACAAGGTCCAGGGGTCGGTGCCCCGGGTCACGGTCACGGTCGAGGAGATGCCGCCGCCGGCCGCGTTGATCTCGGCGGCCGTCGAGCCGCCCGACAGCATGGTCAGCTCGGCCCAGCGGTTGCCCGCGTACACGGGGTGGCTGTGCGCGTCGATAAGTCCCGGAGTGACAAGCCCGCCGCCCAGGTTCTCCACGTGGTCGACGTCAACGATGTCGTCAACCACCCCCGGGACGCGTTGAGGCAACTCGGCCGCGGGGCCGACCCAGGCGATCCGCTCGTCCTTGGTCAGGATGGCGGCGTTGCTCAGGATCTCAGACCCCGTCCACAGGCGACCGATGTTGGTCATCAAACGGACAGTCAACGGTAAACCCCTACACATCGGGAACCTGGGGTGATGGTTCCGTACGTCATGAGCGGTCACCTGCCATGAGTCGTACGTCGCCGGGCGAGTAGCCGGTACGTACTCCGGGACGCGGATCGCGCGCGCCTACGTTACAAGGCTGCGCACGCGCATGCGCGCACCAACATATCGATTCCGTTACCGTATTGCACCTCAAGGACCTCGTACAAGGCTTTTGGCAAAACACAGCCCTTTCTCAGCACGCCGCGAGGTTCCGTTCATCACGGACGAGCCGGGAGCGGCCTGGCAACTCGCTCCGGAGTACGTTCGCGGAACGTTACCGGCCCGCGCCGGCCCCGCTTTGGGACCAGCTCCTGCGACGTCTCCCGTGCGTTCTGGAACGGCTCCGTTGCCGTTTCGTCGCTGGATAACAGCGGTCCGCTGCATCGGCACTTGCAGGTGCACATGCAGCAAGCAATCCCACGAGACGCGGCCCGGGAACCCCGGGCCGCCCAGCCCGCCGCCGGGCCGGCCGGCCCGGCGGGCAGGCACGCAGAACAATACTCTTTATCGGCCTGAAATACGGCAGAAACGCCGAACGTGCCGATCCTGCCGATTGGTCCCGAAGATCGCAATTACGGCAGTAACCGCAATGGCGTCGTCATATAAAAGAAAATCGACAAATTCGATCTCAATGGCGAGCCCGGCGACGCATATACAGATCACAAGATGAATTAAAAGCGATAGCGGGGGCTCGGCCCGGCCCCCGTAATCCTCACCATGAGTGACGGCAACCGCGTAGCTCCGGCCCCGGGCGACGGCATGGCCGCACGTTAACGAAGCATGAACAAAGGTAAAACCGGCCCGTGGCAGGCACCGCCGCCGGGCCGGCCGGTTACTACGTTGAGTGACCGTGCTCGGGGGCACCGGGCGCCGCCCGCGCGGCGGTGAACGCCAAGACGCGTCCTATCGCCGGCAACTTCCCGGCCGAAGTTGCCGCGGCCATTGCCCGGTAACGCAAGTGGCTCGGTGGACTGTGGTCCACGCTCCAGTCCGCCGAGCCACCTTTGTTGGATAATGAGTAACGGCTGACCGTTAATTGGCAGTAAGTGCGGAACAAGCCGCCCCGGCCTGCTCGAGCTCGGCCGCCAGCGCGGGCGGTACCCGGGCGTGCAGCTCGGAGCCGTCGGCGCCGTGGCCGACGTTCAGCACCTCGCCCTCGTCGTGCGCGCGGGCGACCAGGTCACCGCGGCTGTACGGGACCACGACCTTGATCTCGCGGTCGCGGCGGGGCAGCGCTTCCTCCAGCGCGTCCCGCAGCTCGTCCAGGCCAGCGCCGGTCCGGGCGGACACCAGCACGCAGTGCTTCTCGCGCTGGCGCAGCCCCTCGATCACCAGCGGGTCGGCCGCGTCGGACTTGTTGATCACGATCAGCTCGGGTACGCCGGCCGCCCCGATCTCGGCCAGCACCTCGCGGACGGCGGTGATCTGAGCCTCGGGCTCGGGATCGGACCCGTCCACCACGTGCAGGATCAGGTCGGCGTCGGCGGTCTCCTCGAGGGTGGACCGGAACGCCTCCACCAGCTGGTGCGGCAGGTGCCGGACGAACCCGACGGTGTCGGTCAGCGTCAGCGCCCGGCCGGACACCGTGCGAGCCCGGCGGACGGCCGGGTCCAGGGTCGCGAACAGCGCGTCCTCGACCAGCACGCCCGCCCCGGTCAGCCGGTTGAGCAGGCTCGACTTGCCCGCGTTGGTGTAACCGGCGATGACCACCGACGGCACGTCGCGGCGGCGGCGCTGGCCACGCTGGACGTCCCGGCTGACCGACATCGCGGCGATCTCGCGCCGCAGCTTGGCCATCCGGGCCCGGAGCCGGCGCCGGTCCGTCTCGATCTTGGTCTCACCGGGGCCGCGGGTACCGATACCGCCACCGCCGGCCACCCGGCCACCGGCCTGCCGGGACATCGACTCACCCCAGCCCCGCAGCCGCGGCAGCATGTAGGCGAGCTGGGCCAGCTCGACCTGGGCCTTGCCCTCCCGGCTGCGGGCGTGCTGGGCGAAGATGTCGAGGATCAGCGCGGTGCGGTCGATGACCTTGACCTTGACCACGCTCTCGAGCTGGCGCAGCTGGCCCGGGCTGAGCTCGCCGTCACAGATCACGGTGTCGGCGCCGACCGCGGCGACCACGTCGGCCAGCTCGGCCGCCTTGCCCGCGCCCACGTAAGTGGCGGCGTCGGGCTTGCCACGGCGCTGGATCATGCCCTCGAGCACCTGCGAACCGGCCGTCTCGGCCAGCCGGCTCAGCTCCCGGAGTGAGTTCTCGGCGCTGGCCAGGGTGCCTTCGGCCCAAACGCCGATCAGCACGACCTGTTCCAGCCGGAGCGAGCGGTACTCAACCTCGGTGATGTCCTCAAGCTCGGTCGACAGGCCTGCGACGCGGCGCAGTGCCTGGCGGTCTTCGAGGTCATAGTCACCGGGGGCGTCGGCGAGCATCTCGCCGGGCCGCTCGGAAAATACGGTCATTGTCCTCCAAGGACGTTCTGCCTGTTGTCCCCGATGGTGCCATGGGCACCCGGGGTAGTCACTGGGTTAAACAACACGATGAGCCGCGTTGTGCCCGAGCGGAGACGCTTCTTGCTGTTATCAGTTGGACGGATGGTGGGTGGGCCGCTGCGGATGGTGGCGCGGGCGCTTCTTGCTGTTATCAGGTGAGCGGGGTGAGCGGGCAGGGCGGCAGGCGGTCAGGGGTTACGGGCGGCGGGGTGAGCGGGACGGGGACCGGAGCGGGAACCGGAGTACGGCGGGGGGCTGTCCGGTCACGGGAGATGGACGGCACCGGTCAGGGGAGATGGACGGCACCGGTCGCGGCGGCGTGGGGCGGAGCCGGGTCAGCCAACCGGGGTGGGGTCCTCGATGGTCGGGCGGAGGGCGTCGAGCAGGGACGGCAGCTCGCCCTCGTAGACGACGGCCAGGCGGTGGGTGGCGCGGGTGATGGCGACGTAGAGGTCGTGGCCGCCGTTGGGTGACTGGGCGATGACGCCGGCCGGGTCGGCCAGCACCACGCGGTCGAACTCCAGGCCCTTGGCCTGCGCGACGGTCAGCAGGGCGACCGGTGAATCCAGCGCCTCGGGGCGGTCGCCGGGGACGGCGCCGGGGACCTGGGCGGCCAGCTCGGCGATGCGGTCAGCCGGGGCGATCACGGCCAGGCGGCCCTCCTCGGCCGCGGTCAGCCCGGCCACCTCCTGGTCGACGACGCGGGCGACCTCGGGGCCGAGCTCGGCGGCGGCCGGGACCCGGATCGCGCGCGGGGACTCACCCTCCTCACGGACCGAGTCGGGCGGCTCCTGGGCGGGGGCAACTTTGGCCAGCACCCCGGCCGCGACCGCCATGATCTCGGCCGGGGTCCGGTAGTTGACGGTCAGCCGCTCCTCCCGCCAGCGGCCGGAGACGTAGCGGTCGAGCATCTCGCCCCAGGACGTGGCGCCGGCCGGGTTGCCGGTCTGGGCGACGTCGCCGACGACCGTGAGCGACTTGGTCGGGACCCGGCGCATGACCATCCGCCAGGCCATGGCCGACAGCTCCTGGGCCTCGTCCACGATCACGTGCCCGTAGGACCAGGAGCGGTCGGCGGCGGCCCGTTCGGCGGTGGTCAGCTCGGGGCCGTCGTCGCGGTTCCGGCGGGCCAGGTCGGCCGCGTCGACCAGGCCCTGGCCGGCCAGCCCGGTCAGCTCGAGCACGCCCTCGGCGTACTCCTCCTCCTCGCGGCGCTGGCGTTCGGCCGCCCGCCGCAGCGCCCGGTCGGCCGAGTCGTCGGCCCCCAGCAGTTCGGCCGCCTCGCCCAGCAGGGGGACGTCGCTGACGGTCCAGCGCCCACGGACGTGAGCCGCCAGCAGGGTTGACCGCTCGCTGGCCGAAAAAGAAGGCGTGGCCCGGCGCAGAGCCCCCTCCTCCTCCAGCAGCCCGGCCAGCAACCGCTGCGGGGTGAGGAACGGCCACAGCTCATCGAGGGCGGACCGGACCGGGTCCTCGTCCCACAGCCGGGCCCGCGCGTACGGCAGGTCCTCCTCATCCAGGCTGCGGCCGAGCGCGACCGATTCGGCCCGCGCGATCGCATTCAGCATCTCGGTGACGAACAGCTTGCGGGCCACGTTGTGCGGCCGCCGCATACCGCGGGCACGGATGCGGGCACGTTCGCAGACGTCGGCCGCGACCGTGATCGGCACCCCGTCGACCTCGAGCCGCAGGTCGCGGCCGGGCAGGCGCTGCCGGTCGCGGACGGCCGCCCGCAGCACCTTGACCATCCGCAGGTCACCCTTGATGACCGCGGTGGCCGGGTCCTCCTCGGCGGTCGCGCGGACCCCGGGGAACAGCTCACCGAGCGAGGACAGCACCACGTCGGTCTCGCCCAGCGACGGCAGCACCTGGCTGATGTAGCGCAGGAAGGTGGAGTTGGGCCCGACGATCAGCACGCCCCGGCGTTCCAGCGTCCGCCGGTGCGTGTAGAGCAGGAACGCGGCCCGGTGCAGGGCCGCCACCGTTTTGCCGGTGCCGGGGCCGCCCTGGACGACCAGCACCCCGGCCAGCGCCGAGCGGATCACCCGGTCCTGCTCGGCCTGGATGGTGGCCACCACGTCGCTCATCCGGCCGGTCCGGCCGCGGCGCACGGTAGCCAGCAGCATGGCCTCGCCGACCAGCCCGCGCCGGTCCGCCTCACTCATCCGGTCCAGGTCGAATACCTCGTCGTCGAGACCGACAACGGTGCGCCCGCGGGTATAGAGATGACGGCGGCGCAACAGGCCGGCCGGGTCATTCGGGGTAGCCGCGTAAAAAGGGCGCGCGGCCGGCGCCCGCCAGTCAATCAGCACCGGCTCGTATTCGGCGTCGTGCAATCCAATTCGGCCGATATAAAAGGTGCGGTCGCTGGTGTCGTCCATCCGCCCGAAGCACAGGCCGCGATCCACCGCGTTCAGCTGCGACAGCCGCCTGGCCTGCTCATAGGCGGAAACCTCACGCTCCATGCGGGCCGCGAACGTACCCCCCTGGCCCCCCTGGCCGTGCACGTCACGCAGCGCTTCCTCGCTGCGCGCGCGGGCGGCGTCGAGCAGACCGTACAGCATGGAAACGTAATCCTGCTCTTTCCTGATGGACTCGGAAAGCGCAGATTCAGTTTGACGATCCGCCATATTATTTGCTATACTTTCGGTCGATCAACTAATGTCCCCGGGGCCTTTGTGGTGCGGACATAGAAGCATAACAGGCCCTGGCGCGGGCTTCGTAATTCCTGGGGTGGGGCAGGGTGTGACTCGTGCGCCGGCTGGGAGCTGAGTGGCGCTGGGTACGCGGGCTGCTTGTGTGACTCGCGGGGTGGTCCGGCTCGTCGCCCGCGCCAATCCCATCGGTCACTGTTCTCACGGCGGTTACGAACTCCGGTTGTCCCGAGGCTTCGGTGGAGCGTTTGCAGGCGTATCCACTGCAAACGCTCCATTGAGAGCTTGAGGCCCTGGCTGGTGAGGCCGGTGTGACCGGTGCGACGACAACTGCACATTGACCGGGGCGGGCGGGGCTGGCTAACGTTACTCGCCAGTAACAAGCGCCGTGAGCGGGCGGGCGCGGGGTGCGGAGTGTGACGCAGGTGGGTCTCGAACGGATCGGGGCGATCTGCGAGGATGGGCAAAGACTGCAAAGGAGCATGCATGCCGGGCACCGATGGCGTTGAGATCACTGGTCCCATGGGTGATCGCTACGACGAGATCCTCACTCCCGA
>Ga0213875_10000748_pt1 | contig 24571 bp, 21 predicted proteins | sample BarmaccomBMRX_R8_FD_160105 | JGI IMG/M metagenome (GOLD analysis project Ga0213875, IMG submission 160105) | Root-associated microbial communities from Barbacenia macrantha in rupestrian grasslands, the National Park of Serra do Cipo, Brazil - RX_R8 | ecosystem: Host-associated > Plants > Roots... | reverse complement strand
GTCCTTCTCATTGAAGGATGTTGATATTGGATGCACAAAGCCGGCCACCAAAACTATCCAAATCTCGATGGACACAACAGCTGGAAATCTGCGCCCTGTTGACATTCCAGGAACCGAGACAGTCATATCAGATTTGCAGACAGAGGTAAGGGCCCTCCAAGCAGGAGGCGTTCCTGCCGGAACGATAATCGCTTGGTATGCCAAATCAGGGCGCATCCCTGATGGTTGGGCCATTTGCGATGGGAGTAATAATACCCCTGACTTGCGCGGCAAATTTTTACAAGGCGTAAGTGATATGGGGGATGTTGGGAAATCCGGGGGAGAGTCATCTTATACAATCCGAGCCGATAGCCGGAAAGCAAGTGATTGGAATTGGGGACAAACTCCGTGGGCAGGTGGGCTCAATCCTGCTGCTAGCGGCCAAGGAGTGCCAACTGTACCGCCATTTATAACAGCGATATATTTAATGAAACTCTGACCTCGATGAATCATGCAGAGTGGGCGTCCTCAGGCTGGGCGCAGCCAACTTCATCAAGAGACTCGGCGACATCGCGCTGGCCCGCTCCGATGTTCGCCGCGCGCCGCGCCTATGAAGAGGCGCTGCCGCTTTACCGCGAGGTCGGCTCCGTTCTGGGCGAGGCCAACTGCATCAAGAGACTCGAAAATCGGGCAACGGGTCTGTGCAAAAATCTTGATTTCTGCACAGCTATGGGCCGCGAAAGTTGCATAACCGGACATTCCGGAAACGCTGGGCGGCGCGCCGGAAGGCAGCTTTTCGCAGGTGGCGAGCGCGAGGCGCTTTTGGGTGCTTGCGCGAGAAAATTGGCCGCGAACGTTGCCATCTGTCGTCCGCGGTCTTCCGCCCCTAAAAGGGCCTTCTAGCCGGATAAACCGCGCCAGGTGATGCGGCCCGTGGCGAACCGCTACCCCGTCCCTAGCTCGGTTTGGCGGAAGGAGCGGCGGTGATCTGGCCCGCGAGAGGGCTACCCATAACGAACCCTTTTTGCTTGTGAAAAGCTAAAATTACTAGCATTTCCGCTGATCACCGGCAAACGCGGGGCGGTCGCCGAGGAGGTCAAGCAGGCATTTCGGGATTCCGGATTGTCGCATCTGCTGGCGATTGCCGGATTGCATCTCGGCCTGGTCGGCACCTTCGTGTTCTTCACGACCCGCACGGTGCTGGCGCTGATACCGTGGGTCGCTCTGCGCTACCCGATCAAGAAGATCGCGGCGGGCGCGACCCTGTTCGTGCTGACCTGTTACCTGCTGCTCTCGGGCGCAGCGATCCCGACCGAGCGCGCCTTTGTCATGAACGGCATCGTTTTCGCCGCGGTGCTGATTGACCGGTTGCGGCTGTCGATGCGGATCTGCGCGATTGCGGCGTTCGCGGTCCTGGTGCTCGACCCGGCGAGCCTGATCGGTCCCAGCTTCCAAATGTCGTTCAGCGCCGTCGTCGCGCTGATCGCCGCTTATGAGAGTTTTGGTGCCCGACTCGGCCTGCTGCTGCACGGCCGCGGCTTTGCGCACCGGGTGTTCGCCTATGGCGGCGGCGTCGTGGTCACGACGGTGGTGGTGACGATCGGCACCGACCCGTTCTCGATCTACCACTTCCACCGCATCGCCTTCTATTCGCCGCTCGCCAATGTCATTGCGGTGCCGCTTTCGGCGCTCTGGACGTTGCCTTGCGGCGTCTTCGCCTGCCTCTTGATGCCGTTCGGGCTCGAGCCGTTGGCCCTCGTTCCGATGGGCTGGGGTATCGACGCGACGATCTGGGTGGCGCGGCACGTCGCGGCGCTTCCGGGCGATGTTTGGGCAACCCCGCGATTGCCGAGCTGGGGCCTGGCGCTGATCGCGCTCGGCGGGTTGTGGCTTTGCCTGTGGCAGGGCGTGTGGCGCCGCTGGGGTGTCGTCGCGCTCGCCGCCGGATTGGCGAGCATGGCCGCGACCCGCCCGCCGGACATCGTGATCGCCGATTTCGGCCGATTCCTCGCGGCACGCGCTCCGGACGGGCATTATGCCGTCGCGGGCATCGAGGGCGAGCGCATCGACCGTAGCTGGCTGCAGGAGGAAACCGGCGCGATGCTCGCCGGTTGGCCGGTTGGGGGAGGCGATGGCGGGCTCGATTGCAATGGAGCGCGCTGCTTCTATGCGGCGCGGGGCCGGCGTGTGGCGATTGTGACCGACGACACGGGGCTGCCGGTTGCATGCGGCACGGTGGACGCGATCGTCAGCCAGGTTCCCGCCGGCTTTCGCTGCCGCTCGACGATCCCGGTGGTGGACCGCATCGATGTGTGGCGGCGCGGCGCCGTGGCCCTGTGGGTAGACGCTTCCGGAGTCACCGTCTCCGGCGCCAATGACAGCCGCGGCGACCGCCCATGGGTCCCGCACCCGGTATCCGCCCGCGAGCGGGCGCGGGCCGCTGCTCGTGACGGCGCTTCCGCCGATCGGCCCGGGTCAAACCCGGCCGAGGCAAAACCGCGTCGTCCAAGCGGCTAGGGTTCGCGCGGGGGCGGGGCTCGGGGCCGGCTCGCAGCCGCGCCCAGCTAACCGGCGAAATGCCTGATCAAATGGTCGAAGGTCTCGTTCGGGGCTTCTTCCGGCACATAGTGGCCGCAGGGCAGGGCGCCGCCCCACGCATCGGTTGCATAATTCTTCTGCCATACCGAGAGCACATTGCCGTGAACGCCTTCGGTATGGCTGCGGGCGCCCCAGATCACCAGGAGCGGCACCGTGATTTTGCGGCCCGCCTCGAAATCGGCCCGGTCCATGTCGAGATCGCAGGTGGCGCAGGCGCGGTAATCGGCACACGAACCCTTGATGGTCTTCCAGTTGAAGCAGCGGACATATTCGGCGAAGGCCTCGGGGTCGAAAAACCCGAGCCCGATGCCCGGCTTCGACAGCTTTTTCTCCATGTACCATTGCGCCGGCACGCCGGCCATCATGCGCTCCGGGAAGTCGTAAGGCTGCGCCATCAGGGCCCAATGCCAGGAGCGCAGGGCCCATTCGCGCGAGGTATGGGTCCAGATGTGATGGTTCGGCAGGATGTCGATCAGCGCGGCGCGTTTGACGCGGTCGGGATAGTCGAGGCACATGCGCGCGGTGGTACGGGCACCGCGATCGTGTCCGGCGACGAAGAACTCGCGGTAGCCGAGCTTCTCCATGATGTCGACCTGGTCTTGGGCCATCGCCCGGAACGAGTAGTTGATGCTGTTGTCGCCGGCATCATCGGGACCGACGCTGTCGCCGTAGCCGCGCAGATCGGCACAGACAACGTGGAAACGCTCGGCGAGCCGCGGCGCGATCTTGTGCCAGGAGACATGGGTCAGCGGGTTGCCGTGCAACAGCAGCAGCGGCGGGCCGTCGCCGCCATGACGCAGATGGATGCGCGCGCCCCCGAAGGAGCCGGAGGACGTCTCGATCTCGGTGCGGGTGAAACCCTCGAACATAACGTCCTCCTTGGGTGCGGATTTGGCTCGGGTGGGAATATGGCTCGGATGGGAATGGTTGCTGACCGGCGCCGGCAGTTTAGCCGAACCGTGCGGCGACGGTCGTGCCTCCGTCGTGCCCTCGAGATCGACGCGGCTTTCGAGCCGCAGTGGCGCCTGCGCCGCGGCCGCTCCCAACCTTCTCTTTGATTTTCAGTGCCAGGACCAGTTCTGGTTCGCCACCGTCGCGCAATCCCACATTTGCACAGCGGTGCCATTGGCCGTACCGGCTCCCCTGACGTCCAGGCATTTGCCGCCAAATCCGAAAATCTTGGCGTTAATGAAATTCCATTGCTGGTTGGGAACCCCGACGCAGTCCCACATTTGCACCGCGGTGCCGTTGTCGGTACCCGCTCCCTTGACGTCCAGGCATTTCCCGGCCAATCCGACGATTTGTCCTCCGGAAAAGGTCCATTGCTGATTGGCTCCCCCGTGGCAATCCCACATCTGCACCACGGTGCCGTTGTCCGTGCCGGCTCCGTTGACGTCCAGGCATTTCCCGCCAAACCCGATTATCTCCGCGGGATGCCAATCGATACGCGCCAATTGGCAGTTAACAGTGATCGAGCCTGCATCCAACCACTGCGCGACCGGGCACTGAAAGATCCGGTCTCCCGCCTTTGCGGGATCCGGGCTGAACCACTTGATCTGCACCCAATCGGGAAACCACTTCGAGCCGGCGAATTTGCCATCGCTCGTCAGCGTGATCTTCCAGATATTTTCCATCTGCTGCGCCAGATCGGTAACGACGCAAACGACCATCACGTCCGTGGCGTTTCGTTCAAAAGCATTGCCGGTAAGCATCTGGTTCAACTTGAACGGGTCCATTTTCTGGCCCGCGATTTCCAGATCATGCGGCTGCAGCGTCTTCGGATCGGTACCGACGACGGCCAGCGTTATGTTGGAGTCGGTGCCGGCGCCGTCGACGTCCCCGGTCTTGACCGTTATCTGAATAGGGCGGGTGCCGGCGCCGCAATCCGAAATCGATATTACGGAACTCGTCGCGAATGCGGACGAGGCGAGTACCACCAGACCGAGCAGCGCGGGCACGACTGCCTTCGCGGCGGCACAGGCATGGATGGACCGGGCTAGCGTCATGTTTGCCACCGTCCCCAAAGTGCCGATCGGTTGAACCCGATGATCTGTCCTCCGCGGCTAGGCTGCAAATGAATTCGACTGCTTCCGACCCTTTGGCAGCGTGTCGCCCTGGCATGTCGCCGGTCCAATGCCGAAACCGCCCCCGCGAGTCATCGATCAGACCGGCTCGAACAAAACCGGGGTGCGCCGATGCGGTCCGAACTTAGTTGCAAATGCAACTTTTTCCGGCGTATCAATTGCCCTAACAAGCGCGGGAGCCGGACCGCGGGCGGAGGGAGCCATCGATGCAGACAGCCGCGGTGCGCCGTATCGCCGTTCCGTCCCCCGAGGAATTGATCGACCGGGCCCGGGCGATGGCGCCCGAGATCCGTGCAGCGGCCGAACAGGCCGAGCGCGAGCGCAATGTGCCGCAGCACATCATCGACAAGATCCGCGACGCTGAATTGCTGCGCACCTGCCGCCCGGCCGAATTCGGCGGTTTCGAGTATGACGGCGAGACGGCGCTGCGGATTGCGTTGACGATTTCGGCGGCTGACGCCTCGACCGGCTGGGCGGTCAACAACGCCGTGTCCAACGGCCGCTCCCTGGCGCACTTCCCGATCGAGACCCAGCGCGAGATTTGGGGTGGCGGCGAAGACCCCTTCGCCTGTGCCTGCTTCGCGCCGACCGGGATCGCGGTGCCGGCCGAGGGCGGTTACGTGCTGAACGGCCGGTGGTCGTTCGCCAGCGGCATCGACCGCTCGAGCTGGGTCAAGCTCGGCGCCTTTATCATTGAGGAAGGCCGGCAGGGACCGCGCGAGGGCGCATTCTTCCTGCTGCCGATCGCCGATGTCGAGGTCATCGACAACTGGTTCGTGTGCGGGCTCGCCGCCACCGGCAGCAAGGATGTTGCGGTGCAGGACAAGTTCGTGCCGGCACGTCGGGTACTGATGTTTGCTGACGCACGCGCCGGTACGACGCCCGGCGCCCGGTATCACCAGAACCCGAACTACCGGATGCCGCTGTTGATACATGGCGCCTCGATGCTGGCGTCGACAGCGGTCGGTGCGGCCAAGGGCGCCGTCGCGGATTTCCGCAACATGGTGACCGGCGGGCGCCAGACGCGCGGGGCCCTTGCCGGTGGACAGCTGGCGATGGCGGAATTCGCCACCGTGCAACTGCGCCATGCCGATGCCGCGGCGCAGGCCGAGGCCGCCGAACGCATCCTGTTGGGCGACATGCGGGAGTTGACGCAGAAACTCTACGCCGGCGAGGAGATCACGATTGCCGATCGCATCCGCTGCCGTCGCAACCAGGCCTTCGTGACCAGGCTGGCAGTTCAGGCGATCGAGACCTTGAATGCCGCGACCGGCGGCGCCGGGCTGCAACTGTCGAATCCGATCCAGCGCGCCTGGCGCGACGCCAACGCGGTGGCGCGGCACGTCAGCCTCAACTGGGACGCGGTCGGCACGATGTACGGTCAGCACGCCTTCGGCCTCGAACCGAAGGGGCAGTATTAGGTACGAAGCATCACCGTCATTCCCGCGAAGGCGACTGTGTGCAAATCCTAAAATGGGCTGTATCGGCGCCGTGCGTCCTTCAGACGCGGCCCTTCGGGCCGCTCCTCAGGATGAGGTGCCTTGTTTCCGGCATAGAGAAAAAACCTCATCCTGAGGAGGCCGCGTCAGCGGCCGTCTCGAAGGACGCAGGGCCGTTTATCCAGCGCGTGTTTGGGTTTGGCAAATAGCCACCTTCGCGGGGCGACGCTATCGGGAGAGGAGCAGGAAGATGGCGGAAATTCTCGGATTGGGGTGCACCCACTGGCCGACCCTGTGCCTGCCGAATGAGGGGCTGACCTCGATCTTCAAGCGCACCCTGGATGCGCCCAATGTCGATCCGGCGCGCAAGGACCCGGCCAACTGGCCGTCCGAGCTGATCGCCGAACTTGGCAATGATGACGGGCAGTCGGCAGCGCACCGCTGCGGCGAACGCTTCGGCAACGATTTCCGCGCGATCCGCAAGATCCTCGACGATTTCAACCCGGATTTCGTGCTGGTCTGGGGCGACGACCAGTACGAAAATTTCCGCGAGGACATCATCCCGGCCTTCTGCGTGCTCGGCTATGACGACGAGTTCGCCTTGCAGCCCTGGCATACTCCCAACGGCAGCAACGGGACCGGCAAGCCCAACCGCTGGAACGAGGCGGCGGATTGGACCCTGCGGCTCAAGGGCCACCGCGACGCCGCCAAATATCTCGCCACCGGCCTGATCGAACGCGGCATCGACATGGCCTATGCCTACAAGCCCTTGCACCATCCGATGGCGCACGCCTTTACCAACACCTTCCTCTATCTCGATTGGGACCGGCAGGGTTTCCCCTACCCGGTGGTTCCGTTCGCGGTGAACTGCTACGGGCGCAACCTGATCCATTCGAAGGGCGGGTTGGCGCATCTGTTCCAGCCGCCGCGCCCGGCCGAGGAGACAGGCGACCCGTCGTCGCCGCATCCGTGGCGCTGCATGGAGGTCGGGGCCGCTGTCGCCGAGGTCATGGCGAACTCACCCTATCGCGTTGCGATGATCGCCTCGTCGAGCTGGTCGCACGCCTTTTTGTCGCCGAAGAACGGTTATCTGTGGCCCGACCACGACGGCGACCGGCTGCTGTTCGACGCCGTCAAGCGCGGCGATTACGAGACCTGGCGCAAGCGCTCGCTCGCCGAGATGGAATTTGCCGGCCAGCACGAGATGCTGAATTGGATGTGCCTGATCGGCGCGATGGAAGCGCTCGACCGCAAGCCGGTGATCCAGGATTACATGGAGACCTACATTCTGGCCTCCGACAAGTGCTTCCTGTCCTTCCCGGCTTAAATCCAGATCACGAATTTTGAAGGATAAAAAGAGACGTCATTCCGGGGCGCGGGCACGCCCGCGAACCCGGAACCCATGAACGCTGTCGCTGCCCCAGCAACTCCGTCCCCGTGTTCTTGGGTTCGGGGCCTGCCGCGGGGGCTGTCCTCGGGCCGGCCTTCGGCCGGACGCGTGGGAGGCATTCCGGAACGACAGCAAACAACAGTGTTTAAAAATGAATGTCGAAATCGAAACAGCAGCACCTTCGGGTGCGGGACGGGCAGAGGAGCCTTCGCGCGCGCCGGCTTTCGCGCTGGAAGAATCACTCGGCTTTCTGGTCCACCGCCTGGCCGAGACGCTGGAAGCACGGCTGATGGCCCGGCTCGCGCCCGAAGGGCTTAGCCTGCCCGCCTACCGCATCCTTGCAGTGCTGCTGAAGCATGACGAATGCCGCTCGGTCGATCTCGCGGACCGCAGCGGTATCGAACCGCCGACCGTGTCACGGCTCGTCGGCGCGCTGCGCGAGAAGGGCCTCGTCGCGCGCCGCCGCTCCGGCGCCGACGCGCGCGCCGTGCGCATCTGGCTGACCCGCAAGGGTCGTCAGCTCGCCGAGCGCCTCACGGCGGTGTCGCGGTGCAGCGAACAGGAATATCTCGGGGCGCTGTCGCCGAGCGAGGCGCAGCGCTTTCTCGCTGCGCTCGTCAAGGTGCGGGAGACGGCCTTAACCGCGATGCCCGGAACCCGGCCCGGCATCCGCCGGATCAAGCGCGAAGCAACCCGTCCCGGCGGCCTGCTGCGCGGCTGAGCCTCGAACAGCACCGCGCCTCGGTCGGTGCGCCTCTTGACCTTTGCGGCGGGGCGTATTCTGGTCTGATTCGGTTCAGCGGATCCAAGAGGCCCCGCCATGCCCGGTCCCTTGCACGGATATCGCATTGTCGATCTGACCTCGAACGTCTCGGGGCCGTTGGCGACGATGATCCTCGCCGACCAAGGTGCGGAAGTTATCAAGGTGGAGGCGCCGGAAGGCGACCACACCCGCGCGGGGCGAGGCCGCGGCGGGTTCTCCGCGACGTTCCTCAACAACAATCGCAACAAGCGCTCGATCACGCTCGACCTGAAGGCGGCCGGTGCGGTGTCGGCACTGTTGCGCCTGGCGGCCGGGGCCGATGTGTTCGTGCAGAATTTCCGGCCTGGCGTGGCCGAGCGGCTCGGGGTCGGCGAGGCGGCAATCCGGGAGGTCGCGCCTGATATCGTCTACGTCTCGATCAGCGGTTTCGGCGAGGTCGGCCCCTACGCGCAGAAGCCGGTTTACGACCCGCTGATCCAGGGCTTCTCGGGTCTGGCCACGGTGCAGGCCGGCTCGGACGAGGCCCGCCCGCGCATGCTGCGGACCATCCTGCCGGACAAGCTGACCGCGATCACCGCCTCGCAGGCGATCACCGCCGCGCTGCTGGCGCGCGAGCGCACCGGCAAAGGCCAGCATGTGCGGCTGTCGATGCTCGAGGCGGTGCTCGCCTTTCTCTGGCCCTCCGATATGGCCGGCCAGACCTTCGTCGACAACGAGCCGGCGCGGCAGGAAGCAGCCAGTTCGATCGACCTGATCTATGAGACCGCGGACGGCTACATGACCGTCGCGGTGCAGACCGACAGGCAATGGGCCGGGTTGGCCGGCGCGCTCGGCCACCCGGAATGGTGCGACGACGAGCGCTTCAAGACTGCGGCGTTGCGGGCCGAGAATGTGGAGGCGCGGCTGGAATTGACGCAACAGGCGCTGCGTCGCGGCACCACCGCGGAATGGCTCGAACGCATCGGCGCCGCCCAGGTGCCCTGCGCGCCGGTGCTGACCCGTAACGAGGTGATCCGGCATCCCCAGGTCGAGGCGCTCGGGCTTCTCGTCGAATACGACCATCCTTCAGCCGGCCGGCTTCGGCAAACCCGTAATGCGGCGCGGTTTTCGGGCATCCCGGCCGAGATCAGAAGAGGTGCCCCGGCGCTCGGCGCCGACACCGAGGCGGTCCTCGGCGAACTCGGCTATTCCAAGTCGGACATCGCGGTATTGCGCGCTGACGGGGCGATTCCTGCGCTGGGAATGGGAGGCGGCCAATGATCGACTTCTATTACTGGCCGACCCCGAACGGCTGGAAGATCGCGATCATGCTCGAGGAATGCGGGCTGGCGTACCGCATGATCCCGGTCAATATCGGACGCGGCCACCAGTTCAAGCCGGAATTCCTGGCGATCAGCCCGAACAACCGCATGCCCGCCATTGTCGATCACGACGCGGCGGACGGGCCGCTGCCGGTCTTCGAATCCGGCGCCATTCTGGTGCATCTCGCGGAGCGTTGCGGCCGGTTCCTGCCTAAGACGGGGCGGGGCCGCAAGGAGGCGCTGGAATGGCTGTTCTGGCAGGTCGGCAATCTCGGGCCGGCTGCCGGACAGCTCAGCCATTTCGTCAATTACGCATTGGGCGAGCATCCCTATTCCCACAAGCGCTTCGCCGATGAATACGACCGCTGTCTCGGCGTGCTGGAGCGCCGGCTCGACGGGCGCGACTACATCCTCGGCGAGTATTCGATCGCCGACATGGCGTGCTGGCCGTGGGTGCTGATTGCCAAGCCGCTCGGCCAGCAGCTCGATGACTTCCCGAACGTCGGCCGCTGGCGCGATGCCGTCAAGAACCGGCCGGCGGTGCGGCGCGGGGTCGATCTCGGCAAGGAATTGCGCCGTTCAGCCCCGCCCAGCGACGAGGAACGCCGAGTGCTTTTCAACCAGACCGCGCGGAGTTTGTCGTCAGCACCCTAAAACGGCCGAACCGACGCATCGCGTCGCCGGTCAGGGAAACAGGCGATAGCCGCCCGGCTCGGTAACCAGAATCTGGGCCCGGGCCGGGTCGCGTTCGATCTTCTGGCGCAGCCGGTACACGTGGGTTTCGAGGGTGTGGGTCGTGACGCCGGCGTTGTAGCCCCAGACTTCGCCGAGCAATGTATCGCGCCCGGTCACACGGTCGCCGGCGTGGTACAGGTATTTGAGGATCGCCGTTTCCTTCTCGGTCAGCCGCACCTTTTTCCGGGTGGCGGCATCGGTCATCAGCTTGGCGCCGGGGCGGAAGGTATAGGGCCCGATCGTGAAGACCGCGTCGTCGCTGTGCTCGCTTTGGCGCAAATGCGCGCGCAATCGCGCCAGCAGCACACTCAGGCGAAACGGCTTTACCACATAATCGTTGGCTCCGGCATCGAGACCGCGAACCGTGTCGTCGTCGCTATCGGCGGCGGTCAGCATCACGATCGGCAGCGTGACGCCCGCGGCGCGCAGCATGCGGCACAAATCGCGGCCGTCGATATCCGGCAGACCGACATCGAGCAAAATGGCGTCGAACCGATGCTGTTGCAGCAGGGTGCGGGCGCTCTCCCCGGTTTCGCACTCGACTCCGACGAATTCGGCATGCAGCTGCAGCTGCTCCGCAAGCGATCGGCGCAGCGCTGCGTCGTCATCGACGATCAAGATCTTGCGAGTTGCCCGCATCCCTGCCCTGGATCGGGGTGGCGTCGCCGAGGACCGCCCCGGCGACAAGCATTCTTCGCGCGGCAGGGATCGATCATCCCCGTCCGATGTCGCGCACCGCGATTTCGCGTATCGGCACCATCGCCGGCCCGTAAAGCCGAGCAAGACGCGGCGCATCGAGCTACGGGCCATCCGATTCGTTGCCTCAAGACACGCCGGTTCCGGCGGCCGATGCTTTCGAGAAAATGTCGTGCGGCGCAGATGCGGCTCACTTCGCGAGGTAGAGGCCGCCATTGACGTGGATGGTTTGGCCGGTGATGTAGCGGCCGTCGGGGCCGGCCAGCAACCGCACCATTGCTGCGATGTCCTCGGCCTTGCCCTGCCGCCCGAGCGGGATCGCGCGCATGTTGCTGCGGCCATGGGGGCCGCCGGCCGAGGGTCCGCGCACCGTGTCGATCGATCCCGGCGCGACCGCGTTGACCGTGATGCCGTGAGGAGCCAGCTCGATCGCGAGGCCACGGATAAACCCTTCGAGCCCGGCCTTCGAGGCATTGACATGCACCCGTCCGCTGGTTCCGGCATGATGCGACACTCCGGACAGGCCGATAAAGGCGCCCCCGCCGCGCTGGATCATCTGCGGCACTACCGCTTTCGCCAGGATGAATGCGCCGTCGAGCGCCACGGACAGGATCTCGTGCCATTCGTCGAGGGTCATATCGAGAAACGGAGTCTGGCGCCGCAGACCCGCATTGTTGACCGCGATATCGACGCCGCCGAATTCCTTTGCCGCAGCCTCGACCATCGCCGCCACCGCGTCGGGCTTCGAAATATCGGCGAGGAAAGGCATCGCCCGCCCGCCCGCGTCGCGGATCTCCTTCGCCGTCGTTTCGACGATGGCGCGGTCGCCGCGGCCATTGACGACGACGGCTGCACCGTCTGCCGCCAGCAGCTGCGCGATGCTGCGGCCGATATTCTTGCCCGCGCCGGTGACGATCGCGACCTTGCCGGCCAGCTTTGCTTCCGCCATGCCTTCCCTCCCGTTGCGAATCCGTGCATGCGACCGCGACCGCGGCGCGACCGGCGAGCAATGCATGCCGATAGCCCCGGGGTCAACGCGCTCGCGGGCATGAGGCACGCCGCCCCATTCTGGCGGCATTTTCGAATGCGTGCATTTGTGCCCAGCTTCGCGATACTGCGTTCAACCATAGAGCGGCAGTCCGCCGCGCTGGAAGCCTGGAGGACATGATGAAGCCTTTGTTGACCCGCCGTTCGGTACTCAAGACGGCGGCGGTTGCCGGGACCGCGCTGAGCCTGCCGCTGCCCTTCATTCGCGGCGCCCGTGCCGCCGGGCAGCTGGCCTGCGGCTTCTGGGATCATTGGGTGCCGGGGGCCAACGACACGCTGACCAAGCTGTGCAACCAGTGGGGCAGCAAGGAAAACGTCGACGTCAAGATCGACTACATCACCTCGCAGGGCGACAAGAACCTCCTGACCATCGCCTCGGAAGCGCAGGCGCGTTCCGGCCATGACATTCTCGCGTTCCCGACCTGGTACGCCTCGGCCCAGGCCGAAAACCTGGAACCGGTGGATGACATCGTCACCGGCCTGATCGGGCAATACGGCAAGGTCACCCCGGCGGTCGAGTATCTCGGCAAACAACAGGATCATTGGGTCGCGGTGCCCGCCACGGTGGGGTCGCAAACCAAGCCGCCTTGCGCGCGCATCGACCTGTTCAAGCAGCATGTCGGCATCGACATCACGCAGATGTACCCGGCGGGCGGCGCACCCAACAAGGAGCTCGCCGACAAATGGACCTGGGACTTCTTCCTGTCGGCGGCCGAGAAATGTTTCAAGGCCGGCTTCCCGTTCGGGATGCCGCTCGGCCAGACCACCGACGCCACCGACTGGGTCGGCGCGGTATTCGCGGCTTATGGCGCCGTGCTGGTCGATAAGGACAGCAACATCACGGCCAAATCCGACGCCACCCGGCAGGTGCTGGACTGGTTCAAGAAGATCGTGCCGTTCTTCCCGCCCGATGTCTTCGCCTGGGATGATGCCGGCAACAACAAATGGCTGATCTCGGGCAAGGGCGCCTTGATCATGAACCCGCCTTCGGCCTGGGCGGTGGCCAAACGCGACGCGCCGCAGGTCGCCGAGCAATGCTGGACCTTCGACGCGCCCTCGGGGCCGAAGGGGCGTTATGTGCCCACCCTGCCGTATTTCTGGGGGATCTGGAATTTCTCCGGCAACAAATCGGCGGCGAAGAGCCTCCTAACCTTCCTGTCGCAGCGCTCCTCGGCGGAACAGCTGGTCGCGGCCAGCCAAGGCTACGACCTGCCGTGCTTCGACAAGTTGCACGACTTCAACACCTGGTCCGAGGAAGGTCCGCCGAAGGGGACGATCTTCAACTACCCCCCTAACCACGACCAGATCGCCTCGATCGCCTGCGCCCCGGCGCCGACCAAGATCGCCAACCAGATCTATTCGCAGGCGACGATGACCAAGATGGTCGCGCATTGCACGCAAGGCGGCGAATCGATCGACCAGGCGATCGATTGGGCCTCAAACGAACTGGAAGGCTTTATGCGCAGCTGACGCTCGAAGCAGGTTCAATTCCCACCACGGTTGGTCTCCTGGTAACAGGGCTCACCCCGACCCTCTCCCCCCAAGCGGGGAGAGGGAAGGGGTCCGGCGCAAAGCGATGGGAGGGCGAAGGGCGAGGATCGCCAGCCTGGCTCAATCGGACTTTAAGCCGCGGGCGCGCTCTGGGGGCCGCTACGGCGCGGTCGCGACGAGGAACAGGCGGCGGAACGGGAACAGGGTCTTGCCGTCGGGCCGGCGCGGGTAGGCGGCATCGACCAGCGCGGTATAACGCGCTTCGAACTGGCTGCGCTCGGGCTCGTCGAGCGCTTCGAGCAGCGGGTGCAGCCAGGTCGATTTGGTGTATTCCCGCACCGCGTGCTCGCCTTCGAGGACCTGCAGGTACTCAGTCTCCCAGATGTCGAGCGTGTTGGTGCGCGGCGCCAACAGGTCGAAGTAGGTATCGGGGCCGGCCACCGGCGACGGCCGCAACAGCGGTTCGAGCCGGCTGCGCCAGGGTCCCTGCCGCGCCGCTTCGCCCATCGAGGTATGCGACGGCGCCGAGAAATTGCGCGGCATCTGCACCGCCAGCACGCCGCCCGGGTTCAGCGCGGCCAGCAGCTCGGTCAGCAGCCGGTGATGATCCTCGATCCAATGCAGCGCCGCATTGGAATAGATCACGTCGGCCGGGGCCGGCGGCCGCCAGGTCGCCAGGTCGGCCTGCTGCCATTCGATCTCGGGGTTGTCGGCCGCCGCCTTGCCCAGCATCTCGGCCGAGGAATCGACCCCGGTGATGTGGGCCTGCGGCCAGCGCGCCGCCATTAGCCGCGTGAGGTTGCCGCTGCCGGCGCCGAGATCATAGACCGTCTGCGGGTCTTCAACATCGATCCGCGCCAACAGGTCGATTGCCGGCCGCAGCCGCGGCCCGGCAAATTTGAGGTACTGCCCCGGATCCCACGCCATTCAGCGCGCCGGCTCGAAACTAGCGGTTACGCTACTCGTCGTTCCCGCGAAAGCGGGAACCCAGATCGCGCGACGTTGTTCTGGACCCCCGCTTTCGCGGGGGTGACGACACAGGGTTTCCGTGGCAAACATCATCCTCTCAAAGCGTAGGAACTCAGGTTCGCTCAAGCCAGGGTGGGCTGTCGATCCGTCAGTTGTAGATCCAGTCCTTCATGAAGCGGGCGTAGCAGTCGCGCTCCCCCGGCATCTTGACCCAGCCGGCCAGCAGTCGCGCGCCGGCGAGCAGCAAGCGGTCGCGCAGATGGGTCTGATTGCGCTCGTATTCCTCGAACGAGGACACGGTGATCTTCTGGTTGTGCGGATCATCCTGGAAGCGGCTGGCCGCGAGCGCCACGGTCTCCATGTACGGCCGGCAATCCGCCCCCGACGAAAGATAGGCGCGCGCAAGCGCCGTCGTGCGCGGCGCGTCGAGCGCCATGATCGCCTCGTCAAGCTCGCGCAATAAGCCATCGGCGCTGCGCCCGGACACGTCAAAGCCGGCGCATTCCTGCTCGATGACCGAGTGGTACAATTTGTTCTCGTGCGCCACATCGTTGATGAAGCTCGCCATCAGATACAGGATGCGCGCCTGGTAGGGGTTGTTGCTGGTGCGCATCCAGTTGTTGGCGACGTTGCTGTAATCGAATGGGTGCTGGCCGTTGGTGTATTGCCGCGGCACGGTGGTGCGCAAAATCAGTTCGGCGGCGCCGACCTGGATCGCATCGCCGAGGCTCTTCAGCGATTTGCCGTTCTTCAGGTGCTCGGTCAGCCGGTCCCACACCGAGTCGGGGCTGGCCGTCATCAAGGTCTCGACCATCGCCTCGACCTCATCGGGCGAGAGCGGGATCTGGTTGGTCTGCTTCAGGCTCTTGCCCGCATCGGGAAACTCGGCGGCGATGCGCACGCACACGGCGTCGTACAGCGAGTAGTACAGCGGCCCGACCGCCATATCGGGGACGCCCATGTAGTAAACACCGTGCGAGCGATCCCAGCCGATGACATCGGCGAGATCGGTGATCGCGCGCGCCCGCAGGGCCTTGTGCCCGGTATTGCGCGCCTTGCGCCCGACCACGGTGTCCTGCAGGTCGATCAGCCCGAGAAACTGCAGCTGGTCGGCGAGCAAGGGCCGGGTCTCGTCGTCCTCGGCGAGCCCGAGGAACAGCCCGTAGGAGCGGTTGCGGTCGCCGGCGATGGTGGCGATCATGTGCTGATGCAGCCGTTCCTCGACGGTGCCCCGCTCGCGAATCGGCTGCTGATCCTCGTTCCACACCACGGGACCGTAATCCGGCGGCGGCACCTGGATGCCCTTCATCGTCGCGTAGCGGCCGGGGTACTTGCCGAGCAGCTGGTTCCAGATATCGAGCCCGGCCGGGATGTACCAGACGCTCTGCAATAACGGCAGCAGCCGGTACTTCTCGGGCAGATACGGCATCAGATAGGTCGAGGCGCGCAGGCCCAGGATCGTATGGTCGTTGTTGATCAGTGTGATCTGCCCGTCGCGGATATTGACGTGGCTCGGGACCTGCACAAAGGGCGCCTCGGCTGCGGTCACGACGCTGAGCGCCTCGCCGACCGAGCGTCCGTCGCGGGTTACCATTTGATAGAACAAATCGGCGGTGCGCGGCTGGTCGCGTTCGAGGATCGCCTCCGTCAACAGATCGAACGATTTGTCCTCGCGGATCTCGTCTCGGTTCAGCAGCATCGGTCGCTTGTCCTTGATGAGCGCGCCGGCCTGGCGGGGCCGGCAATCGGCGGCGGGCGCTTGAGCAAGTTACGCCCGGACCCGCGGGCCGTAAACAATTCCGGGCGGTCAAGTCCGGCGTTTGACGCAGGGTGCTATGCGCTGCGGCCCGCCACCCCGGTCAGCGCCGCGAGCCGATCCGGCGCGTCGAGCAGGTCGCGGCTCTTTCCCGCGAAAACCACCCGGCCGCGATCGAGGACGATGGCGTCGGAGGCGAATTCGAGCGCCACCCGCGCATGCTGCTCGATCAGCAGCAATGCCATGTCTTCCTCGCGCTTCAGGCGGTCGAGCCCGGTCAGGACGGTCTCGACGATGACCGGCGCCAGCCCTTCAAGCGGTTCGTCGAGCAAGAGCACGCTGGGGTTGCCGATCAGGGCGCGAGCGATCGCCAGCATCTGCTGCTCGCCGCCCGACAATTGATTGCCGCGGTTGCGCCGGCGCTCGGCAAGGGCGGGGAAAAAATCGTAAATGCGTTCCAGCGGCCAGCGCCCGGGCCGCGCCGCGACCAGCAGGTTTTCGGCCACCGTCAGGGACGGAAAGATCTCGCGCTCCTGCGGCACCATGCCGAGGCCGAGCCGCGCCCGGCGATAGGGCGGCAGCCGGGCGATCTCGCGCGCATTGCAGCGGATTGAGCCGCCGTGCAGCCGCGTATGCCCCATGATCGTCGCGACGAGGGTAGTCTTGCCGACCCCGTTGCGCCCGAGCACGGCCAGAGTCCCGCCCGGCTTCAGCGCGAGCGAAATCCCATCGAGCACGATCGTGTCGCGGTATCCGGCGCGCACTCCCGCGACGACCAGCCCGGTCTCGCTGTCGCCGATCATCGCGGCCCGTGCTCGCCGAGATAGACCTGCCGCACCCGCGGGTCGGCGGCGATGTCCTGCGGCGTGCCCTCGGCGAGCACGGTGCCCTGGACCATCACGGTGATCCGCCGCGCCAGGCGGAACACCAAATCCATATCATGCTCGATGATCAGCACGGCGATGTCCGGCGGCAATCGTTCGACCACGTCGATGATGACCCCGCTTTCGCCTGCGGGGACCCCGGCCGCGGGCTCGTCCAGCAGAAGCACCTTCGGCGCGAGGCCGAGCGCGACGGCGATCTCGGTCAGGCGCTGGCGTCCGTAGGGGAGTTCGCTCACCGGGCGCAAGGCATCCTCGGCCAGACCAAGGGTTTCGAGCACAGCGAACGCTTCTTCCACCACCGCGCGATGCCGGCCGGCCGGCCGGATCAGGTCGCCGGCGACCCCCGTGCGCTCGGCAATCGCCAAGGTGACATGCTCGATCACGCTGAGATTGCGAAAAAGCGCACTGATCTGGAACGTGCGCACCAGCCCGCGTTTGACGCGCGCAGCCTGCGGCAATGCCGTGACGTCGTTGCCGTCGAGCAGGATGCTGCCGGCGCTCGGGTGCAACACCCCGCTCACCAAATTGACGAAGCTGGTCTTGCCGGCGCCGTTGGGGCCGATCAGCGCATGCCGCGCGCCCGCTTCGAGACGGAAATCGATGCCGTTGGCGACGACGAGCGCGCCGAAGCTTTTCGACAGCCCGGAGGTTTCCAGCAGGGAGGTCATTGCCGCAACCGGCTCTGCACCAGCCCAAGCACGCCGCCGCGCGCGAACAGCACGACCAGCACCATCAACAGCCCGATCCAGAAATACCATTCGGTGGGATCGAGCTCGGCGAAACGGTCTTGCGCGATCATGTAGAGCGGCACCCCGATAAAGGCGCCGTAAAGCCGCCCGACCCCGCCGATGATCAGCATGATCAGGACCGCGCCGGAACGGTCGAGGCCCAAAGAGCTGAGCCCGACCACCTGCGTGATCTGCGCAATCAAGGCACCGGCGATGCCGGCCAGCGCGGCCGCGATCGTGTAGAGGATCAGCCGGCGGCGGCCGACCGGGGCACCCAGCGCATGCATGCGCGCCGGGTTCTCGCGCATGCCGACCAGCGATCGGCCGAACGCCGAATGCACGATCTGCCGCGCCATCAGCCAGCCGAGGAACAGGATCGCCAGGCAATACCAATAGGCGGTGCGGCCGAACAGGTCGAACGGCAGCCGGCCGAAGATCGGCCACACCTGCATGCCCTGCAGCCCGTCATCGCCGCCGGTGATCGGGCGCGCCTTGTTGGCGGCCTCGTACAACATCACCGAGACTACCAGCGTCTGCATCAGCAGGCTGAGGCCGGTCGTGCGCAGGATCAGCGCGCCCGTGGCCAGCCCGAGCAGTCCGGCGACGATCGCCGCGATGCACAAGCCGGTCAGCGGCTCGCCCCAGCCATGCGCCGCCAGGAGCCCCGCCGCATAGGCGCCGGTGCCGAAGAAGGCGGCATGGCCGAGCGTGACGATCCCGGCGTAACCGAGCACCAGGTCGAGCGACAGGGCGAACAGGATCGTCGCAAAGATTTGCGCACCCAGCGCATCGTAATCGGGAAAAGCGAAATAACACGCAATGGCGATCAGCCAGGGCAGGGCTTCGAGCGGGCGAGAGCGGTGCCGTCGGACGAAGCTCTCGACCGGGTCGCGGGAGGCCGCGGCGGGGCCGCTCAGGCCCGCCCGAACAGGCCGCGCGGTCGCCACAACAGGATCCCCATCGCAATCGCGTATATGAAAAAGGCGCCGAATTCCGGCAGCAGATACTTGAAGGCGGTATCGCCGATGCCGAGCAGCAGGGCCGCGAGAAACGGTCCGCGGATGCTGCCGAGGCCGCCCACGGCGACCACGATTAGGAAATAGACCAGGTTTTCGAGCGCGTAATTTGGATCGATCGCCAGGATGTCGGCGCCGAGCCCGCCGCCCAGTGCCGCCAGCCCGCTGCCGAGCGCGAAGGCAAATGTGAACAGCAGCGAGGTGTCGATGCCGACCGACTGCGCCATGCGCAGATTGTCGACCGCGGCGCGGATCTGAGCCCCGAAACGGGTGCGTTCGAGCCCCAGCCACAAGGCGGTCACGAGCGCCGCGCCGCACAGGATCAGGAAGCCGCGATAGGCCGGGAAATCCCGGCCGGCGAGATCGATGCGGCCGCTGAGCGCCAGAGGCGGCTGCATCGCCTGGGCCTGCGAACCGAAAAAATGTTTGGCGACGGCCACCGAGATGAAGATCAGCCCCATCGTCAGCAGCACCTGGTCGAGTTCGGCGCCGCCGTAGAAACGGCGGTACAGCAGCCGCTCGAAGACGACGCTCGCCAGCGCCACGCCCGTTACCGCAATCGCCAAGGCTAGTGCAAAGGGCAATCCCAGCCGGCTCATCAGTCCGGTCATGACGTAGCCTCCGGCCATCGCGAACACGCCGTGGGCAAGGTTCACGAAGCCCATCAGCCCCATTGTCACCGAGAGGCCCACGGAAATCAGGTACAGCACCATCGCAAAAGCAAGGCCGTGGAAGCCGATGCTGAGGGCGGCGGAGAGGATCTGGGCCATGGCGTCGCAAGACGCGGGCGAGCCGCGGCAGTTTTCTTTACTTCGGCGGGTTCAGCTCCTTCCACGGGTCCTTGACCATTGGGAAGGTGGCAAACTCGATATTGGCAAGCTTGCCGTCATCCTGCTTCTCGACCCGCCGGATGTAGATGTTCTGGATGATGTCTCGGGTGTTCGGGTCGATCATGATCGGACCGCGCGGACTGTCCGGGTTTTTCCAGTTCTTCAGAAAATCCATCGCCTCGTCGGCGGTGAACTTGCCTTTCGTGGCCTTGACCAGGTCGACGATCGCGGCCATGCCGTCCCAGCCGCCGATCGTGAAGAAATCGGGGATCGCCTGCGGCCCGTATTCCTGGTTCCACATGGCGAGGAAGGCCTTGTTGGCCGGCCGGTTGGCCGCCGTCGAATAACTGCCCGAGCTGACGACCCCCAGCGGCAGCTCGCCCATATTGGGCAATTCATCGTCGATCATCACATCCTGCAAGGTCACCAGCTTGATCCCGGCCTCCTTCATGCCGAGATCGCTCCACGCCTTCATCGCCGCGGTCGCCTGTTTGCCTCCGGGCATGAACATGAAGACCGCTTCCGGCTTCGCATCCTTGATCCGTTGCAACAGCGGCACGTAATCGGGATTGGTCACCGGAAAATAGGTGGTGCCGAGGATCTTGCCGCCGTGGTCGGTGAAGCCCTTGGTAAAGCCCCCTTCGGCGTCGTGCCCGGCGATGAAATCGGTGACCGCGATGTGGGCGCTCTTGATGCCGTTTTCGGCCGCCCATTCCCCCATCGGCATCGACATCTGCCATTGCGTGAACGAGACCCGCACGACATAGGGGGACATCCGCGGGATCGAGACCCCGGCGGCGTTCATCAGCACGAACGGCACCTTGGCTTCGGCGGTCAGCGGCGCGATCGCGGCGGCATTGGGGGACAGCACCTCGCCCGCCAGCAGCTGGACGTGCTCGCGGGTGATCAGCTCCTGCGCCAGCCGTTTCGCGAGTTCGGGGTTGGGGCCGGTGTCGTCGCGGGTGACGAGCTCGACCTTGACACCCGGCGGCAGGTCCTTCTCGTGCTCCTTCAGATAGAGCTTCAGCCCCCGGTCGATCTCCTCGCCCTGTTCTGCGAACGAGCCGGAATAGCTCAGGATGATGCCGACCTTGACCGTCTGCGCCGCCGCTATCTGCGCCACCGGCGGCAGCGCGACCGCGCTGCCCGCCAGCGCCGCCGCCGCCACCCAGCCCTGCTTCCCGAAACCACCTCGCAGCCTCACTAGACGTCCTCCCCTTCGCATTCGCTTTGGTTTAAGCACGTTTCGGAAGTTCGCGCACAGAGCTGCGGCGGCTCAGTATTTCCCCTCTCCCCCGCCGGCCGGGGGAGAGGGTCGGGGTGAGGGGGCCGACGGCTCGGCTGTGCGCTTCCGGGAATGGTGCGTCCTCGGCTTGCATTGGCCCGGCGGCGGGCACCCCCCTCACCCTGCCCTCTCCCCCCGCGTGCGCGGGGAGAGGAAATGAAATAGGCGACCCTCCGTCACAACGGTACGGAACCCTAACCCTGAAAAGCCGGGCTGGCGATCGTCACGCCTCAGCGGGCGGCGAGACGGTTGAGATCGCCGACATCGGCGAGGGTGTCGAGCCCGGCAATCAGCTGGCGCAGTTCGCGGGATCGCGAGCCGCCGAGCACGGGCTCGACCAGGGCGTCGAACTTGGCTGCCAGCCGCTCGCTTTGGCTCCCGATATCGTCGGCCGGGATGCCGGAATCATGGCGCGCCCGCACTTCGCGTCGATCGGCGAGCGTCAGCGACAGCTCGGCCACAGTGCTCGGCCACCCCTCGCGGAAATTGATCGCGACGCGCTCGCGCAGCTTTACCAGGGCCGGATCGGTCGCGGTAGCGACGCTGTAGGCGCCGAGGCTCGCGGTATCGACCCCGGCCAATGCCATCGCCACCGTCTGCCGCAGGCTGAACTTCGACTGCAGCCCGTCTCCCGGAGCCGGGATGTTGCAGATCCGATCGCAGCCGCCGTCGAGGCTCAACGTCGCCTGCGCGATGGCTTCGGGGGCGAACCCATGCTGCTCGCGCAATTGCCGGGCGCACTCGATCGGTGCATGCGTCATGTAGCAGGCGGCGTGATACTTGAACAAATTGGCGAGCAGGTGGAAGCCGCGCGACGGTGCGGCGAGCGCTGCTTGCGGCGCGAAGTCCGGTCCGTGCGTCGCGGCGAAGCCCTGCACGCATTCGACGAGATCGGTGCGGCTGGAAAAGCCGCGCGCCGCGAGGCGGGCCGCCAGCAGCCCGTTCTGCGACGCCTTGCCGGCGTGAAACGGCTTGCACATCGTGCCGAACTGCGATTTTAGCCCGGCCGCCTGGGTGCCGGCGATGCCGAGCGCGCGCGCCGTGGCCTCGGCATCGAGCCCGAGCAGCCGGGCGCAGGCCGCCGCGGCGCCGAAGCAGCCGACCGTGCCGGTGGCATGAAAGCCGAGCGCGTAATGCCCGGGCTGCATCGCCATGCCGATGCGACAGGCGGTCTCGTACCCCGCCACGAAAGCCGCGAGGACCTCTGCGCCTGAGCTGCCGCGCAATTCGGCCAGGGCAAGCAGGCCGGGCAGGATCGCGACCGAGGGATGCCCCGGCATCGCCAGGTTCACATCGTCGTAGTCGAGCGCATGCGCCGCGGCGCCGTTGACCAATGCCGCGCTCAGGACAGGCAGGCGATCGCGGCAGCCAATCACCGAGGCCTGCGGTGCGCCGCCCGCTTCCGCTGCCTCATCGAGCAGGATCTGCACGAGCGGATCGTCGGCTCCGGCCACGGCGCAGGCGAGGTAATCGAGCAGGCATTGCCGCGCCAACTCGCGCACGGGTTCGGGCAAATCCCCGTATTTCAGGCCGCTGGCCTGCGCCGCCAGGCTTCGGGTCAGCTCGGCGACGGCAATCGAAGCACCATCCATCTCTTCTCTCCTTGCAGCGGCGCGTCTACCGCCCCTTGAACGCCGGCTTGCGCTTCTCGTTGAACGAGGCGATGCCCTCGCGGCGGTCCTCGGTCGGAACCATGCGGTTGTAGGCCTCGATCTCCAACATCATCGCGCTCGCCAGATCCATCTGCAGCCCGAAATGGATCGAATGCTTGGCCTGGCGCACCGAGATCGGGGCGTTCCCGGCAATATGGCGGGCGGTTTCGAGAGTTTCCTCGAGCAGCTGCCCGGGCGCGCACAGCCGGTTGACCATGCCCCATTCGAAGGCCTCGCGGGCGGTGAATGGCCGTCCGGTCAGGATGATCTCCTTGGCGCGGCGCTCGCCGACCGCGCGCGGCAGGTTCTGCGTACCGCCGGCCCCCGGCATGATGCCGAGCGTCACTTCGGTCAGCGCAAACCGGGCGCTCTCGGCCGCGTAAAGGAAGTCGCAGCACAAGGCGAGTTCGCAGCCGCCGGCATAGGCGGCGCCGTTGATCGCCCCGATCACCGGCACCGGGCAGGCGATAAAGGCGCGCACCGCCCGCTCGAACAGCAGGTGCTGGTCCTGCCACGCCTCGTCGCTCATGCCGAGGCGCTCCTTGAGATCGCCGCCGGCGCAGAAGGCCTTGTCGCCGGCGCCGGTCAAGACGATGCAGCGATACGTGTTCGGCGCCGCGTTGACCCCATCGAAGAAGGCGAGCAGGTCGTGCCCCATCTGCGTGTTCATCGCATTGGCGACCTGCGGCCGGTTCAGGGTTGCCAGCAGCAAGCCCTCGCCGCGGTCCTCGATGTCGATCGTTTGATAGCTGCGGTCCATCGGTTTCTCGCGATTTGCCGTCCGGCAGCGGTTTTCGAAGGGGCACAATGCGGCGCGTGCCGCAGGTCGTCAACGCGCCAGGACATGGGTTGCCCCGCCGATATCGAGTTCATCCGCCGCCTTCACGGCTGGCAGGTCGCACAGCGAGGGGTGGAGCGCATTTGCGTCCGCATTCCGGGTCGTCGCCCGCGGCCTCATTCGTCGTCCCTGGAAAAAGCGAAAAAGCCGGGACCCGCTGTTCGCCGCTCGCGCGTTGGAATTGTGGATACCGGCGTTCGCCGCTATGACAAAGCGGCATGGTCCGAAGCGTCAGCTTTGATCAACCGAAGGATGCGATTGCCGAAGGATGCGATTGCCAAAGGATGCGATTGACAGATGCCGAAGCTGATCCCCGTCGCCGACGCGCTGAGCAAGCCCTTTTGGGACGCCGTCAACCAGCGGCGGCTCGTGCTGCAGCACTGCACCCGATGCGACCGGCTGCAATACCCGCCGCAACAGGCCTGCCAGGCTTGCAACTCGGCCGCCGGCCTGACCTGGAAGGAGGTCGAGGGGCGCGGCCATATCGCGACCTACATCGTCATCGAAGACGGTCGCCTGAACCGCCGCATGCCCGACCAGCCCTATAACCTTGCGATGGTGACCCTGGACGCCGACCCGAGGGTTAATTTCTATTCCAACCTGCCGGGCACCCCGCCCTACCAGGCCCCCGTCGGCGCCCCCGTCGAGCTGACCTTCGAGGAAGTCGCCCCCGGCCAGCTGATCCACGAATGGCGCGTCATCGCTTAGGACATGAAATCGAGCGATTTAATGATTTCAAGACTCGCGGCATTCTGGCTCGGCCTCATGAGCATAATGCCGACCCCACTTTTCGCCAAAGAACTGATTTTGTGTCAGACTGTAGGGAAGCCAAATGTGGTTATAACCTTAGGTTCCCAAACGAAATACGGGAGAGTTCTTAACTGCATCGCGGGAGATTTTGTTTACGATATGACGCCCTGCGCTCCTGACGGTGGGTTTGGGCTTTCCTATCCAACAGGGAGCGCTAGGACGAATCGACAATTAGGACATCCAGATCATAGCGCTGGCGAGATGAAGGGCAGCCAGGAAATAGGCGGCACGCCGGTCGTAGCGGGTGGCGACGTGGCGGAAATGTTTGAGCTTGTTGAAG
>Ga0213875_10000747_pt1 | contig 24582 bp, 21 predicted proteins | sample BarmaccomBMRX_R8_FD_160105 | JGI IMG/M metagenome (GOLD analysis project Ga0213875, IMG submission 160105) | Root-associated microbial communities from Barbacenia macrantha in rupestrian grasslands, the National Park of Serra do Cipo, Brazil - RX_R8 | ecosystem: Host-associated > Plants > Roots... | reverse complement strand
GGGACGCGCGCCACAACTCCGGCTTGCGCCACGGCAGGATGACCACCGCGATGGCGCTGAACAGGTAGGTCACCGCGATGACGAGGGTGGCGTCCAGCGTGTAGGTGGCGAACGTGGTCGAGTAGGCGTACAGCGCCGACAGGCCCGCGGCCGGCAGCAGCATCAGCACCAGCGAGGCGACCGGCACCCGGCGCTTCTCCGACACCTGGGCGGCCCGGTCCGGCAGCACCCGGTCGAACGCGGCCGCGAAGATGACCCGGGTCGAGGACAGGAACAGCGTGCCCACCCAGCCGAAGAACCACAGGCTCATGAGCAGGATCAGCACCACCTGGAAGGCGGCGTTGTGCACCAGCCAGCCCGCCAGCAGCACCGGGTACGGCCAGATCGGCAGCACCCCCTTGAGGTTGGCCGACAGCGCGTTGGCGTCCTGGTAGAAGGCCCAGCCGAACGTCTTGGCGAACAGCAGCAGGAACGCGATCGACAGCAGCACGGTGATCCACAGCCCGGCGAACATGCCGGTGAACACCCGGCGGAAGTCGCTGGCCCCCCGCACCTCGCCGTACAACGTGGTGCCCCAGTTCGGCCACAGCAGGTAGAACAGCATCATCGGCACCAGCAGCAGGGTCGGCCCGAGCGGCCCGAAGCCGAGGGCCGGAGCGGTGTAACCGAGCTTGGCCGCCCCGCTGGTGGTGGCCGCGTAGGCGTTGCTGAGCCCGAAGATCTTGTGCGCCTCGAAGTTGAACGAGGACACGAAGCTGTGATGGCTGAACGACAGCAGCAGCACCACGATGACTGCGAAGCCGACCAGGCCGCCGCCGAAGCACCACTTCTGAATCCGGGCGTAGCCGGCCATGCCCAGCGAGACCAGCACCCCGGCCAGCGCGATCGTGATCAGGCAGACCACGAAGATGCCGGTGTGCGTGCCGAACCAGGCCGCCTGCCCGGGGTACCCGAGCGTCGCCCACAGGGGCTCGAACAGCTCGGCCGACAAGATGTTGCCGTAGATCGGCGCCCACAGCCAGAGGATGAACCACCACCCGGTGGCGGCCATCACGAAGCCGATGCCGCTGCCCAGGATCCGGCTCTGCCACACGTAGTCGCCGCCCGCCCGCGGGATCGTGACGACCAGCCCGGCGTAGGCGATGACCAGGAACGACACCCAGACGCCGCTGATGATGATGGAGGTGATGAGCTGGCTCTTGGGGAACGCCGAGGCGAACGAGATCTCGTACAGCCCGAGCGTCACCACGTTGGTGGACAGGCAGGCGTAGATCGTCGCGTCCCGTACCGACCAGCCCCGGACCAGCCCGGTCGCCTTGCGCAGGAACAGGGTGGGCTCCGTCTGTTCGCTGGTTGCCATGCGCCCTCCTTGCCGTTGACACCGATCAGCCGTTGACGAGAAGGTGCCTGGTCACCTTCCCTTTCTTCGGGTTCAGGTCGAGCAGCGCGCCCTGCAGCACGCCGTCGCCGTAGACGCTGCCCGGGTTGACCGCGAACGTCCGGCCCAGCCGGGTCACCGCCCGGCTCTCGTGGATGTGCCCGTGCACCGACAGCATCGGCTGGTGGGTCTCGATCGCGGCCCGCACCGCGGTCGACCCGACCGGCTTCATCACCGCCCCGCCGTGCATCGGGCGCAGGTCGGCGTCCAGGGCCGGCGCTTCGTCGAGGCCGGTCCCGTAGGGCGGCGCGTGGAAGTTGAAGATGGCCCGGCTCATGTCGGGGATCTGCACCGCCAGCGCCTCGATCTTGGCCGCCAGCTCGGCCTCCGGCGCCTCCCGGAACGTGTTCCAGGGGGTGGGGTTGGTCCAGCCCATCGAGGCCAGCCAGAACCCGCCGATGTCGACGACCTTGCCCTCACCGAAGCCGATGCAGGCCGACTCCTCGATCACCGGGTCGATCTCGAAGATGTCGTCGTTACCGCCGTTGACCAGGCACGGGATCTCCCCGCCGCGCAGCTTGCCGTCCGCCATGTCCAGCCACCGGTCGAGGGTGGCCAGCATCTCCACCGAGAACCGCCGGTCGACCGCGCCCTCGGTGGCCTGGAGCTCCATCAGCTCGTCGCGGGTCACCACCGCCGGGTAGGAGCCCCGGTTCCGGATCTGGCGCTTGACCGCCTCGAGCTCTTCGGCCGTCTCCAGCCGCTGCTCCTCGCCGCCGAGGGTGACCGTCCAGTACTCCGAGGGCCCCTGGTGGGCGACGATCGGCACCATGATCTTGCCGGTCAGGTCGCCGCCCAGCACCACCAGGTCCGCCTGGTAGAACGCGGCCGAGTTGAGGAACTTGCGCCAGCAGGTCTCCGAGCCGTGGATGTCGGTAGCGAAGAAGATCTTCATCGGGCGGCTGCCTTCCTGGACCGGACTAGTGCGCGACCTCTTCGGGCAGCTCGTACCAGCGCACCCGGTCACCGACCCGGGCCCGCAGCTGCCACTTCATGCCTTTGGGGACCGCCTCGGCCACCTCGGCCAGCGCCTTGGCCTGGGCGATCGGATCGAACAGGGCCTGCGCCGGCACCAGCTCGGGCTGGCCCGCGACGATGTCGGGCAGCCGGGCCAGGGTCCCGGTCACCGTCCGCCACCAGCCCCAGTCCGACGCCAGCACCTGCCCGAACCGGCCGGTGTCGATGGCGGGCGCCCCGGCCGCACCGGGCCCGTCGCCGAGCGGCAGCCCGGCCAGCAGCTGCACGATGTCGTGCGCGTCCTTGGCGTTCAGCTCGACGATCTGCAGCTTGGACAGCAGCAGGTCGGCCCCGCCGAGGGTCAGCGGCAGCTGGCCGAAGCCGGGCCGGAAGTCGAGCGTGTGGCACATGACCAGCCGGTCCACCATCACGTCGACCGGGCGCCCGGAGGGGGCGGTGAAGTACATCTGCCGGTCACCGTTCAGGCCGTTGAACGCCCGGTCGGGCTGGCAGCCCGCCTGTTCCAGGTAGGCGACGACCTTCTTGCGCCCTTTGGCCAGGCAGGCCAGGTCGATGTCCTGCCCGGCCCGCAGCCGGGGCGGGAAGTCCGGGCACAGCACCCGGACGGCCAGCCCGCCGAGCAGCCTCAGCGGCAGGCCGTCGGCGCCCTGGACGAGCCCGGCCGCCTCCGGCAGCGGGTCACCGGCCAGATCGCCCGGCCGATCTAAGGTCGCCATGCGCCGATATTGGGCCTAGGTTTCGCTTTTGTCCATATCTGCCGGCTGGTGCCGGTAGAACTCGACGTGCTCGGGCGGCAGCGGCTGGTTGCCGAGGATCAGGTCGGCCGCCTTCTCGGCCAGCATCATCGTCGGCGCGTAGATGTTGCCGTTGGTGACGTAGGGCATGGCCGAGGCGTCCACCACCCGCAGCCGCTCCAGGCCGTGGACCTGCAGGCTGCCCGGGTCGAGCACGTCGCCGTCGCCGGCCCCCATCCGGCAGGTGCAGGACGGGTGCAGCGCGGTCTCCGCGTCCCGGGCCACCCAGGCCAGGATCTCCGTATCGGTCCGCACCTCGCGCCCGGGGGACAGCTCGCCCCCGTCGAACGGCGCGAACGCGGGCTGGCCGAGGATGTTGCGCGCGACCCGGATCGCCTCCACCCACTCGCGCCGGTCCTGCGCGGTGGACAGGTAGTTGAACCGCAGGGCCGGGTGCACGGCCGGGTCGGCCGAGGTGATGCGGACGTCGCCGCGGGAGTCGGAGTACATCGGCCCGATGTGGACCTGGTAGCCGTGCTCACCGGTCGGGGCCGAGCCGTCGTAGCGGACCGCGATCGGCAGGAAGTGGAACATCAGGTTGGGGTAGGCGACGTCGTCGTTGCTGCGCACGAACCCGCCCGCCTCGAAGTGGTTGGTGGCCCCCGGCCCGCTCCGGGCGAACAGCCACTGAGCCCCCACCGCCGGCCGGTTACGCCATTTCAGCGCGGGCGCGACCGACACCGGCTGGGTCGACGCGTGCTGGATGTAGACCTCCAGGTGGTCCTGGAGGTGGGCGCCGACCCCGGGCCGGTCGGCCACCACGCCGATTTCGTGCTCGGCCAGCAGCCCGGCCGGGCCCACCCCGGACACCTGCAGCACCTGCGGTGAGCTGATCGCGCCGCCGCAGACGATGACCTCCCCGGCCCGCACCCGCTGGGTCTTGCCCTGGTGCCGGTACTCCACCCCGGTCGCCCGGGTGCCCTCGAACCGGATCCGGGTCACGAACGCCCGGGTCCGGACCGTGAGCGACTCCCGGCCCATGACCGGGTGCAGGTAGGCGCGGGCGGCGCTCAGCCGCCGGCCTCGGTGCAGGTTGCGGTCGAAGGCGGCGAACCCCTCCTGCCGGTACCCGTTCACGTCGTCGGTCAGCGGGTAGCCGGCCTGCTGGACGGCCGCGAAAAAGGCCTGGAACAGCGGGCTGCTGGCGGGCCCCCGCTCCAGCACCAGCGGGCCGCCGGTGCCCCGGAAGTCGTCCCCGCCCGCCAGGCAGGTCTCCATCTTCTTGAAGTAGGGCAGGCAGTGCGCGTAGTCCCAGTCCGCCATGCCGTCGCCGGCCGCCCAGCGCTCGTAGTCGAGCGGGTTGCCGCGCTGGAAGATCATCCCGTTGATGCTGCTGGAGCCGCCCAGCACCTTGCCGCGGGCGTGGTAGATCCGCCGGTGGTTCAGGTGGGGCTCGGGCTCGGACTCGTACCGCCAGTCGTAGAACCGGTTGCCGATCGGGAACGTGAGCGCGGCCGGCATGTGGATGAACACGTCGAAGCTGTAGTCGGGCCGCCCGGCCTCGAGTACCAGCACCCGGCCCTGGGCCGACAGCCGGTTGGCGAGGACGCTGCCCGCCGACCCACCGCCGATGATGACGAAGTCGTAGCCCAGCAGGGAGTCGTAGGCCAACCGTCCTGCCTCCCTACTCGGTGAGGACCGCCAGGATCTCCGGCCCGTATTTTTCCAGTTTGGCCTGGCCGACGCCATTGACGCAGGCCAGGGCGTGCACGTCGGCGGGCCGCTGGCTGGCGATCTCGCGCAGCGTCTTGTCCTGGAAGATCACGTAGGCGGGCACGCCCTGATCGCGGGCCTGCCCGGCCCGCCATTCGCGCAGCCGTTCGAACAGCTTGGTGTCCTCGGGCGACAGGTCCTCGGTCACGCTGACCAGCTTGGGCCTGCGGGCCCGGACCCGCTCGGGCTCCCGCCGGAACATGATGTTGTCGCGCTGCCGCCGCAGCACCGCGGCGCTGTCCGGGGTCAGCGTCAGCACCCCGTAGTCGCCGTACACCCCGAGCAGGCCCTGGGCCAGCAGCTGGCGGGCGACGCCGCGCCACTCGGTGTCGCGCAGGTCCTCGCCCACCCCGAACACGGTCAGCTCGTCGTGCCGGTACTCGGCCACCTTGGGGGTGCGCTTGCCGGTCAGGATGTCGATGACGTGCCCGGCCCCGAACTTCTGCCCGCGCTCGTGGTCGAGCCGGTACACCGCCGACAGGAACTTCTGGGCGGCGATGGTGCCGTCCCACACCTGCGGCGGGGTCAGGCAGGTGTCGCAGTTGCCGCAGCTCTCGTGGTCGGACGCCTGCCCGAAGTAGGCCAGCATCTGCTTGCGGCGGCAGGTCGCGGTCTCGCACAGGGCCAGCATCGCGTCCAGGTGCACGGCCAGCCGCCGCCGGTGGGTCTCGTCGCCGGGCGAGGTGTCGATCATCCGGCGCTGCTGGACCACGTCGTTGAGCCCGTAGGCCAGCCAGGCGACCGACGGCAGCCCGTCCCGGCCCGCCCGGCCGGTCTCCTGGTAGTAGCCCTCGACCGAGCGCGGCATGTCCAGGTGGGCGACGAACCGCACGTCGGGCTTGTCGATGCCCATCCCGAACGCGATCGTGGCCACCATCACCAGCCCGTCCTCGCGCAGGAAGCGGGCCTGGTTGGCCGCGCGCACGCTGGCGTCCAGGCCCGCGTGGTAGGGCAGCGCCGGGATGCCCTGGGCGGTCAGGAACCCGGCGATCTTCTCCACCGAGGCCCGCGACAGGCAGTAGACGATGCCGGCCTGGCCCGGCATCTCGGTCCGCAGCAGCTCCAGCAGCTGGCGCCGGGGTTCGTTCTTCTGCACGATCCGGTAGCTGATGTTCGGCCGGTCGAAGCTGGCCACGAACTGGCGGGCGTCACCCAGGTTGAGCCGGGTCGCGATCTCGGCCCGGGTGGCCTCGGTGGCGGTCGCCGTCAGCGCGATCCGCGGCACGTCCGGCCAGCGTTCGTGCAGCATCGACAGCTCGAGGTAGTCGGGCCGGAAGTCGTGGCCCCACTGGGCCACGCAGTGCGCCTCGTCGATCGCGAACAGCGAGATCTCGGCCCGGTCGAGCAGCCGCACCGCCGACTCGGTCTTGAGCCGCTCGGGGGCCAGGTAGAGCAGGTCCAGCTCACCGGCCAGCAGCGCCCGCTCGGTGGCCCGCCGCTGCTCGCTGTCCTGGGTCGAGTTCAGGAAGCCGGCCCGCACGCCCAGCGCGGTCAGCGCGTCCACCTGGTCCTGCATCAGCGCGATGAGCGGCGAGATGACCACCCCGGTGCCCGGCCGGACCAGGGCCGGGATCTGGTAGCAGAGCGACTTGCCGCCCCCGGTCGGCATCAGGACGAGCGCGTCGCCCCCGCCGACCAGGTGGTCGATGATTTCTTCCTGCGGCCCCCGGAACGCTTCGTAGCCGAAGGTCTGCCGCAGGACGTCCACTGCTGCCACGCCCGCGATCCTACGGGCCGCTACCGTCAATCGGGCACCGTCGGCCCGGTCCCATTAAGCTGAGTTGCGTGAGCGACGGCGTCACCCGGGTCCGCGACATCTGCCTGACCCTGCCTGAGGCCACCGAGAAATCCTTCGGCGGCCACACCTCGCCTGCCTTCCGGGTCCGGGACAAGCTGTTCGTCATGGTCAGCGAGGACCAGACCTCGATGACGTTCAAGGCCGCCCCCGGGGTGCAGGAAGCGCTGGTCGGGGACGACCCGGAGCGCTTCTACGTGCCGCCCTACGTCGGCTCCAAGGGCTGGGTCGGGGTCCGCCTCGACGTCGACCACGACTGGGCCGAGCTGGCCGAGCTGCTGCGGGACAGCTACCGCCTGATCGCCCCCAAGCGCCTGGCCGCCCAGGTCTGAAGGGGGACGTACGTGTTCGCGCACGACACCGTGGCCGCCCTCGTCGAGGCCACCGACCTGGTCAACACGCTGCGCGACGGTGCGGACCTGCTGCCCGACGCGGCCGCCCTCGACACGTTCCTGGTCGACCACGCCACCAGCCGGAGCCCGGACGACCTGGCCGGCCTGGCCGCGGTCCAGGCCCTGCGACCGCGGTTGCGGGCCGTGTGGACCGCCGCCGGCCGTCCCACCAACCTGGCCGCCCTGGTCAACGGCCTGCTGCGGGATTCCGACGCCCGGCCCTGGATCGTCGACCACGGCGGCGGCTGGGGCTGGCACCTGCACGTCACCGAGCCGACCGCCCCGCTCGCGCACCGCATCGGCGCCACCTCCGGGTTCGCGTTCGCCGACCTGATCCGCATGCGCGAGACCGAACGCCTGCGCATCTGCGACGCCGCTGACTGCGACGCGGTCCTCATCGACCTGTCCCGCAACCGGTCCCGGCGCTACTGCGACACCGGCAACTGCGGTAACCGCCAGCACGTCGCCGCCTACCGCGCCCGCCTCCGCGCCGGCTGACCCCGCCTCCGCGCGGGCTGACGCCGCGGCCCAGCCCCTCACGGCGCCCCGGAGCCAGCCGCCGGACCGCGCCGCGGCCGCCCCGCCGGCTCCTCTGAGCGCGCGCAGAGGAAGTCGCTGACCTGCGGCAAAGCCGCCGTTTCAACGCGCCCGGGGGCGGTCTCGGCCTGCCCGTTGTGTCCGATTCGTTGCCTTCGCGACCCTTGCCGCCCCCCATCCTGCGGGTGTACGAATGTGTGATCGTTCATTGTTGACAAGAATCGGTTGACGGTTATCGGCAAGCTCAAGGAGGAGCCTGTGCGGCTTTCACGTTTGGTTGCGGCCGGTGCTGCCGCATGTCTGGTGGCGGGAATCGCCGCCTGTGGCTCGTCGGGCTCGTCGAGCTCGTCGTCCGGGGGTTCGAGTAACGCCACCGCGTCCTCGATCACCATCTGGGGCAGCAACGTCGCGTTCTGGGCTTACCAGGCGGCGCACCTGTCGGCTTTCGAAAAGGAAACCGGCATCAAGGTCAACTACGTCCAGATCCCCCAGGCCACGATCCTGGACAAGGAGGCCATCGCCCAGCGGGCGCACTCCAGCGAGTTCGCCATGTACGAGGGCCCGACGTCGCTCATCAGCCAGGACGTGGGCCTGCTGGGCGGGGTCGGCCTGCAGCAGTTCCAGAGCAACAGCAAGCTCAACGTATCCGGCTTCAGCACCAACGGCATGGGTGAGCTGGGCGACTGCACGATGAACGGCACGCTGTACTGCCTGCCGATGTTCGTGGACGGCGCGGTCCTCGCCTACAACAAGAAGCTGCTGTCCAAGGCGGGCATCACCACTCCGCCGGCCACCTGGGCCCAGGTGGTGACGGACGCGGACCAGATCACCCAGAAGACCGGCACCCCGGGCTGGTGCACCCGCGGCAGTGAGGCCGGGGCCGCGATCGCCACGGCTCACTTCATGGAGGCCTACTACATTCCGTACAACGCCAAGAACAAGGGTTTCACCGTCGGGCCGGACTGGAAGTCGCTCGATGACTCACCCGGCGCCCTGGCCTGGGCCAAGGACTTCCAGCACCTGATGACCAAGGACGCGCCCAAGGGCGTCGGCGCCTTCACCCAGCAGAACTGCGAGCAGGCCTTCGACGAGGGCCAGACGGCCATGTACTACGACGGGCTGACCTCGATGGACGCCAACCAGTTCACTCCCAAGGCGGGTACCCCGCTGGCGGGCGGCAACGTCGGCTTCGACGAGCTCAAGTGCCCGACCAGCTCGCCCTGCATGCCGCTGGGGCCGTGGGGCATGTTCATCAACCCGCGGGTGTCCAAGGCCCAGCAGAACGCGGCCTGGAAGTTCATGCAGTACGAGGACTCGACCCCGTTCCTGACCCAGGAGATCAAGGCGCTGGACTTCCCTGGCCTGGCCATTACCAAGACGGTGGCGTCTGAGCACTTCGCCGGGGTCCCGGACAGCTTCCTGCAGGCCGAGGCGTACGCGGAGTCGCAGGCCGAGCCCAACGCCTTCCCGCCCACCACCGCGTTCAACCAGAGCCAGCAGGACGAGGAGACCGCGATCTCGGAACTGATCTCCGGCACGCCACCCGCCAAGGCCGCCGCCTTCGCCGCCAACGGCGCCAACCAGGTGTTCCAGCAAGCGGGCCTGCTCAAGTAGCCGATGACTGTACCTACTACGCAGCGGCGCACCCGGCCCGGGCAGCTTCCCGGGCCGGGGGCGCCACGGCGCATCACGACGCTGCGGACCTTTTCCGTGTTCGACCGCCGGTTCTTCGGGCTGGCGGCCGTCCCGGCGTTCCTGGCGGTGTTCATCATCACCGCGGTCCCGCTGGTGATCGGCCTCGGCCTCAGCTTCTCCAGCGTCACCAGCACGCACAACGGCGTTTTCCCGCTCACCCTGTCCAATTACGGGCACATCTTCAGCGACTCCGAAGTCCACACCGTCCTGCTGAACACGCTGATCTACGTGGTGCTGGCGGTCGGGCTGGAGACCCTGCTCGGCTTGGGCCTGGCCCTGCTCATGACCCGCAAGAACCGAGCCATCTCGGTGTTCCGGGTCATCTTCCTGCTCCCGCTGACCGTGGCCGGCATCGCCTCCGCCATCAGCTGGGGCGCTCTGCTCAACACCTCGCAGGGCTGGATCGACTACTTCCTCAAGCTCGCCCATCTGCCCCAGCCGAACTGGCTGGCCTCGCCGACCACGGCCATGCCGTCGGTGGTGCTGGTCGACCTGTGGAGCGGAGTCCCGGTCGTGGCGGTCATCGTGCTGGCCGCGCTGTTGTCGGCGCCGAAGGACCCGATCGAGGCCGCCCTGGTCGACGGGGCCGGACCCTGGGCCCGGTTCCGCTACGTGACGTTCCCGGCCATCCGCCCGGCCCTGGTGCTGGCCGCGCTGTTGCGCACGGTGGCCGCATTCCAGCAGTTCGCGCTGTTCCAGGTGCTGACCGGCGGCGGCCCGGGCCTGAACACCACCGTGCTCAATTTCTACGTGTACCAGCAGACGATCGTCTTCAACAACATCGGCTACGGGGCCGCGCTGGCCATGCTCCTGCTGGTGGTGATGGCGGTCCCGCTGGTGGTCCTCTTCCTCTACTCGCGGCGCCGGTGACCAGGCTGAACAGGAGACCGTCATGAGCATCCAGGCCCAGACCCGGCCCGTTTCCGATCGCCCTGCCCGGCCCGCCCCGGACCGGGCCCTGCGCCGGGCCGGCCGCATCGGCGGCGGCACGCTCACGTTCGTCCTGCTCATCATCGCGGCGGTGTTCGTGCTGCTGCCGCTGTTCTGGCTGCTGTCCACCGCGTTCAAGACCCCCGCCGCGGCCTTCGCGCTGCCGCCGAAGTGGATCTCCAAGCCGACCACCGGCAACTTCAGCACGCTGCTGACCGGCCAGTTCGGGCACTCGATCCTGAACTCGGTCATCGTCGCGGTCGCCTCGACCGCCGTCGCGCTGCTGCTCGGAATACCGGCCGGCTACTCGTTCGCGCGGGCGCCGGTCCGCGGCGGCCGGATCATCAACTCGTGGTTCATCCTGGCCTACGTGGCCCCGCCCGCGATCTTCATCATCCCGCTCTACATCATCTACCAGCACCTGAACCTGCTGGACACCTACTACGGGCTGGTGCTGGCCTACGAGACCGGCCTGCTGCCGTTCACCGTCTGGCTCATGCGGGTCTACTTCGCCGACGTGCCCCGCGAGCTCGACGAGGCGGCCTGGATCGACGGCTGCAGCAAGATGCGGGCGCTGTGGCGGGTGGTGCTGCCCGCGGCCTGGCCGGGCATCACCACCGTCGGCCTGCTGGTCGGGCTGGCCTCCTGGGGTGAGTACTTCGGCGCCGCCATCCTCACCGGCCAGCGCACCCAGACCGCGCCGGTGGCCGTGTACTCCTACGTGGGCACGGTGACCTCGAACTGGGGCGAGCTGGCGGCGGCCGGGCTCATCGTCGTGGTGCCCGCGCTGGTGGCCACGATCGCGGTCCAGCGCGGCTTCGTCAGCGGCCTGACGTTCGGCGCGGTCAAACAGTGACCGCGCTCACGCCGCCCCACCGCAAGCTGCTCGGGGACGACGTCGCCGAGCGGCTGCGCGAGGCCATCCTGCACGGCGAGTTGCGGGCCGGCCAGCACCTGCGCGAGGAGGAGCTGGCCGAGCGACTGCAGGTCAGCCGGGGCCCGGTCCGCGACGCGTTCGTGGTCCTGGAGCGCGAGGGCCTGGTCCGCTCGTCCCGGCACCGGGGGGTCACGGTCGTCGAGCTGACCCTGGACGACCTGCACGAGATCTACACGCTGCGGGCGGCGCTGGAGCCGCTGGCGGTCAGCCTCGCGATCGAGCGCGGCACCGAGTCCGACCTGGCCGGCATCGAGGCGGCGCTGGCCGAGTTCACCGCCGCCCTGTCGCCCCGGATGAACGAGCGCACCGCGGCCGGCCTGGACGTGCGGTTCCACGACGCGATCTACCGGGCGGCCCAGCACGAGCGGCTGTACAGCGCCTGGTCCCACCTGCGGATGCCGGCCTACTGGTTCATGCTGTCCCGCAACGTGACCAGCGCCCAGTGGCGGGCCGAGACCGCCGACGGCCACACCCGGATCGTGGCGACGATCCGGGCCGGCGACGCCGAAGCGGCCCGCGAGGCGACCAGCGAGCACATCCGGACCGGCTTCACCCGGATCGAGGCGAGCTTCCTCGGGCGCGGAACCGGGAAAACCTGAATGACACCACCTGAAGCCGGCGCCCGCTCCGGGCCGCCGGCCTCCGGGCCGCCGGTCGCGCTGGTCACCGGGGCCGCGGGCGGCATCGGCCGGGCCGTTGCGCTGGCGCTCGCCGCCCAGGGCCTGACCATTGCTGGCGTGGACACCGTCGGCGCGGCCGACCCCGGCGGCGCCGGCGACCTGGCCGCCCGGCTGCGCGACCAGGCGCCCGCCAGCACCGTGCTGGCGGCCGACGTCAGCGTGGCCGCCGAGGTCGAGCAGGCGGTCGCGGTGGCGGCCGGGATCGGCCCGCTCACCACCGTGGTCAACTGCGCCGCCATCCTCACCTGCCATGACGTGGCCACCACGGACGAGGCCGAGTGGGACCGGGTGTTCGCGGTCAACGTCAAGGGCACCTACCTGGTGTGCCGGGCGGCGGTGCCGCGGCTGCGGGCGGCCGGCGGCGGCTGCATCGTCAACTTGTCTTCGGTGCACGCGCTGGCCACCGTGCCCCAGCTGGCCGCCTACGCCGCCAGCAAGGGAGCCGTGCTGGCGCTGTCCCGGCAGATGGCGATCGACTACGCGGCCGACGGCATCCGGGTGGTGCCGCTGATCGTCGGCAGCGTCGACACCGAGATGTCCCGGCAGCACGCCGCCGCCCAGGGCCTGCCGCCCGGCCACGCCGAGCCCGGCGACCGCTCGCTCGGCCGGATGGCCGACCCGGCCGAGGTCGCCGACGTGATCGGGTTCCTGGTCTCGGACCAGGCCCGGTTCGTGACCGGCTCGCCGGTGGTGGCCGACGGTGGCATGCTGACTCACCTATGACCGGAGGACCCGTGACCGCCGCGCCCGGCCCGTGGATCGACAACCCCGGTCACCGGGCCTGGCTGGCGGCCGAGACCGGGCGGCTGCTGGACTTCTACCTGGGGGCGGCCGACTTCACCGGCGGCGGGTTCTGGGCGCTGGACGACGCCGGTCTCCCGGCCCCGGACCAGCCGAAAGAACTGTGGCTCGACGCCCGCCTGGTGCACTGCTTCGCGCTCGGGAGCCTGCTCGGCCACCCCGGCGGCAAGGCGCTGGTCCGGCACGGGCTGGACGGCCTGGACCGGGTGTTCCACGACCCCGCGGACGGCGGCTGGTTCTGGACCAGCGCCGACCCGCGCAAGCAGACCTACGGGCACGCCTTCGTGCTGCTGGCCGCCAGCTCGGCCGCCCAGGCCGGCTTCGACACCAGCGGCCTGCTGGCCGAGGTCACCGGCCTGCTCGAGACCAGATTCTTCGAGCCCGGGCCGGGCCTCTACGTCGAAGGCTGGTCCCGCGACTGGACGGTCGGCGAGGACTACCGCGGCCAGAACCCCAACATGCACCTGGTCGAGGCGTACCTGGCCGCCGCCGAGGCGACCGGCGACCGCGGCTTCACGGCCCGGGCGGTGCCGATCGCCGAGCGGATCATCGGCCGGTTCGCGGCCGCCGACGGCTGGCGCATCCCCGAGCACTACACGGCGGACTGGCAGCCCCGGCCCGGCTTCCACCGCGACCAGCCCCGTGACGTGCTGCGGCCTTACGGCTACACCCCCGGCCATTCGCTGGAGTGGGCCCGGCTGCTGATCCAGCTCCAGGTCCAGGCGGGCGAGGGCCATGACTGGATGCTGGACGCGGCCCGGGCGTTGTTCGCGCGGGCGCTGGCCGACGGCTGGGACGAGGCCCGGACCGGCTTCGTCTACACGGTCGGCGCCGACGGCGCCCCGGTCGTGGCTGACCGCTTCCACTGGGTACTGACCGAGGCCATCGGCGCCGCCGCCTACCTGTACCGGGCGACCGGCGATGAGGATTACGACCGCTGGTACCAGCGGTTCTGGGACCACGCGGCCCTGTTCCTGATCGACCGCCGCGACGGCAGCTGGCGGCACGAGCTGACCCCGGACAATCGGCCCGGCCACACCACCTGGACCGGCAAGCCCGACCTGTACCACGCGCTGCAGGCCACCCTGTTCGCCCGCACCCCGCTGGCGGCCGGCCTGGCCGCCCACCTGGCGGGCGGCGGAGGCTAGGCGATCGGCCGCCCGGTCCGCGGATCGAAGCCGTTCCAGGGGTCGTAGTCGACCTCGAGCGGTTCCTGCCCGGGCCGCTCGTCCTCCGGCACGTGCTGCAGGTTCAGCCGGATCCGGGTCCAGGTCGAGCTGCGTCCCCGCATCGAGTCGACCAGCACGTCGGCCGGCGCCAGGTGCGGCACCACGTCGGCGTGGCGTTCCTTCCAGCGCTCGAGCCCGGCCAGCGCCTCGTCCTTGGTCTGCGCCCGCGCGATCTCGATCAGCGGCATCTTCGACTTCCGCCGCCCGGTCGGATTGGGCGCCCGCCCCGCACCGCTAACCTCAGAAACCTCAGAAGCCCCACCATCCCCGGAAGCCTCAGCGGTCGCACCCTTTTCACCGGAATCAGCAGCCTCAGCGGTATCCGCGTCTTCAGCTTTCTTGGCGCTCTTGCCACCTGACCGCCGTTTGGACGGCTGGACCCGGGGCGCCTCGCCGGCCTGGCGGACGAAGTGCGGCGGCCACGGCGCGTCCGGCAGCCCGGCCGCCTCGTCGCGCTCGGCCAGCTCCAGCAGCGACGCGATCGAGCCGACCGCCTCGTCCATCGGTGCCCACGGGTCGCCGAGGGCCGCGAACCGCTCCGGCACGGTGTCGATGGTGAACCCGGCCGGGTCGCAGCCCGCCACTTCATCCCAGGTCAGCGGGGTGGACACCCGGGCGTCGGGCAGCGGCCGGACCGAGTAGGCGGACGCGATCGTGCGGTCCTTGGCGTTCTGGTTGTAGTCGACGAAGACCCCGTGCCGTTCTTCCTTCCACCATTTGCTGGTGGCGATGCCGGGCGCCCGCCGCTCGATCTCGCGGGCCAGCGCGACCGCCGCCCGCCGCACGTCGGTGAACACCCAGCGCGGCTCGATCCGGCAGTAGATGTGGAAGCCGCGCGAGCCCGAGGTCTTGGGCCAGGCCACCAGCCCGAAGTCCTCGAGCACGGCCTTGGCCACCAGCGCCACGTCCATGATCTGGGCCCACTCGATGCCCGGGACCGGGTCCAGGTCGACCCGCAGCTCGTCCGGGTGGTCAAGGTCGGTGGCCCGGATCGGGTGCGGGTTGAGGTCGATGCAGCCCAGGTTGGCCACCCAGGCCAGCCCGGCCGGTTCCTCGAGCACGATCTCGCTGGCCGACCGCCCGGACGGGAACTTCAGCTCGACCGTGTGCAGCCAGTCGGGCCGCTTCTCCGGCGCCCGCTTCTGGAAGAACGCCTCGCCCGCGGCCCCGTTCACGAACCGCTTGAGCGCCATCGGCCGGTCTTTCACCCCGCGCAGCGCCCCGTCGGCGACCGACACGTAGTAGCGGACCAGGTCCAGCTTGGTGTGCCCGGTCTCCGGGAAGTACACCTTGTCCGGGTGGGTCACAGTGACTTCCCGGCCCGCTACCTCGACGACCTCAGCCTTTGCCCCCGGCATGATGGCTACATTACGTGGCCGAAGTGGCAAGATGCGAGGGTGCCTACCCACGTCGCCCTGCTGCGGGGCATCAACGTCGGCGGCCGCAACCGGGTGCCGATGCCGGAGCTCAAGGCCCTGATGGCCGAGCTCGGGCACGCCGGCGTCGCCACCTACATCCAGAGCGGCAACGCGGTCTTCACCAGTACCGAAAAGGACCCCGCCCAGCTGGCCGACCAGCTCGAGCAGGCCATCGCCGACCGGCTGAACGTGTCCTGTGGCGTAGTGGTGATCACCAAAGACGAGCTGCAGCAGGTCATCGACGACAACCCGTTCCCGGGCGAGGACAACCCCAAGGCCCTGCACGCGGTCTTCCGCCGGGCCGAGCTGACCGCCGACGAGCGGGCCAAGGTGGCCCAGGCCGCCGAAAAGGCCCGGGCCAAGGGCAGCCAGGACGAGGCGGTCATCGTCGGCCGCACCATGTTCCTGCACACCCCGGACGGGCTCGGCCGCAGCGAGCTGTCGGCCCAGCTGGCGCGGACGGCCGCGTCCAAGACCGGCACCGCCCGCAACTGGGCCACGGTGCACAAGCTCCGCTCGATGCTCGACGGCTGAGCCTCATCGGCTGAGAGCCGGCCACGGCTAGTCCTCGGCAGGCTCCCGGGCGCCCCGGCCCCGGTGCTTGCGGCGCGGGGCCGGCCGGGTAGGGGTGGTGTCGCCGAGCAGGATCTCGCGCGGCGGCAGGCCGTGCCGCAGGTAGGAGTCGAGGATCTTCTCGATCACCTGGCTGAGCGACCGGCCTTCGCCGACCGCCTGCCGGTGCGCGTCCGACCGCAGGGTCTGGTCGACCTTGACGGTCAGGTGCGGGCGCCGCCCGGTGGCCGCGGCCGGCCGTCGCCGGGGGACCGCCGACGGGGGCGGCACCGGGCGCACCTGCTCGCGGACGCCGTCCGGCAGCGGCTGCCGGATCCGGGCCTGCACCGCCTGGCGGCTGATGCCGAGCGCGGTGGCCAGCGGCCGCAGCGGCCAGCCGACGTCGTGGAGCTGGGCCAAGGTGGCCGACAGCAGGTCGGACTGCCCGCTCTCGCGCAGGTCGCGCACGTGGGTGGCGACCTGGTCGGGCAGCTCCAGGTCGCCCACGCCGACCACCGCCGTGGTCGCTGGGCCGCCTCCCGTGACCGGCCCAGCCGCCACCCCGTCACCGTCAGCCGGGCTGCCGTCCGCCCGCTCGGCCTCAGCCGTCGCGGACCCGGAGAACCAGGCGCTGCGCTGCACGTACAGCTGCAGCCCGAAGATGACGACCTCCGACATCGTGCGCCGCTCGGCCGCCAGCCGGGTGGCCAGCCGCTGCCGGAGGTCGCGGTCCAGGCGGAACGTCAGCAGCCGGCGGGTACCGGTCACCCCGCGCTTTCCCGGGCCCCGGCCGGGACGCCGGTCAGCTGGTGCAGCGCCCGGGTGTCAGCCTCCAGCAGCTCCAGGTAGTTCTCGGTCTCGGCCGCCCGGCGGGCGGCGTCCCAGCCCAGCAGGTCGCCCATGATCGTGGTGACCGGCTCGACCGCCTCGGCCCCGTGGGCGCCGGTCTCGATGAACAGCCGGACCCGGCGGACGAGCACGTCCTCCACGTGCAGGGCGCCCTCGTGGGTGACCGCGTAGGCGACCTCGGCGGCCAGGTAGGGGTGGCCGTCGGCCAGCGGGCGGGCCAGCGCCGGATCCTCCCGGGTCAGCTCGAGGACCTCCTCCGTCAGCGTCCCGTAGCGGTCGAGCAGATGCTCCACCGCTTCCCGGGAGACCCCGTAGTCCTCGGCCAGCCGGTCGGCCTCGGCCGCCGCGGCCGCCAGCCCGTCCGCCCCCAGCAGCGGCAGCTGGTCGGTGACCGAGGCCGGCACCCAGCGGTCGTAGTCGGCCACCGCCGCGTCGACCACGTCCCGCGCCATCAGCCGGTAGGTGGTGAACTTGCCGCCCGCGATGCTGGCCAGCCCGGGCACCGGGGTGTCGACCACGTGCTCGCGGGACAGCTTGGTGGTCGGCTTGGAGTCGTCGGCCGCCACCAGCGGCCGCAGCCCGGCGTACACCCCGATCACGTCGTCGCGGGTCAGCGGGCGGTCCAGCACCCGGTTGGCGTGCTCGAGGATGTAGTCGATGTCCTCACCGGTCGGGGCGGGCTCGGCCCGGTCCCCGGTCCAGTCGGTGTCGGTGGTGCCGACGATCCAGCGCTGCCCCCAGGGGATGATGAACAGCACGCTCTTCTCGGTCCGGGAGATGATCCCGGTGTCGGACCGGATCGCCTCGTAGGGCACCACGATGTGCACGCCCTTGGACATCCGCACCTTGTAACCGGCCCGGATGCCGCCCAGCTCGTGCACCAGGTCGGTCCACACGCCGGCGCACAGCACCACCCGCTTGGCCGATATTTCCAGGTCGCGGCCGGTCTCCTCGTCGCGCACGCGGGCGCCGGTCACCCGGCCGCCGTCGCCCCGCAGCAGCTGCTGGGCGCTGACCCGGTTGGCGATCAGCGCGCCGTGAGCGGCCGCGGTCCGGGCCACGGTCACCGTGTAGCGGGCGTCGTCGGTCTGCGCGTCGTAGTACAGCAGCGCGCCCGCCAGCCCGGACGGCTTGAGGCCGGGCGCCAGCCGCAGCGCACCGCGGACGGTCATGTGCTTGTGGTGCGGGACCGGCCGCTTGGTCCCCTCCATCGCGTCGTACAGCACCAGGCCGGCGCCGACGTAGGGCCGCTCGAGCACCTTGCGGTGCAGCGGGTAGAGGAACGAGACCGGCTTGACCAGGTGCGGCGCCAGCTTGGAGACCAGCAGGTCCCGCTCGCGCAGCGCTTCCCACACGAGCTTGAAGTCGAACTGCTCCAGATACCGCAGCCCCCCGTGGATGAGCTTGCTCGACCGGCTGGACGTGCCCGAGGCCAGGTCGCGGGCCTCGACCAGCGCGACCCGGAGCCCGCGGGAGGCGGCGTCGAGCGCGGCCCCCGCGCCGGTGATGCCGCCGCCGATCACGAGCACGTCGAACTCGGTGTCAGCCAGGCGATCGAGCAGGGCGGTGCGGTCGCGGGCATCCAGCTTGCCGTGTTTGGGCATCGGGGTGCCTTCTTCCTGACGGCCCGGAGGCGTACTTTCGATCTTGACCGGGCATGGACTTTCGCCCTGCGCCCTGCCTACAGTGTATGTACGTCGTCAACCTCGCGTGTCAAGGCACGACGCACGCGCAGGAACTTCGAGAACGACGCCCGGGGATATTGCTGGAGGTGCGCAAGGGACGTACGTTGCTCTTAAACCCTCAAAGATCATGCCGTAATAGCCCAATTCATCCCGTCACCGCCGACAGTTGTCAGTGGCTGCCAGGGCTGACTTAAGGGGGTTCGATGTCCGACATAACACCGTTGTTGGCCCGTGGCGAAGGCCGCAGGATAGGACGCATCGGCGGCCTTTGGGGCGAGCTGATGGCCGAGTTCCTCGGCACGCTGATCATCCTCGCGTTTGGTGACGGCTGTGTGGCCATGGCCGTCGCCGCCCTGCCCGGTTCCGGCCGGGCCCAGACCACCACCACCATCTTCCTGGCCGCCGGCGACTGGCTGCTGATCGCGTTCGGCTGGTGCTTCGCGGTCGCGTTCGCGGTCTGGGTGGCCGGCGGCGTCAGCGGGGCGCACCTCAACCCCGCGGTCACGCTGGCCTTCGCGGTCCGCCGCGGCTTCCCCTGGCGCAAGGTCGCGCCCTACTGGGCCGCCCAGGTGGTCGGCGCCTTCACCGGGGCCGCGATCGTCTTCATGGTCTACGGATCGGCGATCAACGCCTACGACCTGGCGGCTAAGACACCAAAGAGTTCGGGCAGCGCGCTGGCGACGTATTCGATCTTCGCTACGTTCCCGGCCGGCTACTTCCACGGCTCCAACGTCGGCCCGCTGATCGACCAGATCGTCGGCACCGCGTTCCTGGTGCTGTTCGTGGTGGCCGTCATCGACGCTCGCAACACCGCCGTCGGCTCCAACCTCGGCCCGCTGATCATCGGCTTCATCGTCGCCGCGATCGGCATGTCCTACGGCGCCAACGCCGGCTACGCCATCAACCCGGCCCGCGACTTCGGGCCCCGTCTCTTCGCCTGGATCGCGGGCTGGGGAAAGGTGGCCCTACCAGGGACCCTGCACTCGGCCACCCTCAACTTCAGTAACTATTTCTGGATACCCATCGTCGGGCCGCTGATCGGCGGCGTCATCGGCGTGCTGATCTACGACTTGTTCATCGGCGACGTGCTGTACGCCCGGCTGAAGATGGCCGAGGAGGTCGAGGGTCCCATCCAAGAGACCCCGGTAGCTGCCGACCCGTCCGTCGAAAGGTAAGGAGTTACTCATGCCAGACTTCGTCGGCGCCGTCGACCAGGGCACGACCAGCACCCGCTTCATGATCTTCGACCACTCCGGCAACGAACGGGGCAAGTTCCAGCTCGAGCACGAGCAGATCCTGCCCCAGGCCGGCTGGGTGGAGCACAACCCGGTCGAGATCTGGACCCGGACCCAGACCGTGGTCGAGTCGGCCCTCAACGCCGCCAACCTGGCCGCCTCCGACCTGGCCGCGCTGGGCATCACCAACCAGCGCGAGACGGCCGTGGTCTGGAACCGCAAGACCGGCCGGCCCTACTACAACGCGATCGTGTGGCAGGACACCCGCACCGACCGCATCGCCAGTGCGCTCGACCGCGACGAGCGGGGCGGCGTCATCCGGCAGAAGGCCGGCCTGCCCCCGGCGACGTACTTCTCCGGCGGCAAGATCCAGTGGATCCTGGAAAACGTCGACGGGGTGCGGGAGGCCGCGGAGAACGGCGACGCCATCTTCGGCAACACCGACAGCTGGGTCATCTGGAACCTGACCGGCGGGGTCGACGGCGGCTCGCACGTCACTGACGTGACCAACGCCAGCCGCACGATGCTGATGAACCTCGAGACGCTGCAGTGGGACGACGAGCTGCTCGGGTTCTTCAACATCCCCCGCCAGATGCTGCCCGAGATCCGGCCGTCGTCGGACCCGAACGGCTACGGCGAGATCCGCAACATCGCCGCCCTGCGCGGGGTGCCGCTCACCGGCGACCTCGGCGACCAGCAGGCGGCCACCGTCGGCCAGGTCTGCTTCGGGGTCGGCGAGGCCAAGAACACCTACGGCACCGGCAACTTCATGATCCTCAACACCGGTGAGGAGCTCGTCCGCAGCAAGAACGGGCTGCTCACCACCGTGGGTTACAAGTTCGGGGACCAGAAGCCGATCTACGCCCTGGAAGGCTCGATCGCGGTGACCGGGTCGGCCGTGCAGTGGCTGCGCGACCAGCTCGGCATCATCTCCGGGGCGGCCGAGACCGAATCGCTGGCCGCCCAGGTGCCGGACAACGGTGGCATCTACTTCGTGCCCGCGTTCTCCGGCCTGTTCGCGCCGTACTGGCGCAGCGACGCCCGCGGCGTGATCGTCGGGCTGTCCCGCTTCAACACCAACGCCCACCTGGCCCGGGCCACCCTGGAAGCGATCTGCTACCAGAGCCGGGACGTGAGCGAGGCGATGGAGCAGGACTCCGGCGTGCACCTGGAGGTGCTCAAGGTCGACGGCGGGGTCACCGCCAACAACCTGGCCATGCAGCTGCAGGCCGACATCCTCGGGGTGCCGGTCAGCCGCCCGGTGGTGGCCGAGACGACCGCGCTCGGGGCCGGCTACGCGGCCGGCCTGGCCACGGGCTTCTGGTCCAACACCGACGAGCTCAAGCAGAACTGGCAGGAGTCCAAGCGCTGGGAGCCCGAGTGGAACGACCAGCAGCGGACCGACGGTTACGCGGGCTGGAAGAAGGCGGTCGAGCGCACCCTCAACTGGGTGGACGTCGACTAGCTCAATATCTGCCCGAGATCGAAGTTCACGGGTTCCTCCAGTTGTGCATACGTGCACGACTGGGGGACCCGGTCCGGGCGCCAGCGCACGAACTGCGCGGTGTGCCGGAACCGCACGCCCTCCATGTGGTCGTAGCGGACCTCGACCACCCGCTCGGGGCGTAGCGGCACGAACGACAGGTCCTTGCCCGCGTTCCAGCGGCTGGTCTCGGCCTTGCGCGGGGTGCGCTGGCCCTCCTCGTGCCGCTGCCAGTTCCACGGGTGCTCCTCGAAGCTGGTCACCCAGGGCTGCAGCTCCTTCATCAGCTCCCGCCGGGTCTCCATCGGGAACGCGCCGACCACGCCCACGCTGGCCAGCGTGCCCTCGTCGTTGTAGAGCCCGAGCAGCAGCGAGCCGACCGCGTCGGGCCCGCTCTTGTGGGTCCGGTAGCCGGCCACCACGCAGTCCGCGGTGCGCTCGTGCTTGATCTTGAACATCGTCCGCTTGTCCTCGACGTACGGGCCGTCCAGCTTCTTGGCCACGATGCCGTCCAGGCCCGCCCCCTCGAACTGGCCGAACCACTCCTGGGCGGTCACCCGGTCCTGGGTGGCCGGGGTCAGGTGCACCGACGTCCCCGCCCCGCTCAGCGCGCGCTCCAGTGCCTCCCGCCGGGCCGCGAACGGCTCCTCGGTCAGGTTGGTGTCGCCCACCGCCAGCGCGTCGAAACAGACCAGGTGGGCCGGGGTCTGCTCGGCCAGCAGGTTGATCCGGGTCGCGGCCGGGTGGATCCGCTGCAGCAGCGCCTCGAAGTCCAGCCGCCGCCCCTCGCCGTCGGGGATGACGATCTCCCCGTCGATCACGCAGCGCTCCGGCAGCTCGGCCTTGATCGCGGCCACCAGCTCCGGGAAGTAGCGCGTCATCGGGCGCTCGTTGCGGCTGCCGATCTCCACCTCGTCGCCGTCGCGGAAGACGACGGCCCGGAAGCCGTCCCACTTGGGCTCGAAGTAAAAGGCGCCCTCGGGTAGGTCAGCGACCGATTTGGCCAGCATCGGCGCGATCGGCGGGTTCACCGGAAGATCCATGACACCATCATCTACCAGGGCGGTGACAAGGAGAGTGCGGTGGCCGGAGTACGGCGAATCATCCCGTTGACGCTGGGCTGGTGTGACCTCGACCTCAGCGTCTCGATCCACGGCGACACGTCGGGGACGATGCTGCGCGAGCCGATCCCCGGGGTACTGCTGGAGTGTGACGGCGGCTGGCTGCTGCTCGACACCGGCTACAACACCGCGCTGATGAACGACCCGGAGCTGCGCCGCCGGTTCTACGGCAACCCGCTGGAGCAGCCGGTGCTGCCCGGCCCCGGCGAGCCACTGGAAGCGGCGCTGGCCGCGGCCGGGGTCGACCTGGCCGACGTGCACGCGGTCGCCGTGAGCCACCTGCACATGGATCACGCCGGCGGCCTGAAGTTCTTCGCGGGCCGCGCCCCGGTCCACGTCCAGCGCCGCGAGCTGGCCTACGGCCTCAACGGCATGACCGGCCCGGCCGGCCCGGAGGAGAACGGCATCTTCCGCATCGACTTCGACGACCCCCGGCTGGACTGGCGCCAGGCCGACGGCGACACCGAGATCGCCCCTGGCGTCACCGCGGTGCTGACCGCCGGTCACACCCCCGGCCACCAGAGCTTCATCGTCGACCTCGACCCCTCGGTCGGCGGTGGCGGCCTGGTCTTCGCCTTCGACGCTGCGGACCTGGTGGTCAACATCGACCAGGAGCTCGCGGTCGGCGGCTTCATCGGCGTCGAGCCGGAGGTCACGGTCGAGGCCATCCGCAAGCTCAAGGCCCTGGCGGCCGACCGCGGCTACCGCATCGTCCCCGGCCACGACCCGGTCGCCTGGCCCGCCCTGACCGCCGAGCTCTCCACCCGCTGGCCCGCCAGGACCCCCTGAGCCGCCCGGCCCCTCCCGCGCCCGGCCCCACCGCACTGCTCCAGGCCACGCCGAGCCGCCGGCACCCCGCTAACCCGCTCCCGCCGGTCCGTCACGCCCGTTTCCGCCCGGCCGCAGCCACCCTCGCACCCACCGCGACACCCACCCTGACGTGGCCTTTTATCCATGATCGAACCCTGCCGAAGTCGCCGCCCGCAGCTTCGGCATTAACCACCGCGAGATACCCCCGTGATGTTTATGTGATCGCTGTTAAAGCTGCCGCATTTACGCATTCAATGACCGATTTCGATGTGATCTCGGTTACATAAATAGTTGGTAATTTCGGCAAACGCCTGAATTGCCGAGGTTGACGTGTACACCATGCTCCGGACGCCTCATTGAAGGAGCAACCGTGTCAATCCGACATAAAGTAGGCACCATCGCCGGATCGATGGCTGTGCTTTCCCTCGCGCTCACAGGACTTTCGGGTATAGCCAACGCCCAGACCGAATCGTTCAACCAGAAGGTGGCCGGGGACGCGACCAGCTTCGTCGGCAAGGTTCCGTACGTCTACGGCGGCAGTTCGCCATCAACCGGATTCGATTGCAGCGGCCTCACCAGTTACGTGTACGGCCACTTCGGCAAGTCGATCCCGCGCACCGCTGAGGCGCAATTTGAAAGATTCCGCCGCATCAGCAAGAGCCAGGCCTGGGGCGGCGATCTCGTGTTCTTCCACGAGAATTCGAGCCCGAACAGCTACGTGTACCACGTCGCTGTCTACGAGGGTAACGGCCGCATAGTGTCGGCCTCGACCCCGTCCGAGGGCATCGTCCGGGAGAAGATCTACTCTTCCGACGTCACGTTCGGGACGGTCACCCACTAGGCGGTGTTGGCCTCGGGGGCCCAAGCCCCCCAGACCCCCCGGGGCTGCGCCCACTAAGGCTTCAGGCCGACCCCGCCCCACATCGACGCCGCGGCACCCGCCTCGGCCGCGTTGGCGGGACGCCACTCCTGGATCGGCACCACCCCCGGCGGCACCAGCTGCAATCCGTCGAAGAACTTGGTGACCTGCTCCTTACTCCGGTACGTGCTGCGCTGAGCGAGCAGCCGATTGAGCCGGTCACCCATGTCCTTCATGGCGGACGCGTGCATGTCGCTGGGCACGTGCGAGATCGTCAGCGAGCTGCCCGGCGGCAGTTCGGCCAGTAGCCGGGAAACGATCTCGTACGGCCCTTCGTCATCGCTGACGAAGTGCAGGATGGCGATCAGCATGACCGCGACCGGCCTGTTCAAGTCGAGCAGGCCGGCCGCGGCCTGCAGGATCTCGGCCGGCTCGCGGACGTCGGCGTCCAGGTAGGCGGTCGCCCCCTCGGGCCGGCTGCGCAGCAGCGCGCGGGCGTGGGCCAGCACCATCGGGTCGTTGTCGGCGTAGACCACCCGGGTCTCCGGCGCGATGGCCTGGGCCACCTCGTGGGTGTTGTTGGCGGTCGGGATGCCGGTGCCGATGTCCAGGAACTGCCGGATGCCCACCTCGCCGGCCAGGTAGCGCATG
>Ga0213875_10000746_pt1 | contig 24600 bp, 23 predicted proteins | sample BarmaccomBMRX_R8_FD_160105 | JGI IMG/M metagenome (GOLD analysis project Ga0213875, IMG submission 160105) | Root-associated microbial communities from Barbacenia macrantha in rupestrian grasslands, the National Park of Serra do Cipo, Brazil - RX_R8 | ecosystem: Host-associated > Plants > Roots... | reverse complement strand
CCCGAACATGAAGGGCTATGGCGGCGGGCTCGCCGAATATGCGACGGTCAACGAGCGCGGCGTCACGATCCTGCCGTCGACGATGACGCTTGCCGACAGCGCCCTGGTCGAGCCCTTCTCGGTGGGATTGCGCGCGGTGCGGCTGGCGAACGTCACGCCCGAGACGCGCGCGCTCGTTCAGGGGCCCGGGCCGATCGGTCTGTCCGTGCTGTTCTGGCTGCGCCAGCTGGGCGTGCGCAACATCGCGGTGCTCGCCAGCAGCACGCGCCGCCAGTCGCTCGCCGAGACGATGGGCGGCGAGCATTTCGTCACGGAGGGCGCGGAAGCGCAGCAGCAGATCAACACGATCCTCGGCGGCGCGCCGGACGTGGTGTTCGAATGCGCGGGCGTGCCGGGCACGGTGGCGCGTGCGATCGAGCTCGTCCGGCCGGCCGGAACCGTGATGGCGCTCGGCTTTTGCATGGTTCCGGACACGATCATCCCCGGCATGGCACTGATCAAGGACGTCACCGTCCGCTTTTCGCTGATCTACACGCGCGAAGACTATGCCAAATGCGCCGCGGCACTCGACGCAGATGGCGACCGTGCTCGCGCGCTGGTGACCGACACGGTCGACCTCGATCGCATGCCCACCGCATTCGAGGAATTCCGCGCCGGCACCGGCGGTGGCAAGCTGCTGATCGATCCTTGGGCATGAGCGCGCAGACGATGACGACATCATGGAGCGCTCGCTTCGACGAATTTCATGAGCGGGCGGCGGCCCAGACCGGCCTCAGCGATTTCGGCGGCAGCGATTATCACGAGGGCCTCCGCGTCCTGCTCGCAGCGCTCGACGACCGACCGCCGGCGGCAGGCACCAAGACGGCGTCGGCGGAGGGGCTGATCGTCGCGCCGCTCGCCGCGCGCCTGCATACCGAGGCGCAGTGGAAGGCGAACCCTGACTATGCGCGCCGCGAGATCCCCTCACCACTGATCGTGATGGGCGTGCCGCGCACCGGCACGACCGCGCTGCACAATCTGCTGGATCAGGATCCGCAGTTCCAGGGCATCCAGAAATGGATCACCGGCGCGCCGATCGTGCGCCCGCCCCGCGAGGAATGGGAGACCCACCCGCAATATCAGGCGGCCGCCGCCAACGTCGCGCAGATGGCCGCGATCGCGCCCGACGTCATGACCGCTCATGGTGTTTACGCACATGAGGTCGACGAGTGTCTGCTGCCGATGGCCCAAAGCTTCACCAGCAACTTCTTTCCCTCGCAGCTCGATATCCCGCTCTACGACCAATGGCTGCTCGGGGCAGACGAGACCGAATCATTCCGTCGCTACAAGGATGTGCTGCGGCTCGTCGGGCTGCGTGACGATCGGCGCTGGCTGCTCAAGAATCCCAGTCACGTCTTCGGCGTCGAAGCGATGCTCGCGGTCTTTCCCGACGCCTGCGTCGTCCAGACCCACCGGCACCCGGCTTCGTCGCTGGCCTCGTTGGTCAACCTGCTCGACAATATCATGCGGGCCTATACCGGCGAAGGCACCGATCGCCCGTGGCGTCTGGCACGCGAGACCGCATTCTGGGCGGAGGCGATGCGCCGCACCGTGGCCATCCAAGATCGCTATCCGGATCGCTTCGTCAACGTGCGCCAGGGCGACATCCGCCAGGATCCACTCGCCGTCGTGCGCCGCATCTACGGCCATTTCGGCATTCCGATATCGGAGGAGGCGGAGCGGCGCTTCGCTGCCTGGGCGGGCGCCAATCCACCGGAAGGTCAATCGGCGCACGCTTATGAAGCGGTGAAGGATCTTTCGGCGATCAACGATGCCTTCGGGCCCTATATCGAGCGCTACGCGCTCTAAAAAACTAAGGAGAGCGCGATGTCCCTGCCCGCCTTGTTCGGCGATCATTTCCAAATCGCTTATGTGGTGCGCGATACGCAAGCCGCGATCGACGTCTTCACCCGGCGGTTCGGCGTGAAGCAATGGCATGTCATGGACATGGTTGCGGTTCATGGCGAGCAATCCGCGATCCGCGCCATTTCGCTCGCCTGGTCGGGCGACGTCATGATCGAACTGATCGAGCCCGTTCCCGGCAAGGCTTCGATCTACACCGACTACACACCCGCTACCCAAGACGGCATCCGTCTTCACCATTTCGGTTTTCTTATCCCGACGATGGAAGAATTCGAAGAAACGGTGCGGCTGCTCGACGCGGCCGGCTTCCCGACCGCCGCGGCGGGGCAGTTCGGGGATCAACTCCACTTCCACTATGCCGATACGACACCGGCGCTCGGTCATTATTACGAGCTCATCCACCTCCCGCCCGCCGGCGCCAACTTCTTTGCCGCCGTTCCTAAGAACTGAGGAGAATGATCATGTCGACCGGCCCCGCCGTGCCGATGGAGTGGGAACGCTTCATCGAACTGATCAAGGACGTCGACAAGACGCTCGAACACGTGATCGATCCGAGCGATCCCTGGTTGAAGCAGGAAGCGATCCAGCAGATGGCGATGAGCCTCGCGCAGGGCTACCACGCCATCGTCCAGCAGGACATTCGCTACCCCTATCTCTACAGCTTCCTCAATCCGATCATCAAATCGGCAGCACCGAATCCGGACTACATGTATCGCGGCTGCTTCGTGGAGGGCAGCGGCACCTACCGCGTCTCGGGCAAGCGGGGCACCTCCCTGTTCGTCCACTTCGGCGTCGGATCGGGCTATATCGGTGTCGATGACGTGCCCGGCCCAACTGTCGGCAACATCGATCTGGATGAGGTGACGCTGAGCGAGGACGGCAGCTTCTCGTTCATCCTCAGCGCCGAGCGCCCCGACGGCTATGACGGCGACTGGTACGAGCTCGATCCGCGCGCGCGCACGCTTGGCATCCGCGAGGCAAGCTACGACTGGGAGAACGAGGTCGATGCCCGTATTTCGGTCGAACGGCTGGACGACCAGCGGCCCTTCGACCGCGCCACGCCAGAAGAGATCGCCTATCGGATGGAGCGGCTCGCCGGCTTTCCCGAGCGCTACGCCAAGCTGTTCGTCCATTTCGTCAAGACGATGAAGCAGCATCCGGTCAACACGGTGACGCTCAACACCTGGTCGGACATCGGCGGTCTCAAGGACCAAACCTATTATGAAGGCCTCTACGAATTCGGCGAGGACGAGGCGCTGATCTTCGAGACCGACGTGCCCGAGAAGGTGCGCTATTGGCAGGTGCTGCTCGCCGATCCGCTGTTCAACACGATCGAATGGGAGCGCTGCCAATCGAGCCTCAACGGCTTCCAGGCCAAGCGCGACAGCGACGGCCGCTTCCGCGCCGTAATCTCGATCAAGGATCCGGGCGTGCCGAACTGGCTCGATCCCGCCGGGCACTACAAGGGCGTCGTCCAGGGCCGCTGGTATCAGGCGAGCTCGGCACCGAAGCCGACGATCAAGCGCGTCAAATTCTCCGAAATCCGCGACCACCTCCCCGCCGACACCCCACATGTCGACAAGGCTGCGCGGAAGGAGAGCCTGTTGGCGCGGTTCCGCGGCGCCCAATTCCGTCGCAAGTGGTGATCGCGGGCGTGAGGCGGGCGATCCCCGTTCCGCCCCGCACGATATGATCCGCCGCGCTCGAGCGGGTCTCGGCCCGCTCGACGCGAGGGGAGTGCTTGGCATGGTTGAAGCATTGCCGGACCTGATGGCGGCGGCGGCCTTCCGCCGCTACGGTCCGCCCGAGCAACTCGAGCGGCTCAGTCTGCCGCGGCCGACGCCGGGTCCACGCCAGGTGCTCATCGAGGTTGCCTACGCCACGATCAATCCCGCCGACCTGCTGTTCCGCGAAGGCGCGCTCGCGGCAGTCATCTCGGGCGATCCGCCTTATGTCGCCGGCCTGGAGCTTGCCGGACGCGCCGTCGCCACGGGCACTGGCTCGCGGTGGCGGCCCGGCGAGCCGCTGGCCGCGATCACCAGCTTCATTCCCGGCGGCCACGGCGCGCACTGCCGTTACGTCGTGGTGGACGACGACTCGGCGGCCGTCGTGCCGGCGGAAGTGCCGCTCGATCGCGCCGCGGTCATTCCGATGTCCGGGCTTACCGCACAGCTCGCGATCGACCGGATCGGTGCGCTGGCCGGAAAGTCGATCGCGATCAGCGGCGCGGCCGGGGCGGTCGGCGGCTTCGCGACCGAGCTTGCGGTGCTGGCCGGTGCGGAGGTCATCGCTATCGTCGATCCTGCCTATGAGGAGCGCGTCAGGCGGCTGGGTGCGACACACGTCGTCGCTCGTGGCGCGGATTCCGCCGGGGAGGTCCGCCGGATCAAGCCGGACGGGGCCGACGCACTGATCGACGCCGCCGTCGTCGGCACCGCTCTGCTGCCGGCTGTGAAGGACGGCGGGCGGGTCATGCTCGTCCGCGACAATGTCGTCTCTAGCGAACGGGGCATCGCCGTCGAGCATGTCAGCGTCGGCGATTATCGGCACGAGCGGTCCAAGCTCGAGCGGCTGCTGTGGCTCGCTGCGACGGGCCGGCTGACACCGGTGGTGGCACGCCTACTGCCGCCGGAGCGCGCCGCCGAAGGTCATCGCGCGCTGGCCGGGGGCGGCCTGGGCGGACGGATCGTGCTGGACTTCACGGGCGCGCGGTGACGCCTCAGCCGAGCAGCGCGCCGCCATCCACCACGATATCGATGCCGGTGACGTAGCTCGCGGCATCCGAGGCCAGATAGAGCGCAGCGGCGCCGAGATCGTCGGGCTCGCCGATTCGGCGCAGCGGGATGCCGGCAAGCTCGCGCTCGACGAGATCGGCGCGGTCGGTCAGCACCTGCGTCGCGGGCGTCCTGATCAGGCCGGGACTGAGCGAGTTCACCCGGATGCCGTAGCGCGCGAAGTCGCGCGCCAGCGCCTTCGTCATGAACAGCAGCCCCGCCTTCGCGGTGCCGTAGGCGACGAGCCCGGTGGTCGCCTTGAGCTTGCCGACGCGGTGACCGCCGATCGAGGCGACGTTGATGATCGATCCGCCGCCATGCTCCTTCATATGCCGAGCTTCGGCCCGGCAGCACCAGAAGGGCGCACCGAGGAAGCCGTCGATCGAGCGACGCCAGGCATCGACGGCGCGATCGTCGAACAGGCCGGACGCGCCCGAAGGCTGCATCGCGTTGTTCACGGCGATGTGAAGGCCGCCGAGTTCCTTGATCACGTCGGCTACGAGTTGATCGACCTGCGCGGGATCGCGGACGTCGGAGGCAAAGAAGCGCGCCTTGACGCCGAGCGCTTCGAGCTCCGCGACGGTTTCGGCGCCGGCCTCCATGTTGCGGTGGCCGCACACGGCGACAGCCGCGCCCGCGGCCGCATAAGCGCGCGCGATGCCGCGGCCGATACCGCTGCTTCCACCTGTGACGAGGGCAACCCGGCCGGTGAGATCGAAGCCAGCTCCGTCCGTCATCCGTCAGACCCTTCCCCAACTCGCTTCAGCACGCGCGACTTCGGCGGCACTGCATCGTCGCCCGCACTTGCGCGCCGCCGGAGACCTCGGACTGTAGCTTGCGGCTCGACGAACGAACGGCCGCCTCACCGATCGCGATGACCGGTGATCCTCAGAAATTGCTTTGATCGCGAAAGCGCCGCCGAGGGCCCGGCACCACGGCGGCGACGCATCCCGACGGGCTGGGACGCCGATTAAGCGCCCCAGCCTCTCCGTTCCGCTCAGCGGCCCGCTTTGGCCCGCGCGATCTCGCCGTGGCGCGCCCACATCTCGTAGACGCGGCGCTGGATGTCGGCCGGCACCTTGGGCAGCAGCACCGGGCCCGCTTCCCTGCTCGGCAACGCGATCGTCGCCTCGCCGCGCACCGTCTCCTGGTCGCGCTGGTTGATCATGCGGAACTCGATGTCGACGAGGAACCGGCCGTCCTCCTCGCGCTTGCCGGTGACCTCACCGGACAGCATCTGCGTGTCGCCCATATAGTTGAACTTGCGGATCTCGTCGTGCTGTCGCGCCACCCAGCCATCATCGCCGCACCAGTCGGTAAGATAGTGGTAGACGTAGTTCTCGCGCATTACGCCGTAATCATAGGCCATCGGATTGCCGATCTGCTGCGCCCAGGCCGGATCCCAGTGCAGCCGCTGCGCGACGTCGGGGACGCCATATTCGTTCTTGACGTAGAACGGCGCGATCCGCTTGCGGTTCTTGTAGGCCATCCGGCCGACCGTCGGCGCATAGGGGATGAAGCCGTAGCCGCCGGCATGGAAGCAGACCACGTCGGTGACCGTCAGCGGGCCCTTGGCCTGGACGCCGAGGCTCTGGCCGACGCTGACGTCCTCCCAATAGCGCTTCTCGGCGCCGCGGACCTGCTCGTTCGCGTAGACCTCGTCGATCTTGGCGATATCCTCATCGGTATATTTCTGCGGCTCGATCGCCGAATATTTGCCCTTGTTGGCAGCCGTCTTGCGCTCGGTGAGAACGCGCAGCGTACGATAGATGCCGACGACTTCCTGCCGCTGGTTGAACTTTACCTCGCGGCTGACCTGGATGACGTTGCGGCCGGCGAACTCGGACGGGTTGACCGTCAGGCTCTCCTCGCCTTTGAAGCTGTAGAGCGTGTCACCCGGACGGATCGGATTGTAGAAATCCCAAGTGCCCCCCGAGACAAAGACGTGGATGCCGCGGAACGTGCTCTTGGTACGCGCCTTGAGCTCGTCCGACAGCGGATCGCCCATCAGCGGCTTGTTCATGATGCCGGCCATCATCGTCGGCGCGATCACGCCGCCCCAGCGCGTGTAGCGCGCATATTCGGGATCGCGGTGCAGCGGGTTGTCGTTGCCGACGCCGGCGGCGAAGTTGCGAATCTGGTCCTCGTTGACCGTGCTCACATATTCCTGGTGCTTGACCGCGAGATCGACGCCGAGGAGCAGCTTGGCACGCTCGATGTCATGATCGGTCAGCTCATACTGAGTGGCCTTCTCCCAGTCCTGCTTGACGGCCTCGTCGACTGCCTGCTGTGCCATTTTCGTCTCCGTTCGCTTCTTCGTGAGAGGGCGATAGCACCATCGGATCGCCGCGTCGTCCTCTGCCCCGCTACCGCATTGGCAAAATCGTCTAACTAGTCAATTCATTTTGCAGCGGTCGTTACGGCGCCTCTAAACGGTCAGCGCGATCTTGCTCTCGCCGAATCGGGGTGCTTAATCCGGTATACGATATGGTCCGCAGATTCGACGGCGATCGCGCCTGCCGCCGCACCGTCCAAGGGAGAAGATGATGATCGAGCTCGATACCGATGAAGTGCTCTACGAGATCGGCGAGGACGGTATCGCCATTGTCACGCTCAACCGGCCGCACGAGGGCAATGCGCTGACGCGGACCATCCACCAAACGTTGCGCAAGGTCTGGCGCGATGTCGACGAGAACCCCGCGGTCAAGGTCGCGATCGTCACCGGCGCCGGCGAGCGGCATTTCTGCACCGGCGCGTCGGTTGCGGGCCTCAAGACCGACGATGCCGGCGACGGCAGTTCGGGCCTAGAGCAGGGAACGATAGAGGAGACGCAGCACATGTCTCCTTATCAGAACAAGGTCTGGAAGCCGGTGATCTGCTGCGTCAACGGGCTCGTCAACGGCGGCGGCTTTCACCTCGTCGTCGATAGCGACATCATCATCGCCTCGGCCAACGCACAGTTCATGGATACGCACACCACGATCGGCCAGGTCGGCGCGCTCGAGAACATGGGCATAGCGATGCGCTCGACACTCGGTACGGCGCTGCTTCTCACGCTCGCCGGGCGCGGCTACCGGATGCCTGCCGAGCGCGCCTATCAGGTTGGGCTCGTCGACATCCTCCAGCCCGATCCCGCCTCGGCGATGGCCGAGGCACGGCGGATCGCCACGATCATCGCGGGCAACTCGCCGAACGCGATGCGCCTCTCCAAGCAGGCGATCTGGGGGCTGATGGAGCAAGGCTACAGTCACGCGCTCGAGCATGGCTGGGGGCTGCTGCGGCTGCAGTGGGGCCATCCCGATTTCGACGAGGGCCCCGCTTCCTTCGGCGAGAAGCGCGCGCCGAACTGGAACCTCAACCGCAACGCCCGACGCTGATCGCTTCGTGGAGAGGATCACCTTCTCGGGCCAAGGCGGCCTCGCCATCGTCGCCGATCGGGCCGGCCCCGTCGCCGGACTGCCGGTGGTCCTTCTCCATGGCGGCGGCCAGACGCGCGGCAGCTGGAAGAACGGTCAGGCCGCGCTCGCGCTACGCGGCTACAACGTATTCTCGGTCGATGCGCGCGGCCATGGCGAGAGCGCCTGGGATCCGGCCGGCGACTATGGCCTCGATGCGCAGATCGGAGATCTTCGCGCGTTGCTGCAGCAGATACCGCCCCGTGCCGCGATCGTCGGCGCTTCGATGGGCGGCGTCACCGGCCTCGCTACCCTCGGGGCGAGCGATCCGCCCGACGCACGCGCACTCGTTCTCGTCGACGTGACGCCGAAGCTCGATCTCGCCGGCGCGGAGCGCGTCGGGGCCTTCATGCGCGCGCACATGGAGGGCTTCTCGACGATCGAGGAGGTGGCGGAGGCCGTCTCCGCCTACAATCCTCATCGCCCACGCCCCAAGGACGTGTCCGGCCTCCGCCGCAACCTGCGCGAGATCGAAGGGCGGCTCTATTGGCATTGGGATCCCGCCTTCGTCACCGAAAGGCGGATATCGCCGGGGGCTTTCCAGGCCCGGCTCGAGGAAGCGGCACGCCGGATCACGATCCCGATGCTGCTGGTGCGCGGTCTTCAGAGCGACATGGTCGGCGAGGCCGAGGTTGCGCATTTCCGCGACCTCGCGCCGCACGCCGAAACGGCCGACGTCGCCGGCGCCGGCCACATGATCGCCGGCGACCGCAACGACGCGTTCAATGCCGCCGTGATCGCGTTTCTCGATCGGGTGGACGGCCGGCTGGATTAATCGCCGCCGGCGGACAGCCTCTCCTCACCGCCCCCGATAGACCGGTTCGCGCTTCTCGCGCAGCGCGGCGCGCGCCTCGCGATAATCCTCGGAGGCGAACAGCGCCGTCTGGGTGAGGAGTTCGATGCCGATCCCCTCGCGCACGCGGCCGCCGTGGAGATGGTTGGCGAGCTGCTTGCCCATCGCCAGCGCGATCGGCGGCCGCGACGCCATGTCGGCGGCGAGCGCGAACGCTTCGTCGTCTAGCGACTCGGTCGGCACGACGAGATCGACCATACCCCAGCGCTCGGCGGTATCGGCATCGATCATCCGGCCGGTGAGCATCATCAGCTTGGTGCGCGACGGACCGATCAGCGACGTCAGGAACTGGCTCGCACCGGTATCCGGCAGGATGCCGTACTTGATCTCGGGGATCGACATCTTGGCGTCGCTGGCGGCGATGCGGATATCCGCGGACAGCGCCAGCTCGAAGCCGCCGCCGATCGCATAACCCTTGATCGCAGCGACGATCGGCTTGGCGAGCTCGATCGCGCGCAGGTTGCGCTGCTGGTGACGGCGCACGAAATGATAGTCGCTCTCCTGGCGCGCGCGGGTGCCGAGCTGCGTCGTATCGCGGCCAGCGCAGAACGACCTTCCCTCGGCGCGGAAGAGGACGACCCGCGTCGCCTCGTCGTCGAAGGCATGATCGGCGACCTCGTGCATCTGATCCGACATATCGTCGTTCAGCGCATTGTGCTTCTCGGGCCGGTTGAGCGTCACGATGCCGACGCCGTCCCGCACTTCGTACTTCACATAGTCGGCCATTCCGCCTGCCCTCTCCGTTTGGGTGCTCAGGCGGCGGCGGCCGCCGTCTCCTCGACCAGCTGCTCGATCAGCTTCGGCTTCACGACCTTGTTCATCTGGTTGCGCGGCATCTCGTCGCGCAGAAACCAGTGAGCCGGCACCTTGTACTTGGCGAGCGACGATGCGCAGATCGCTTGCACGCGGGCGAGCAGTTCGGCGCGCTCCGCCGCCGGATCCGGCTGGATCACGGCGGCAACGGTCTCACCGAGCCGCTCGTCGGGCAAGCCGACGACCGCGCAGGCCGCGACACCGGGGATGTCGAGGATCAGCCGCTCGATCTCCGCCGGATAGACATTGGCGCCACCGCGCAGGATGAGGTCTTTGGCGCGATCCTTGACGTTCACTTCGCCGAATTCGTCGAGCAGGCCGACGTCGCCGGTATGCAGCCAGCCGTCTTTAAGTGCCTTGGCGGAGTCCTCGGGGCGGTGCCAGTAGCCGAGCATCGGGGTGTAGACGTCGGCCCAGACGCCGTCGCTGACCGCGCGGACGCAGATTTCGCCGGTCTCTCCCTGCGCCACGCGTGCGCCCTCGGCATCGAGGATCGCAACGTCGAGGTGGACGAAAGGCAGCCCGCTGGAGGCAGCGCGTCGCGGCCGATCGGCACGGGTCGCGCATACCGCTGTCGGTGCCTCGGTGAGCCCGTAGCCGAAAGTCGATTCGCGACCGAACGCGTCGAAGTAACGCTGGCGAAGGCTGTCCGGCACATGCGCGCCGCCGACGCTGGCGTTCGTCAGCGTTGCGATGTCCTCGCGCGCAATGTCGGGGCGGGTCAGCAGATCGTAGAGCGTCGGCGGCGCCATCTGCATCGACGAGATCTTCTCCTCGGCGATCCGCCGCGCGACGACCGGTGGGTGCAGCGTCTCGATACAGACCGAGAGCCCGCCGACACGGAAGCTGGAGAGCGGGCCGAGGATGATCAGGTTGAGGATGGTGAGCGGGAGACCGACACCGTCGACCGGCTTATATTGATCGGGCGCGCTGGCGAGCCTGCCCTCGAGCACGACGGCCATGTTGTGCTGGCTGTGAACGACGCCCTTGGGAACGCCGGTCGTGCCCGAAGTGAAGGCGATGGCCGCCGGCGCGAATGGATCGATCTCGACCGCTGGGCGCGGCGCACCGGCATGAGCCGCGAGCGCGGCGCTCCACGCCGACTCCGCGCCGGCCTCGACCGCGAGAGTCGCGACCGGCGCGGCGAGCTGCGGCAGCACCGCCTCGATCGTCTCCGCCTCGGCGATCAGCAGGCTGACCCCGGCCGTCTCGATCAGCTTCGCCTTCTCCGCCGCCGCGAGCGCGAGGTTGATGCCCACCCATATGCCGGCGAGTCGCTGCACGGCGAGGAAGGCAATGACGATCTCCGGATGGTTGGCGATCGACATCGCGACCCGCACGCCGCGCGCCACGCCGCGCTCGGCCAGTGCCGCCGCCGCCGCGTTCACCGCCGCATCGAGCTCCGCATAGGTGTAGCGCGCATGCTTGCCGGCGAGCGCCGGCACATTCGGATCGCGATCCAGCTGAAGATCGAGCAGCGTCGCGATATCCTGCACGGGTCCGGGGATCGGGCGTCGCGCCGGCGGCGGCAGCAGCCCGAGATCGGCATAGTCACGATCGTCCATGATCTCTCCTCGATGCCCAGGCCGGCCGGCAGGGCATCATCGTTTCGACGTCCGCTGCGGTGCTTCAACAGCGCCGCACAATCGTCAAACGGTTTTTGGAGGTTCTGCCATTGCCGTCGGCATCGCGCGGCGGCCGCAGGCGCTAGGCGCGCTCGAACACCGGGCTGTCGCCGAGACCGTTCGCGCGGCGCCATATCGCGATCGACGCTTCCTCGGCGACCTTCCGGATCGCCGCGTCATCCGTGCGGGCGGCATAGAGCCGCCACTGCATCGCCAATATGCGCAAGGTCTTCTCTTCAGACATTGGTGCCCCCGTTATCGAGGGCTTCAATAGCGCGCCGCGCGAACGGTTGCGTCGAATTGAGGGTGAACGCGTGGGTTACGCCGATGTCTGTGGATATGTCCGCTCTGGAAATGCCGGTGCGCTTATGCCGCCCGCCGCGCGGATGGATCGCGTGCCAGCCGATATTCCGCGTCGACATCGACGAGCGGCGCGGCCAGCGCGGTGATGTTGGTGATCTGCCCCCTGATGCGATCGATGAACGACAGCGCGGTCGGCTGATATTCCGACCAATGCGCCTCGACATCCTCGAGCGCCCAGCGCCGCGCGTAGAGCCTGAAGCTCTCCGCCAGCGCAATGCATTCGACCTTCAGCGCCTTGGCATGGCCGACCTGCGCTAACGACCCGCATGCGATGATCGGCTCGAACACCTCACGATGCACGAACAGCTGATGGGCGGTGATCAGCCGCGCTTGCCGGAGCCGCGCCGCGCCGACCTGGAGCGGGTCGGCGGCCTCGCCGCGCAGATAGGGTTCGACCTGCTCGGTGACGGCGAACATCCGGCCGTGAAAGTCGATCAGCTGTTCGATCATGCAATTGCTCCCCCACCGCTATTAACGGCGGCCGAATCAATCGCTTAAGAGTGCCTCGCTCGCTCGATCGTCATTTTCCAGCTGCTCGCTGCTCGCGACCCAGCGAAGTTCCGCCTGCTCGAGCGCGGCGCTGATCTCCGCATGCCGGCGCGCCAAAGTCGACATCGGCAGATCGGCCAGCGCCCGCGCGGCACCGGCGGGATCGAACATCGCGCGATCGAGCGCCGACCGCTCCGCGGTCAGGCGCGCGACCTCCGCTTCGGCGACCTGGACGGCGCGGCGCAGCTCCTGGCTCCGCGCCCGCGCATCGGCGGCGGCGCGCCGGTCCTTCTTGCGCGCTCCCTGGGATTGCTCCGATCGCTTCGCCGCACCCGCGCTGGAGAGCACGAACGCCATATAGTCGTCGAGGCTGCCGTCATATTCGCGCGCGGTGCCGCCATCGACGAGCACCAGCCGATCGGCGGTGAGCTCGACCATGTGACGATCGTGACTCACGACCACTACCGCGCCCGAATAGCTGTTGAGCGCCTGCACCAGCGCCTCGCGAGCATCGACGTCCAGGTGGTTGGTCGGCTCGTCGAGGATCAGCAGATGCGGCGCCTCGCGCGTGATCAGCGCCAGCGCAAGCCGCGCACGCTCGCCGCCGGAGAGCTTCCGCACCTCGGTCGTCGCCTTGTCGCCGGAGAAACCGAAGCGACCGAGCTGCGCGCGCACCGCCGCCGGCGTCTTTCCCGGCATCACCCGCGTCATGTGCGCAAGCGGCGTATCGTCGCCGTCGAGCTCCTCGACCTGATATTGGGTGAAATAGCCGACCTTCATCTTGCCCGAGGCGGCCTTGGCGCCGTCCATCGGCGCGAGCTGCGCGGCGAGCAGGCGCGCGAGCGTCGTCTTGCCGTTGCCGTTGCGGCCGAGCAGCGCGATGCGATCGTCGGGATCGACCCGGAGGTTGAGGCGCTGCAGGATCGGCGTCTCGGCATAGCCGACGCTCGCCATGTCCAGCGTGATCAGCGGCGGCTTGAGCTCGTCGGGATCGGGAAAATCGAACGACAGCGTCGGATCATCGGCCATCGCCGCGATCGGCTGCATCTTGGCGAGCATCTTGGCGCGCGACTGCGCCTGCTTGGCGGTCGACGCGCGGGCGGAGTTACGAGCGATATAGTCCTGCAGCTTGGCGCGCTGCGCGTCCTGGTTGGCACGCGCCGCGGCGAGCTGCGCGGCACGCTCGGCGCGCTGCCGCTCGAAACTGTCATAGCCGCCGGCATAGAGCGTCGTCTTGCCGCGCTCGAGATGCAGGATGTGGTCGACGACGTTGTTGAGCAGGTCGCGCTCATGGCTGATCACGACCATCATGGCGGGATAGGATTTGAGGAAATTCTCAAGCCACAGCGTCGCCTCGAGATCGAGATGGTTCGAGGGCTCGTCGAGCAGCAGCAGGTCGGGCTTCGAGAAGAGCAGCGCGGCGAGCGCGACGCGCATCTTCCATCCGCCGGAATAGCTGTCGAGCGGGCGCCCCTGCATTTCCTCGTCGAAGCCGAGACCGACGAGAATGCCGGCGGCGCGCGCCGGCGCGGTATAGGCGTCGATCGCCATCAGCCGATCATAGATGTCGCCGAGCCGGTCGGGATCCTCGCACGCCTCGCTCTCGGCGAGCAACGCGGCGCGCTCGGTATCGGCGGCGAGCACGGCCTCGATCGGCGTCGCGGTGCCGCTCGGCGCTTCCTGCGCGATATAGCCGATGCGCAGCCCTCGCGGCATTTCGATGGCGCCGCCGTCCGGATCGAGCTGACCGATCATCACCTTCATCAGCGTCGACTTGCCGGCGCCGTTGCGGCCGATCAGGCCGACGCGACTCCTCGGCGGCAGCGCCGCGGCCGCGCCGTCGAGGATCGTGCGGCCGCCGAGGCGCACGGTGATGCCGTTCAGATTGAGCATGATGCGGCGCACCTAGCATGGGGGCGGCGCCAAGTCAGCCGCTCGGATGCAGGGCTCGCGGATCAATGATTTCCTGATGCGCACGGCAGCCCTATGCATGGCGCTCGATCGCCTTGCCGGGGAATTTCGATGCGAACGCTGACCGCCGCCTTGCTCCTGCTCGCATCGAGCGCCGCGCCTGCCGCGCCCGATCGGCCGAACGGCGTCGCGGCGCGGCTGCACGATCTGGAAGTGCAGGTTCGGCAGCTCCGCGCGGACGTGAACAGGCTCAAAGCCGGCAAGGCAAGCGACGCGTCGGCCTCAAGCGACAAGGAACCCGCGGACGCCGCCTATGACGCGGCTTACAAGCTGTGGACGCAGAAGAGATATGATCAGGCCGAGACCGCGCTCAAAGCCGTCGTTCGCCGTTATCCGCAGAATCGGCGGGCGAGCTATGCGCAGAACCTGCTTGGGCGCGCCTATCTCGACGAAGGCAAGCCCGGCCTTGCTGCCGAAGCCTTCTATCGCAGCTACAAGCGCTTCCCGCGCGGCGAGCGCGCGCCCGATAGCCTCTACTTCCTCGGGCAGGCGCTGACCCGGCTGGGAAAACCGAGCGACGCCTGCAAGGCCTATCGGCAGGTGGCGGTCGCCAACGGCAGCCAGGTGCCCGAACGGCTCCAGGCTCAGCTCGCAGCCGCGCGGCGGAAGACCGGCTGCCTCGGCTGAGGCAGCGGACCGATCTTGCGCAAGATGGCTCGAGCGTCCCACCGCATAACGCGGCGGCGCGATCGATAGTCGTTGCCCGGAACTTGCCGCCGCGGAGAGCGTAGCCGCGAGAGCTCAGCAGGAGGACATCATGGCGCGCACCGCAGCAGGATCCGAGGACACAGACGCGGAGGCGATCGACGCGATCGCGCTGCTCAAGGCCGACCATCGCGCCGTCGAGGAGCTGTTCGACGCGTTCGACAAAGCGAGGCGATCGGATCGCAAGGCGAAGCTCGTCGAGCAGATCTGCACGGAGCTCAAGATCCACACAATGATCGAGGAGGAAATCTTCTACCCGGCGGTCGAGCCGAAGATCGACGATGCGATCGTGCTCGAAAGCTATGTCGAGCATGACGGCGCCAAAGTGCTGATCAACGACCTGCTCGCCTCCACACCGAAGGACCGGTTCTACGATGCCAAGGTCAAGGTGCTCTCCGAGGAAATTCGCCACCACGTCCAGGAAGAGGAGAAGTGGCTGCGCGGCATGTTCGCGCAGGCCCGGCGCACCGACCTCGACATGACGGAGCTCGGCGCCAAGCTCGCAGCGCGCAAGGCCGAGCTCAAGCGAAAGGCCGAGAAGGACGGCCTACCCGCCGCCAAGCCGACGGCGGTCAAGCCGAAGGCTTGACGCTCCGCCTGCCATGGCGCGCGCCTTCGACCGCGCCATGCGGACGCTGCTCTGGACGCCGGGGCGACACGGCTGCGGCGCATCTCGAGCATATTCGATGAGTCGGAACCGGCTTCATCCGTTCGGGCTGAGCGCAGTCGAAGCCCACGCGTTGTGGATGCCCTTCGACTTCGCTCAGGGCGAACGGATGATGGTGGATCTGTCAGATCGAAACATGCTCGGGTTCGGGCAGATCGCGAGAGACCTGTCGCCGTTGAGCGGGCCGACGAAACGTCAGCGGGTGCCGGCGCGAAGCAACCTGGACAGCCTCTCCAGCCGATGCACATCGCCGCTCAATCGCAGCGCGGTCAGCATCCGCCGGACATCGTCGTCCCCTGCCCGTCCGATAGCCTGATCGTCCATCAGCCGTTCGAGGGCGAACTCGGCATCGGCTTCGCTATGTGCTGCGGCGCTGAGCACGGGAACATCTCCTCAGGTTGGAGGTGCTTTGCGCCGTCGCTGGTGAACGGGTGCGGAATGCAGGATGCAGCCTGCGTTCATCGAAGTTGGCCGGCGCGCAATTCGGCGATCCAATCGATCGCCGCCAAATATGGGACATGGCAGCTAGTGTGGCGCCGGCTCGGAACTGCCCATGATCCAGCTCCGCCTTATCTGCCAGTCGTCATCCATCAGGACGAGGTCGGCCGAGAGGCCGGGCGCGATCGCACCGATGCGGTCGCCGATCCCGAGGAAAGCCGCCGGCGACGCGGATGCCATGGCGACCGCCTGACCGAAGTCCGCACCGACTTGCCCGACCATGTTCCGAACCGCCTGCCCCATCGTCAATGTCGAGCCGGCAAGCGTCCCGTCGGCATCGACCAGCCGTTTCCCGACGCGAGCGATCTCGCGCCCCTGCAGGAGGAAGCGATCGACGCCGGCATCGGTCAGCGCCATCGCGTCCGTCACCAGCATCAGCCGCTCATGGCCCTTGGCCCTGAGCGCGACGCGCGCGGCGGCCGGATGGACGTGACAGCCGTCGACGATCAGCCCCGCGAAGACGTCCCCGCTCTCCAGCGCCGCGCCGACCATGCCTGGAGCGCGGCTGGTCAGGGGAGACATCGCGTTGAACAGGTGTGTGAAGCCGGTCAGGCCTTCGTCGATCGCGCGCCGCACCGTCTCATAGTCTGCGTCGCTGTGGCCGGCCGCCACGATCACGCCGGCATCGACCAGCGCGGCGATGTCACCCGGCTGCACGCATTCCGGCGCCAGCGTCACCAGCGTGCGGCCATGCCTTGCCGAGGTCAGCAGGTCGATCGCCGCGCGGTCGAGCGTGCGCAGGCGCGCGCCGTCATGAACGCCACGGCGCGCCTGGCTCAGAAACGGTCCCTCGATGTGGATGCCGAGAATGCCCGGCACGCCTTGCTCGATCGCGGCGTCGACCGCGGCGATCCCCGCAGCGACGACGTCCAGACTATCGCTGATCAGCGTCGGCAGGAGACCGGTCGTGCCGAACCGACGATGCGCGGCGGCGATCGTCGCGATCGTCTCGACAGCCGGACGATCGTTGAACAGCACGCCGCCGCCGCCGTTGACCTGCGTGTCGATGAAACCGGGCAGCAGCATGTCCCCGTCGCAATCGACGATCGAGGCGCCGGCGAGCGGGTCGTCCGTCACCGAGAGGATCCGGCCGTCGGCGACGTTGACGGCGAGGCCTTCGCACAGCCCCTGCGCCAGCAGCACACGCGCGTTGACGAGTGCGAACGGCATCACCGCGTCTCCGTCACTTTCACGAGATGGGGCGGCCTGTCCGGATCGCGGCCGCGGGCGACGGCGAGCGCGTTCGCGAAGCGATAGAAGCTTTGGATCAGCAGGATCGGCTGGATCAGCGCATCGGCCGCAAGCGCGGGAAGCGCGAGCCCGGGTGCGCCAACCGGCAAGCCGGCAGTGAGCAGGACCGCGTCGCGCGCGCTGAACTCGGCGGCCAGACCGGCGACGCTGCTCCGCGATTCATCGCTTTGGGCGAAGAGCAGCACCGGAAAGCCGCGCTCGACCAGCGCCATCGGGCCGTGGCGGACCTCCGCCGCGCTGAACGCCTCGGCATGCAAGCCGCACGTCTCCTTGAGCTTGAGCGCCGCCTCCTGCGCGACGCCATAGCCGTGGCCGCGGCCGACGACGTAGAGGCTGTGCGCCGCTTTCAGTATCGGCAGCGCCGCGCTCCAATCGAGCCCCCAAGCGCGCTCGAGCGCGTCCGGCAATGCGGCGAGCGCGGCGTCATAGCCGGGTCTGCGCGTCCACTCGGCGATCAGATGAAGCAGCGCCGCGAGCGCGGCAATGAAGGACTTGGTTGCGGCGACGCTGCGCTCGGGCCCGGCACAGAGCGGAATCGCGACGTCCGCAGCGGCGAACAACGGCGACGTCTCGTCGTTGACCAGCGCGACGAGCAGCGCGCCGCGCGCCTGCGCTGCGGTGGCGGACAGCAGCAGATCGGGGCTTTGCCCGGACTGCGAGATCGCGAACACCACGGCACCCGCCATCGCCGGCGCCGCGTTGTAGACCGATGCGACCGATGGCGACAAAGACGCGGCGAGCACGCCAGCATGAGTCTCGATCAGATAGCGACCGAATGTGGCGGCATTGTCCGAGCTGCCGCGCGCGAGCGTCCCGATCGTCGCGGGTGAGAGGTCGCGCAATCTCCGGCCGAGCGTCGCCATCGCCGCGCCGTTGCGTGCCAATTGCCGGCGCACGATCGCGCCGGCCTCGGCCGCCTCGCGGTACATCAGGCTCGCTTCGATGCGGTCGTTCAACGGCGTGCCTTCATCAGCAGAGCGATACCGTCGCCGGTCGGCAACCGCTGCGCGGTCAGCCGGCACCGATCGCCTGACCGGCCAAGCGGATCGCGCCGTCCAGTGCGTCGCCCCTGGGTTGCGTGACAGCGATGTCGCCGAACTCGAGCCAGGATGCCATGGAAATCGAGAGCCCGCCGAGAAGGCAGATCCGCTTCGCTCCCGACCGCGCCAATCGGGCGATCATGCCGTCGAGCAGCATGGCGCCGTGGCGAACGATGGCGGTTGCCGTCTCATCGCCTGCGGACGCCGCCGCGAGCACGTCGGGCGCCAGGCGCGCGAAATCGGCGGGCGTTGCCGATCGCGCCCAACCGATCGTGTTCTGCGAGCTGCCGAGCTTCTCCCGCAGCGTATGCGTGAACGGCGACCAGGCTTGCCGGCCGTCGACGCACCACAGCATCTGGCGAACCGCCTCGCGCCCCAACCAGTTGCCGCTCCCTTCGTCCGACACGAGCGCGCCATAGCCTCCGACCGCGAACCGGCGCCCGCCGACGATCGCAAAGCCGACGGAGCCGGTCCCGATCACGAGGACGGCGCCATCCTCGCCCGCGAACGCGCCGCGCAAAGCGACGAGGGCATCGGTTTCGACGACGCACGAGTGAAACATCTCGAGCGGCCAGTCTGCCGGCGCGCGGGGATCGAGCGGATCGAGACCCGCCAATCCCAGGCATGCAGCCGTATGCCGACGTTCGCCGGGATCAATCCCCGCCTCCCGATAGGCGATGCTGCCGGCAAGCTCGATCGCGCGCCAGCTTGCGTCCGGATCGGAGAAGACATTGGCGGAGCCGGCGCGTCCCTCGCCGAGCAGCCGACCACGCCCGTCGGTGAGCCGCGCGCGGCAACTCGTTCCGCCGCCGTCGATCCCCAGCAGCCAGCGCGGCGACGGCGTCTTCATGAGCCTGCGCTCCGCTCGTGCCGTCGCTCGGATGGATCAGGGAGAACGCCAGACATGCAACACCCGTCGCCGGTGAAGACCGCTCGCAACCGTTTAGCACAAACACAAGCTATCCATGACCACGCCTACGCCGCGCCAAGAGCAGCGTGAGCGCGCGGGGCCACGCTCCGCCGCCATCATTTTCTTAGCGCGGGACTGGAGCACCGGCAAATCGGAGCCGCGGCGGTTATAGCTTGGGTCGGTCATGCCGGCCTGCCACAACGCCTTACCTCTCCCAATAGTCGGGTTCATCGCCGGGTGCGCGGTTGCATCCAAAACGGCCGCTCTTTTTTACCCACAGGCGAGATGTGCTGCCATCTTCGATCGGCCTTCGGGGGAAAGTCGATGTCGATCGCGCAGCTCGCCTCGGTCGAGGGAAACAAGAAAGACAAGAACGGCCAGCCGGTCGTCTGCGTCTATGTGATCAATCCGCCGATCTACGCCATCTATCGGACCCGGCTGCGCGTCATGATCGAATTCGCGGACGCGGCCCAGGTTGCGGCCGAGCAGCGAACACGGCTGGCGCCACTTGCTCCGCTGCGCGGGCAGATCAGCGGCCTGATCGACGGCTGGCATGACAATGCGCGCAAGGATCTCAAGGCGCGCGCCGATCATCTCGATCGTCGTGTCGCCGATGCCCTGACGATAGCGTTGGAAGGTGACGTGCCGAGCGCCGCCGTGCTGCTCACCGAGATTCGCGACGAGATCATCGACGATCGGAAATCCAAGGCGCGCGTGCTCTACCTGCTGGCCGCCGTGATAACGAGCACGATGCTCGCGCTCGCCGTGCTGGCTTCCTATGCAAGCGGGTTTGGGCCGCATTGCGTCGTCACTGCCTCGCATCATCCGGCGAGGGCGCTGGTGCTGTGTCCTTCCGATCCCGCCGCCGGTCTGCTGAACGGCGCAGGCGGTGGCATATTGGGCGCCTTCTTCTCGATCGCGATCGGCTTGCGCAGCCGATCGATCCTCACCGACTTTCATTGGGTCGACAACGCCAGCGACGCCGTGCTGCGCGTCGTCGTCGGCGTGATCTCGGCCATCCTGATCACCTGCCTGATCGGGGCGCACATGGTCGCCGGCTTGGCCTTCGGGCCAATGAACGCGACGGCTGCGGCGGCGGCCGGCGATCCGCTGATGGTGAGCTTCGTGTTCGGCTTCCTGGCCGGCTTCTCGGAACGGCTGATCCCCGACCTGCTCGCCAAAACCACCGTGATCGCGTCGACCCCCGGCGCGCCACCATCGGGTGACGCCGCCGCCACGATCGCAGTCGTCAACAAGATCAGCGGCACGCAGCCGCTCATCGCCAACGCTGCCGCGATGAAGACAGGCAATGCGGCGCCCGCTGCGGCGCCGGCAGATGGCGCAGCGGACGCCGAGGCAGATGCCGATTCCTGCCTGTGCGACGCGCCGCCCGTCACCGGCGAGACGGTCACCGCCGACGTCGACCTGCCGGTGGCGGTCGGCGGCGTGTCGGCGGACACGCCGGCACCGGCTCTCTGATCGAGGACATCCGCCGATGGTCTATTCGCTCACATGGCTTCCGGCGGTGCTCGAGGATGCCGGGCTGAAGGTCGCCGAATGCCCTGGCTGGCGAACCCGTGGACGCGGCGACGTCGGCGCCATCAAGGGCGTGATGTGCCACCATACCGCCGGCGCGCAAGCCGGCGTGATGCCGAGCCTGGGCACGATCACCAGCGGACGCCCGGCGAGCGCGAACGCGCCGGCGCTGCCGGGGCCGCTGGCGCAGCTCGCGCTCGGCCGCGACGGCACCTTTTTCGTCGTCGCGGCAGGCCGCGCCAATCACGCAGGCGCAGGATCCTGGCAGGGAATCGCCACCGGCAACAGCAGCTTCATCGGTATCGAGGCCGAGAATAGCGGTACCACCGAACCCTGGCCGGACGTCCAGCTCGATGCCTACCAACGCGGCGTCGCCGCGATCCTCAAGCAGATCGGCGCAGCCGCGATCATGTGCTGCGGCCACAAGGAATATGCGCTGCCCACGGGCCGCAAGGTCGACCCGGACTTCGCCATGGACGACTTTCGCCATCGCGTCGACACGATCCTTACGGGTGGTGCGCAGGTCCGTCCCCCGATCCCAGCAACCGATGCGAGCGGCCGCCCGACGCTGCGGCGGGGCGCAAGCGGGGCGCTCGTCTCCGAGATCCAGCGCGCGCTCGGCATAGCCGCCGACGGCGCGTTCGGTGTGCAAACCGAGGCCGCCGTTCGTTCGTTCCAGCGCGCGCGTGAGCGGGTGCCCGACGGCATCGTCGGCCCCAAAACCTGGTCCGACATTCTGAGCTCCGCACCGTCTGCAACGCCTGCGGCGCAGACCGGCGTAGGAACGCCGGCCGCGCCGCATTCAGCGGCTGCAGCAGGGCCCACCGAGCTGAAGCCGAGCGAGGCTTGCTTCAAGACGATCATGGCCGCGGAGGGCTGCCGTCTCGAAGCCTATCCCGATCCTGCCACCGGCGGCGACCCGTGGACGATCGGCTGGGGCACGATCGGCGAGGGGATCGCGCGGGGCGTAAGCTGGACCCAGCAACAATGCGACGAGCGACTGGCGAGCGACGTCACCGATTTCGCCGCCGGAGTCGCGCACTTGCTCGATGGCTGCTCGACCAGCCAGGCGCAATTCGATGCCTTGACCAGCTTTTCCTATAATCTCGGCCTCTCGGCGCTTGGCGATTCAACGCTGCTTCGCCTGCACAGGGCTGGCGATTTCGACGCCGCCGCCGGCGAGTTCGGAAAATGGATCCATGCCAACGGCAAGGTCATGGCTGGCCTCGTCAAGCGCCGCGCGGCCGAAGCGGCGCTGTATCGCGGCTGAGGCCCTCGATGTGCCGGATGCGCGACCGGACGTGACCGCGCGCATGGACCACCCGTCCTTGAGTGCAGCGAACCCGCTTCGCGCGGCAGAAGGCGTTCTCGCTCGGCAGCGCCTCCGGCGAGCGCGGCAAAGACGCTGTAGGCGGGCGCGTAGCGACGAACGCCGCCGCGTACCACGGCAAAGCCGGACTGGCGGCCCGTGAGCGCCGACCAAGCCGGGTCGTCGAGAGGGTGCGGCGCAGTCACCGGCCCGAGATCAGGTCCGCGGCACGAACTCGATCCGCAATCCTCCGGGCATGGCGCAGATGAAGTGCTTGCGGTCGACGCCGGCGCGGATCGGGCCCGGCGCGAACTCAACCTCGACGCCGCGATGCCGCCTTACCTTCTCGAAAGCGGCAAGCAGCGCCGCCTCGTCGGCAACCGCGAGCGCGAGATGGTGGAGCCCCACATTTGCCCGCCGATCGAAGGAGCCGGCCGTGGCGGGGTCGGCGACGCGCCAGAGCGTCACCATCACGCTGCCGTCCGATACGAAGGCCGCCGGGTAGGCTTCGTCGCGGCCGACTAGCTGCCAGCCGAGGCAGTCTTGGAAGAAGCCTAACGCGGCATCGAGGTCCGGCACCGCCAAACCAACGTGGTGGACGCCGCAGGTGAGCGCATCGCTCATGGTCCATTCCCTTCTTCGCGGTGCCCAGGCCGCTGTCGATTGCCGCTCGCCGAGCTTGGTCCCGAGCGTGCGCAGCCGGCAGACGACAAGGCCGATCTGCCCGCCTTCATCGAAGCCTGCTACCACATGCGAGCGAGGACCTTCCTCGACCGCCCCAAGCGAGGAGCCCCATTCGTGCCCCACCGCATTCTCATCTTCTACGGCTCCTACCGCGCCGACCGTCAGGGCATCAAGCTCGCCGAATATCTGGTCCGCGCATTCGCCGAACGCAGCGCCGATGCCGAACTCGTCGACGCGAAGGCGATCGGGCTGCCGATGCTCGACCGGATGTACAAGGAACATCCGGCCGGCGAAGCGCCGCCGGTGCTCGAAGCGCTCGCCGAGAAGATCCGGCAGGCAGACGCCTTCGTCTTCGTCGCGGGCGAGTATAATTGGGGGATACAGCCCGGGCTCAAGAACCTCACCGACCACTTTCTCGAGGAATGGTTTTGGCGGCCGGCAGCGATCGCCAGCTATTCGGCGGGCCGCTTCGCCGGCGCGCGTGCAGCGCTCGCCTGGCACGGCACCTTGTCGGAAATGGGTATGGTGGTCGTGTCGAGCTCGCTCGCCGTCGGCGGTATCGGTCGCGCGTTCGACAGTGACGGCGCTCCCACGGGAGAAAGCGGCGCGTCTTTGGAACGTGCTTTTCCGCGCTTCGCCGACGATCTCGCATGGTGGGCCGAGGCTGCGCGGTCCCAGCGCGCACGCGCGAACCCGCCGTACTGATCTGCACGCAAAACCGCTGCTTCACAACACTCAGAAATGCACGCGAGGGCGTTCCGGCCGTGCGTCACCGAACTGCGCAACAGCGACGATGTCAGCTTGCTATAGCTGGCCTGCAGGCGGCCGCTTGTCCGCCCAAGGCCAACGCGCCTCGATCGCGAGCGCGGTGCGGATCGCGGGCGTCGGCGCCGCGCGGTCCGATTAGCTAGAACCTGACCGGGAGCTAACCACCGAAATGTGTCGTCCCCATCCATCTAAAAATCGAAGAAAGGCTTCGGAGAGCGAGGTCAGGCCGCCGGTGCGGCTGCTGAGAGACGCATATCTGCAGGGTTGAAACCCGACGTATCAACGTTCGCCGCTCCAACGTTCGATCGGTCATTGTGCAGTGGGATCGACTGCAACCTGGATGAGCTGTTTTCCGACATTGCGCCCGGCGCTCAGCGCGTTCACCGCCTCATGCGCGTTCTCAAGGCCGTAGATGACCGAGCTGTCGTGCCGAACGCGACCCTCCTTCAGCCACGCCATCGTCTCAGCCCGGAACTGCCCGAATTTCTCGGTATAGGTCGGCATGCACAGGAAGCCTTTCAGCGTCAGCTCCTGCAGCACCACCCTCATCAAATTAGGACCCGGCGGCTCGCCCTCGCCGGCATATTGGGCGATCTGTCCGCAAAACGACATGCGCCCGTAGCGCCGCATCATCGATAGAACGAGGCGCTGAATGTCACCGCCGACGTTCTCGAAATAGAAGTCGATCCCGTCCGGACAGGCACGGCGCAGGCCAGCTTCCAGATCCGAACGATAGTCGATGCAATCATCAAAGCCGAGCGAGCGCACATATTCGCACTTGTCCGAACCGCCCGCGATGCCGATCACACGGGCGCCCCGGATTTTGGCATATTGACCGGCGACGGCACCCACGGCTCCAGCAGCGGCTGAAATTACCGCAGTTTCTCCTGCGGCCAAGGGCAGATTGAGGAAGATGCCGGTATATGCGGTAAAGCCGGTCAGCCCAAGTGCGCCCAGATGGGCATCGAGTGGTGCCACCTGCGGATC
>Ga0213875_10000745_pt1 | contig 24615 bp, 21 predicted proteins | sample BarmaccomBMRX_R8_FD_160105 | JGI IMG/M metagenome (GOLD analysis project Ga0213875, IMG submission 160105) | Root-associated microbial communities from Barbacenia macrantha in rupestrian grasslands, the National Park of Serra do Cipo, Brazil - RX_R8 | ecosystem: Host-associated > Plants > Roots... | reverse complement strand
GATCACGGCCAGGCAGGCGACCGCGATCACCGCGGCCCGGCCCGGGTTGCGGTGCTTGTGCTTGACTTCCTCGTTGACGTAGACGGTGGCGTCCCAGCCGGTGAACGCGAACACCGCCAGCAGGAATCCGGCCACCGGGCTGCCCTTGCCGCCGATGCCGTGCAGGCTGAACCAGCCGGAGGAGATCGGGAACGTGCCGTGCTTGTGGCTGAGCACCGCGACCAGTCCGAAGATCGCGAAGCCGACCAGGATCGCGTACTCGACGACGGCCAGGCCGACCTGGGTGCGGGCGGTGAGCCGGATGCCGGCCACCGCGATGCCGAGCAGGATCACCACCACGATGGTGCTGATGATCACGTTGGGCCAGGCCGCGTTGGCGTTGGCCCCGAAAATCTCCAGCACCGACGGCCCGAGCACGACCACGCCGCTGACGGTGGCGACGACGTTACCGGCGACCATCAGCCAGCCGGTCATGAAGCCGAGGTCGGGGCTGATCGCCCGGCCGACCCACTCGAACGAGGCGCCGACGTTGGCGCTCCACAGGTTCAATCGCCGGTAGGCGTTGGCGATGATCAGCATCGGGATCGCCGTGATGAGCACGATGATCGGGCTGCCGTAGGCGGTGGCAGCCGCCAGCGCGGCGATCGTCAGCCCGACCGAAACGGCGGGCGCCGATGTCGCCATGCCGATGACGACGTCCTGGGCCACGCCAAGGGCATCCGGCTCGAGCCGGGCCTCATGCCGTGGCACTGAGGTGGCGTCGTCAACCACCTGATCTGCCATGCAACTTTCTCCTCTTGTTCTGCCCAGCCCCATCCCCACCCGCGGCCCTTCCCACGGGCGACCGGCAGCGCCTCACCGGCGAGGTGGATCATCGCAACCTAATCATTTTCACCGCGCCGATAATCGGACACCGGGAAAAATTTCGTCACAATTTACGACCAACCTGGCCGGCATCCTTGTGGGGCTACAACCTGTCCAACGATGTCAGTAGCCGGCGCGGTGTTGACGGCGGGTTCGGCTGGCCATTCCGCATTCACCGGGGCTGGGCGCCGGCCGGCCCGGTATGTCCGGGTCTTGAGTACGGGCGGGACCAATCATAGGGTCTGCCTGTCGGCGCACTCTGTGGCGGGCGCACTCACGGCGCCACCTCTCATGGGCAACGCAGCGTGGAGATGAGGCGGACTTGGGCACCAGGCATCTGGCCCGGCAGGCGGAACGTCAGCTCGAACGGCACGGCGACGGCGACTCCTTGTTCTTCGAGGACCGCTGGTACACCCGCGGGTGGCAGGCGGAGCAGGCCGCCCGGTTCGGGGCGGGCCTGACCGGGCTGGGCGTACGGCCCGGCGACCGGGTGGTGGTGCTGATGGCCAACTGCCCCGAGGTGCTGGTCACCTACAACGCCGCCTGGCGGGCGGGCGCGGTCGTGACCCCGCTGATATTTCTGGTCAGCGAGGAGGAACTGCGGCACGCGCTGGCCGACTCGGGCGCGGTGGCGGTGGTGACCACACCCGAATTCCTGCCCAAGGTGCAGGCGGCGGCCGCGGGAGTCGACAGTGTGCGGTTCGTGGTGGTGGCCGGGGCTGATGGTGCCGATGGTGCGCATGGTGCGCATGTTGCGCATGTTGCGGGTGGGGCGCAAGTGCTTGGTTTTGCGGAGGTGGCGGCGGCGGCGCCCGGGGGAATCGTGGACGCCGCCGACGACGACCTGGCGGCCCTGCTGTACACCGGCGGCACCACCGGGCGGTCCAAGGGGGTGCCGCTGACCCACGCGAACCTGTTCTGGTGCGGCTCGTCCTCGCACTCGGCCCCGGGGGCGGACGGCCTGACCTCCACGCTGATGCCGCTGCCGCTCGCCCACGCCTACGGGCTGCTGGTCACCTGCGTGGGCATGCACGCCGAGACGCCGCAGCGGTCGATCCTGATGCGGTGGTTCGATCCGGCCGGCTGGCTCAAGCTCGCCCAGCAGCACCGGGCCCAGCGGACCACGCTGGTGCCGTCGATGATCCAGATGCTGCTGGCCCAGCCGCTGGAGGAGGCCGATCTGTCCGCCCTGGTCGTAGTGTCCTCCGGCGCCGCGCCACTGGCGGCCGAGGTCCGCGAGGAGTTCGAGCGACGGGTGCCGGGCGCCGCCGTGTACGAGGGCTACGGCTGTACGGAGTCGGCCTCGATCATCGCCTCGAACCCGCTGGGCGCCCGCCGGGTGGGCAGCGTGGGGCGGCCGGTCCCCGGCTGCACGGTACAGATCCGCGACGACGCCGGGCAGGTGCTGCCGGTCGGCGAGGACGGCGAGATCTGCGTCCAGTCGCCGGGGGTGCTGTCCGGGTACTGGCAGGCGCCGGACGCCACCGCGGCGGCGCTGCGGAACGGCTGGTTCTACACCGGCGACATCGGTCACCTCGACGAGGACGGCTACCTGTACGTGGTCGACCGGAAGAAGGACCTGATCATCCGGGGCGGGTTCAACGTCTACCCCCGCGACGTGGAGGACGTGCTGCTGACCCACCCGGCGGTGGCCCAGGCGGCGGTGGTGGGGCGGCCCGATCCCCGGCTCGGCGAGGAGGTGGTCGGGTTCGTGGCGCTGCGCGAGGGGGCCGAGGTGACCCCGGACGACCTGGTGGCACACGCTCGCGACCGGCTGTCGGCGACCAAGTACCCGCGCGAGGTCCGGGTCGTGCCGGCCATCCCGCTGACCAGCGTGGGCAAGCTTGATCGCAAGCGGCTGCGGACATTGATCAACGAGGAAGGGGCCGACCCCGCTAGCTAGCCGCGAACGGGGTATTTAGGCTGGCAGAAACGCTTGCGCGCACGCTGACGACGCGGAAGGGCGGCTGATCCGGTGGGAGCTGAACTGTCCCCGGAAACCCGGGACACCATGATCGACAAGATGAGCGACGCCGAGGTCGACATCCTCGTGGTCGGCGGCGGGGTGGTCGGCGCGGGCTCCGCGCTGGACGCCGTGACCCGCGGGCTGAGCACGGCGATCGTCGAGGCCCGGGACTGGGCCAGCGGCACCTCCAGCCGTTCCAGCAAGCTCATCCACGGTGGCCTGCGCTACCTCGAGATGATGGACTTCGCGCTGGTCCGGGAGGCGCTGCACGAGCGCGGGCTGCTGCTCGACCGGCTCGCCCCCCACCTGGTGCACCCGGTGCGGTTCCTGTACCCGCTGACCAAGCACTGGGAGCGCCCCTACGTGGGGGCCGGCATCGCGCTGTACGACGGGTTCGCCCTCGCCTCGGGCACCGCGCACGGGCTGAAGCTGGGCAAGCACATGACCCGCAAGCAGGCCCTGCGGCACGCCCCGTGCCTGCGCCCGGACGCCCTCACCGGCGCCATCCAGTACTCCGACGCCCAGGTCGACGACGCCCGGCACACGCTGACCGTGGTCCGGACCGCGGTGGAGTTCGGCGCGCTGGCCGCCAACCGGTGCCAGATCACCGGGTTCCTGCGGCAGGGTGAGCGGGTGTCCGGGGCCGAGGTCGTGGACCTGGAGAGCGGGCGGGCCTTCTCGATCCGGGCCAAGCAGGTCATCAACGCGACCGGGGTGTGGACCGACGACACCCAGGCGCTGGCCGACGCCCGCGGCCAGTTCCACGTGCGCGCGTCCAAGGGCATCCACCTGGTCGTGCCCCGGGACCGGCTGCAGTCCGACACCGGGATCATCCTCCGCACCGAGAAGAGCGTGCTGTTCGTGATCCCGTGGGGCCGCCACTGGATCATCGGCACCACCGACACCGACTGGTCGCTGGACAAGGCCCACCCGGCCGCCAGCTCGCGCGACATCGACTACCTGCTCGAGCACGTCAACTCGGTGCTCAACTCGCCGCTGACCCGCGAGGACGTGGAAGGTGTCTACGCCGGGCTGCGGCCGCTGCTGAGCGGGGAGTCCGAGTCGACCTCGAAGCTGTCCCGCGAGCACGTGGTCGGCCACCCGGTCCCCGGCCTGGTGGTGGTGGCGGGCGGCAAGTACACGACCTACCGGGTGATGGGCAAGGACGCGGTCGACGAGGCCGCGTTCGGCCTCGACCGGCGGGTGCCGGAGTCCTGCACCGACCGGGTCCCGCTGCTGGGGGCCGACGGCTACCAGGCCCTGTGGAACCAGCGCCGCACGCTGGCGGCCGACGCCGGGATCCACCCGGCCCGGGTGGAGCACCTGCTGAACCGGTACGGGTCCTGCATCCACGAGCTGATCGCGATGCTGCGGGCCGAGCCCGCTCTCGGTGAGCCGCTGCCGGGGGCCGACGACTACCTGGCCGTCGAAGCCCGTTACGCGGTGACCCACGAGGGCGCCCGCCACCTGGACGACGTGCTGGCCCGCCGGACCCGGATCTCGATCGAGTCCTGGGACCGCGGCGTGTCGGCCGCGCCCGCGGTCGCGGAGCTGATCCGGGGCACGCTGGGCTGGGACGACGACCAGGCCAAGCGCGAGGTCGACCACTACCTGGCCCGCGTCCGGGCCGAACGCGACTCCCAGACCAAGCCCGACGACGACACCGCCGAGGCCGCCCGGCTGGGCGCCCCGGAGATCCGGCCACCCCTGACGACGGTCAAGAGTTTGTAGGAGCCTGGGCCGCGCAGGCGCTCTGATTTGGCGGGGCGCCCGCGCGGTTCTGGGCCGGTGGGGCTGGCGGGGCTGGCGGGGCCTGGCCCGCCCATGGCCTCCTGCCCGCGATGTGACATCGCGGGCATAAGAGTGGCATCAATGTGACATTGCGGGTAAACGAGCCTGGGGCTGCTGGGGCACGCGGGTTAGTGGGAGCTGGTGTGGCTGGTGCGGCGTCCGGCTGTGGGTAAGGAGACACGTCCGGCTGTGGGCAGGGAGGGGTGCCGGATCTCAGCAATCCTGGGGAAAGGTAACTTTCCCCGGGCTCTTACCCGGGGAAAGGCGCCATTGCCCGGGTAGCCGAGGGGATCGAAGGTAACATTAGTCAAGTTGTTCGGCGTAGCCCGCATAGCGACCACATGCGATCAATATATGCAGTTCAGGAGTATTTTTCGAATTCCCGGACGCTCGTTGTGTGGAAGCTGATTGGGTCTGATATGGGCGGTATATCCGGTTTTTCGGAAGGCTGTTCCTGACTCTGGCCTGACTCTGCTGACTGGTAGCTGGTGCCTGACCTGGCCAATGCCCGGTCCGTGCCTGGCTTTCGGGTCGCCGGCGCTTTTCGCGTTGCGGTCAGCGGTATGGGCTGGCGAGTCGCTCCCGGGCCGGAGGCATGATGGCCCCGGCAGCGGGCGGCCAGGTGCTTACCGGATCGCGCCGGGCGGGAGGTCCCTGGTCGTTATCCGGGCTTGCAGCGGGGGCGGCAGTTCGGTGATGGCGGCGGCGACGGTGGGGACGGCGGCGGGGGCGGTGAGGTAGACGATCTGCCCGTAGCGGGGCTTGCGGCCGGGCGGTGCGGCGGCGGGGCCGTAGTCGCTGGTGCGGGCGAGCAGCTCGCGCATGATGGCGATGGTACGGTCCAGCGGCTTGGGGGTCAGCTCGGCTTCGATCGCCCAGATCTGCCCGGCATACGGAGCACCGTCCAGGGACGGCCAGTGCACCTCGGCGTCCGGGATGTGGCCGATGCCGGCCTGGCCGCCGATGGCGGCGCGGATGCGGCGTTCGCTGCGCCACCATCCCCGCCCGCCGGTGTAGTCCTCGCCGGCTTCGAGCCAGAGGCGGACGGCCAGGACGGCGCGAATGTGAGCCAGCCGGGTCACGGTCGGTTCCTTAGCGGCATACGGCAGGCCGAGCAGGCTCATCCCGGCGAGGGTGGGCCAGCACCAGGCGGGGCCGCGCCCGAGGCCGCCGGTGGCGGCGTAGCCGGCGTGGCGCCAGCGGGCGGTGATGCCGCGTAGCCGGTCGACCGTCACGTCCAGGGCTTCGGCGAGCAGGTCGTAGGGGGCGCCGTACTGTTCGGCGCACAGGGCCAGGCCGGTGATGTCCCGGTCGGTGATGTCCCGGTCGGTGATCTTGAACGTCCCCGCGTCGTCGCGGCGGGCCGGGGTTGTCGGGCTGGTGTCGGGTGCCTGCATGGCTCACCTCTACCGGCCCGCGCCTGGGACCGGTCACCGGAATGGCCGTTTTCCGGCAAGTCGGCAGCAACTCCGGCAACACCACCGGCAGGGCATTTGATCTTGATCTGAGATCAGCTGGTGCGGCGGCCAGCACGCGGGGCGCTGCTCTGTGCGCCCGCGAGTACGGCGGCCAATGTCCCGGATGGGTGAAAAATCCAGGCCGGGGCGGTGCGGGGGCTACTGGCTGGGGCCGGTGACGAAGGTGCCGCGGCCGTGGATGGTGGTGATGAGCCCGCGTTCGCGCAGGACGGCCATGGCGCGGCGGACGGTCTGGTAGCTGCGGTCGTAGTAGTCGGCCAGGGCGCGCTCAGACAGGAGCCGGGCGCCGGGCTGCAGTTCGCCGGAGGTGATGCGGTTGGTGATGTCGTCGGCGATCTGCAGGTAGGCCAGGTCGGCGTCCCGGCCGCCGCTGGCTTCAAGATCGCTCATAGCTTCAGCTAATCACTGCATGACCTGCGATGATGTATGCGGTAGCACCTATAGAGCTATGCAAGTGCTATGTAGATGCTCTAGTGTGTAGGTATCGGCGGTGATGGGATCGGCACCGATGAGGAGGTCGGCGGATGGCCATCGCAGTAGTGCCGGGCCTGGCGGGCGGCGGCCAGGGGGCGCTTGACGACCTGGACCGGGCCTATGGCGACGCCTACGATCTGGCGGCCGCCCCGGGGCGCTGGGTCGCCTATGGGCTCAGAACCAGTCACTGGCTTGTTGCGCCGGGCGCGGCGGAGCTTGAGCAGCTGATCGCGGCCGACGCCATCGCGTGATCGCCGTCCGGGGCTGGGACATTAGCCGGGACATCCGGCGGTGTTTGCGCTGGTACGTGGGTGTGCCGTCCTGGTGGGACAGTCACCCGGGACACCTTGCGATGCGGCCTGGCCCTACTAGTTTTGATCTTGAGCTGTAGATGCTCTTGCCTGGCTGGCGGTCGTTGTGCGTAGTGCTTCCTGACCTCGCCGGCTCGAAGAGGGGGTGAGGTCAGGAAGTGGGGACGGAGCGGGTGCAGCGACCGCCAGCCAGGTCAGTGGCCGTGCCGCTGACGTACGGACCCTGACAGGGGCCGCCCGGGGCCGAGGGTCCGAGTGCAGCCCTTATGCGCTTGCTGGAGGGCATGGTGTCGGGCACGGTTGATGTCTGGCGGGCTAGCCGGAATTCATACCTCTCCCGGAGCGGCCGGAGCTGATGGCAGGTACCGAGACGCCGCTAAGCGGCGGCAACATGAGCAGCGGGATCGTCCGCGTGGGTGACACCGTGCGGCGCCCGGCCGGCCCGTGGACGCCGGCCGTGCACGCCTTGCTCACCCATCTGCACGCTGCCGGCTTCACCGGTGCGCCCCGGCCGCTGGGCATCGACGAACAGGGGCGCGAGATCCTCACCTTCATCCCCGGCACCCCCGCCTGGCCCGGCCAGTTTCACCTCCTGGACGATGACGGCCAGCTGCGCCGCGCCGCCCGTCTCATCCGCGACTTCCACGACGCCGCCGCGACCTTCAACCCGCCGCCGGATGCACACTGGCAGGCGCTCATCCCGGCCGGCGGCAACGAGATCATCGCCCACCAGGACCTGGCTCCGTGGAATCTGATCATGGGTAGCCGGCAGTGGGCATTCATCGACTGGGACACCGCCGCACCCGGAACCCGGCTGTGGGACCTCGCCTACGCCATGCACGGGTTCGCGCCCCTGAGCGCCAATCCCGCCTATCAGCGTGATGACGCCGGCCGCCGGCTGCGCCTCATCGCGGACGCCTACGGCCTCGGCGAACAGCAGCGCCTGGACATCATCCCGCTGCTTGGGCGCCGCACCCAGGCCATGCACACGTTCCTGGCCGAACAGGCCGCCCGGGGTGTCCAGCCCTGGACGCAACTATGGCGGGAAGGCCACGGCGACGCCTGGCAGGCCGACACCCGCTACATCACCCAGCGAACCGGCCGATGGCATCAAGCGCTGCTCGGATAACCCGGCCCGCCGCCCGCGCTAGGTCCCGGGGCTGGGCGGGGTGGTCCAGCGGGTGTTCATCATGATGCTGATGCGGGCTTCGGCGTTGGCGCTGGGGTGGATGTAGAACCGCAGGGTGGTCTGGACGCTGTCGTGGCCGAGAACCTGGGAGATGTTGGCCAGTTCGCGGGGGTGGGTGTCGAGGGCTTCGCTGGCGAACTGGTGGCGCAGGCTGTGGGTGTGCACCCCGGTGACGCCCAGCTGGTCCAGGATGCGGGCGTACCGCTTGGCGGCCGCGCCGTAGGGCAGGTAGGGGGTGCCGCTCGGGCCGGGGCACAACGGCCCGTCCGGGAGCTGGGCGACCATATCCCAGATCATGTCCGGGACCGGCACGTCCCGGAAGTCGCCGGCCTGGCGGTGCTTGAGCGGCTCCAGGTCCCGGCCAGACCGGCTGGCCTGCCAGCACAAGTGCAGATACCGCGTGCCATCAGACCGGGTGCGGAAATCGGCCTTGCGGACCCCGAGGGCCTCCCGGATCCGCAGGCCCATGGTGCGCTGCAGCCACGGCGCGATCCCCGCCCCGACCATCCGGTAGGTGCGGCGCCGGCCCCGCTTGTCCGTGCGGGTCGCGGTGAGGCCGTCCGCGAGCAGGGCCACGGTGGCGTCGGTGACGAACACCGGCAGCCGGGCCTCCCGCTCGTACTGCTCGGCGGTCACCAGCCGGGGAGCCAACTCGATCCCCGACAGCGTGTGCCGGGCCAGCGTCCCCCGGCGGACGCACTCATCCAGGGTGCCGGTGATGATCCGGCGGATGTTGCCCCGGTAGTCATCGCTGTAGTGGCCGAGGGTGACGTTCAGCAGCGTCTTGACCTCGGCGTCCATCTTCGCCACGTCGATCACCGTCCGGTCCCGCAGCAGATCCTGGACGGCCGGGTTGGCGAAGTTGCTGCGGTAGGTGGCCTTGCTGGTCGTGTTGGCCCGCGCCATCTGATCGATGAATACCTTTGCCAGCGGCGCGAACCGGGTCATCCCGGCGCGGGGGTCGGTGAACATCGCCCCCTGGACCCGCTTGCCCGTCGACAGCGTCAGCTGGAAGGTTTGCGCCTCATCGAGGGTGAGGAACGACTGCTCCCGCTGCCGGGACGCCACGCTGTAGCGGACCGTCCACTTGTGCGGGCAGCCCGCCACCTGGCCCGGGTCGCAGGTGTGCTGGCACGTCCCGGCCGTGCACCCCTTGTTACTGCCCGGCTTGTGGAACCGCCGGTCGCACTTCTTCAGCACCGTCGCCTGTACTAACGTGTTGGCCACCGGGCCTGTACGGGGGCTGTTTGGCATCTGCCGGCTCCTGACTATCGCCTGACTTCAGACCATATAGCAGGCGCTTGACCTGCATTGATTCCCAGTATGGCAGCAATGGTAACTTCGCTGCCCCTACGGCTTGGGGCTGGTGGGGCTCCGGAGGCAATAATGCCGGGATGGACTTGCTGGTGGCCTGGTGCGGGTACCTGGGGGCGTGGGTGCTGGTGGCCGGCCCGGTGTACCAGGCCGCGGTCGAGCTGGGCGAGGTGAAGGTCGACCGGTCGGCGATCAGGTCGCTGGCGGGGTCGGTGCCGCGGCCGGAGGGGGTCTCACCGTGGTGGTGGCTGCTGCCGCCGGTCGCCTACGTGCTGACCAGCCGCCGCCAGGCCGTGTGGCAGCAGCAGGTGATGGCGGCCCTGAGCCCGCAGCAACGGACCGAGTTCCTGACCTACTCCAACAAGGCGGCCGGGTGGTTCATCGTCGGGGCGGGGGCGGCCCTGATCGGCGTCCAGCAGGCGGCCGAGCTGGTCAAGACGGAGCACTGGCCGTCGCTGATCACGATTTTGCTGGTGGTGCTGGCGGCCGCGGCGGCGCTGGCCTACACGGTGCGCCGGATGCAGCTGACCGAGCGCGCCCTGCACGCCGAGGCCGCCACCGAGTAGTGGTCCGTGTGGCGGCTGGTGCTCGTGTGACTGGTGGGGCGCCGGCGGGCGTGGGGTGGGCCCGGGGTCAGGGGCGTGGGGTGGGCCCGAGGTCAGGGGCGTGGGGTGGGCCCGGGGTCAGGGGCGTGGGGTGGGCCCGGGGTCAGGGGCCGACGCGGGGGAGCTCGGGGACCGGTCCGAGGCCGAGACGGACCAGCGACTCGGCCTGGTCGGCGGCGACCGGCATGGCCAGCAGGTAGCCCTGGCCGTACTGGCAGCCCATGGAGACCAGCAGGTCGCGCTGGACCTCGGTCTCGATGCCCTCGGCGATGACGTCAAGGTGCAGGGTGCGGGCGATGCCGATGATGCCTTCGATCAGCGCGAGCCGCTGCTCGGAGACCGCGATCCCGTCCACGAACGACTTGTCGATCTTGAGGACGTCGATCGGCAGCTCGCGCAGGTAGGACAGCGAGGAGTAACCGGTACCGAAGTCGTCGATGGCCAGCTTCACCCCGATCGACTTGAGCTCGGCGAGGTCGGCGTGCAGGCGTTCGTCCTCCCGGCGCAGCAGCACGCTCTCGGTCAGCTCGAGCATCAGCGACGACGGGGCCAGACCGGTCTGGGCCAGCACCCGGCGCACGCCGTCAACGAAACCAGGGTCGCGGAACTGCCGGGCGGACACGTTCACGCTGGCGTAGAGCGGGTTCCGGGGGGGCAGCCGCCGCCGCCACTGGCCGATCTCGCTGGCGGCCTGCCCGAGCACCCAGGAACCGAGCGGCACGATGTGCCCGGTCTCCTCGGCCAGCTCGATGAACTGGTCGGGCTGCATCATCCCCCACTGCGCGTGCGGCCAGCGCACGAGCGCCTCGAAGCCGGCGATTTCCCCGCTGGTGAGGGCCACGATCGGCTGGTAGGCGAGGGTGAACGCGGTGGTGTTGACCGCTTCCTCGAGGGCCGCCTGCACCTCCCGGCGGCGGATCATCCCGGCGCTGAGGACCGGAGCGTAGCGGCGCCACTGGCGCTTGCCGGCCGACTTGGCCGCGTACAGGGCGAGGTCGGCGTGCCGGAGCAGTTCGTCCACGTCGGCGCTGTCCTCGGTGGTGGCCATGCCCACGGTCGCGGTGGTCAGCACCGACCCGTTGGCCAGCTCGAACGGCTCACCGAAGGCGTTCACCACCCGCTCGGCGAACGCCTCGACCGCGGCCGAGTCGGCCAGGTGCTCGACCAGCAGCGCGAACTCGTCGCCGCCGAGCCGGGCGGCGGTGTCGGACTCGCGCACCACCGCCGACAGCCGGATGGCCGCCGCCACCAGCAGCTCGTCGCCGACGCTGTGGCCCATGGTGTCGTTGGTGACCTTGAAGTCGTCCAGGTCCACGAACAGCACGCCGGTCATCGTGCCCTCGCGCTTGGCCCGGGCCAGCGCGTGCGCGGCCCGGTCCTGGAACAGCAGCCGGTTGGGCAGCCCGGTGAGCGCGTCGTGGAACGCCCGGTGCTTGAGCTCGGCCTCCAGCTGGCGCTGCTCGGTGACGTCGCGCAGGGTCAGCACCAGGCCGGCCACGGTCTGGTCGTGCCGCAGGTCGCTGCAGCGCACCTGGATCTGGACGGACCGGCCGTCCCAGCGGGTGAAGGTCCAGTCCTCGGTGTAGGAGCTGTCCCGGGGCTCCCGGCGCAGCCGGGCCAGCGTCTGGATGGCGCGCTCCCGGTCACCGTTGGCGACCAGATCCCACAGGTGAGCGCCCTCGGCCCGGACGTCGCCGAAAATGCTGCTGACGGACGGGGTCGCGTACTGGACCAGGCCGCCGTCGGTGACGATGAAGATCACGTCCGAGGTGTCCTGGACCAGCGTGCGGAAGTAGGACTCGCTGCGCTGGCGGATGACCTCCTGGCTGAGCGCGATGCGCTCGACCGCCAGCGCCCCCTCGTGGGCGAGGATCTCGAAGGTGGCCGACAGCCCGGTCAGCACCCGGCTGGCGCCGAACACCGCCAGCACCCCGATCAGCGGATCGCCGGACAGCCGGTCCGCCAGCGTGAGCGGGCACAGCAGCACCCCGTCGGCCTCGGTCAGCAGGGCGCTGGTCTCCGCCCCGAGCTGGGCCCTGGGCAGGAACAGCGGTTCGTCGCCGTCCAGCGTGGGCAGCCCGGCCGCGGTGACCCGGGCCAGCTCGCCCGGGTCACCGAGCGCCGAGACCGGGTGGAAGTGCCCGTCGTCGCGCACCATCAGCAGCGCCTCGTGGGGTGACCCGGACCTGGTCAGGTCGGCGGCGGCGCTCTGCATGGCGGCCGCCGCCTCGGCCACGGTGGCGGCCGCGGCCAGCGAGGCGCCCGCCACCCGGACCGTGCGCTCGCGGTCCAGGGCCCGCCGGTGCGAGCGGGCGACGTCCCACAACCGGGAGATGACCAGCAGGAACAGCACCGCCGAGAACACCGCGATCATGCTGTCGTCGTAGTTGTGGTGGCGCAGCGACTGGATCAGCAGCATCGCCGGGGCAATCAGCGAGGCCAGCATCAGCACGATCAGGCGGCCCGGCGAGGCCTGCGGCTTCTGCTGGGAGACCGGCGCGGTCAGCTCGCCCATGGTCGGGTGCAGGGCGGCGGCGCCCCACGCCCCGTAGAACACCGCCCAGCCGAGGTCGACCACGGTGCCGTTGTGGAACGAGCCGTACAGCACCAGGCCGCCGTACCAGGCGTCCGAGACCAGCTCGGCGACCGAGCCCAGCGTGAGCAGCTGGATGGCCAGGCCGCGGCTGGTCCCGGGGGCCAGCAGCCGGGCCAGCATGGCCAGCACCAGCACGTCGCCGAGCGGGTAGCCGATCGCCACCGCCTTCTGCAGCCAGGACAGCTGCGGACTGTGCACGTAGGGCAGGATCAGGTACATCCACGACAGCAGGGCCAGGCCCACGGTCAGCGTCAGCGCGTCGATCACGCTGCGCCGGTCCCCGTCCGGCGTCCGGGCCCAGATGAAGATGATCAGGCCGGCCGCCGCCAGCGGGTAGAAGGCCAGGTAGAGCACGTCGGCGAAGGACGGGAACGGCATCGGCCGGTGCAGCACGTTGGTCGCCACCAGGAAGCTGACCTGGCCGGCGGTGAAGCTCAGGTTGGCGGCCGCCAGCAGCAGCCAGGACAGCTTGCGGGCCGGCCGGTAGAGGAACACCCCGGCCACGATCGCGGTCACGCTGGTCAGCCCGAGCAGGCCCCAGGTCTCGGTGCGCAGCCAGGGCAGGAAAAAGTAGGCCAGCACCAGCACCGTCCACCAGCCGGCGTAACCCGCCAGCAGTGGCCGCCGCGCAATCACCACATCTCCCCCCAGCAACACCCTTGCGGGCGGACCCGCGCTCCGCGCTCTCCCCAGGCGCGGGCGGCGTCCGCCACCGTCAGTCTTCCCCGGCTGGATCACCACATGCTTCGTAGGCCCCACCGGCATCCCTCAGCACTTACGCCACAAATCCCGCACTTCGCCATGAATCAAGTGATTACCTCCCGATTCATCCGCCGCCCGGAGGCCGCCCAGGTGGTTTTCCCTTGCATGATCATTACATCGCGCCAGGCAGTTCCCCTCAACCGTAAGGGGCCAGTCAAAATCAATCGGCCGCCGACCGCAAAACAGAGCCGGCCGAAAAGTGTGCGACCCGCTCACTTCGGGCACAAAAGATCTGGACATCACTACCAGGAGCCAATCATGCCCGTCACGGCGATCGCGCGCGGGCAGCCTGGACGCGTCAGCCTGCGTGTCCGCATAACTGAGCTGTCAACTATGCTTAATACGAACGAACTGCGAATTACCGTCAACACTTCAAGCGGGACCGATAGCGGGACAAACGCCTATATCGTCGCCGTCAACCCGGCCGGTCAGCACGCGATCTGGCCCGCCAGCCTGCCGTTGCCGACGGGCTGGGATCCACGGTCGGCGGCGCAGTCCCTGGGCGCCTGCCGGCAGGCGGTCACCACCCAGTGGCCCGCCATCAAGCCGGGAACCCCGGCCCCGAGCAGCCCTTTTAATAATGAAAAGGGGCTCAGCGGCGATTCCTGGCCAGGTTCGGTCCTGATCCCCGAATGGTTCGGCGCGCTCGCCGCCCGTGACCCGGGCGCGCTCGCGGTGCTGGGGACGGCGCAGCTCACCTACGGGGCGCTGGCCCGGTCGGCCAATCGGCTGGCGCACGCGCTGCGGGAAATAGGGGTGGGCCCGGAAACGGTGACCGGAGTGGCCCTGGACCGGGGGGCCGATTCGATTAAGGCGCTGCTCGCGATCCTCATTGCCGGGGGCGGTTATCTGCCGATGGATCCCGCCCTTCCGGCCGCCCGGCTGGCGCGGATCGGGGCCGACACCGATGTCCGGGTGGTGCTGCTGAATCGGGCCGCGGAAGGGTCGTTCGCGCAAACCGGGGCCCGGCTCGTATTCGTCGACGAACTGCGGCTGGACGGCTATCCGGCGACCGCGCCGGCGTTTTCTGCGGCCCCGGAGAATATCGCCTACGTTATCTCCACCTCGGGCTCCACCGGCGAGCCGAAAGCGGTCGCGGTCAGCCACGAGTCATTGGCGGCGGTCATCGGCGAGCTGGCGGGCCGCTATCACCTTTCCGGCCGGGACCGGGTGCTGCAGCTGGCCCCGCTGAGCACCGACACCTCGCTGGAACAGATCTTCGTCACCCTGCTGACCGGGGCCACCCTGGTGCTGCCGCCACCCGGCCCGGTCGCGCCGTCCAGCCTGCTGGCCCAGCTGGAGGCCGACCGGGTCACGGTCGCCGACCTGACCCCGGCCTACTGGCACCAGCTGCTGGCGCTGACCGTACCGGCCGACCCCCGGCTGGCACGGCTGCGGCTGGCCATCACCGGGGGTGACCGGGCCGATCGGGAGGACTGCCGGGCCATCCGGCGGGCGGTGCCCGGCGTCCGCCTGCTCAACGCCTACGGGCTGACCGAGACCACGATCACCTCAACCCTCTACGACGTACCGGACGGCCCGGACGAACCGGCCGGCCCGCTGGTGCCGGTGGGCACGCCGCTGCGGCACGCCGAGGTGCAGGTGCTCGGGCCCGACCTGACGCCGGTCGCGGCCGGGGAGATCGGCGAGATCTACATCGGCGGCCGGGGGGTGGCCCGCGGTTACCTGGGTCAGCCGGTCCTGACCGCCGAACGGTTCCTGCCCAGCCCGTTCGGTCCCGAGCCGGGGGCCCGGATGTACCGGACCGGCGACTACGGGCGCTGGGGCCCGGACCGCCACCTGGAGGTGCTGGGCCGGATCGACCGGCAGCTCAAGCTGCGCGGCTACCGGGTCGACCCGGCCGAGATCGAGGGGGTGCTGACCGCCCACCCGGGGGTGGCCGAGACGGCCGTGGTCGCCCGCGAGCTCCGGCCGGGTGACCGGCAGCTGATCGGCTACGTCGTGCCCGAGCCCGCGGCCGGGCGGCTGGATATCGGCGGGCTGCGTGATTTTCTGCTCGAAAGGGTGCCCAGTTTCATGGTCCCGGCCGCGTTCGCCGAGGTCGCGGCCATTCCCCGGCGGCCCGGCGGCGGGCCGGACGAGACCGCGCTGCCCGATCCGCCCCCGGCCGAGGCCGGGCCGGCCGGGTCCGGGGGCGGCCCGCTGACCCCGGCTCAGGCCGGGATGGCGCACCTGTGGTCCCGGCTGCTGGGGGTCCCGGTGACCGGGCTGGACGACGACTTCTTCGAGCTGGGCGGTGATTCGCTCAAGGCGGCCGAGATGCTGGCGCAGGCCAGGAAAATCTTCGGCGTCAGCCCGGCCGACGTGCGCGGGCTGACCCGGCGGCTGCTGCGCGACCCGAGCCTGCGCGGGTTCGCGGCCGCGGTCCAGGACGCCCGGGCCGGAGAGCTGGACGCGGGCGTGGAGGCAGACGGCAGCCGGGTGGACTTCGACCGCGAGGCGGTCCTCGACGTGCCGGTCCGGACCGGGGCCGGCCCCGCTCCCCGCTGGCGGCAGCCGCGCACGGTGCTGCTGACCGGGGCGACCGGCTTCCTCGGCGTCCACCTGCTGCGCGAGCTGCTGACCGATCCCGGCGTGCGGGTGCACTGCCTGGTCCGGGCGCCGAGCGCGGCCGCCGCCGGGGAACGGATCACCGGCACCGCCCGGCGTTACCGGGCCGGCCCGCTCGACCTCGACCGGGTGGTGCCGCTGGCCGGCGACCTGGCCGAGCCCGGCCTGGGCCTGTCCCCGGTGGTGTTCGCCGAGCTGGCCCGGACGGTGGACGTGATCCACCACGTGGGCGCCCAGGTCAACTTCATCTACCCGTACGAGGAGCTGCGGGCGGCCAACGTGGCCGGGACCCGGGAGCTGATCCGGCTGGCCGGGCTGGCCCGCGGCATCCCGCTGCACTACGTCTCCAGCACCGCGGTGCTGGCCGGGTTCGGGGCGGCCGGGGTGCCCTCGGTCACCGAGGACACCCCGCTCGGCCACGCCGGCCAGCTCGGGATGGGCTACATCGAGACCAAGTACGTGGCCGAGCAGCTGCTGCGGGCGGCGGCCGCGGCCGGGCTGCCGGTCAGCATCTACCGGCCACTGGACGTGGCCGGGGACCACCGCACCGGCGCCTGGAACACCGCGACCGAGATGTGCGCGCTGATCCGGTTCATCGCCGACTCCGGGCTGGCGCCCGACATCGACCTGCCGCTCGACTTCGTGCCCGCCGACCTGTGCGCGGCCGCTATCCGTCACATCGCCACCGCCGAGGCGGCCCGCGGGCGAACCTACCACCTGGCCAGCCCCCGGCCGGCGCCGCTGCGGGCGCTGGTGGACCGGCTGCGGCGGCACGGCTTCGCGGTCGAGGCGATCCCCTACCACGCCTGGGTCGACGAGCTGCTGCGGCAGGCGGTGCAGGACCCGGGCCATCCGATGGCGCCGTTCGTGCCGCTGTTCGTGGACCGGTGCGGGCCGGCCGGGCTGACCGTGGCCGAGATGTACCTGGAGCACATCTTCCCGGCCTACACCCGCACCCACGCCGAGCAGGCGCTGGCGGGCAGCGGCATCGAGTTCCCGCCGGTCGACGACGCCCTGCTCGACCTGCACCTGAACCGGCTGATCGCGGACGGGTACCTGGCCGCCCCGGCCGGCCGCACCCGGCTCGAGGGCCGGGTTTTATGGCGGGCCGCTGGTACCCGGACTGGGATTCGTTCCGGCTCGATCCGCAGGTCAGCGACGGGCCGGTCGCGTTCGGGGCGGACCTGAGCCCGGACGCGGTGCTGAGCGCCTACCGGCACGGGATCATCCCGTTCCCGGCCGCCGACGAGTTCCACCAGACCGTGCACGAGGTGCGGTACGAGGACGAGGTCGAGGCGGGGGTGATCGGCCTGGTCGGGGCGGCGGGCGACCAGGCCGATCCGTACGCGGTGGCGTGGTGGTGCCCCGATCCCCGCCTGGTACTGGCGGCCGGCCGGGTCCACCTGGGCCGCAACGTCCGCAAGGCGCTGCGCCGGGGGCACCAGTGGACCACCGCCGACACCGCGTTCGCGCGGGTGGCCGAGCAGTGCCGGGCCGGCCGGGAACCGCGCTGGCTGACCGACACCCTGCTCGACAGCCTGGTCGTGCTGCACGAGAAGGGCTGGGCCCACAGCGTCGAGGTGTGGCAGGACGACGAGCTGGTCGGCGGGGCGTTCGGGGTGGCGGTGGGGCCGGTGCTGAGCGGCGACTCGATCTTCGGCCGACGCCCGGAGGCCGCCCGCATCGCGGTCGCCGACCTGGCCGCCCGGTTCGCGGCGGCTGGCGGTGAGCTGATCGACGCCCAGTGGGACAGCCCGTTCCTGCGCTCGCTGGGAGCGGCGCCGATGCCGCGGGCGGAGTTTCTGGCGCGGCTGGAGGGCCCGGCCGAGCGGACCGTGCTGCCGACCGAACGGCGGCCCGCCCGCCGGCTGCTGCCGGACCCTAGCTAAGGTCAACTGAGCACCGGGCCGGGCATCAAGCAGGCGTCGGCCAGCCCGACAGCGCGCCCACCGGCTGGGAAGGCCTGCCCCGGATCATGCTCAGCTGCGTGCCGCCGGCTCTGGCCGTCAGCGTCGGCGTCATCATGGCCGTCCGCTACCGCCGGCGCCCGGCGCTGCACCTTCGCTGAGGCGGGACATGTGGTCGGCCAGGACGCGCAGGCCGTCCTCGCCCAGGCGTTCGACCACCAGCTCACGCAGGCCCTGGCAGTAGACCGCGAACGCGCGCTGGGCCAGGGCCCGGCCGGCGTCGGTGAGCACGGCGTGGGTCACCCGGCGGTCGGACGCCGAGGGCTGCCGCATGATCAGGCCGGCCTGCTCGAGCCGGTCCGCCACCTTGGTGAAGCCGCCGCTGGAGAAGGCGACCTGGCGGGCCAGCTTGCTCAGCGGCACCGCGACGTCGGGGCCGCGATCGCCGGTATCTCCGCGGAGTAGCCAGATCAGGGCCAGGAAGTCGACGCCGGGCAGCCCGGTCTCCTGCTCGACCTGCTCGGTCAGCATCTCGGTGACGTGGGTGTAGCCGCGGACCACGGTCTTCCAGAGGTCGGCCAGCTCGTCCAGCCCGCACAGATCGGCGGCTGGGGCCGGAACCGACGACGACGTCGGGCTGGTCATGACCCCACTATACGGGGGCGGTTCATGCACAGGAAATCTCTTGTGAGAAAGTTAAATTATCACTAACCTCTTCTTAGGAAGGCTATTCGGCGCGGTGACGAGTAGCCGTACGCCGGAGGCCTGCCGGGTTTGGGGGCACGGCATGCACGCTCTACGGGGGCACCGGGCCAGCCCGGCCGACCGCGACCTGGGTCGCCGGCACCGGCGGCCGGCCTGGCGGCGGCTGCCGCTGCTGCTCGAGCTGGTCACGCTGGCCGCCGCCTACGGCGCCCCCTCGCTGGTCCGGGTGGTGCTGACCACGACCAGGAGCGCCGCCTTCAGCCACGCGGCCCAGCTCTACAGGGTCGAGACCAGCCTGCACCTGAACGTGGAGCCGTGGCTCAACCACCTGGTCGCCCCGCACGACCTGGCGGCGCTGGCGGTCGGTTACTACTACGGACTGCTGCACTTCATCCTGACCCCGCTCACGCTGGCCTGGCTGTACTGGTGCCGGCCGCGGGCGTTCGCCCGGCTCCGGTCGGCGCTGGTGCTGTCGACGATCGGGGCCAACGTCGTGTTCTGGACCTGGCCGGTGGCGCCCCCGCGGTTCGCCATCGGTGGCCTGACCGACCTGTTGACCAGCCACAACATCCTCGACTCGGCCAACCCGCACGGGGTGACGGGTGCCGCCAACCTGTACGCGGCGCTGCCCAGCCTGCACGTGTGCTGGGCGACCTGGTGCGCGGTGGCGGTGGTGACCGCCACCCGCTCGCGCTGGCGCCACCTGGCCTGGCTCTACCCGGCCGCCACCACGTTCGTGGTGCTGGCCTCGGCCAACCACTTCGTGCTGGACGTGATCGCCGGGATGGCGGTGACCGCGCTGGGGCTGGTAGCCACCCGGATCCCGCGGCCGGCGCGGGCCGGGTTCGGCCGGATCCCGGTCAGCCGGGCCCGCCTCACGGTGATCGTGACTTCGGTCGGCGCCGCGGTGCTGGACGGGGCCTCGATCACCGCGGCCGCCTTCGGCGCGCCGGTGGCGCCGGTCACCGGGCCTGGGTCAGGCCGGCCGCCAGCGCCCCGGCCACCGTGGCCACGTAGCGGCCCAGGGATGCCCCGGACGGCTCGTAGGAGGGGTTGACCTCGGTGAACACCGCGGCCCGGAGCCCCGGCTGGGCGAAGAAGCGCGGCAGCAGCTGGCCGGCCACCGCCAGCGGGATGCCCAGGTGGTAGTGGGGGAAGTTGGCCAGCGGGAGGTCGCGCGAGTCGATCGTGTCGACGTCGAAGTGGACCACCACCCCGTCAGCGGCGGCGGTGATCGCGGCCAGCGCCCGGGCGGCACAGCCGGCCGGGTCGGCCCGCACCTCGGGGCCGGAGAAGCGCACCAGGTCCGGCCGCTCGCGGGCCCAGTCGGCCTGGTTGGCGTCGGGGTCGGTCTCGTCGTAGCCGAACTGGACCAGCCGCTGATCCGGCAGCATCGGGAAGCGCGGACCGAGCCGGGCCAGCGCGTTGTCGGCCAGGCCGAGCAGGTGGGCCGCCCCCATCGCGTCCAGCACCCCGCTGGAGCTGGTGGCCGGGGTGGCCAGGTCGGCGTCGCCGTCGACGTAGAGCAGCCCGGCCCCGGGGTGCCGGCGCAGCACCCCCGCCATCACCCCCAGGCTGATCGTGCAGTCGCCGCCGAGCACGACCGGCAGGCGGCCAGCCGCCAGCGCCGCCTCGACCGCGTCGGCGACCACCCCGGCCACCCGGACCACATCCGGCAGGCGGCGGGCGGTAGCGGTGACCGCGTCGGGGGTGAAGGTGGCGGTGACCACGTCCCCCAGATCGGTCACGTCCAGGCCCGCGTCGGTCAGCCGGGTGACGAACCCGGCCGCCCGCAGCGCCGCGGGCGCGTGTTCCTGCCCCGCGTGGTGCGAGCCGGCGCTGGTGGCGGCGCCGATCACCGTTACCGCGGGAGCCATCGGCACCTCTCCATCCGGGGAACGATCACCAGGCGATGATAGAGCGGGCGCGTTACCCTCAACAGGTGCCGGACCGGGAGCGGGTGCGGAAGGCCTTCACCAACCCCGCCGAATTCACCACCTCGCCGCTGTACCGGTCGCTGAGCCGGACGGTGGCCGCCAGTGATCAGCTGCTCGACCTGGCCGCCCAGGGCCGGCCCGGCCAGTACCCGACGTTCCTGTTCTTCGGCGCGGTCCACCGGCTGCTGCTGAGCGGGGTCAGCCACCCGCTGGCCCGCTATTACCCGTCGGTGGCGGGGGCGGCGGCCCGGCCCGCGGGCGAGGCGGGGCCGGCGCTGGAGTCGTTCGGCCGGGAGTTCGCCCCCGAGCTGGCCGAGACCATCCGCACCCGGCTGGTGCAGACCAGCGTGGTCCAGCGCTCGCTGGGGCTGCGGGTCGGGCTGAGCGTGGTCGCCGCGGCCGCCGGTGCCTCGCTGGGGCCGTTGCACGTCATCGAGGTCGGCGCCAGCGCCGGGCTGAACCTGCGGTTCGGCCGCTACGGCTACCGGCTGCGCGGACCGCGGTACGGCCCGGGTAGCCGGCAGTACGGCGACCCGGACTCCCCCGTGCAGCTGGAAGCCGACGTCTCCGGGCCGGCCGCGCTGCCCGACCTGGACCGGCTGCCCGCCATCGGGCGGGTCCAGGGCGTCGACCTGAACCCGGTCGACGCGACCGACCCGGACGCCCGGGCGTGGCTGGAGGCGTTGGTGTGGCCGGAGAACTCGGCCCAGCGCGAGCTGCTGGGCCGGGCGCTGGCGGTGGCGGCGGCCGACCCGCCGCTCATCCGGGCGGGCGACGCGGTCGACGTGCTGCCCGAGCTGGCGGCCGGGCTGCCGCCCGGGGAGCCGCGGCTGGTGTTCCACGCCGCGACCCGGATGCACGTGCCGCGGGACCGGCGCCCGGCCTTCGACGACGCGATCCGGGCGGTGGGGGCGACCGGGCCGCTGTGGTGGGTCTCGGTCGAGGGCAGCCCCAAGCCGGACCCGCGCCCGCGGCCGGCCCGGCTCGGGCCCGCCCTGACCCTGCGCGACCCGGGCGGCCACACCCGCACGCTGGCGGTGGTGGACGGCCATCTGCGCTGGATCGAGACCCTGGAATCGGCTGGTCGATAGCCTGGCCCCAGGAGGCACTCATGGCCAGGCAGATGACGATCCGCTTCGAGCTGTTCGTCGCCGACCGGGACAAGTCGGTCGATTTCTACACCAGCGTGCTGGGGTTCGAGGTGCAGCGCCTGGAGGCCTCCTACGCCTCGCTGACCTGTGGGTACGTCACCCTCGGGCTGGGGCGCGAGGCCGAGCTGCCGGAGAGCGGCGGCGGGCCCGGCTTCACCCAGGAGCGGCTGGCCCGCGACCACGGGGCCGGGGTGGAGATCGTGCTGGAGACCCCGGACCTGGATGAGCTGTACGAGCGGGTCCGGCGCAGCGGTTATCCGCTGGCGGCGCCGATGCAGGACCGGCCCTGGGGGCTGCGCGACTTCCGGGTCGCCGACCCGGACGGCTACTACCTGAGGATCACGACACCAGAGTGATTGGTGGGGCGCGTGAGGTTGGAGGGGCTCGTGGGGTTGGAGCGGCCCGTGGGGTGTGGGGGGCGGCGGTGGCTGGTGGGGCGCCGGAGGTTGCGGCGGTTGGCGGGCGCGGATCAGTCGGCGGTCAGGTCTTTGCCGAGGTGGACGGCGCCGTTGGCGTCGGCGTAGTGGCCGAACGGCGGGATCGGGGTGTAGCCGGAGGAGCGGTAGAGGGCGATCGCCTCGGGCTGGGCGGAGCCGCTCTCGAGGATGACCCGGCGGTGGCCGGCGACAGCCGCGCTGCGCTCGAGCTCGGCCAGCAGCTGGCGGGCGAGCCCGCGGTGGCGGGCGGCCGGGGTCACGTACATGCGCTTGATCTCGGCGGCCTTGGTCTCGGTGGCGCTGGTCTCGGTGGCGCTGCCGGTATCGGCTCTGTAGCCGCGCCAGCCGCCGCAGGCGACCGGCGCCCCGTCCAGATAACCGACCAGGAAAAGGCCGGACGGCGGGATGAACTCGGCCGGGTCGACCGGTGTGCCGTCGGGGCCGCCGTAGCGGACCACGTATTCCTGCTGGACCTCGGAGATGAGTTTGGACGCGTCAGGATTGCCGTAGCTGACCTGTTTGATCTGCACGCGAGGTGGCTATTCGCCGGATTTGGTGTCCAGCACTTCCGGGTGCACGCGACGGTAATGCTCGGTGAGGGCGGTGCTCGCCTGGCCGGGCTGGTGGGCCACGGTCTTGGAGCAAATTTGGCAGCGGGTGACCGGCAGCTGCGTAACAGTAACCGGGAAACTTTTGGAACTACTCATTATGCAAACCATTATGCCAGAGCGGTACCTGAGCGCCGGCGCCGCGGGCGGACAAGTTTTGGAATTGCCGACCACCCGCTAATTGGCTGGAACCGCGCGGCGGCGGTGCTCAGCGCGGCCGCCTCGTCGGTCGTCAGCTCGAGGTCGGCGGCGGCCACGTTGCTCTCCAGCTGGGCCACGCTGGCCGCGCCCGGGATCGCGGTCACCACCGGGTGACGGATCACCCAGGCCAGCGCGATCTGGGCCGGGCTGGCGTCGTGGGCCCGGGCCACCTCGCGCAGCACCGCCAGCAGCGGGGCGGCCCGGTCCAGGTTCTCCGGCAGGAACAGCGGGTTGCCCGCCCGGACCTTGCCCGCGGGTGGGTGGTCGCGGTCGTAGCGGCCGCCCAGCAGGCCCTGGGCCAGTGGGCTGTAGGCGATGATGACCCGTTGCCGGGCCTCGGCGTAGGGCACCAGGTCCTGCTCGGGGTCCCGGCGGGCCAGGCTGTATTCGACCTGGTTGCTGAGCACCCGGCTGCCCAGGGCCCGCTCGGCCGCCTGCCAGCGGTCCAGCGAGTAGTTGCTGACGCCGACCTCACCGACCAGCCCGACCGTCTGCAGCGCCTTCATGCCGCGCATGGTGCTGCCGTCGCGGATGACGGGGTTGGCCTGGTGGACCTGGTACAGGTCGAGCAGCCGGGTGCCGAGCCGGTTGGCGCTGGCCACCGCCCGCTGCTCGACCACCGGCGCGACCGGCAGCAGCGGGAACAGCTTGGTGGCCAGGAACACCGACGCCCGGCGGTCGCCGAGGGCCTGGCCGAGGATGCGCTCGCTGCGGCCCAGCCCGTAAATCTCAGCGGTGTCGAACAACGTCACCCCGAGGTCGACGGCCCGCCGCACAATCGCCTCGGCTTCACGCCCGGCGTAGGCGTCGCCGTAGCCCCATTCCCGGGTACCGAATTGCCACGCGCCGAGGCCAATCTTGGAAATTTTCGGGGCGGTGCCGATGTCCAGGTAGCGCATAACTGACCGCTTTAGCGTCCTTTTCCGGGCCGGGCAAGGTGAAGGGCAGGATTATTTACTGTTCTTTTTGAGCGCGTCCGGCTTGTGGACGGCTTCGCCGCCGCTCTTGTCGCTCTTGACCAGGTACTGCGGATCGTCCTGGCTGGCGCGGACCTTACGGCCGGCCGCCTCGGTGTCCTCGGTGATCTTCTTCTCGACCTTGCCGGTGGCCTCGCCACCGTGCGACTTCCAGCTGACGTGGTCGCCCTGGCGCGGGTTGTCGGCCATCACGGCCCCCCTTGTTTATTCGGTCAGATTTCCGTTTCGGCGGCGTTGGCGCTGGCCGCGGCCGTGTCCCCGGCTGAGTGGCTGGCCGCCTGGGCCAGCGCCGCCTGCACGGCGGTGACCGCGGCGTCGATCGCGGTCCGGGCGGTCACCGCGCTGGTGTGGGCGCGGTCGATCTCACCGAGACCGATGCAGTCGAACGCGACCCGGGCGTCGTGGATGGCCGCCTCCAGCTCGCGCGAAGCTTCCTGGAGCATCGGGCCGTCGCCGGTGCCGTCCGGAATCATCATCTGGCTCCTCCCTGTGGCACGTTGCCAATGGTTGGGGACTCTACCCACCCGCTTCGGCCTCATGTCCAGCGGCAGGGATCCGTGGCCGAACCTGTCCGGTCCGGCCACGGATGACGTTTTCAATATTGAAATCCGGTGACGACGGTCAGTCGGCGCAGGCGGGAACCGGAGCGGGACCGGCGGCGAGCGGGGTTGCGGCGGGCCGCGGCGCGGCGGCGGGCACGGTCGCGGCGGGCGGCGCGGGCTCGCGGCGGGCGGCGGGCTCGGTGGTGGCCGCGGGGTCGGTGGTGGCCGC
>Ga0213875_10000743_pt1 | contig 24643 bp, 19 predicted proteins | sample BarmaccomBMRX_R8_FD_160105 | JGI IMG/M metagenome (GOLD analysis project Ga0213875, IMG submission 160105) | Root-associated microbial communities from Barbacenia macrantha in rupestrian grasslands, the National Park of Serra do Cipo, Brazil - RX_R8 | ecosystem: Host-associated > Plants > Roots... | reverse complement strand
GGGCTGCGCTGATCTGTCTGCCGTTCGCCAAGGATAATTGCGATGTCGTCTCTCGCTGCTGCCGTCCCGGTCGCTGATACCGGCCCTTCTGTCTCTACAGTCTGTTTTGTCCTGCAGGCACGCCCGGAACCGGGCGTGATGCCGCGTGTTGTCGAGCTATTCGCGAAACGCGGCCTGGTGCCGCAGAAGTGGCTCAGTACGGCATCGGCAACCATCCTGACGATCGAGGTGCAGATGGCGGGGCTCGAGCGCGACCTCGCCGACTACATCGCGCGGTGCATGCGGCAGGTGGTCGGGGTTGAGACCGTGCTGACCAGCGAGACTCTTGTCGCCAGCTGAGGCACCCGGCCATGTCCTTCGCCGACCACATCCGCGCCTGCAACGCATACAACCCCGATGAGTTCTTGCCACTGGTCGCCGAGGCCGGTCGCATCGGCTGGCTGCGGCGCGACAACGCTGCCGCCCTCACCCGATTCACTGACGTCTTCGCCGTCGAACCCGATTGCGTGCGGCTTGTCGCGCCGGGCGACATCGATAGCGTCAGCGCGGCGGTCGATGATGTCGCCGAGGCGCTGGTCGCCGACAAGCTCGTGCCGAAATGGCGCAACGAGACCTTCGATGTGATGCCGCGCTGGGGCGATCCGGTGGTCTTCCGGCTTGATCGCGGCGCGGTCCCGTTTTTCGGCGTGAAGGCCTATGGCGTGCACCTCAACGGGTACCGCCGCATCGATGGCGAGCTGCACCTGTGGATCGGCCGCCGCGCGGCTGACAAGCGCGTTGCCCCAAACAAGCTCGATAACATCGTCGCCGGCGGCATCGGCAATGGCCACGGCATCAAGGCGACCCTGCTCAAGGAGGGCGAGGAGGAGGCCGCGATCCCCCCCTCGCTGACCCAACGCGCGGTGCCTGTCGGCGCCGTCTCGTACCGGATGCGAACTGAACTTGGCGTCCGCGACGATGTGCTCTTCACGTATGACATCGAATTGCCAGACGATTTCACCCCGCACAACACCGACGGCGAAATCGCCCGTTTCGAATTGATGCCCGCCAGCGGCGTAATTGAGCGCGTTCGGCGAACCCGGGATTTCAAGTTCAACGTCAACCTTATCATCCTCGATTTCGCACTGCGCCACGGTCTGATCGGCGTCGATGAGCCCGAATATATCGAAATCGCCACCGGCCTGCACCGCCCGCTCGATTAGCGCCGTCACCCCGCCGTTGGAAGCCACGCCTCCAACCGGCGCGCCGCCTCGGCGATATCGGTCGTCGCACCGGCAAAGGACAGGCGCAACCAGCTGTCGCCGTGAATCGGGTCGAAGTCGCGGCCGGGCGTCGTCGCGACACCGGTCGCAGCAAGCATGCGCTGGCAAAACGCAACGCTGTCGCGTGTCAGCGAAGACACATCGACATACAGGTAAAACGCGCCCTCAGCAGGCGCGAAACGCGTCAGCCCGGCGCCCGCCAACGCGGCAATGAGCAGGTCGCGATTGGCCCGATACCGCGCCACGTGTCCATCGAGCTCATCACGGCAGCCGAACACCGGCACCGCGGCCAACTGCGACAGGGTTGGCGGCGAAATATAGAAATTCTGCGCCAGGCACTCGACCGAGCGCGCCAGATCGGGCGGTACCACCATCCAGCCGAGCCGCCACCCCGTCATGCTGTAATATTTCGAGAACGAATTGATGATGACAGCCTCGTCACCGAAGGCGCGGGCGGTCTCGGCGCGCTGCTCATAGGTGATGCCGTGATAAATCTCATCCGACACCAGCCGGACACCCCGGTCCCGGCACCATGCCGAGAGGCGCGCCAGTTCAGGCGCCGCGATCATCGTGCCGGTGGGGTTGGCGGGACTCGCGATGATCAACCCCGCGATATCGCCGGCCTCGGCCAGCAGCTCCGGGTTTGGCTGGTAATGTGCGTTTTCGCCGACCTCGATCAGCACCGGTTCGAGCTCCAGCGCGCTCAGGATGTTTCGATAGGCCGGATAGCCCGGCGCAGCCAGCGCCACCCGCTGGCGGGGCTCGAACGCCGCAAGAAACGCCAGCTGAAACGCGGCTGACGAGCCTGTCGTAACAACGATCGCGGCGGGATCGACGGCGACGCCGTACTGATCCCGGTAATGCCGGGCAATCGCCGCGCGCAGCGGCGCGATGCCGAGCGCGTCGGTATAGCCGATGCGATTACCCGCGAGGGCGGCACGGGCCGCCGCGAGCACCACCGCCGGCGCGGGTGTCCCCGGCTGGCCGACCTCGAGATGGATCACGGAGTGGCCGGCGGCCTCGCGCTCATTGGCGGCGCGCATGACATCCATCGCGATGAAGGGCGGCACCAGACCGCGGCGGGAGGGCGTTAGAGGCATGCCGGTATCGTCGCACGCCGCCCCGCGCGGTTGCCAGGGGCAAGCGGGGTTGGCTATGACGAGGCGATCATCAGGAGGAAACCAATGCCCGAAGAACGCGTCGCGATCGTCACCGGTGGATTGCGCGGCCTCGGCCGCTCGATGGCGTTAGGCCTGGCACGACTCGGCCACCGAGTCGCCGCGATCGGCCACATCGCCGACGATATCCCGGCGTTACAGGCGGCCGCGAAAGACTATGGCGACCGCATCTGGCCGCTGGTCGCCGACCTGCGGGAGACCAGGGAGTGCGATCGCGTCGTCGCCGAAACCCGATCGCATTTCGGCAACATCGACATCCTCGTCAACAATGCCGGATTGACCTTCACCTATATCGATCCCGACCGCTACCGCCGGCCGACGGAACAGAAATTCTGGATGGTGTCTGACGAGATCATCGACAACGTGATCATCACCAATTACCTCGCCGCCGACCGTCTCAGCCGGCGCGTCGCGCCGGGGATGATCGAGCGGGGCTGGGGACGCATCATCAACGTCACCACCAAGCTCGACACGATGAACCGGCACGGAACCCACCCCTATGGCGCCTCGAAAGCTGCTCTCGAACTTGCAACCGAGGTCTGGGCCAAGGATTGCGAGGGCACCGGCCTGACGATCAACATCGTCAACCCGGGCGCCGGTGCCAATACCCCGGGTATGGCCGAGGAAATGCGCACGATGAGCCGCGAAGGCCGCGCCTCGCGCCTCGTCGAGCCCGACGAAATGGTGCCGCCGCTGCTCTACGTGGTGTCGCGCGAGGCCGACCAGGTGAACGGGTACCGCTTCGACGCCAATAACTGGGACGCCTCGCTGGCGCCGGCTGCCGCGGCCAAAAAAGGCGGCCGCCCGGCCGGCTTTATTCTGCATCCCCAGGAGTAGGTCGCCACGGGATTCGCCCGGCATCAGCGTTCCGACTTTGCCGAGCAAACCTGAAAAGCGCCGGAAACTCTCGCCCGCGCGCAGTTCGCTTTTGCCAATGGCATGTTCCGCTCTAAGATGAACATAAGCGGAACATGTGGTGGCCAGGAGCTTTCGTGCACGACACGGCGATCTACCTCGCGGTCATCTTCGGGATGGCCAATGTCGGCCTCGTCGGCTGGGTCATCGTCCTGATCCGGAGCAGCGGCCATGGCGCGCCCGACGTGACGGCCATTCTGGCCGGGCGTTTCGACGCTCTCGACCGTAACAACGAAGCGCTGCGCCGCGCCATGGGAGACCTCGATCTCGGGCTGCGTCGCGAGATTGCCGATGGTGCCCGCGACGGCCTGATGACGGCGTTCGACAAGGTGCAGCAGGGCGCTACAGCCCAGGCCGACGGGCTCGCGCACGTTCAAAGCGCGATCAACCAGCTCGCTGAGACGGTCCGCGGCGGGTTTGACGGCTTCTCGCACCGGCTGCGTGACGAGCAGGAACAGTTGCGCGGCAAGGTTGACGCGAAGCTCGAGGAAATCCGCGTCGGCAACGACGCCAAGCTCGAGCAGATGCGCCTCACGGTGGACGAGAAGCTGCACGCGACGCTCGAGCAGCGGCTGGGCGCCAGCTTTAAACAGGTCAGCGATTCGCTTAAGCAGGTCTACGAGTCGGTCGGCGAAATGCAGAAGCTGGCCGTGGGCGTCGGTGATCTCAAGCGCATGCTTACCAATATCAAATCGCGCGGCACATGGACCGAGATGCTGCTGGAGAACATGCTGTCGCAGGTGCTGGCACCCGATCAGTTTGGCCGCAATGTCGAAATCCTGCCGGGGAGCAATCAACGCGTCGAATTCGCTATTCGCCTGCCTGGCGACGATGAGACGCCAGTTTGGTTGCCGATTGACGTAAAGTTTCCCACCGCCGATTACGACCGGCTGTCGGAGGCTGCACAGCGCAGCGACGTCGCGCAGGTTGAGTTGCTCTCACGCAACATCGAGACCCAGATTCGCGCCGCTGCCCGCGAGATCTGCGCAAAATACATCCAGCCGCCGCATAGCACAGACTTCGCCGTGATGTACCTGCCGACCGAAGGCCTGTTCGCCGAGATCGTGCGTCGACCGGGGCTTGTCGATGCGATACAGCGGGAATGCCATGTAATGATTGCCGGCCCTACGACGCTGGCAACCTTGTTGACCGCTCTGCGGCTGGGCTTTCGCTCGCTGGCGATTCAGAAGCGTTCGGCCGAGGTTTGGAAAGTGCTTGGCGCCGTAAAGCACGAGTTTGGAACGTTCGGTGCCGTTATCGACAAGGTGAGCGCCAAGCTCAACGACGCGCAGAAGGTGATCGACGTCGAATGGGGCAAACGCAGCCGCGCCATGGAACGCAAACTGCGCGCTGTCGAGCGTCTTCCTGAAGCCGAAGCAAGCCGGCTTCTCGAATACGATTCGATGCCCGACGACGAGATTCGACACGCGGCTGAGTAGCAAACGCGCCGCGCGGCAAAAGCTGTGGGTTGTTTCCTCGCCCGCGTCTTAAGCTGTCCGGATGTTGCTCATTCCCTGCCCCTGGTGCGGGCCACGTGACGATATTGAATTCCACTATGGCGGCGAGGCGCACGTTGTACGCCCGCCGGTGCCGGACGCTGTCGACGATGCCTCCTGGGCACACTACCTGTTCAAGCGCGCCAACCCGAAAGGCGTGATTGCCGAACGCTGGATGCACCAGCACGGCTGCCGCCGCTGGTTCAACCTGCTGCGCGATACGGTCACGCACCACATCATTGCCCCGTACAAGATCGGCGAGCCGACCCCCCAGTCGGACGATGCCTGAGCCCCCCTGCCGTCCGTGATCGGCGCACAGAACCAACCCATGCGGCTGCAGGTCGGCGGGCTGATCGATCGCAGCCAGGTCCTCAGCTTCTACTTCGACGATACCCTCTACGAGGGCCACCCCGGCGACACGCTTGCCTCGGCTCTGCTCGCCAACGGCGTCCGCCTTGTTGCGCGCAGTTTCAAGTACCACCGTCCCCGCGGCATCATGACCGATGGCGTCGAGGAGCCCTCGGCTCTGGTGCAGCTTGAAGACGGCGGCTTCGCCGAACCCAACCGCCGCCCCACCGAGATCACCCTCTATGAAGGGCTGCGTGCGTTCTCGCAGCACGCCTGGCCCAGCCTGCGCAACGATTGGGCGGCGCTGATCGGACGCTTTGGCGGCATGTTTCCCGCCGGCTTCTACTACAAGACCTTCATCGCCCCGCAGCTCGCCTGGGCGCGGCTATGGGAGCCTATGCTGCGGCACCTCGCCGGTCTTGGCCATGCACCGGCAGAGCAGGACCCCGCGCGTTACGATAAACGCCACACTCATTGCGACGTGCTGGTGGTGGGCGCTGGCCCGGCGGGTCTTGCCGCCGCACTCGCCGCCGGACGCGCCGGCGCGCGGGTTATTCTGGCGGATCGCGACGCATTTTTTGGCGGCACGCTGCTGCACCGCGCCTATCGCATAGGCGATAGCGACGGTGCGGTGTGGGTCGGCGACGCCGTTGCCGAACTGGAGATGATGCCCGAAGTGCAGCTGCTTCCCGAAACGACGGTCACCGGGCTCTACGACGACAATTACGCGATCGCGGCCGAGCGGCTTGGGGAAAGCCTTGGGCCGACCGCGCCGCTCGGCCTGCCGCGTCAGCGGCTTTGGCACATCCGTGCCAGGCAGGTCGTCCTGGCGACCGGCGCCTCCGAGCGTCCACTGGTATTTCCCGGCAACGACCGCCCAGGGGTGATGCTGGCCGGGGCCATCGATACCTACCTGCACCGCTACGCCGTCCTGCCGGGCCGGCGCCTCGTTCTCTATGCCAACAACGACAATGCATATCAGACCGCGGCCGCGCTCGCCGCCTCCGGAGTGGCGGTCGCGGCGATCGTCGATCCTCGCGCGCAGCCCGGCGAGGCGGCGTACCGGCTGGTCGCCGGGATGCCCATCTATTCGGCGCATCGCATCGTCGCGACCGCCGGCGACACCGCATTGCGGCGCGTGTCACTGCGCCCGATGCCGGCGCCCGGGGGCCCACGCGGCGGGGGCGCCCTGACCACGCTCGAGTGCGACAGCCTTGCCGTGTCGGGTGGCTGGAACCCGACCCTTCACCTTTACGCGCACGGTCAAGGTCGGTTGCGTTTCGACCACGAGCGCGCCGCGTTTCTGCCAGCCGGCATCGAGCGCCCGGTGCAGTGCGCCGGCGCTGCCAATGGCAGCTTCCGCCTCGTACAATGCCTCGCCGAAGGCGCCGCCGCCGGCGCGCTCGCTGCCGAAGCCTGCGGCTTTGGCAGCGGCGAGGCGCCGGCTATGCCGCCCGCGCCCGACCCGGAGGGCGAACCCGAGGCCGCCCCGCTCGTTCCGGCGATGTCGCGCCGCGCCGCGCGACGCGCCTTTGTCGACCTGCACAACGACGTCACCGCCGCCGATATCGCGCTTGCGACGCGCGAGGGCTATTCCGCAGTCGAGCACCTGAAGCGTTATACGACGCTCGGCATGGGCACCGATCAGGGCAAGACCGGCAATGTACCTGGTCTCGCCCTGCTGGCCGGGCTGACCGGGCGCGATATCGGCGCGACGGGCACGACGACCTTCCGCCCTCCTTATATTGCGATCCCATACGGCACGCTTGCGGGCCGCGACACCGGCCGCCTCGCCGACCCCGAACGGGTCACCCCGCTGCATGACTGGCACGTTGCCGCCCAAGCGGTGTTCGAGCCGGTCGGACAATGGCAACGGCCGCGCTACTACCCGCGGTTCGATAATCGTGGGGTGCCAGAAGACATGGCGGCGGCGGTACGCCGCGAGTGCCTCACGGTTCATCAATCCCTTGGCCTTCTCGACGCCTCGACCCTCGGCAAGATCGAGGTGTTCGGTCGCGATGCCGGCCGCTTTCTCGACCGGATCTACACGGTGCCGATGCAGAGCCTGCCGTTTGGCCGCAGCCGCTATGGGGTGATGTGCCGCGATGACGGCATGGTCTTCGACGATGGCGTCGTGACGCGACTGGCCCCCGACCATTTCTTCGTGACCACCACATCAGGCAACGCCGCCGCGGTATTGGACTGGTTCGAGGAATGGCTGCAAACCGAGTGGCTCGATCTCGACGTGTTCTGCACTTCGGTCACCGAGCAATGGGCCAATCTGACCCTGGCCGGGCCTCGCGCCCGCGAGGTGCTTTCTCTACTGGCGCCACGCCTGCCGCTGGACGCCGTCTCATTGCCGTTCATGCGGATGCGCGAGGCAGATATCGCCGGCATCCCGGCGCGCATCTTCCGCATCAGCTTTTCCGGCGAGCTCTGCTACGAGATCAACGTCCCGGCGGACCAGGCGCTTGGGCTGTGGGAGGTGTTGATGGCCGCCGGCGCCCGCCACGGCATTACCCCGTATGGAACCGAGGCGATGCACGTGCTGCGCGCCGAAAAGGGCTACATCATCATCGGCCAGGAAACCGACGGCTCGGTCACGCCGCTCGATCTCGGCCTCGGCAGCGCCTCCGGCGATCGTGAGGTGATCGGCCGCCGCTCCTGGGCGCGGCCGGACACGATGCGCCGCGACCGCAAGCAGCTTGTCGGCCTATTGCCCGACGACCCGCATGAGGTCTTGCCCGAAGGTGCCCAGTTGGTCGACGAGCTCGGCGGCACCCCGCCGGTGCGGATGGTCGGCCATGTTACCTCGAGCTATCTTGGGCCTCGTTTCGGGCGCAGCTTCGCCCTGGCGCTGGTCAGCGGGGGCCGGGTGCGTCATGGCGAGACCGTGTGGGCGCCGCTGCCTGACCGCATCGTCGCCGCGCGTATCGGCGCGCCGGCCTTTTTCGACATCGAGAACAACCGCCGCGACAGCTGACCGGCACGCATGCCGACTTGCATGATCCAGCGCGGTTCGGCACGGTTCTGGCGTATCGGGAACGGCCGCAGCCGCGCGGCGGACAAAGGACGACCACATGCGAAACGACGATCGGCCGCGCAATTACCGCCAGGACACGCTGCTGACCCATGTCGGCCGCAACCCCGAGGCCAATCACGGCGTCGTCAACCCGCCCGTCTACCACGCCTCGACGATCCTCTCGAAAAACATGGCGGAATGGGAGGCGAAGCGCGCCGCGCCGCCATTTTCCGGCGTGCGCTATGGGCTGCACGGCACCCCTGGCACCTTTGCCCTGGAAGAATTGCTGGCGAAGATCGAGGGCGGCTATCGCACGATGCTGGTGTCATCGGGGCTGGCCGCGGTAACCGCGCCATTGCAGGCATTGCTTGGCGCCGGCGACCATTGCCTGATGGTCGACAGTGCCTATGGCCCGGCGCGCAATTTCTGCGACGGCATCCTCAAAAGGTGCGGCGTCGAAACGACCTATTACGACCCATTGATCGGCGAGGGCATCGAGAAGCTGTTCCGGCCAAATACAAAGGTCCTCTACTGCGAATCTCCGGGCTCGCTGACCTTCGAAGTCCAGGACATTCCCGCGATGGCCGCGATCGCGCACAAGTATGGCGCCAAGGTGCTGATGGATAATACCTGGGGCACGCCGTATCTGTTCCGCTCGTTCGAGCACGGGGTCGACATCTCGATCCACGCCGCGACCAAATATATCTGCGGCCATTCCGACGCGATGCTCGGCGCCATCATCATGAACGAGGAGACATTTCTGCCGGTGCGCTCCGCGATGGCCCAGATCGGCCATAGCGCCGCGCCCGACGATGTATTCTTCGCCCTGCGCGGCATGCGCACCCTGTCAGTGCGGCTTGAGCGCCATCAGAAGAACGCGATGGAGGTCGCGCGCTGGCTGCAGGCACGACCGGAAGTGTCACGCGTGCTCTACCCGGCATTGCCGCAGGACCCCGGCCACCAGATCTGGAAGCGCGACTTCCTCGGCGCTTGTGGGTTGTTCGGCTTTGTTCTTAACCCCGTGTCGAAAGAGGCGCTGCATGCCTTTATCGACTCACTCGACCTGTTCGGCATCGGCGCCAGCTGGGGCGGTTTCGAAAGCCTGATCCAGCCGGCCGCGCCGCCGCGCACGGCGCAGCGCTGGCAGGCCGAGGGCCCGCTGGTGCGCGTCCATATCGGACTCGAAGACCCGCAGGACCTGATCGCCGACCTCGCCCGGGGGCTGGAGCACCTGAAATTGCGGGAAGCCGCGCAATGACCGGTCCTTATGGCACGCCATGCGTGTTCGGCATTTCACTATGACTGCGATGCCGTCAATATTGGACCAATAACCGATTACCCGGGGATTTGAGCCATGGATGGCGGCATCGTCGATACGAGGTTGCGTAAGGATTATCTCGACCGCGCGCGTGAATTGCAGTCGATGCTGCGCGAGGCGGGCGACGAGATCGAACGCAATCGCGAACTGCCCTCGCATATCGTCAATGCGATGATCGACCGGGGCATCTTCAAGATGCTGCTGCCGCGCTCGCTCGGCGGTGCCGAACTCGACCCGCTCACCTATACGGCCGTGCTCGAAACGCTGGCGCAGGGTGACGCCAGCGCCGCCTGGGCGCTCGGCCAGAACTCCGGCTGCTCGATGATCGCCCCCTATCTCGACCCCGAGATCGCGCGCGAAGTGTTTGGCGGCGCGCGCGGCATCCTCGCCTGGGGGCCGGACCTGCCGGGCGCCGGGCGCGGCGTCAAGGTCGATGGCGGCTACCGGGTCAGCGGCACCTGGGGTTTTGCCACCGGCAGCCGGCATGCCAGCTGGCTCGGCTGTCACATCCCTATCTTCGAGGCCGATGGCACGCAACGCATGGGTCCGAATGGCCGGCCCTACACCCGCACGATGGTGTTCCGCAAATCCGAGGCGGAGATCATCGACAATTGGCAGGTGCTCGGCCTGCGCGGCACCGGCAGCGACAGCTACAAACTCGACGACCATTTCGTGCCGGATGCCTTCACCGCCGGCCGCGACAATGCCTCGGAGCTCCGCGAGAAGGGGCCGCTCTACCAGTTCACCTCGGGCATGATTTACGCGATGAGCTTCTCGCATGTGTCGCTCGGCATCGCCCGCGGCGCCTATGATGCGTTTATCGACATCGCCCGCAACAAGACCCCGCGTGGCGCGAAAGGCACGTTGCGCGAGAACAATGTGATCCAATCACAGATCGGCCAAGCCGAGGCCAAGCTGAAATCAGCGCGCGCCTATGTGCGCGGTGTCATCGCCGAAATGTGGGACGAAGCGCAGACCCGCGGCTCGATCAGCGCGGAACAGCACCCGCAACTCCGCCTCAGCTCCACCTGGGCCATCAACCAGGCTCGCGAGGTGGTCGCTACCGTTTACCACTCCGCCGGTTCTTCGGCGATTTTCGAGGGCAACCCGCTGGAACGCCGCATGCGCGACATCCACGCCGGCACCCAGCAGGGCCAGGGCCGCCCGGTGCATTTCGAAACCGTCGGCCAGATCCTGATGGGCCTGCCGCCCGAAGGGCGCATGTTCCGGTAAGCCTACCCCGAAGTGGCCGTTTCGTTCCCTCCCCTGCTTGCGGGGGAGGGCCAGGGTGGGGGTAAGCGGCGGGAGCCGCCTCTCAGATGCTTCGCTGAAATACGCGGCGAGGGGGGCCGAACCGCCGGATTACCCGCTCCCTACCCTCCCCGCAAGCAAGGGAGGGAATTCTCTTAAGCGGCTTGCTTTTGCGCCTCAATACACCACGACGCTGCGGATCGACTCGCCGGCGTGCATCAGGTCGAAGCCCTTGTTGATGTCGGCGAGCGGCATTGTGTGGGTGATCAGGTCGTCGATGTTGATCTTGCCGTCCATGTACCAATCGACAATGCGCGGTACATCGGTGCGGCCCCTGGCGCCGCCAAAGGCGGTGCCTTTCCACACCCGGCCGGTCACCAGCTGAAACGGCCGGGTGCTGATCTCCTGGCCCGACGCGGCGACGCCGATGATGACGCTGACGCCCCAGCCGCGATGGCAGCATTCGAGCGCCTGCCGCATCGTCTGCACATTGCCGATGCACTCGAAGCTGTAATCCGCGCCGCCTTTGGTCAGATCGACCAGATACGGCACCAGGTCGCCCTGCACCTCCTTCGGGTTGACGAAGTGTGTCATGCCGAACTTCTCGGCGAGCTCGCGGCGTCCGGGGTTGAGATCGACCCCGACGATCATGTCGGCCCCGACCATACGGGCGCCCTGTACGACATTGAGCCCGATGCCGCCCAGCCCGAACACGACGACCCGGGCGCCCGGCTCGACCTGCGCCGTGTTGATCACCGCGCCAATCCCGGTGGTGACGCCGCAGCCGATGTAGCAGACCTTGTCGAACGGCGCGTCCTCGCGAATTTTCGCCAATGCGATCTCGGGCAATACCGTGTAGTTCGAGAAGGTCGAGGTTCCCATGTAGTGGAACAGCTTTTCGCCACCGAGCGAGAAGCGGCTGGTGCCGTCGGGCATCACGCCCTGGCCCTGCGTCGCGCGGATCGCGGTGCACAGATTGGTCTTGCGCGATAGGCATGACGGGCATTGCCGGCATTCCGGCGTGTAGAGCGGGATGACGTGATCGCCCTTTTTCAGCGTCGTCACCCCTGGCCCGACTTCGACCACCACACCCGCGCCCTCATGACCGAGGATGGCGGGAAACAGCCCCTCGGGGTCGGCCCCAGACAACGTATAGGCATCGGTGTGGCAGATGCCGGTCGCCTTGACCTCGACCAGCACCTCGCCGGCCCTGGGGCCTTCCAATTGCACCGTTTCGATCGTCAATGGTTGCCCCGCTTTGTGGGCTACCGCCGCGCGCGTCTCCATGTCCGTCCTCCGTTTCCGCCATTTGGTGGCCACTATACGGCAAGGTTCCGTCCGGCCAGCGCGCGCTGTACACTGCGACAAAACATTCGGCCCGATTTTTGCCGGGCGTCTTGCGGTCTTGGTTGGAGGAAGTCGCGATGCTGTCGCCGGAAGAAAACGAACTGATCACCCGCGTCGGTCCGGGAACCCCGATGGGCAATACGATGCGGCGCTATTGGATTCCGGCGCTGCTGTCGAGCGAGGTCGCCGAGCCGGATGGCGCGCCGGTGCGCGTGCGGTTGTTGGGCGAAGACCTCGTCGCCTTCCGCGACACCGAGGGCCGCGTCGGCCTGCTCGAAGAGCTATGCCCGCATCGCCGGGTGTCGCTCTATTTCGGGCGCAACGAGGAGTGCGGCCTGCGGTGCATCTATCATGGCTGGAAATTCGACGTTGACGGCAAATGCGTCGACCAGCTCAACGAACCCGAGGAGCAGCAATTCAAGCACAAGGTGCGCATGACCGCCTACCCGACAGTCGAGATGGGCGGCGTCATCTGGGCCTATATGGGGCCCAAGGAAAATATGCCGGCGCCGCCGAAATTCGCCTGGACGCAGGTGCCGGAGACCCACCGCCACTGCACCAAGGTGATCCAGGAGTGCAACTGGCTGCAGGCTCTGGAAGGCGGCATCGACACCTCGCACGCGCCGATCCTGCATCGCTTATTGACCGACAACTCGACCCGCGGTGGGTTCAAGCCGTCGCACCCGTTCGTGCGCGGCAAGGCGCCGAACCTCGTCGTCGACATCACCGATTACGGCTACATGTATGCTGGGGTGCGGCCGCTCGGCGACAGCGACATCCATGTCCGCACCTATCACTTCATCCTGCCGTTCCATCAGATCCGGCCATCCAAGTCCGAAACCGGCACGGCGCTCGACGCCGGGCATTGCTGGGTGCCGATCGACGACGAGACCTGCATGGTGTTCAACTGGTCATATAGCCTGAGCGATACGCCGCTGGGCGAGGAGGACCGGCTGGAGAAGGGGCTCGGCAACGGCCCGCTGCATGTCGACCAGAAGACGTTCCGCTCGCTGTTCAATAAGTCGAACGATTACGGACTCGACCGCGAGGTTCAGCGCACCGAGAGCTATAGCGGCATTGACGGCATCAACCAGCAGGACCGCGCCTTGCAGGAAAGCATGGGCAAGATCGTCGACCGCAGCAAAGAGCACCTCGGCCCCGCGGACAAAGCGATCATCCAGGCGCGCCGTCTCTTGCGCCAGGCGGTGAAAGCGGTCGAGGCAGGCCAGAACCCCCCGGGCACCGGCACCAGCTACTACACGATCACCGCCGGTGAGGAAGTGCTGGCGCGCGACGCCGACTGGCACGAGATCATGGCGCCCGACATCACGCCGGAGAAAATCCTCCAGACGGTGTGATCCGCCGGCGTTAGGGACGCGAATCGCGGCCGGCGCCAATGTATCGGTGCCGGCCGTTGTGCTTTGATCGGCCCGCGTTTCTGCCGTGTGCACGACGGCGCTGTTTTGATCGGCGCGGCATGCCATCTTGAGCAAAATCAGGATCGCCCCAATGCCTCTCGCCGATTTCGTTCATCTGCGCACCCACTCGGCCTATTCGCTGTCGGCTGGCGCGATCAAGGTCAAGGAACTGGCCGGGCTGTGCCGCGCCGAAGCGATGCCGGCCGTGGCCATCACCGATAGCGGCAATCTGTTCGGCGCGCTCGAATTCGCGATGACCTGCAGCGATAGCGGCATCCAGCCCATCATCGGCTGCGAAATCGCGCTGTTGCCGGGCGAGCTGGGCCGCGCATCCCGTCCCAACATCACCGCTGAACTCGACCGCCTCGTGCTTTTGGCACAGAACGAGGCCGGCTATCGCAACCTGATGAGCCTCGTCAGCCACGCCTATCTCGACGGCGAGGCCAGCGCCGAACCGGCCGTGGCACTCGCCGATCTCGCCGCCTGGCATGATGGCCTCCTGTGTCTGACCGGCGGCGCGGGTGGCCCGGTCGGCCGCTTGCTGGCCGAGGGCCAAGGCGAGGCGGCTGAAGCGGCTCTTCTCAGGCTCAAGGAAATTTTCCCCGGTCGGCTCTATATCGAATTGCAACGCCACGGCATGCCGGAGGAGGGACACTGCGAACCCGGCCTGATCGATCTGGCCTACGCGCACGACCTGCCGCTGGTCGCGACCAACAACGCCTATTTCCCCGACCGCGAATTCTACGAGGCACATGACGCGCTGTTGTGCATTGCGCAGGGCCGCGCCGTCGCCGATGACGACCGAAAACGCCTAACCCCGGACCATTTTTTCCGCCCCGCGGCCGAGATGCGCGAGCTGTTCGCCGATTTGCCGGAAGCTTGCGACAACACGCTGGTTATCGCGCAGCGCTGCGCCTTTATCCCGCGTTCGCGCAGTCCGATCCTGCCGGCCTTTCACGGCGAGGCCGGCGCCGATGAGATCACCGCGCTGCGCGCGCTGGCGCAGGACGGCCTAACTGCCCGCCTCACCGCGCTCGGCATCGCCGATGATGGCGCCGCCACTCAGCCCTATCGCGAGCGGCTCGATTTCGAACTCGAAACGATCATCGCGATGGGGTTTGCCGGCTATTTCCTGATCGTCGCCGATTTCATTCAATGGGCGAAACGCCACGACATCCCGGTGGGCCCGGGACGCGGCTCGGGCGCCGGTTCGGTGGTGGCGTGGGCCCTGACCATCACCGATCTCGACCCCCTGCGCTTTGGCCTGCTGTTCGAGCGCTTCCTTAACCCCGAACGCGTGTCGATGCCCGATTTCGACATCGATTTCTGCCAGGATCGGCGCGACGAGGTCATCCGCTACGTCCAGCAGAAATACGGCCGTGACCGGGTCGCGCAGATCATCACCTTTGGAAAACTCCAGGCGCGCGCGGTGTTGCGCGATGTCGGGCGGGTGCTCGGCATGCCGTATGGCCAAGTCGATAGGCTGTGCAAACTGGTGCCGAACAATCCGGCGCATCCGGTCACCCTCGCCAAGGCGATCGAGGGCGAGCCGCAATTGCAGCAGCAACGCGACGCTGATGAGAATGTCGCGCGGCTGATGGCGATCGCGCTCAAGCTCGAAGGCCTTTACCGCCATGCCTCGACCCATGCGGCCGGCGTCGTGATCGGCGACCGTGCGCTGTCGGAGCTGGTCGCGCTTTATCGCGATCCGCGCTCCGACATGCCGGTGACGCAATTCAACATGAAGTGGGTCGAACTCGCAGGGCTGGTCAAATTCGACTTCCTGGGCCTCAAGACGCTGACTGTGCTGGCCCGCTGCATCGAATTGTTGAAGAGCCGCGGCGTCGAGCTCGATCTCTCGGCCTTGCAGCTCGACGACCCTGCCTCGTTCGAGCTGCTCGGCCGCGGCGACACGGTGGGCGTGTTCCAGCTTGAAGGTCAGGGCATGCGCGACATGCTGCGCAAATTGCGCCCCGACCGGTTCGAGGACATCATCGCGGTCGTATCGCTGTATCGGCCCGGCCCGATGGAAAACATCCCGCGCTACATCGCGGTCAAGCACGGCATTGAACAGCCCGATTACCTGCACCCGAAGCTCGAGGGAATCCTTAAGGAGACCCACGGCATCATGATCTACCAGGAGCAGGTCATGCAGATCGCGCAGGTATTGGCCGGCTACACGCTGGGCGGCGCCGACCTGTTGCGCCGCGCGATGGGCAAGAAAATCCAATCCGAGATGGACGCGCAGCGCAAACTCTTTGTCGATGGCGCCACCGACCGCGCCGTCGAAAAGGCGCGCGCCGAATTGATCTTCGATCAGATGGCGAAATTCGCCGGCTACGGGTTCAACAAATCGCACGCCGCCGCCTATGCCCTGGTGGCGTATCAGACCGCCTATCTCAAGGCAAACCACCCGGTCGAGTTTCTCGCGGCGTCGATGACCCTCGACATGGGCAATACCGACAAGCTCAACGTGTTCCGCCAGGAATTGATGCGGCTCGGCATCCCCTTGTTGCAGCCCGACATCAACCGATCCGAGGTGGCGTTCGCCGTCGAGAACGATGCGAAAACTGGCAAGACCGCGATCCGCTACGCCTTGGCGGCGGTGAAAGGAGTCGGCGCGCAGGCGATGCAGGACATTGTCGAAGCACGCCGCCGCGGCGGCCCGTTCAAGGATCTGTTCGACCTGTCGCAGCGGCTCGATGCGCGCAGCTTCAACCGGCGCCAGTTCGAAAGCCTCGCCAAGGCCGGTGCCTTTGAGTGCCTCAACCCGAACCGCGCCCAGACCTTCACTGCCGCCGATCTGCTGTTGCGGCAGGCGAGCCGCGCCGCCGAGGAACGCAATGACGGGCAGCAAAGCCTGTTCGGTGGCCTCGACAAAGGGTTTGCGGCGCGTCCGTCACTGCCGGTCATCCCGGATTGGCCGCCGGTTGAGCGGTTGCAGCACGAGTTCGACGCGATCGGCTTCTACCTGTCGAGCCACCCGCTCGACCCCTACGGCAAAAGCCTGGAGCGGGCCGGTATCCTGCGCTGGGTGGATTTGCCGGCGGCGATGGCGGCGGGCGGCACGACGCGGTTCAAGCTCGCCGGTATCGTGATCGGCAGGAAGGAGCGCACCTCATCGCGCGGCAACCGCTTCGCCTTTGTGCAGCTCTCCGATATGACCGGCATGTTCGAGATCACGCTGTTCTCGGAAACCCTCGGCCAGTCGCGCGCGCTGCTCGATAGCGGCCAGCCGCTGATCGTGACGGTCGATGTGCGGCGGGAGGAAGAGACGCTGCGGCTCACCGCGCAGAAGATCGAGGCGCTCGACAATGTCGTGGCGCACGCCGCGGCAGGCTTGCGCGTGTTCGTCGCCGAGGCCGAGGCGCTGTCGCGGCTGAAGGGCCTGATCTCGCGCGAGTCAGGCGGTCGCGGCCGGGTGACGGTGGTGCTCGACCTGCCGAGCCGTGAAGTCGAGCTGACCCTCCCCGGCGGGTTCCGCATCAATCCCGGCATCCGGGCAGCCGTTAAATCGCTGCCCGGCATCGTCGACGTGCACGATATCTGAGCGCGCCGCCCCGCCCGCCGGTTACTGCATCGTGGATCGCGAAGTCGGCGCGATGCGGGTGATCACCATCTTGTCGCGATCGAGCAGATCGGGGATTTGCGGCCCGATCTTGGTCTTCCAGAAATCGGTGTCGTATACCGCCTTGTACAGCGCCTCGCGCTGCGCCTCGCTCTCGAAGCGCCGGATCCAGACATAGACCGACTCGTCCGTCTCGCCGCGGAAGCTGCCGCAGATCACCATGCCTTGAGCCACCTGGAACGGGATGATCTCCCCTTCCATCAGCTTGAGCCATGCCTGCATCTTGCCGGGGCGTACGTGGTATTGGCGCAATTCGTAAAATGCCATTTCGCTTGTCCTCCCGATCGCGCGACGCTGGGTCGCGCCCGCGAGTGCAGCAGCCGTAAGGCGCGCCGTCAATCGAACTCAGCTGAGGGCGCTGAGCTGCCCATCAGCCAGCGCGACGACACGATCGAGGCGGTAGGCCAGGTCGAGATTGTGGGTCGCGATCAAAGCCGCGAGCCCGGTGTCGCGGACGATCTCGATCAGCGTCGCCATCACATCGTCGGCGGTGTTGTGGTCGAGGTTGCCCGTCGGCTCGTCGGCCAGCAACACCTGCGGGTCGTTGGCCAGCGCCCGCACGATCGCGACACGCTGCTGCTCGCCGCCCGAGAGACGCGCGGGACGATGCGTCAGGCGCGCCGCGAGGCCGACCCGGTCGAGCAAATCCGCCGCCTTTTCGCGCGCCGCGCCACGTGCGACCCCAGCGATCATCTGTGGCAGCATCACGTTCTCCAGTGCCGAGAATTCCGGCAACAGGTGATGAAACTGGTAGACAAAGCCGAGCGAACGGCGGCGCAACAGCGTCCGCTGCTCGTCGGAGAGGCCGCCACATTCCGCGCCATTGACCATAACCGCGCCGCTATCGGGCCGTTCCAGCAAGCCGGCGACGTGCAGCATCGTCGATTTGCCGGCGCCCGACGGCCCGACCAGGGCGACGATTTCGCCGGGTTCGAGCGCCAGGTCGACGCCGTTCAATACCGCCAGCTCGACATTGCCCTGCCGAAACACGCGCCGCACATCGCGCAATTCCAGCGCCGGCTCATATCCCTCAAGCGTCACCAGCAGCCGCTCATTCGTAGCGCAGCCCCTCGACCGGATCGAGCCGCGCGGCGCGCCACGACGGGTAGAGTGTCGCGAGGAATGACAGCGCCAGCGCCATGCCTACGACCGTGCCGACCTCGTGCGCGTCGATGCGCGCCGGAATGCGGGTGAAGAAGTAGAACTCCGCCGAGAACAGCTCGACGTGCAGGATGCCTTCGAGGAATTGGCGGATCGCCTCGAGGTTGCGCGTGATCAGGATACCGAGGCCAAACCCGACCAGCGTTCCGACCACGCCGATACTGGCGCCGCTGAGGATGAAGATGCGCAGGATCATGCCGCGCGAGGCGCCCATCGTGCGCAGGATCGCGATGTCGCGTCCCTTGTCCTTCACCAGCATAATCATGCCGGAGATGATGTTGAACGCCGCCACCAGGATGATCAGGGCCAGGATCAGGAACATCACATTGCGTTCGATCGACACGACATTGACGATGCCCGAATTGGCCCGCTGCCAGTCGAGGATTCGGACGTGGCCGCCCAGCGCCGCACTGATCGCGCGGGCGACCGCAGTACTGCGATCGGCGTCGGTGACAAAGACTTCGAGATAGCTGACCGCGTTGGGCAGTCGAAAAAACACCTGAGCCGCCTCGAGCGGGATGTAGATGAAGGTGTTGTCGTATTCGTAATAGCCGACATCGAACAGCGCCGCGATCGTATAGGTCTTCAGGCGTGGCACGGTGCCAAACGCCGTGTCGGTCCCTTCCGGTGCGATCAACGTGATCTTGTCGCCGACCTTGAGGCCGAGCCGGCGCGCCAGCCGATCACCGACCGCGATCTCATCGCCGCCGAACTGATCGAGGGAGCCGAAGGCGATATGCTCGGCGATCAATTTGCGCTGGCGGATATCGTCAGGCCTGATGCCGCGCACCACCGCGCCCGAAGCGCTGCTCGGGCTGGTCGCCATGACCTGCCCTTCGACCAGCGGCGTCACATCGGTGACACCGGGCACCTGCCGCACCTTCTTCGCGAAAGCATCGAAATCCGGCAAGTCAGCGGTCTCGCCATAAACCGCGAGATGACCGTTGAGTCCGAGAATGCGGTTGATCAGATCGGTGCGAAACCCATTCATCACCGCCATCACGATGATCAATGTCGCCACCCCCAGCGCGATGCCAAGCAGCGAAAAGATCGCGATAACCGAGACAAACCCCTCCTGGCGCCGCGCCCTCAGATAGCGAAACGCCACCATCCGCTCAAACGCACTAAAGATCATAACTGCGCGCTCGGTGCGAAGGCTTCACTCATCATGCAAGGCTCTCGTAGAGATCGTCCCAGTTCAGATTGCCTTGGAGGATGAGCCGCACCTTCCAGGCACGCTTCCAGTGCTTCGAATTGCTTTCCCGCTGCTTCGCCGCTTCCAAGCTGTCGTGTCGCTCGAAATACACAAGCCGCTTAAGCCCATACCTCTTCGTGAAGCCCTCCGCGACGCCTTCGCGGTGCTCCCAGACACGCCGGAGTAGGTTGACCGTACATCCGACATACAGGGTGCCGTTCGGCTGATTGGTCATGATGTATACCCGGGCACCGTACTCGGGCGCACTCGTCACCTAAGCGCCTCCCACTTCACCTTGCCCGGACTTGATCCGGGCATCCCACGGAGGCTTCCTGGCAGGCACATTGCCGGCCGAATTAAGTCGTGGATGGCCGGGCCAAGCCCGGCCAAGGAGACTGAGATAAGGCACTAGTCGCCTTGATGAGCAGCGAAGCGAGCGATCGCGCTGTCCAGCGGCAGGTCGGTGCGCTGGCCGGTGCGGCGGTGTTTGTGTTCGATGTTGCCGGCGGCGAGGCCGCGTGGTCCGACGATCAGCTGGTCGGGGATGCCGATCAGATCCATAGCGGCAAATTTGGCGCCCGCGGACTCGTCGCGGTCGTCATACAACACATCGATCCCGGCGGTGCGGAACTTACCGTAAAGGTCCTCGCAGGTCGCCCGGCATTTCTCATCGGCATTGCGCAGGTTGATCAGCCCGATGCGGAACGGTGCGACGCTCTCCGGCCAGATGATACCCGCGTCGTCGTGGTTGGCCTCGATCAGGGCGCCGACCAGACGCGATACGCCAATGCCGTAGGAGCCCATCTCCAAAGCGACCTCTTCGCCGTTCGGGCCGGTCACGACAGCGCCCATCGGCTTCGAATATTTGTTTCCGAAGTAGAAGATGTGGCCGACCTCGATGCCGCGTGCCGTCACCAGCTGCTCTTCGGAGATCGGACAGCCCTCTGGTTTGTGCATTTCATCAGTGGCGGCGTAGAGGCTGGTCCATTGCTGAAAGAACGGCTCGAGATCGCCGTCATAATCAAGGTGTTCGGCGAGCACGTCGGCTTCCAGCCAGCGCTTGTCGCAGAACACCTCGCTTTCACCCGTATCGGCGAGAATCTGGAATTCATGGCTGAGATCGCCGCCGATCGGACCGGTATCGGCGCGCATCGGGATCGCCTTCAGCCCCATCCGGGCGAAAGTGCGCAGATAGGCGACAAACATCTTGTTGTACGAGTGCTTCGCGCCGGCACGGTCGAGGTCAAAGCTGTAATTGTCCTTCATCAGGAATTCGCGGCCGCGCATCACGCCAAAGCGCGGGCGCACCTCGTCGCGGAATTTCCATTGGATGTGATAGAGGTTTTTCGGCAGGTCGCGATAACTCCTGATCGCGTCACGGACGATGACCGTGACCTGCTCCTCGTTGGTCGGCCCGTACAGCATCTCGCGTTCGTGCCGGTCGGTGATGCGCAGCATCTCCTTGCCGTAATCATCATACCGCCCACTTTCGCGCCACAGCTCGGCGGGCTGGATCGTCGGCATCAGGATTTCCTGCGCACCTGAGCGGTCCTGCTCCTCGCGCACGATCTGCTCCACCTTCCGCAGCACCCGCAACCCAAGGGGTAACCACGAATAGATACCGGCGCTCGATTGCCGCACCATGCCGGCGCGCAGCATCAGACGATGCGACACGATCTGTGCCTCACTGGGCGTCTCGCGCAGAAGGGGCAGGAAATATTGTGAAAGGCGCATCGGCTCGGATCCTGCGGCGTGGTCGGCATCTACTAGCGAGCCATTCCGGAAATTACTAGGGCGTGAAAAAAAAGCTGGTGACCCGGTGCGACAATGTGCGTACTATGTGGCCACAAGCAAAACGCACAGGCAGATAGCCTGGTCCGAGTTTAGGGAGGTTTCCGATCGACGGCCGAAAACCTCAAGTTTTCGGTGATAATGATCCGCAAGACATCCCTGGCAGGGCCGTGGCCCTGCCTTATTTTTGTTCAGCCTCTGTTTTCACGGTTTTTGCTGCTTCGCCCTCAACTCGCGAACGATCGCGTGATCGCCAACGTTATCCTTGCGCGAAATACTTTGGTGGTGGCGAATGGCTCAAGAGCAGAACCGTAGAGACGAGACTGTCAGAGACGAGACCGTCGAAAGATCGCCAGAAGATCAGCCGCCGCATCACATCGCGGACGAGCCGATAACGGAGCCGCCGCAAAGCCGGCCGCCCGCCACCCGCAGCCCAGTGACGTCGACCGGCATTCCGATCGAAGAGCAGATCGAGAAGGAGTGGAACCCTAACAAGGATGGCGGATTGCCAACCTTCCTGGGGAACAACCGCTGATGAGCACGCCGATTGCCGATTACGGCATCATCGGCAACGCATACACCGTCGCGCTGGTATCAAGGTCGGGGTCGATCGACTGGCTTTGCCTGCCGCGTTTCGACTCTGACTCGGTGTTTGGCGCGTTGCTGGGCAACGAGGAGAACGGCCGTTGGCTGATTGAGCCGACGGCCGAGATCACCAGCACTTCGCGGCAGTATCGCGGCGACACGGGTATCCTCGAGACGCAGATGGAGACTGCCGAGGGCAAGATCACGATCATCGACTTCATGCCAATGGCGGAGGGCGAGGATCAGGTCGATATCATCCGTATCGTGCGCGGTGATGAAGGCACTGTCGCGATGCACACCGATATCGTCATGCGGTTCGATTATGGACGCGGCATTCCGTGGGTCCGGCATCATTTTGGCGGTCCGCGCGCAATCGCGGGACCGCATGCGGTGCAATTTACCACGCCGGTGCCACTGGATGGCACGCCTCAGATGCACACGGCAGGTGAGTTCACGGTCAAGGCCGGCCAGTCTCTATCGTTCACGATGAGCTGGTACCCCTCGCATCACCGCGGCTTTATTTACCGCGACCCTTACGAAATGCTGCAGCGGACCGAGAATGCCTGGCACGATTGGGCGAGCCAATGTATCTTGCCCAAGAAATGGCGCGATCCCGTCATGCGCTCGGCGATCACGCTGAAAATGCTGACCTATCATCCCACTGGCGGCATTGTCGCGGCGGCAACGACGTCCCTACCAGAAGCATTGGGCGGCGTGCGCAATTGGGATTACCGCTTCTGCTGGCTGCGCGACGCGACCTTCACGCTGTACGCGCTGCTTACTTCCGGCTACCGCAGCGAGGCGCGCGCCTGGCGCGAATGGCTGTTGCGAGCAGCGGCGGGACACCCGGCCGAGATGCAGATCATGTATGGGATCGCAGGCGAACGACGGCTGACTGAATACGAGCTCGCCTGGCTTCCCGGATATGCCGATAGCAAACCGGTACGGATCGGCAATGCCGCGCACGAACAGCTTCAGCTCGATGTGTACGGCGAATTGATGGACGCATTTTACGCCTGTCATCGCTTCGGTCTCGAGCCCAGCGACGTCACCTGGGATTTGCAGCTCAAGCTGCTCGAGTATCTGGAGACGATCTGGGACAAACCGGATCAGGGCATGTGGGAGGTCCGCGGCGAGCCGCGCCACTTCACCTTTTCCAAGGTGATGGTGTGGGTTGCCTTCGACCGCGGCATTAAACTAATCGAGCAATACGGCTGCAAGGGGCCGATCGAGCATTGGACCGAAATTCGCGATAAGATTGCCGCACAGATCCTCGGCAACGCCTTTGACAGCCACCGGAACACCTTTGTCCAGTACTACGGCGCGACCGACTTGGACGCCTCGTTGCTGCTGATCCCGCTGCTCGGCTTTCTGCCGGTCGAAGACCCGCGCATTCGCGGCACCATCGAGGCTGTCGAACGGGAGTTGATGGTTGACGGCTTTGTCATACGCTACCCGACGCACGAGGAAACCGACGGCTTGCCTGAAGGCGAGGGTGTATTCCTCGCCTGCAGCTTCTGGCTTGCCAATTGCCTCGCTCTGATCGGCCGGCGCCATGACGCGATCACCTTGTTCGAGAAATTGCTGGCCTTGTGCAACGATGTCGGCCTGATGTCAGAGGAATACGATCCCCGCACGGGATGCCTGCTCGGCAACTTCCCACAGGCCTTTTCGCACACGGCTATCATCAATACGGCCGCGCACCTGGCGCAGATCGAGACGGCGTCGGCAGCCCGCGGCAATGACTGAGACACCGGTTGCGGCGCCCTCCGGCGCCAAACCGGGGCGCGCCAACAATTTCGACGCACTGCGCCTGTTCGCGGCCGTTTCGGTCATCTTCTCGCACGCTTTTCTGATCGCCGAAGGTACTGAGGCGAACGAGCCGATCGTGCGCCTGACCGGCAACCAGACGATCCTCGGCCTGTGCGGTGTCTTTATTTTCTTTACGATCAGCGGCTATCTCGTAACCGAGAGCTATTGCCGCAACCCGTCGCCGTGGCGCTTCGCGGTCAAGCGAACGCTGCGCATTTATCCCGGCCTCCTGCTCAACATAGCAATCTGCGCATTGCTGCTCGGACCCCTGGTGACATCATTGCCGCTCGGCACGTATCTGCGTGGTCCCGAGTTGCTCAACTTCCTCTACAAGCTGACGACCTTGAACCCCGGACCGACGCATCTCCCCGGCGTCGTCTTTGCCGACACCTCGGTCGGCGACCTGATCAACGGATCGATGTGGACACTGCGTTATGAAGTGATGATGTATGTGATGGTGCTGCTGCTGGGGGTGACCCGGCTGTTACGCCTGTCGACATCGCTGTTCCTCGTGGCTCTTGGCATCGTTGCCATCTATTTCGAGAAGTCGCTGACCCCGTTCGGCGATCTCGGCGAGTGGGCCTGGCTGGTTGGTTTTTTCGCGGCCGGCATGGTGCTTCATTTCCTGCGCGATCGCGTTTTTCTTAACCGCCCGATCTTCAACTGGCGCATCGCATTGCTTGCGCTGGTGGTGCTTGTCGCCATTACCTGGATGGGACGGCTGATCATGCTGTTCCCGCTGTGCGGATCGTATCTCGCGATCTATTTCGCCCGACGCTACAACCCCCGTCTCGATTACGCCCGCTACTTGGGCGACCTGTCTTACGGGCTCTATATCTACGGCTGGCCCGCTGAGCAGTTCGTCAAGTGGGTCTCGGGCGGCCATGCCAGCTGGTGGGTGGTATACATAGGCTCC
>Ga0213875_10000742_pt1 | contig 24678 bp, 15 predicted proteins | sample BarmaccomBMRX_R8_FD_160105 | JGI IMG/M metagenome (GOLD analysis project Ga0213875, IMG submission 160105) | Root-associated microbial communities from Barbacenia macrantha in rupestrian grasslands, the National Park of Serra do Cipo, Brazil - RX_R8 | ecosystem: Host-associated > Plants > Roots... | reverse complement strand
CGCACGACCAGGTCGGCCCACAGCTCGCGGCGGGCCGACAAGGCGACGGTGATCGCCCGCAACCGGGCCGGCGACAGGCGCCCGCTGTCCGGCGCGAGGTCCCGCAGGGTCTCGGTGATCTGCTGCTGACGTCCGGGGCTGACACCCCAGCCGGGCTTGAGCCCGGTCCCTGAGCCGTCATGACCGGCGGCACGCTGTATCCCCACCACAGCAGCATTATGCACCCCAGGACCGGGCATTCCGGACGAGGTCAGCGCGGGTGGGGCCCGGCCACCAGCAACCGGTCGCCAGCCGCGGCGGTCGGGTCGTCGCCGGCCCTGGGTCTGGCCGCAGGAATCCTCTGAATGTCAGCCCCTCGTGCCAAGCTCGCTGAACCGGTACTCCGGTCAGAGCGGCTCGGCGTCTTGATAACGGTGGCGCCAGCCAGCGTATGGAGGGGCTTTCGTGGAGGACGCAGACACCGCCGATCCGACCGTCCGGCCGCGCGTGGTCCGGCTGCTGGAGTATCTCGAAGCCGTCCGGGGCTTGCGCGAACAGCCGGTCCGGGACATCGCCGATTACCAGGACCGGCGCTGGTGGGCGGCCGACATCCCGCACCACCCCGCCTGCGTGGTCACCGTGAGCGGTACCGAGCCCTGGCTGACCGTGTCGAAGGCCGAGATACCGCCGCCACCCCGGGTGCCCGTTGAGATCGAGCCGTATCTGAGGTCCCCGGTGACCGATCCGGACCGGGAGCCGGAATTCGGCGAGAGCTTCAGCCGCCACCTGGCCGATCAGCCGCTCGAAGCGCATCGCCTGCGCGAGCAGCTGGGGCAGTACGTCGAAGGACCGTGGCGGGCCTGGGCACCGGCGGCCCGGGAAGCGCTGAAGGCCCGCGCCCTCTACGAGGACCTGTATGACCTCCGGCTGCGGCTGCAGCGTGAGTCCGCCGTGTTCGAGCTGACGTGGGGCCATGGCCTTTTGAGCTGGCTCATCGACGGCAGCCGGATCGTTCACCCGCTGGTGACCGTCCAGGCGCAGCTGTCGTTCGATTCTGAGACCGGCGCTATCTCGGTGGTGCCCGACACGGCGGCCCCCCACCTGGAGATCGACTTCCTCCAGGGCCTCGGCCTGAATGGTTTCGACCTGCTGGTCGACATCCGGGAGCGTTTCCGCACCGATCCGGTGGGCCCGTTCGACGAGCGGTCCGATCATCTCTACCAGCAGCTGCTGGCCCCGCTCGGCCTCGACGGGCGCATCGCGGACGCCGACCGGGCGGTGCCTCCGACCGGGGCACCGACGATCGCCGCGACCTGGGTGCTGCTCGTCCGCCGGCGGACCACGCTGTTCCGCCGCTTCTTCACCGGTCTCCGGGACGCCCTGCTGAGCGGGGAGGTGGCGGTTCCGGCCCCGCTCGCCGCGGTCGTCGCGCAGGAGCCCAGCCTGCTGGATCAAGCGGCGAGCGCCAGCGACAGCCAAGCCGCCTGGCGTCAATCGGCCGAGCGGCTCCTGATGCCGCTGCCGACCAACCCGGAACAGGAGGAAGTCGCCCGGCGCCTGGCCGAGCACCGCGGGGTGACCGTACAAGGCCCCCCGGGTACCGGTAAGACCCACACCATCGCCAACCTGATCAGCCATTTGGTCGGTCACGGCAAGCGAGTCCTGGTCACCAGCCAGAAGGAGCAGGCCCTGGCGGTCCTCCGGGACAAGATTCCCGAGTCGATCCGGGATCTTTCGGTGGCCGTTCTCGGCAACTCCGCGGCCTCCATCGCCCAGCTCGACGCGTCGGTCCAGGCCATCTACGCGAACGCGGTCGCGCTGGATCGCGCCGGAGCGCGCAGGCAGATCGCAGCGCTGGAAACCGAGCTCGACGAGCTCAACCAGGACATCGGGACCCTGCGCCACCGCATCAGTGCCTCGGCCGCTCGTGAACGGGAGGCCTACTCCATCGGGGCGGCGACCTACACTCCGTCCACGCTCGGCCAGTGGCTGGCCGGCGCGGAGGCCGGCCTGGGCTACATACCCGACCAGATCGAAACGACGGTCCGCTGCCCGCTGACGCCGGCCGACATCGCGGATCTGTACCGGCTGGCCCGCCTCCTTGATCCCGCTGACTGCGTCCAGGCGCGCCTGGATTCTCCGTCGCCGACCGGGCTGCCGACGTCAGCCCAGCTGGCCACCACCGTGGCTGACCTGCACGACGCCCGCGACCAGCTGGCGTCGATCGAGAACGCGATCGACGACCGGGCCGCATTTGAGCGTCTGGGCCCGGACCGGCTCCAGGCGGCGACCGAAGCGGTCGGGCGGGCGGCGGCCCAGCTCCGGCAGCTGGAGGAACCGTGGCTCGCGTCCATCCGCTCCGAGCTGCGCACCCCCACGTTCGCGGCCGGCTGGCGCGATCAGGTCAAAGCCGTCCGCGAGGTGATCGACGAGCTCGCGGCCTGGCGGACACGGCTGCTCGGGCACTCGGTTTCGCTGCCGTCCGAAGGGCTGCCGTCCAAGGAGCTGATGGAACTCCTCCAGCGGCTGCGCGACCGGCTCGCGTCGGGGCGCGGGGTATCCAAAACCTTCCAGAAAGACCTCTACCGCGTGCGCGAAGAGTCCTCGGTCGACGAAGAGCCACCTCGCAACCCGGAAGATGTCGAGCTCTGCCTGGCCGAAGCACGGTCCCGCCGCCGGCGTTACGAGCTGATCCGCCGCTGGAATGACGCGGTCGGGCGGGTCGGCGGCCCGCAGCTCGATCCCGTTTCCGGTTACCCGGAGTACGCCATCAGCCGGCACCTGGACGCCATCTACGCCGCCCTTGAGCGGGAAGACGGCACCTGGGACGGGCTGCGCACGCGCTTGCGATCCGACGGCCTGCGGGTTCCCGAGAACCCCACCTCGTCCGATCTGGTCGCGCTGGGGAAAGTCCTCGAAACCGCCACCTACTACGAACGGCAGCAGACTCTCGCGGCGCGGCTGGACGGCCTGCGTAAATATCTGGCTGATGGTGCGTCACAGCCGCACGCGAGCAACCTGTGGCTCCGGCTGGCCGATGATTTCGAGCGCTCATCGTGGGGCGACTGGGCCCGGGACCTCGATGAAGTCCGGCGTATCCGCGGACTCGCGGCTGACGTGACCCGCCTGGACGCGCTGCGCCGCGAGCTTTCCGGGCCGGCGCCCCTGTGGGCCGATCGGATCGTCGGATGCAACGGCGATGAGACGGTCGCCGGTGCGGCCGCCGCCGCGCCGCGCGCGTGGGAATGGCGGCAGGCCGACACCTGGCTCAGGGCGATCACCAACGCCGACGACCCAGCTACGTTGCAGCGCCAGCTGGAAAGCAAGCTGCGGTACGCCGCGACGACGACGGCGGAACTGGCCGCGGCATCGGCGTGGCTCGCGGTCGCGGAACGCCTGACCGACGCGGAACGCCGCGCCCTGACCGGCTGGGTGCAGGCTCTGCGCAAGGTCGGGAAGGGTACCGGCAAGTACGCCTCGCACTGGCGGGCGGTGGCCCAGGAAAACATGGCCCAGGCCCAGACCGCGGTGCCGGTCTGGATCATGCCGACCTACCGGGTAGTGGAGTCATTCGACCCCGCTACCTCCATGTTCGACGTCGTCATCGTCGACGAGAGCTCGCAATGCGATCTGTTCGGCCTGGCCGCCTTGGGCATCGCCAAGAAAGCCGTGGTGGTCGGCGATGACAAGCAGATCAGCCCGCAAGCGGTCGGCACCGATGAATCCGTCGTCCACGAACTGATCATGCAGCACATACCCGATCTCCCCCAGGCGGAGCTGCTGGACATCAAGACCAGCTTGTATGACCTGTCCAAAATGCGCTTTCCCGGCGTGATCATGCTGCGTGAGCACTTCCGCTGCCTGCCCGAGATCATCGAATTTTCCAACCAGCTGGCCTACGACCGGAAAATCCTTCCCCTCCGTGAGCTGCCTGCCGATCCGGCGTGGCAGAGCGTGGTGGATGTCCACGTCGAGAACGGCTACCGCGAGCCCGGGACCAACACGAACGCGCCGGAGGCCGAATACATCGTCGACAAGATCGCCGAACTGTGCGCCGACCCGCGGTACGAAGACAAGACGTTCGGCGTGATTTCGTTGCTCGGCGACGCTCAGGCCGCGCTCATCCAGGACCTGCTGATCAAACGGCTGGGTGAGCAGGAGATGGAGCGACGCCGCATACGCTGCGGTAACGCCTACCACTTCCAGGGCGATGAGCGGCACATCATGTTCATTTCGCTGGTCGTCGCGGCCGGCGACGGGATCCGTATCGGGGCGATGACCAAGGAAGCGGATCGGCAGCGGGTCAATGTCGCCGCCAGCCGCGCCCAGGACCAGATGTGGTGCATCCATTCGCTCTTTCCCGATGAGCTGCACTCCGACGACGTCCGCAACCGGTTCATCCGCTACTGCCAGGACCCCACGATGGTCGAGGATGCGGCCAGCGCCGTCGAGGACCGGTTCGACTCCGACTTCGAGCGGGATGTCTACCGGCAGCTCGTCTCGCGCGGCTACCAGGTCAAGCCGCAGTACCGGGTCGGCCGATTCCGGATCGATCTCGTCGTCGAAGGCCAGCAGCGCCGCCTGGCGCTGGAACTCGACGGCGACGCCTATCACGGGCCAGATCGCTGGGAGGCCGACCGTAGCCGGCAAGCCATTCTTGAACGGCTGGGCTGGACCTTTCATCGCATCCGCGGCAGTGCGTATTACCGGGACCCGGATGCGGCTCTGGTCGGCCTCTGGGACCGGCTCGAATCCCTGTCCATTCATCCGCGCCGCGCAGACCGATGACTTCCTGTGCTCAATCGGGCGCGGGCAGGGCGTAGCGGGCGATCCGGCCGGCCACAACCGGGGCGGCGAAGACGTGGGCGTCGTGGGCTTGGCCGGGCAGCTCGGCCACGGTCACGTCGGGCAGGACCTGGGCCAGGCGGCGGGAGGCGGCGATCAGCCAGGGCGGGCTGAGCTCGCCCATCAGCAACAGGACGGGGACGGGCAGGGTCGCGAACCGGCCCAGGTCGCCGGCCAGGTCGGCCACGTAGTCGTCGAGAGCCGAGATTTCCCGGGTCCAGCCCGGGGTCAGGCCGGACAGGCGGGCCCAGATCGGCTGGCCGCGCATGAGGTCGATCGCCTCGTCCGGCATCCGGACGAACTCGCGCAGCCCGATGGCGAGCGCCCGGTCCAGGTCAGCGGCGGCGACGGCCCGCGCGTAGTCGGGCAGGGCCGGGCCGCCGGGCAGGCGGTCGAGCGCCAGCGGCGGCTCGTAGAGGACCAGCCGGGCCGGCTCCAGCGCGGAGCCTTCCAGCCGGCGGGTGAGTTCGAGTGCTATCAGTCCCCCGTAGGAGTGCCCCAGCAGGGTCACGCCATCCGTTGGGGCTCCGGGTGCCGCCGCGGCCAGCTCGACGACCGCGGCGAGGTCGTCCTGCTCGTGTTCGAGGCTGTAGACGGGAGCGTCGCCGCTCGCCCCGTGACCCCGGCGGTCGACCGCGTAGGTGGTCATCCGGGGCGCCAGCGCCCGGGCCACCAGCTGCCAGTCGCGGGCGGTGGCGATCGAGCCCGGGCACACCACCAGCGGCGGACCGTCCCCGGTGACAGTCACCGCGATCTGGGTGCCGTCGGCCGAGCTGACGTGGAGGCGGCGAACGGGGCTGGGGCTCACCTGGACCATTATTAGCTCATGGTTTCTGAGATCTTCGATCCCGGGCAGTGGCGTGCCGTCGAGGGGTTCTCGTTCACCGACATCACCTACCACCGGGCGGTGGGCTCGGGCACGGTCCGGGTGGCGTTCAACCGGCCCGAGGTGCGGAACGCGTTCCGGCCGCACACGGTGGACGAGCTGTACCGGGCGCTCGACCACGCCCGGATGAGCAGCGACGTGGGCTGCGTGCTGCTGACCGGCAACGGCCCGTCGCCCCGGGACGGCGGCTGGGCGTTCTGCTCCGGCGGCGACCAGCGCATCCGCGGTCGCGACGGGTACCGGTACGCGGACGGCGAGACGTCGGCGTCGATCGACCCGGCCCGGGCCGGGCGGCTGCACATCCTCGAGGTGCAGCGGCTGATCCGGTTCATGCCCAAGGTCGTCATCTGCGTGGTGCCGGGCTGGGCGGCCGGCGGCGGCCACAGCCTGCACGTGGTGTGCGACCTCACGCTGGCCAGCCGCGAGCACGCCCGCTTCAAGCAGACCGACGCCGACGTGGGCAGCTTCGACGGCGGGTTCGGCTCGGCCTACCTGGCCCGCCAGGTCGGCCAGAAGTTCGCCCGCGAGATCTTCTTCCTGGGCGAGACCTACGACGCCGAGGCCGGTCACCGGATGGGCACGGTCAACGCGGTGGTGCCGCACGCCGAGCTGGAGCGCACGGCGCTGGAGTGGGCGGTCAAGATCAACGGAAAGAGCCCCACCTCCCAGCGCATGCTCAAGTACGCGTTCAACGCGATCGACGACGGGCTGGTCGGCCAGCAGGTGTTCGCGGGTGAGGCGACCCGGCTGGCCTACATGACCGACGAGGCGGTCGAGGGCCGCGACGCGTTCCTGGAGAAGCGCGACCCGGACTATGAGAGGTTCCCGTACTACTACTGATCACGCGGCCCGGGCCGGGGCCAGGTCGTAGCTGACGCCGGTGAGCTGCTCGGAGCGCTGCCACAGCTGGAGCTGGACGTCCTGGTCGCGAGCGCGGGCGCTGGGCTGGGCGCGGTCCGGGTAGCCGGTCCACTCCTGGAAGCCGCCCGGACCGTAGTAATCACCGCCGCGGACGGCCGGGTCGGCGGCCGCCCGGGCGATCGCGAGGGCGGCGATCTCGGGCGGCTGCAGCAGCCAGAACGTCAGCGCCCGCAGCCGCGGGCTGAGCACCGCGCGGGCGACCGCGGGCAGGTCGCGGCCGAAGTCGGTGCGGGCGTTACCGGGGTGGGCGGCCACCGCGATCGCGGCCGCCCCGGCCGCCGCCAGCCGCCGCTGCAGCTCGAAGGTGAACATCAGGTTGGCCAGCTTGGACTGGAAGTAGGCGTGCTGATAGCGGTAGCCGCGGTCGAAGTTCAGGTCGTCGAGGTGGATGGCGCCGCGCCGGTGGCCGACGCTGCTGACGGTCACGATCCGGGCGGCCGGCGCGGCCAGCAGCCGGTCCAGGACCAGCCCGGTGAACGCGAACGGGCCGAGGTGGTTGGTGGCCAGCGTGGTCTCGAATCCGTCGGCCGACCGGCGGAAGCGCGGGTTCACTCCCCCGGCGTTGTTGATCAGCAGGTCGAGCCGGGGGTACCCGGCCCGCAGCCATTGGGCGGCCGCCCGGACCGAGTCGAGCGCCGCCAGGTCCAGTTCCAGGGTCTGCACCTGGGCGCCGGGCGCGAGGCGGCGGAGCTGACCGGCCGCGGTGGCCGCCTTGGCTGGGTTGCGGCAGGCCAGGACCACGGCGGCGCCGTGGGTGGCCAGCAGCCGGGCGGTCTGGAAGCCGAGCCCGGTGTTGGCGCCGGTGACGACGGCGGTCTTACCGCGCAGGCGGGGCAGGCTGGCTTCGGTCCACCGCTGGCGCTGGGTCATGACTGCCCTCCACGATATAAGCGGGATGCGTGTCCCGCTTAATAATCGGGATGGGCGTCCCGCTTGTCAATTCTTTCTGTGGTTGGGTGGACGGGCGGCTCACCAGGGGACGATCTGGCCCTGGTAGTCGATGTACTGGAGGCCGCCGTGGCCGCGCTGGGCGTCGATGACGCTGACCAGGTTGGGGATGCTCTCGCCGATCGTGAGACGGGCGCCGGGGCCGCCGAGGCCGGTCTTGACCCAGCCGGGCGCGGTCAGCAGCAGCGTGCGCGGGTCGTCGCGGTGGCGGGCGGCGTAGCTGCGCATGAGCTGGTTGAGGGCGGACTTGCTGGCCCGGTAGATCTCGAAGCCGCCGCGTTCGTTGTTGGCCACGCTGCCCTGCCCGGACGACATGATCGCGATCGTGCCGTCGGGCGGCACCAGGCCGCCGAGGGTTTCGATGACCCGCAGCGGGCTGAGCGCGTTGGTGATCATCAGCCGCGCGAACTCCTCGGTGCTGACGTCGGCGCTGGTCGTCTCCGGGTCGTGCTGGGTGACGCCGGCGTTGACGAACAGCAGGTCGAACGTCCGGGCCGCCAGCCGCTGGCGCAGGGCGGCGGCCTGATCGGGCTCGTTGATGTCGACCTGCTCGATCTCCAGCCGGGCACCGGCCGTCTCCTGCAGGTCGTGCAGCGGAGTGCGGTCGCCGCCGCGGACGGTCGCCACCACCTGGGCGCCGCGTTCGGTGTACTCGGCCGCGATCGCGTGGCCGAGGCCGCGGGAGGCGCCGATCAGCAGCACGCTCGAGTTGGGCGAGGTCGGGCTCATGACTGCTCCTTCAGGTGGGCGGTGAGGCCGAACAGCTGCTCGGCGTTGCCGTGGGCGACCTTTTCCTGATCGTCCCGATCGGGCAGCGTGTCCAGGAAACTGCGGATGGCGGCCGGGTCGAGCAGGTGGAACGGGTAGTCGCCGGACAGCAGGATGCGGTCGATGCTGGTGAAGTCGAGCGCGTGCCGGAGCAGGCGCGGGGCCAGCATGCCGCTGCTGGCGATGTGGATGTTGGTGGCGAAGTACTCGGCCACCGGCCGGTCCAGGCTGGTCGCGACCTGGGAGAGGGTATCGGCCCGGTCGAGGAAGAACAGCAGCGCCTCGCCCCAGTGACCGAGGATGACCTGCAGGTCCGGGTGGCGGTCGAAGGTACCGCGCAGGATCAGGCGCAGCGCGGCCAGGCCCGCCTCGATGTGCCAGCCCCAGCCGAAGGTGGCCAGCCCCAGCTCGACGACGGGATCGAACCCGCGGTAGGAGGCATCCACGACCGCGTTCGGGGCGATCTGGGGATGGACGAAGACCGGCCGCCGGCGCTGGGCGGCGGCCGCCAGCAGGTCGTCGTAGGCAGGGTCGTCGAGCGGGCGGTCGCCGCTGCGGCCGTAGCACATGATCCCGACGTGGGCGGGGTCGGCGGCGGTCCGCTCGAACTCGGCCAGCGCCGCCTTTGGATCGGACAGCGGCAGCGTGGTCATCGCCCGCAGCCGGTCCGGGAACCGGCCGACGGTGGCGCTGGCCTGGTCGTTCGCGTCCCGGCAGAGCGGCCCCGCCTCGGCCGGCGGCAGCCCGCCGGTCCCGGGCGGGGCGATCGACAGGATCTGGACGTCGACCCCGGCCGCGTCCATCGCCTCGATCCGGCCCGGCCCGATGTCGGGCAGCCGGGCCGGCACCTCGCCGTGGTCGTTCAGCGCCAGGCTCTGGTCGCGGATATCCGGCGGCTGGGCTCGCAGCGCCTGGTCGATGCCCGAGCTGGTCCAGTGTTCCTCGATGGCGATGATGCGCATCGCGCTCCTTCTGCTCATGTTTCGCTGAGCGAAAGCCAGCATGCACGCTCAACCCTAGAAGGGCCGTCCGGGCTGGCAGGATGAGGGCATGAGCGACGCGGAAGCTCCGGCCGGCGAGCCGCGGCTGCGGGCCGACGCCCGCCGCAACCGGGCCCGGATCCTGGCGGTGGCGGTCGACGCGTTCGCCACCGAAGGGCTGTCGGTCCCGGTCCAGGAGATCGCGCGCCGGGCCGGAGTCGGGACCGGCACCGTCAGCCGGCATTTTCCGACCAAGGAAGCGCTGTTCGAGGCGATCCTGCTCAGCCGGGCCGGGCAGCTGACCGCCGAGGCCGCCGCACTGCGGGCGGAAGCCGAACCAGGCGCGGCCTTTTTCAGTTTTTTCCAGAAGATCATTGCCGAAGGTGCCGCCAATCTCGGTCTGGCCGAGGCACTGACCGGCGCCGGTTACGACCTGGACGCGGCCGCCCGGCGCGACGGGGTCGACCCGATGACGGCGCTGGCCCAGCTGCTGGACCGGGCCCAGCGGGCAGGCGCGGTCCGCCCCGACGTCGAGGTGGCCGACGTCAAGGCGCTGATCGGCAGCTGCCTGGCCCGGGCGGGCGACCAGGCCGCGCTGGACCGGATGGTGGCGGTGGCCCGCCAGGGGCTGCAGCCTCCGCTACCCTGACGCCTCAGGCGGGAGCTTCCACCGATGGCCGGTGCCGGTACTGGTGCGGGTCGACCCGGTTCGAGCTGGCCGTGAGCGGCTGGCCGTTGGTTTCCGGCGCCCAGAAGAACGAGGTCACCCCGCCGATCACCGAGACCGCGCCCATGATGATGAGCACGGCCGGGGTGCCGACCGAGTCCTGGATGGTCGGCAGCAGGAACGTGCCGAACGCGGCCGCCGCCCGGCTGGCGGCGGTGGCGACGCCGACTCCCGAGGCCCGGACCGAGCTGGGGAAGATCTCCTCCGGGTAGATGCCGGGCAGGATCGACATGATCCCGTAGGTGAACAGGTAGCCGAAGAAGCAGATCGCCCCGACGCCGGCCGGCAGTGAGCTGTGGGCGGCCGCCAGCAGCAGGAACAGCGCGCAGCCGAACATCGGCGGGATCAGGATCTTCCGGCGGCCGACCTTGTCCACGATGTACCAGCCGAGGATGGCCCCGCACAGCGCGATGATCGTGCCCAGCAGCGCGCCGAGCAGCGCGTTACCGCCCAGGCCGATCGACTTGAGGATCGTGGGCTGGAAGAACGTGAGCGCGAAGTACGGCAGCACGATCGCGCTCCAGAACGTGCAGGCGAAAATGGTCCGCCGCAGGTAGTCCTTGGAGAACAGCAGCCCCCAGTTGGTGCCGGATTCCTGCTCGTCGGCCACGTCGCCGAGGTCGTCGGTACCGAGGTCCTCGCGAAAAATGGCCAGCGCCTCGTCCCGGCGGCCCTTGCTGATCAGCCAGCGCGGCGATTCGGGCAGGCCGTGCCGCATGATCAGGCAGATCACGGCGGGCACGGCGCTGGCGGCGAGGATGAAGCGCCAGGCGCCGGGCTCGTAGGTGTTGATCAGGTAGCCGATCAAATACGCGACGACGTACCCGACGTTCCACAAGATCTCCAGGATGCCGAGGAAGTTACCTCTGGTCTTGGCCTGGGCGAACTCGCCGAGCAGGGGTGAGCCGATCGAGTAGTCGGCGCCGACCGCGAGCCCCATGATCACGCCGAGCGTGAAGACCTGCCACGGGGAGGTGACGAAGAACATTCCGATCGCGCAGGCCAGGAACACCGACAGGTCGGCGATGAACATCGGCTTGCGGCCGATCCGGTCGGTCACGTAGCCGAGCCCGATCCCGCCGAAGAACGTGCCGATCAGCACCGAGGCCGAGATCCACGATTCCCACAGCGAGGTGACGTGCAGCGCGTCGTGGGCGCGGCCGGCGAAGGCGGCCGCGAACGTCGCGAACACGAACCCGTCGATGAACATCCCGCCACCGGTGGCGGCGGTCAGTCTGCGCAGGAACCTCCTGGCCCGCGGGGTCAGGTCCCCGTCCTCCGCGGCCGTCCGATGGTCAGTCATTCATCCCTCCTGTCCGGAGGGCCATACCCCGCTTACATTTGTGCCACGCCTCGTTCACTCACCGGCAACATCACAGGCACCGGCCTCGCGATCATCGGAGTAGTACGGGGCTCGGCCGGCCCGCTGGGCCACGAACGACAGCACCAGGCCCACGGCGGCCAGCCCGAACCCGGCGCCGATCTCAACTCCGTTCAGCCCGCCGGTGGCCAAGGTGTAGATGATCACAAAGGCCATGAAGGCGGCGCCCAGCGTGGGCAGCACGCCGCCGATCAGGAACGTGGACGCGCTGCTGGTCAGCGTGCGCCGGTAGAACCAGACGGCGGTGCCCGCGGTCAGCAGGTAGAACATCGCGGCGATCAGCCCGAGGGTGCTGACGATGTCGGACAGCGCGGTGCCGATCGGGCCGATCAGGGTGGCCGCCCACAGCAGCGCGATGTTCAGCAGCCCGAACAGGATGGTCGCGTTCCAGGGCGTCTGGTGCCGGGGGCTGACCTGCCCGAACCAGCGCGGGAAGACGCGGTCGCGGCCCATCGCGAACGAGATGCGGGACGCGCTGACGATGGCGGCCTGCAGCGAGGCCAGGGTGCCGCCGAGCACCGCGACGATCATGACCTGCTTCCAGGCGCTGCCGCCGATCAGGTTGCCGGCGTAGGCGAGCACGTTGGCCGCGTTGTGCTGCAGGTCCTGGTTCGGCGCGACCCCCTGGAAGGCGAGGATGACCACGGCGTACAGCACGAACAGGAGCACCACGCTGGTCACCCCGGCCCGGCCCGCCTGCTTGCCCCGGGCCTCCTCGCTGACGTAGGCGGCGGTGTCCCAGCCCGAGTACAGGAAGATGGCCAGCAGGCAGCCGGAGACCAGCGCGCTGAACCCGCCCGCGCCGCCGATCGTGAACCAGGAGCCGGTCAGGTGCACGGTGTGGTGCAGGTGGTGGCCGTAGATGCCGACCACGGCGCCGACCGCGAACCCGATCAGCAGCCCGTACTCGAAGATGGCCCAGCCCCACTGGAAGCGGGCCGACAGCTTGATCCCGAGCGCGGCGATGACCAGCACGGCCAGGTCGAAGGCAGACCCGACGGCGGCCACCGCGTGCGCGTTGTTGGCGGCCGAGTCGCTGAAGAAGCTGAGCAGGTAGGTGCCGAGCGGCACGGTCAGGCTGGTGGTGCCGACCGAGTAGTACATCAGCATGATCCAGCCGGCGAAGAAGCCGGCGTGCGGGTTGAGCGCCCGGCCGACCCAGGAGTAGGTCGCGCCGGCGCTGGGCTGCCAGGCGTTCAGCCGCTGGTAGCCGAGGGCGATGCCGAGCATCGGGATGAAGCAGATCACGATGGGCAGGAACGTCGCGTAGCCGACGGTGGCCAGCAGCGCGGCCAGCGTGACCGCGATCGACTGGGTCGGCCCGGAGCTGGCCATGGCCATGATTACGACGTCGCCGGCCCGCAGGGCGCCTTCGTGCAGGCGGCCGGGCTGGTGCGGGGTCTGTTCCTCGGCGGGGGCACTGCTGGCGGGTAATGACATGGCGTGCCCCCGAGGTTGAACGATCTTCATTTTCAGAAATAACCCGCCACGGATGTCACGTCAAACCCCAAATGCCACCTTTTTCTCCGGGTTTCGCGGCGCCCGGCAAACCGGCCAATCAGTAGGATCGGGTATTCGATTCGCCGCGCCACCGGGCCTGAGCCGACGGGGAAGTCAGACGGTGTCACTGGACAGCGAGACCGGTATGGGTGAGACGCCGGGTACGGACGAGACCCGTGTTGCAGCTGGTGCGGACGGGGCGGCTGGTGCCACTGGTGCCGATCAGGCGGCTGTAACGGCTGGTGCGGGTGAGGTTCGGGGGCGGCACGCCGCGGCTGTTGAAGCCGGGCCCCCGGCTGGGCGCGGGCGGCGGCGGGAGGTCCTGCTGGCGGCGGGGGCCGCGGTCGCGGTCGTGCTGCTCTACCTCGCCTACTACGGTCAGTCGCGGGCGCTGGGGACCGACTCCGACGGCGCCGGCAACGTGCTGCAGGCCTGGGACATGCTGCACGGCAACCTGCTGTTGCGGGGCTGGTCGCTGTCGGACGTGTCGTTCTACACGACCGAGCTGCCCGAGTACATGCTGGTCGAGCTGATCCGCGGGCTGCACCCGATCGTGATCAACACGGCCGGGGCCGCCACCTACACGCTGCTCCTGATCCTGGTGGCGCTGCTGGCCAAGGGCCGGACGACCGGCGCGGCCGGGCTGGCGCGGATGGCGGTGGCGGCCGGGATCATGCTGGCCCCCGGCCCGACGTTCAGCGCCGGCAGCCTGCTGTCGTCGCCCGACCACGTCGGCACCCAGGTCCCGCTGGTGCTGATCTGGCTGCTGGTCGACCGGCTGCCGGACCGCTGGTACCTGCCGTGCCTGGTCGGCCTGCTGCTGACCTGGGTCGAGATCGCCGACACGATGGCCGTCTACGTGGGGGCGCTGCCGGTCATCGTCGTCGCCGCCATCCGGCTGTACCAGCGGCGCCCGTCGTGGCGGATCGACGCCGGCCTGCTGGTGGCGGCGGCCGCCTCGGTGCTGGTGGCCAGCGAGGGGCTCAAGTTCATCAACCGCATCGGCGGCTTCCACGTGGCCCCGACCCGGGCGGTGTTCATCCCCTCGGCCATGCTGCCGCACAACGTGTCGCTGACCGTCGAGTCGGTGCTGACGCTGTTCGGGGCCGACTTCTTCGGGCAGAAGCTGGGGGTCACCGCCGCCGTCGCGCTGCTGCACCTGGTGGGGCTGGCGCTGGCCGCCTGCGGGGTCTGGATCGCGGGCCGGCGGCTGCTGTCCAGTCCCGACCGGGTGACCCCGATCCTGTTCGTCGGCCTGCTCATCAACCTGGTCGCGTACCTGTTCAGCACCCAGGCGGCCGACCTGGGGGCGACCCACGAGCTGGCGGCGGTGCTGCCGTTCAGCGCGGCGCTGGCCGGCCGGCTGCTGCCCGGCCCGCGGCTGCGGGCGCTGCGGCCGGTGCTGCTGGCCGTGCTGGTCTGCTACATCGGCGCGCTGGGCTACCAGGCCACCCGCCCGCCCGGGCAGCCGTCGACGGCTGCGGTCGCGTCCTGGCTGACCGGCCAGCACCTGACGGCCGGCATCGCCGACTACTGGTCGGCCAACATCACCACCGTCGCCACCGGCGGCCAGGTCGAGGCCCGGCCGGTGGTGTCGTACTGCGGGCGGTTCGTGCCGGACACCTGGGAGTCCCGGGACACCTGGTACCGGGCCCCGAACACGGCCAACTTCCTGGTCCTCGGCCTGACCAGCGGGGCCGGCCAGAGCGGGGACGCCTCCCAGGCCGAAGCCCAGTTCGGCGCCCCGTCCCAGAACGTGCGGGTCGGGCTCTACGAGATCCTGGTCTGGCCGCACAACATCATGGGCTCGCTGCGGACGATCAGCACCGCCTGCCGTTAGGCCTCGGGGCGCCGGGGAGGGGCGCGGATCGGGGCGCGGGGCTGCGGATCAGGGCTCGGGCCAGTGGCCGGCGGCGGCGGCGCGGGCCACCGCGACGGCCAGGGTAGCCACGATCGTCGGGTAGCTGGCGCGGGCGGCGGTGTTCAGCTCGATCGTGGCGGCCGGTCCCACCGTGACGACCAGGCGGCCGTCGGCCAGCCCCTTGGTCATCCGGGCGGCGGCGTCGGCGTCCTCGCGGCCGCCGGCGTGGGCGGCCAAGACGTCCCGCAGCGCCTGGCGCAGGCGGACGAGCGCGTTGTACTCCGAATTCATCAGGCCGCTGTCCTCGGCCAGCAGGCCCTCCTTGCGCAGCCAGCGGACCGCGTCCTCCCGGGACTCCAGGGCGTCCGTGTCCGAGAACGACTGGAGCAGGGCGAGGGACTCGGCCACCTGGGGCTCTGGGTGTCGGCTAGGTGACGCTTCGTGAGGAGTTGGCATCTTTGCAGTATCGGGCACCAGCCGGCCGCCGGGCAGCAGATTGAGCGGAGCGGTACCGGGGCGGGGACCGGAGTACGGCGAGGTGCTGTCCGGTCACGGGAAGGAAAAGACCACGTCGGTGAACGGGCGCCACGGCGACTGCGCTTCTTGCTGTTATCAGGGATCGGTGGGGTGGCCGGCGGCCCACCAGGCGACCTGGGTGCGGGTGGCGAAACCGAGCTTGCCGAGGATGTTGGCGACGTGGCGGGCGGCGGTGGCGGGGGTGATGACCAGCTCGTCGGCGATCGCCTTGTTGGTGTAGCCGCGGGCCAGCAGGGCCACCACCTCGCGTTCGCGGGGGGTCAGCGGGTCCAGCGGGGGGCCGGCCGGGACCGGGCCGCTGAGGTCGGGGGCGCCCGGCTGGGCCGGGGCGGCGGGCTGGGCCTCGGATGTGGGCGGGGCGGGGCCGTTCGCAGTGGCGCCGTTGACCGGGACGTCGTGGGGGGCGCCGTTCAGGGGCGGGGTGTCGAGGGCGAGGGTGACCGCGGCGTCGGCGTCGAGGGCGTGCCCCTGGGCCCAGAGCTGGTCGACGGTGACCGGCCCGAGGTCGCGGGCGGCGGCCAGGAAGCGGTCGAGGCGGTTACCGGGCAACGGGGGCTGGCCGGCCGCTTCGCGCAGGGCGCTGGCCGCGGCGACCAGCCGGACCACCCGCTCGGGCTCCTTCTCGCGGACGGCCAGGGTGGCGAACGCCTCCAGGGCCCGGGTGGTGCCGATCCGGGAACCGGTGGAACGGCTGAGGCGGATGCTTTCGGCCAGGTAGCGGCGGCCCTCGGCCAGCTCTCCTTCGTCCAGGGCGGCGCGGCCGAGGCCGGCCAGACAGCGGGCCAGCTGGGGGCGGGAGTCGATCTCGCGCAGCAGCGGCAGCGCTTCGGTATAGCGGACGTGGGCCTCGCGAGGGTCGCCGCGCAGCCGGGCCAGGTCGGCCAGGCCGAGCAGGCCGCGGGCCACCCCCCAGACGTGATCGATACCGCGCATCGCCTCGATCGAGGCGTGGGCCAGTTCGCTGGCCTCCCGCAGGCGGCCGTGGGCGGCGGCCAGCGCGGCCTGGGTGCCGAGCGCGTAACCCTCGGCCCAGACGTCGCCGGCCGACCGGGCCTCGGCCAGCGCCTCGGCCGACCGCCGGGTCGCCTCCGGCAGGTCGCCGGTGTGCATCGCGCTCTCGGCCAGCAGGTTCAGCGCGGCCGCGGTCCAGAACGCCTGGCCCGCCGATCGGCACAGCTCCAGGCCCTCCCGGGCCGGAGCGTCGGCCGAGGCGGGGTCGGACGGCAGGGTCAGCTGGGCGCGGGCGACCAGGGCGGGCCCGCGCACCCCGGGCGGCACCGGGTCGACCGGCGCGGCCGGGTCGGCGGCGGCCTCCTCCAGGGCCAGGAACGCGTCGAGCCACTCGCCGCCCTCGGCGAACGCGCCCCGAACGATCCAGGCCGGGCTGATCGCGGTGCAGATCCGCAGCCCGGTCGCGGCGTCGCCGGCCGCCAGGCAGCGGGTCAGCACCTGCCACACGTTGCCCATCTCGGCGTCCCACCGGCGGAACACGTTGACCCGGGCCGACCAGGGGGCCTGTTCCCAGGCCATCCCGGTGGCCAGGTTCTGCTCGGCGACCCGGAGCGTGTAGTCGCGGAGGCGGCGCTCGAACGCGGCCGACTCCCCCACCACGTCCAGATGGGCGGCCGCGTACTCGCGGATCGAGTCGAGCAGCCGGTAGCGGGCCTGCCCGAGCACCTCCCGCTCGCGGGCGACCAGCGACTTGTCGACCAGCGCGGACATCACGTCGAGGACCTCGTCGGCCGGCAGCTCGTCGTCGGAGCACACCTGTTCGGCCATCTCCAGCGACCAGCCCGCGAACACCGACAGCCGCCGCAGCAGCGTCCGCTCGGGCCCGGTCAGCAGGTCGTAACTCCAGTCGATGGTGGCCCGGAGCGTCCGGTGCCGGGCCGGCGCGGTCCGGTCGCCGGTGGTCAGCAACCGGAACCGGTCGGCCAGGCGGGCGCCGATCTGCTCGACCGACAGCGCCCGCACCCGGGCGGCGGCCAGCTCGATGGCCAGCGGCACCCCGTCCAGCGCCCGGCACAAGGTGGCGACCGCCCCGGCGTTGTCCGGGCTGACCGCGAACCCCGGCAGCGAGGCGGCCGCCCGGTCGGCGAACAAGCTGATCGCCTCGGACCGGTAGGCGCTCTCGCCGGCGTTGGCCAACATGTCGTCGGCGGTCATCGTGAGCGGGGGAACCGTCAGCGGCGGCACCTGCCACACGTGCTCGCCCGCCACCCGCAGCGGCTCCCGGCTGGTGACGATCAGCCGCAGTCCCGGGGAGGTGGCCAGCAGCCGCTGGCAGACCAGCGCGCAGACGTCGATCAGGTGCTCGCAGTTGTCCAGCGCCATCAGCAGCGACCGCGAGGCCAATGCGTCGGCCAGGGTGTCCAGCAGCGGGCGGGACGGCTCCTCGCTGATGCCGAGCACCGACGCGATCCGGAACACGACCAGGTCCGGCTGGGTCAGGTCGGACAGGTCGACCACCCAGGCGCCGTCCGCGAACGTGTCGGCCGCCCGGGCGAGGACGTGCAGGGCCAGCCGGGTCTTGCCGATGCCGCCAGGCCCGCACAACGACAGCAGCCGGGGAGCCAGCGCCCGTTCCTGCTCCACCAACTGGAGCAGTTCGGCAACTTCGCGCTGACGCCCGATAAAGCTGTTCGGTGCCTGGGGCAAGTTGGTGCGAATCGCTGGTACCTCATCTGGAACCCGGTCGCTGCACGATCAGGATAAGCCGGGCCCTACGCAGTTGCGTGTAATCGCCGCTTGAAAGATACATAACCGCCTACATATTTCTGCTCATGTGCATTCCCCGGCGCCCCCATAGCGTCATTCAGCAACGGCTCCTAGGTGGGAAAACGTTGGGAGCAGCGCCGGCCAGGCGACCGTGCTGAGAGGGGTCAGCACGGTCGCCGGCTGGGCGTTTAGACGCGTCTGGGGCGTTCTGCCCCGATGGGCCGTCCGCGCCGGGCTAATCTGGCTATCTCCCGGGCGGCCGCCACGACCGGGAAAGCCACGGCCGGGAAGGAAGCGCGATGACAGCACGCTCCCGGCTGACCACCACCCCGGAGGCGGGCGGCGAGGAGCCGACGGCCGGCCGGGACCGGCTGACCCGGGCGCTGGGCTGGTTCGCGGCGGTGGCCATCACCGCCGCCATTGCCGACATGATCTTCGTGTCGCTGGCGGGCCCGAGCGCGGGCGTGGCCCGGATGGCGCGGCCGGGGGCCGGCCCGCCCTGGTGGCTCACCCTCAACCTGCCGGCCGGGCACGTGCTGGTGCTGCTGTGGGCGGCCGCGGTGGCCGGGGCGGCCGGAGTGACGGCCGGCCTGGTCGCCATCGCCCGCGGCGCCCGGCCACCGATGCGGCTGCTGGTGGCGGGATCGCTGCTGGCGGTGGCGGCGCTGACCGTGCTGCCGCCGGCCGGCTCGACCGACGCGATCAGCTACGCGATCAACGGCGAGATGGTGGTGAAGGGGCACAGCCCCTACGTGGAGACCCCGGCGCAGTTCCGCCGGACCGGCGACCCGGTCGCCCAGCTGGCCCCGCCGACCTGGGTGAACCAGCTGTCGATCTACGGCCCGCTGGCCACCGGGGAGGAGTGGGCGGCGGCCGCGCTGGGTCACCAGTCGGCCGCCCAGATCACGTTCTGGCTCAAGCTGTGGAACTCGATCGCGTTCGGCGCGGTGGTGCTGGCGCTGGACCGGACCCTGCGCAACAACCCGGCCCGGCGGGCCCGCGCCCATCTGCTGTGGTCGCTGAACCCGCTGCTGCTGTGGGGCATGGTGGCCGGCGGTCACATCGACGCGGTGGCGGCCGCGCTCGGGTTCGGCGGCCTGCTGTTGCTGCGGACCGGGGCCCGGGCCCCGCGCACGTTCGCGGCCGGGCTGCTGCTCGGGGCGGCCACCGCCTGCAAGATCACGTTCGGCCTGTTCGGGGTGGCCGCGGTCTGGGCCACCCGGAAGTCACCGGCCGCGCTGGCCGGGGTGGTGACCGGGATGCTGGTGGTCCTCGTGCCCGGGTACCTGCTGGCCGGCCGGCCCGCGGTCAAGGCGCTGGCGGGCCGGGCCCAGGGTGCCACCATCGACAACTTCTACCAGCTGCTCGACCCGTCGCTGCGGACCAGCGCGAGCGCCGTGTCCTCCTCGACCGGGCTGGTGGTGGTCTCGATCGTGGCCACGGTGGCGATGGCGGCGCTGCTGTGGTGGCGGCTGCCCGCCCCGGCCGGTTTCGACGAGCTGCCCGCCATCCGGCCCGCGCTCGCCCTCAGCCTGGCCTGGCTGTTCGTCTACCCGTTCCAGCGGCCCTGGTACGACGTGATGGCGATCTGCCTGATCGCGCTGTACCCGCTGTCCCGGCTGGACTGGGTGGTCCTGGTCCGGCTGCTGTTCCCCACCACCGTCTTCATCCTCGCCACCGACGTGCGGATCTGGCCGGCCTGGCTCAACACCGCGTTCGGCTACGACTGGCACTACGTGTCCCCGGCGGTCCGGCTGGCGGCCGTGATCGCGCTGGTGGCGCTATGCCTGCCCGGCCAGTTCCGGGCCCGGACAAATCAGTTACAGATAACGATCCGCCCGCTACCGGACGAATCCGGCTAACATCGGCCGCACCGGCAACCGTGCTTTCCTATAATTTTGCAGGTCCAACTGGGGGAAGCACACGACACTGACGAGGCCGGGCGAGTGACCGTAGAAAGCGCCGCCGACAGCGCCACGCCGACCACCCGTCCCGGGGTCCGCCGTCTGACCAGGCGGTTGACCGGCGTGCGGCTGGTCCACGTGGCCGGTGTCGGCGTGCTGACCGCGATCATGGCCGTCGGCTATTCGGTGTTCGCGCTGGTGCTGAACTACCGGCTGCAGACCTCGTCCTATGACCTGGAGATCTTCGACCAGGCGATCCGGTCCTACGCGCACTTTCACCCCGGCATCGCGCCGATCAAGGGCCTGCACAACAACTTCGGCGCCAGCTTCTCGATCCTCGGCGACCACTGGTCGCCGATCCTGGCCTCGCTGGCCCCGCTGTACTGGATCCACGACAGCCCGACCACCCTGCTGGTGGCCCAGCCGGTGCTGTTCGCGCTGGCCATCCCGCCGCTGTGGCTGTTCACCAGGCGGGCGTTCGGCGGCGGCCGCCGGGCCACCGCGGCCGCCTACCTGGTCGCGCTGGCCTACTTGCTGAGCTGGCCGATCGCCTCGGCCGAGGTGTTCGACTTCCACGAGGTGGCGTTCGCCCCGGTGCTGATCGCGATCCTGCTCGAGCGCCTGCAGGCGGGCAGGCTGCGGGGCGCGCTGATCGCGGCCGGGCTGCTGCTGCTGGTCAAGGAGGACATGGGCCTGGTGGTGGCCGGCGTCGGCGTCTACCTGCTGGTGTCGGTCCCAGCCACGGTGCGCCGGCAGCGCCTCGTCGCGCTGGCCATGATCGTGGTCGGACTGGCCGACACCTGGATCGCCACCTACCTGCTGATCCCGGCCTTCGGCGGGCACGCCAGCTACTACTGGGCGTACGGGGCGCTCGGCCACAACCTGCCCTCGGTGGCGGCCAACGTGGCCGCCCACCCGCTCAACGCGGCCAAGCTGATGATCACGCCGCGGGTCAAGCTCGACACCATGCTGTGGCTGCTGGCCCCGTTCTGCTTCCTGCCACTGCTGTCCCCGATCACCATCGCGGTCATCCCGCTGCTGGTCGAGCGGATGATGCAGGACCAGTTCGGCAACTGGTGGGTGACCAGCTACCACTACAACGCCTATCTGGTCATCATCCTGGCCTGCGGCGGCGTCGACGGCGCGGCCCGGCTCGGGCGCTGGCTCGGCCACGCCTACCGGGCCGGTAGACCGCGGGCGGGCGACGAGGCGCGGGCCGCTCAACTCGGCGGCAGCGTGGCCACGTTCGGCCTGATCGCGGCCGTGGTGATGGTCGCGGTCGGGGTGTACTCGGTGCCCAAGTTCGCGCTCGGGCAGGCGTTCCACCGGTCGTTCTTCCAGCGGACCGCCTACGAGCAGATCGCCGAGCAGGCGGTGTCGGTGGTGCCCAGCGGGGTCACCGTCGAGGCGGTCGACTACCTCGGCCCGCAGCTGGCCGACCGGGACAACGTGCTGCTGTGGGACGGTGACGGCGGTACCCCGATCTACGCGCCGTGGATCGTCGCCAACGTCGCCGTCCAGCAGTTCACGTTCCGGGGCGGGATCAAAGAGCAGGTCGCGCGGGTCGCACTGCTGCGCAAACACGGCTACCAGACCGTCTTCGAGCGGGGAGGCTACATCGTGCTGAAGAGCCCGACGGCGGGGGCTTCCCCGGGGCACAGCGGATGAGCGTGGGCGCCGAAGCGGAAACCACCGGCCCGTTCGCCAAACCGGGGACCGGTGACGGAGCAGCCGGCGAGGCCCGGCCCGATCTGGCCGGGCGGGTGCTGGCCTGGCTGTCGGTGCTGCCGACGCTGCTGGTGGTGGCCTACCTGCTGGCCGGGTTCGTGCTGCTGTTCATCGGCCACTTCACCCCGGTCCTGACGATCACGCTGGCGGTCCTGGTCGCGATCCCGGTGGTGTATTTCGGGCTGCGCTGGCTGCCGCCGGTGACGTCGGCCCGGGTCTGGCCGTACCCGGCTGCGTCGTCGTCGTCGGCGGGCCCGGCGCCGGAGCGGGCGCGGACGCCGTGGTGGGCGGTGGCCGGGGTGCTGGCGGTGGCGATCGCGTTCACCGGCTTCCAGGCCGCCTACCACTCGCAGTTCATCATCGTGATGCGCGACCCGGCGTCCTACTTCCAGTTCGCGGAGTGGATCTCTCATCACGGCTCGCTGCCGATCCCCCAGGACCGGGCCGCGTTCGGCCACTCCCCCGGCAGCCTGCTGGCCTTCAACAGCTTCGCCTACTACCAGGTCGGGACCCACGTGGTCCCGCAGTTCATGGCCGGCCTGCCGATGGTGCTCGCGGCCGCCATGTGGGTCGGCGGCGCCCACGCGGGCCTGCTGGTGGCGCCGTTGCTGGGCGGGCTCGGCCTGATCACGTTCGGTGGCCTGACCGCCCGCCTGGTCGGGCCGCGCTGGGCCCCGCTGGCCTGCCTGGCCCTGGCGACCGCGATGCCGCAGCAGTTCACCAGCCGGTCGAGCTACAGCGAGCCGCTGGCCCAGATCCTCTTCCTGGGCGGGCTGTGCCTGGTCATCGACTGCATCGCCCGGGAGCGGGAAGCCGGTGACCGTATCATCGCGGCGATCGGGGGTCTCGCCCTCGGCGTGACCGTGCTGGTGCGCATCGACGGGATCAGCGACGTGCTGCCGCTGGTGCCCTACTGCGCGCTGCTGCTGATCGGCCGGCGGCGGCAGGCGCTGCCGCTGGCGGCCGGGGTGGCGGTCGGGGCGATCTTCGGGCTGGTCGACGGGCTGGTGTTCTCCCGCCCCTACCTGGCCACCAACAAGGCGTCGCTCAAGCTGATCGCGGTGGCGGTGGTGCTCGTCGTGATCGTGACGCTGGTGGCGCTGCCGGTGTTCTGGAAACGCGGGGTACCGCGGATCAAGCGGGCGTGGCTGCCGAACACGGCGGCGGTGCTGATCGTGCTGGCGGTGATCGGGTTCGCCGTCCGCAACCACGTGCAGACGGTCCGCACCCCGGCCATCAAGGCCACCATCCAGTCGATGACCGCCTACCAGAAGTCGAACCACCTGCCGATCGACCCGACCCGGACCTACGCCGAGTACAGCCTGCACTGGGTGTTCTGGTACATCGGGGTGCCGGTGGTCATCCTCGGCACGGTCGGGGCCGCGATCCTGGTCCGCCGCTGCCTGCGCGGCCAGGCCCCGCTGTGGACGCTGCCGCTGATCACGTTCCTGTGGGCGATCGTGACGTTCCTGTACCGGCCGTCGATCACCCCGGACCAGCCGTGGGCCAGCCGCCGGATGGTGCCGACGGTGCTGCCGGGCGTGATCCTGCTGGGCGTCTGGGGGTGCGCGTGGCTGGTCGGCTGGGTGCGCGGGCGCGGCCCGGCCTGGCACTGGGGGCGCGGGCTGACCCGGGCGTCGGCCGGCTTGACCGGGGTGGTGCTGGCGGCCGCGATCCTGGTGCCGGCCGCGATCCCCACGTTCGGGCTCGGCGTGGCCAAGGGCGGCCCGGTCGGGTACAAGCTGACCGCCGACGGGATGGCGTTCAAGACCACCTACTGGGGCGAACTGGCCGCGGTCGACGGCCTGTGCGTGTCGATTCCCAAGAACGCGACGGTGGTGTTCATCGACACCCCGGCCGCCGACCGGCTGACCGAGGTGGTCCGCGGCATGTGCGGGGTCCCGTCCGCCCGCATCACCCCCGAGCACAAGTCGACCGGCGTCGCCCAGGTCAAGCAGACCATCCGGTCGATCGAGAAGATCGGCCGCACGCCCGTCCTGCTGGCCGGGACCCCCGGTGAGCTGCAGTACTACACCGGCGGGAGCACGAAGCTGGTCATGAAGCTGAAGACCGACATCGACGCCAGCACGCTGATGTACGTGCCCCGCACCACCATGACCTACCGGCTGAACGTCTACCGCTGGGAGCCCAACTCGTGACCGCCTACCCCGACGCCCGCCAGGCCGTCCCCGAATCCCTCGCCGCCGAGTTGCCCGCCGACGAGCAGGCCGCCGGGGAGCAGGCCGCGCCCTACGTCTCGATCGTGCTGCCCTGCTACAACGAGGAAGGGCACGTGGCCGACGAGGTCGCGCGGATCTGCGCGGCCATGGACGCCAGCGGCTACCGCTACGAGCTGCTCGCGTTCGACGACGCCTCCAGCGACGGGACGCTGGCCCGGCTGTACGAGATCGTCCCCCGATACCCGAACATGGAGATCATCCCGTTCCAGCGCAACGGCGGCTCCGGCACCGTGCGCCGGATCGGCACCCAGCGGGCCCGGGGCCAGATCGTGGTCTGGACCGACGCCGATATGACCTACCCCAACGAGCGGATCCCTGAGCTGGTGCAGATGCTCGAGCTCGACCCGAGCGTGGACCAGGTGGTGGGGGCGCGCACCAGCGAGCAGGGTACCCACAAGTTCCTGCGGGTGCCGGCCAAGTTCATCATCCGCAAGATCGCCGAACGGCTGACCAACTCCAAGATCCCCGACCTGAACTCGGGGCTGCGGGCGTTCCGGCGCGAGGTCGCCCAGCCCTACCTGCGGCTGCTGCCGCCCGGGTTCTCCTGCGTCACCACGATCACGGTGGCGTTCCTGGCCAACCAGCACGACGTGCGCTACGTGCCGATCGACTACGCCAAGCGGGCGGGCACCTCCAAGTTCAAGTTCGTGAAGGACGCCTACCGGTACATCCTGCAGGTACTGCGGATGGTGATGTACTTCAACCCGCTCAAGGTGCTGATGCCGGTGGCGCTGTTCCTGCTCGGGCTGGGCATC
>Ga0213875_10000741_pt1 | contig 24687 bp, 23 predicted proteins | sample BarmaccomBMRX_R8_FD_160105 | JGI IMG/M metagenome (GOLD analysis project Ga0213875, IMG submission 160105) | Root-associated microbial communities from Barbacenia macrantha in rupestrian grasslands, the National Park of Serra do Cipo, Brazil - RX_R8 | ecosystem: Host-associated > Plants > Roots... | reverse complement strand
CCTCCGCCCCCGCCCCCCCGCCTCCCGCGCTCCCGCCTCCCGCGCTCCCGCCTCCGTCCTCGCGCTCCCGCCTCCGTCCTCGCGCTCCCGTCTCCTGTGCTCCCGTCTCCCGCGCGTCCGCCGCCGACTACCACGTCCCGCCCATCCCACGTGCCAGCCCAGCCCCACGAACCCACCCGACCCCTTCCTAATCAATCTGTCCACAGATAGTCTGTCCACAGATCATCTGAGGACACGAGAGGGACCAGTCATGTGGGAGCACGAGCACATGTGGGAGCACGAGCACACGGTGGAGACCGGCGTCAGCCCGGAAGCGATCTGGGCCGTCCTCAGCGACCTGGACCAGTGGCCGCGCTGGGACACTTCGATGGAGCAGGTCACCCGGCAGGGCCCGTTCGCGGTGGGCACCCGGGTGTCGATGACCCCGGCCGGCCAGGAGCCGATCGTCTCCACGATCGTGGCCATCACCGAGCCGGAGTATTACGCCGACCGGACCGACTTCGGTCCGGTGACGCTAGAGTTCAGCCACCGCCTGACCCGGCTGGACCACGGCGGGACGCGGATCACCCATCGCCTCGAGATCACCGGCGACGGCGCGGCCGAGCACGGGCCCCGGCTGGGCCCGGAGATCACCGCCGACTTCCCCGAGGCGATGTCCGGCCTGCTGGCCGCGGCGGCGGCATCATCGACGATATGACCAGCGGTACGTCCATCGACGGGCCCGATTACAGCCCGGGGTTCTGGCTCTGGCACGCCACGCTGCGCTGGCAACGGGCGATCGCGGCGGTGCTGGCGCCGCTGGACCTGACCCACGTGCAGTTCGTGCTGCTGTCCTGCGCCTGGTGGCTGAACGGCCGCGGCCAGGTGCCCAACCAGCTCATGCTCGCCCGGCAGGCCGGCACCGACGTCAAGATGACGTCGGAGGTGGTCCGCAAGCTGGAGGCCAAGGGGCTGGTGGCCCGGGAGACCGACCCGCGCGACACCCGCGCCCGCCGGATCCGCATCACGCCGGACGGGGTCGCGGTCGCGGTCCGCGCGATCGCCGAGGTCGAGGCGGCCGACCGTGCGTTCTTCGCGGCAGCGGCCGAGCCGGGGGACGCCGGGCTGGACGGCCAGCAGATCGCGGCGCTGCTCCGCCGCCTGGCGCAGGCGCCGCAGCCCTAGTCCTGGTCGGGCGGCTGCCCGCGCCAGTCGACGCCGATCCGGTTCAGCCACCGCTCTTCCTCAGCCGTCACCCTCGACAGCCGCGCGTCCTCATTGATCCGCCCCTTCTGCGCCCCGCCGGTGACCGCGTGGTGCGGCACCGAGGGGTCGCCCTCTTCGATCACGAACGCTTCGAAGCGTGGTGGGTACCGGATCAGCACGGCCCGGCCGCACTGGGGGCAGTGCCACTCCTGGGCGTCGGCCGCGGTCGTCCCGATCGGCACCATCTGGTGTTGCTCAGGCACGGTGCCTCCTTCCGAGGCACCACCAGTTACCCCAAATGGGACGGCCGTACCCGCCAGCGGAAAACCCGGGGAAATCAGCTGGACGACGCCCGCCGCAGCCAGGCGTCCGGGTGGCTCAGGGCCGGTGAACCGTCCCGTCGCGGCCACAGGTGCAGGCCCCGGCTCGCCTCCTCCATCAGATCGGAGGGCGGGACCGCCAGCACCGGGCAGTGCGCGTGGGCCAGGCAGTAACGGCTGACCGAGCGGTGCAGCCACCGTCGCAGGCCGCGGCCGCCGGTGCCCACCACCAGCAGGTCGTCCGGCTGGTCGGCGGTGTTGACCAGGACCGGGCCGGCCGGGCCGCGGACGACCAGCGGCTCCACCGCCAGACCGTCGGGCACCCCGCCGAGGCCCTGGTCGAAGGCGTCGGCCAGCCGCGCCTGGGCTGCTTCACGCCAGATGTGGCGCAGCGAGTACACCGGCTGCCGCCGTTCGGCCAGGTCGCCGCCGGGTGGCACCCAGGCGATGACCGGGACCAGCCGGGCCTGCTGCCTACGGGCCGCTTCGGTCGCAAACCGCAGCGCCTGCAGGCTGCCCAGCGAACCGTGCACCCCAACCAAGATCCGCCGCTCCGCGGACACGGGCCCTCGCCTCCTGCCTCGTACCGGATCCCTTCCATTGAACCCGGCAATCGGCCCGCGGGGGCGTCTCAGAACGGTTTTCTAACGACATCCTCACATCGGGAGGTCAGTTGTCGTCCCGCACCCCGACCTCGTCGATCCGGGCCAGCAGATCGGCCGGGTCGCTGTAGACCCGGTAGGCGCCGGCCCGCTCGAGTTCCTCCCGGCCGTACCCGCCCGACAGCAGGCCGATGCCGAGCGCCCCGGCCCGGCGGGCGGCCAGCAGGTCCCAGACGCTGTCGCCGACCACCATGGCGTGCCGCGACTCGACCCCCAGCAGCGCCGCCGCCGCCAGGAACAGGTCGGGGTCGGGCTTGGCGTGCCGGACCAGGTCGCGGGTGACCATCGGGGTGGACTCCGGCAGCCCCAGCAGCTTCAGCGCGGGCCGCGCGGTGATCGCGTTCCCGCTGGTGGCGATGGCCCACTTGACGCCCCGCGCGGTCAGGTAACCGAGCAGGTCGGCCGCTCCCGGCAGCGGCAGCACCGAGTCCATCTGGGCCCGGTACTCGTCCGCGTGGGCCCGCTGCAGCCGCTCGATCTCCTCCCGGCTCATCGACAGGCCGGTCTCCCGCAGCAGGGCCGAGACGAACAGCCCGCCGCTCATCCCGATGCGCCGGTGGATACGCCACACCGACAGGTCGATCCCGAGGTCGGCGAGCGCCGCCCGCCAGGCGATGACGTGCTGGTACACGCTGTCGATGAGCGTGCCGTCCAGGTCGAACAGGAACGACGGCGCGGGCGTCTCTGTGTAGCTCACCGGAGTGGTCATGCGACCAGTCTGCCCATCCTGGAGCACCCCCACCAGGCTGGCATCATGAAGATATGGACGGACGTGCAGCCATCGAGAACACCAGTTCGTTTGTCGCCCTCGGCGACAGCTTCACCGAGGGCCTGAACGACCGGGCGGCGGGCGGCGGCTTCCGCGGCTGGGCCGATCGCTACGCCGATCTGCTGGCCGCTGACCAGCCCGGCCTGCGCTACGCCAACCTGGCCATCCGCGGCAAGCTGCTGGCCGAGGTGACCGACCAGCAGGTGCCGCGGGCGGTCGAGCTCAGACCGGATCTAGTCAGCATCGCGGCCGGCGGTAACGACATCCTGCGCCCCGGCTCGGACCCGGACGTGCTCGCCCAGCGGTTCGACGCGGCCGTCGCCGACCTGCGCGGGGCGGGTGGCCAGGTGCTGCTGTTCACCGGGTTCGACCCCTCGGCGTTCCCGGTCATCCGGATGCTGCGCGGCAAGGTCGCGGTCTACAACATGCACCTGCGCACGATCGCCGCCGCCCGTGACTGCGTGCTGGTCGACCTGTGGTCGATGCGGGTGCTGGTCGACCGGCGGATGTGGAGCGCCGACCGGCTGCACCTCAACGCCGAAGGCCACCGGCGGGTGGCGCTGTTCGTGGCCGAGCAGACCGGGGTGCCGGTGCCCGAGGACTGGCGGGCGCCGATCGAGGACCAGGCTTACGCCGGGCAGGCCATCCCCGGGCAGGTGCCCCGCCCGGTGGCGGGGGCGGCCGCGGTGGCGGCGGCCGGGGCGGCCCCGGCCATGGGCCGCCTGCGGGCCCGGGTCACCGCCACCCGGGAGCGGGCCGACCGCAGCCTGGCCTGGATGAGCGCCCGCCAGCAGGACACCAGGTGGGCGGTGGAGTACGCGGCGCCGTGGGTCCGGCGCCGCCTCACCCGCCGCTCGTCCGGCGACGGTGTGCCGCCCAAGCGCCCCGAACTGCTGCCCTGGGACGTCGTCACCGGCCAATGAGGCCGGCCAACGAGGCCGGCCGGCCAGGTCAAGCGGTGAGGTCGGCCAGGACGTCCTCGATCCGGTTCAGCGCGCTGGTGATCCAGGGCACCGCGGCCGGGTCGGCGGCGGCCAGCGCCGTCTCCCGCTGCCGGTCGGTCTCGCCGTAGAGCAGGCCGGTGGCCACCCGCAGCCGCAGCGCGGCCGGGTCGTCCCCGAACGCGCTGCCCGGCAGCACCCCCATCCCGTACCGCTGGAGCAGCAGTCCGGCCAGCTCCTCGCTGGTGCGCACCCCGTGCTTGGCCTGCAGGCGGTCTCGCACCAGGCCGAAGTCCGGATACAGATAAAAGGCGCCCTGCGGGGAGGGGACCTCGGCCCCTGCGGCCGCGAACCGCTGGGCGACCGCCCGCGCCACCGCGCCGTGCAGCCGTCGGCTCAGGGCGATCCGCTCGGTCAGCTCGGGCGGGTCGCTGAACGCGTAGGCGGCCGCCTGCTGGATCGGCGCGGCCGGAGCCGACCAGATCTCGCTGCCGATACCGAGCAGCCGGTCCCGCAGCCCCTGCCGCAGCGGCTGGGCCAGCTCACCGCCCGGCAGCCGGGCCACCCCGATCCGCCAGCCGCCCAGGGCCAGGCCCTTGCTCAGGGCGGTGGTCACGATCGTCCGGCCCGGGGCGATGGCGGCCGGGCTGGTGAACGGCTCGTCCTCGGCGTGGATCAGGTCCCGGTAGATCTCGTCGGCGATGATGATCAGATCGTGCTCGGTCGCGACCTGGCACAGCTCCCGGATCGTGGCCGGGCGGGCCAGCGTGCCGGTCGGGTTGTCGGGCAGCGTGAGGATGACCGACCGCAGCGGGCGGCCCGCCGCCCGGGCGGTTTGGACCGCCGCCGCCAGCCCGGCCGGGTCGGGCACGCCGCCCTCACCGGCCCGGATGTCCACGAAGTGCGGCCGCGCGCCGATCAGGCTGGCCTGGGCGGCGTAGCTGACCCAGCTCGGCCGGGGGACCGCGACGTCGCCCCCGATCGCCAGCATCAGCGCGAACAGCAGGGCCTTGCTGCCGGGGCCGCACACGATCGCGGCCGGGTCGGTGTCCAGCCCGCGCCGCTGCCAGTAGCCGGCCGCCGCCTCCCGCAGGGTTGCTTCTCCGGCCACCGGGCCGTAGCCGGTCCGGCCGGTCGCCTCGGCCAGCGCCAGCCGCAGGGCCGGGTGCGCGGGCAGCCCGGCCTCGCCGAACGCCATCGGCAGGACCGGCTCGCCGCGCTGCTTACGGGCGGCCATCAGCTCGTTGGCGGCCAGCGTGGGGGACAGCGCGATCGGGACCGGCGGCGTCGCGGGCAGGGTGGCCACCGTGCCGAACGGGGCCTTTTCGTCATCTTGGTGGGGCGGTGGGGGCAGGGCAACGCGCATGGCGGTGGCCATGAGGAAAACAGCTCCTAGCTGCGGGAGAAACCAGCGGCGGGTACGGACGGCCAAAGTCTGGCGGCGCTGCCGGCAATGAAAGTCCACGGTGACTACCAAGTCACGAATACCTAGCTTCGCCGGTCGGAAGCATCAGGGCAAGACCTGATTACTGAGGCAGAGCATAAGGTTTACTTATGCTGGACCTGCATCGGCTGCGGCTGCTGAAGGAGTTCGCCGCCCGCGGCAGCATCGCCGCCACCGCCTCGTCGCTCGGTTACACCGCGTCGGCCGTGTCCCAGCAGCTGGCCTCGCTCGAACGCGAGGCCGGGGCGGCGCTGCTGGACCGGACCGCCCGGCGGGCCGAGCTGACCGACACCGGCCGGCGGCTGGCCGGGTACGCCGAGCGCATCCTCGCCCTGGTCGAGGAGGCCGAGGCTGACCTGTCGGCCTACGCCCAGGACCCGCTGGGGCGGGTGGCGGTCAGCGCGTTCCCGTCGGCCGCCGTCGCGTTCGCCCCGGTGCTGGCCAACCGGCTGCGCGCCCACCCGGGCCTGACCCTGCTGCTGCGGCAGGCGGCCGGCGAGGTCGGCCTCCGCCAGGTCCGCTCGGGCGAGGTCGACGTGGCCATCGTCGACGACTGGACCGGCCGCCTGGCCACCGCCGGCGACGGCATCCTGTCCTACTACCACCTCGTCAGCGACCCGCTGGTGCTGGTCATCCCCCTCTCCCACCCGGCCGCCGCCGTGAGGACCCCGGCCGGCCTGTCCGGGCTGCGGGGGGAGGCGTGGATGGCCGCCCCCGAGGGCGAGCCGTCCCGCCGGGCGGTCGACCGGCTGCTGACCGAGGCGGGGGTGGCGACCCCGGTGCCCTGGGAGTTCGAGGGCCTGGGGACGATCCTCAGCCTGGTCGCCCGCGGCATCGGTATGGCCATCGTGCCCCGGCTGGCGCTGGCCACCGGCGAGAGCCGGGTCGCGGTCCGCCCGCTGGCCGGCACCGACGCCCGCCGCGAGGTCTACGCGGTCGCCCGCACCGCCAGCGTCCGTCGCCCCTCGGTGTCGGCGGTACTGGGCGCCCTGCGGGCCGCCGCCACGGGTATCACCGAGACCGCTGGGTGAGCCTCCGTCGCGCCGCCCCGACCTTCGACCCACCCAGATACGGCTTGCCTACACAGATACGGCTTGCCCCCGCAGATACGGCTTGCCCCCGCAGATACGGCTTGCCCACGCAGATACGGCTTGCCTCCCGCAGACTTGGCATGTACTTTCTTAGTGGAAAGTAGATGCCAAGGAGAGCCTCAATGCGCGATGTGACCCGAGACCCGGCCGCGCTCGAGCGGCTGCGGGTGCAGCGGAGCCGGCTGGCCGACCGGCTGCGGCCGCCGTGGTGGTACGTGGCCGGCGCCGTCGTCGCCTGGGCGGTTGGCTTCACCGGCCAGTTCAGCCTGCAGTACCTGCCCCGGGTCGACTACTGGGCCGCCGGGGCCGCCCAGCTGGTGCTGTTCTGCCTGCTGCAGTGGGGCCTGGCCCGGTCCAGCGGCCTCAAGGTCGGGCCCCGGCCGCGGCGGGTGCTGCGCGACGGCCTGTTCTACTACCGCCCCGGTCGCCCCGCCCTGATCGCGATGCTGATCGTGAGCCTGGCCGTCGGCGAGACCGAGTTCCTGCTGATCCGCCACGGCCGGATCGCGGCCGCGGCCGCCGCCGCCGTCGCCGGGGTCGTGATCCAGGCGACCCTCCAGCTGGCCTGGCTGCGTGGCGTCCGCCAGGCGCTGCGGGACGGGGAGGCGGTGTGACCGCCGAGGCCAAGCCGGACCCGCTCATCCACCCGATCACCCGACTGTCGATCTGCGGGCTGCTGGCGGCCGGGGCGGACTGGGTCGAGTTCGCGGCGCTGCGCGACGCGGCCGGGATCAGCGACTCGGTCCTGTCGAAACAGTCCCGGGTGCTCGAAGAAGCCCACTACGTAGAAGTCCGCAAGGGCGCGGTCGGCCGCAAGCCGCGCACCTGGTTCCGGCTCACCCCCGCGGGCCGCCAGGCGGTCGAGGGACACCTGGCCTGGTTGGCCCAGCTGGAGCAGGCGGTCGCGGCCGGCGCCCAGGACGCGTCGGCGGCCCGGCCCGCCCCGGCCGCCGCCGACCAGCCCCGCCCGCTGCGGCCCCCGCTGCTCGGCAGCACCTGAGCCGCGCGCCCGCCCGGGCCGGCGGTTAGGCTGCCCAGGTGGAATTGGACCTGTCGGTGGACGCGGGGGCGCTGACCGCGATTCTGGTGGACGCGCCGTCGGTCAGTGGCGACGAAGAACAGCTGGCCGGGGCGATCGAGCGGGCGCTGCGGGTGATGCCGCACCTGAGCGTGCAGCGGTTCGGGAACTCGATCGTGGCCCGGACCAGCCTCGGCCGCCCCGAGCGGGTGGTGCTGGCCGGCCACATCGACACCGTGCCGATCGCCGGGAACGTGCCGTCGCACGTGGACGGGGAACGGCTGTACGGGTGCGGGACCAGCGACATGAAGTCGGGGGTGGCAGTCCAGCTGCGGCTGGCGGCCGACGTGGCCGAGCCGGCCCGGGACGTGACCTACGTGTTCTACGACTGCGAGGAGATCGAGGCCGAGCGCAACGGCCTCGGGCAGCTCAGCCGCAGCCACCCGGACCTGCTGGCGGCCGACTTCGCGGTGCTGATGGAGCCGAGCGGCAACGAGATCGAGGGCGGCTGCCAGGGCACCATGCGGGCCGACGTCACCGTCACCGGCCGGCGCGCGCACAGCGCCCGGTCCTGGATGGGTAGCAACGCGATCCACGCGGCCGGCGGCGTCCTCGACGTGCTGCGCGCCTACCAGCCGCGCGAACCGGAGGTGGACGGCCTGCGCTACCACGAGGGGCTGAACGCGGTCTTCATCAGCGGCGGGGTGGCCGGGAACGTGATCCCCGACCGGTGCGTGGTCACCGTCAACTACCGGTTCGCCCCCGACCGGGACATCGCCGCCGCCAGCGGGCACCTGCGCGAGGTGTTCGCCGACTGGGAGGTGGCGATCGTGGACGCCGCCCCCAGCGCCCGGCCGGGGCTCGGGGCCGGGCCGGCCGCGTCGTTCGCGGCCGCGGTGGGCGGGGCGCCGCGGGCCAAGCTGGGCTGGACCGACGTGGCCCGGTTCGCCGAACTGGGCATCCCGGCCGTCAACTACGGGCCCGGCATCTCCGAGATCGCCCACACCAAGGACGAGTACGTGGAGCTGGACCGCATCGCCGACTGCGAGGTGCGGATGCGCCGCTGGCTCGCCACTCCCTGACCGGCCCCGGAAAACCAGGAACCCGCTGACCCGGAGGTCAGCGGGTTCCGTGGCGAGGGATACGGGCTTACCGGCCTTACTTGGCCGGCCCGTCGACCAGCTTCACCGAAGCGGTCCTGGAGGTGCCCGAGGTGTTCTGGTAGGTGATCTTGATCGTGTCGCCCGGCTTGTACCCGGCCATGATCGTGGTCAGCGCGTTCTCGGTGGCGACCGACTTGCCGTTGACCCCGGTGATCACGTCGCCCACCGCCAGGCCGGACGAAGCGGCCGGCGTCCCCTGGTACACGTCGCAGATCAGCGCGCCGGACGAGGTGGTCGCGCCGGAACCGGAGCCAGAACCGGAACCGGAGTTACCGAACCCGCCGATCCCGCCGCTGCCGGAGCCGCCGCTGCCGGAGCCGGTGCCACCGGACCCGGTACCGGTCGACGTGCAGCCCTGGGACGGGTCGCTGACTCCGACGCCGATGAACGCGGGCAGGCCGATGTGCACGGTGGCGCTGGCCTTGCCCGCCGCGATCTGGCGCGCGATCGACAGCGCGGTGTTGATCGGGATGGCGTAGCCGAGGACCGAGCTGCTGGACGACGAGCTCGAGCTGCTGGCCGCGGTGTCCATGCCGATGACCAGGCCGGAGGCGTTGGCCAGGGGGCCGCCGGAGTCACCGGACTGGATCTGGGCGCTGGTCTGCAGCATGCCGTGCAGGGTCTCGGTGGTGTCGCTGCCCTCGTCGCCGGCCGTGATCGTCCGGTTGGTGGCGTTGATGATGCCGGGCGCCACCGTGGGGCTGCCGCCCTGGCCGCCCGCGTTGCCGATGGCCAGCACCGAGGTGCCCAGCTTGGCGGTCGAGGAGTTACCGACCTTGACCGTCTTGAGGTTCGAGGCGTTCTCCAGCTGGAGCAGGGCCACGTCGTCGGTCGCGTCGTAACCGACGACCTTGGCGGTGTAGCTCTTGCCGGTGGTGACCGGGGTGACCTTGATCGCGGTGGCGCCGTCGATCACGTGGTTGTTGGTGAGGATGAGGCCGTTCGAGTCGAGCACCATGCCGGTGCCCTCGGCCGTCTCCTGCTGGTAGTTCAGCGTGGAGGTGATGTCGACCACCCCCGGCTCGACCGCGGCCGCCACCTTGCTGGTGTTCAGGCTGGCGCTCGTGCTGCCGCTGTTCTGGCTGTTCGACGGGTTCGGCACCTCGTTGGAGGGGACCCCGGACGAGCTGCCGCTGCTACCGCTGTTCAGGCCCGCGGCCGCCGCCGCGCCGCCCGCCGCCGCCAGCACCGCCACCCCGACCAGGACGGCCAGGCCGCGGCGGCGGCGCCGGGGCGGCTCGCTGTACCCGCCGGCCGGGGTGCCCCAGCCGCTGTAGCCACCCTGGCCACCGGGCGGAGTCCCGTAGCCGCCGCCGTACTGCTGCTGGTAGCTCCCGGCCGAACCGTAGTCGCCAGGCTGCCCGTAACCACCCTGGCCACCCTGCTGACCGTAGCCACCCTGACCCTGCTGGCCGTAGGGGGCCTGCCCCTGGCCGTAGCCCCCGGGCTGGCCGTAACCGGGCTGCCCGTACTGGGGCTGCTGACCGTAGCCACCCGGCTGCCCGTACCCTCCGGGCTGCCCGTAGCCGCCCTGACCAGGCTGGCCGTAACCACCCGGCCCGGGCTGGCCGTAGCCGCCCTGACCCGGCTGCCCGTACCCCGCGGGCTGACCGTAGCCGGGCTGCTGGCCCTGACCAGGCTGACCGGGCTGGCCGTAGCGGCCAGCGGGAAGCTGCTGACCGTAACCGCCCCGGCCGGGCTGGTGCTCACCGGCTCCGGGCGCGACGGTGTCCTCGTCCCGTCCGAACGAAACCGTGTCGCCGCGCTCATCGTCGCCGAACGAGGCGTTGCTGTCCCCGCGCCGCCAGGGCGTCGTGTTGCCGCCCGGCTCGGCACCGTTATCAGGCGGCCCGCCGCTGTCCGGACCGTTCCCGGTACCGCTCTGGTCGTCCTGCATCAGTATCGCCCTCGCATTGGTAGACCGGGCCAGGAGGTCTCGCCCGGTTCTGCCCGCCCCCGGCGAACCGTCCTGGTTTCCGGCCGCCGCTTGCCAAACCTCAGTTAGCCATCCGTCCCTGAGGCTTAGCTGAATGCCCGCTTCAGGTTACGAACAGATGTCACCACCCGTGCCGAAACCTCCTGTACCCAGAAGTCACCGTCACCATCCTGCCGTAGCGGCTCCAGCTGCGCCGCCCCGATTCCCCGCCTGTTCACTTGGCCGGTGCCGCTCCGAGCACCACCGTCCCGGTCCGGTGCTGGCCGGCCCTGGTCTCCCAGCTCAGCTTGACCCGGCTGCCCGGCCGCAGGCCGGACACGCTCTGGGTCAGTCCGCTCGGGGTGCTCACCGGCTGGCCGTTGACCGAGGTGATGACGTCCCCGCTGATCAGGCCGGCGGCAGCGGCCGCGGTCCCGCACAGCACCCCGTCCACCAGCGCGCCCTGGCTGACCGGGGCGATCACGGCCGGCACGGAGGTCTCTGAGTTGTCGACCACGCAGGCGCTGCCGCCGCCGGACCCGGACGAGCCGCCGCCGGGGCTGATCTGGCCGCTGCCCGGCTGGTTGCCCTGGCCCGACTGCTGCCGTTCCTGCTGGCGCTGCTGAGCGGCCTGCTGCTGGGGGCTGCTGCTGTCGCTCGGCGGCACCAGCACCCCGAGGAATCCGGGCAGCCCGATCTGCACGGTCGAGCTGGCCTGGCCGGCCGCGATCTGGTAGGCGACCGACAGTGCGGTGTTGATCGGGATCGCGTAGCCGAGCACCGACGACGAGCTCTGCGAGCTGGAGGCGTTCGCGGTCGTCATGCCGATGACCTGGCCCGCGCCGTTGGCCAGGGGGCCGCCGGAGTCGCCCGACACCACGTCCGCGTCGGTCTGCAGCATGTTGTGCAGGGTCTCGGTCGCGCCGGTGCTCTCGTCGGTCGGGTTGATCGTCTTGTTCAGGCTGTTGATGATGCCGGCGGCGGCCCGCGGCAGGCCGCCCTGGCCCTCCGCGTTGCCCAGCGCGACCACCGCGGTGCCCAGCTTGACCTGATCGGAGTTGCCGACCGAGACCGGCTGCAGGCCGGCGCTGCCACTGATCTTGAGCAGCGCCACGTCGCGGGCGGAGTCGTAGCCGACCACGGTGGCCGTGTACTCCTTGCTGCCGGACGCCACCGCGGGCCGGACGTGGATGCTGTTCGACCCGTCGATGACGTGGTTGTTGGTCAGGATCAGGCCGTCCCGGCTGATCAGCATGCCGGTGCCCTCGGACGAGGTGCCGCCCGAGTAGGCGATGAGCGCGTCGATGTCGACCACCCCCGGGTCGACCTTGGCCGCCACCGCCGAGGTCCGCAGCGAGCCGCTGCCCACCACGTCGTTCTGCGGCCCCGGCACCTGGTGGGAGGACACCCCGGTCGGCGGCGTGTCCGAGTGGCTGGTCAGCCCGATCGTGGCCGCGCTGCCGAGGCCGACGGCCGCCAGCAGCACGAGCGCGTAGACGACCATCCGGCCCCGCCGGCGCCGGGACGGCTTGGCCGCCGGCTGCGCGCCGCCTTCCGGCCCAAAGCTCACCTCATCCGACGCGGCCGCCCCATCCGACGCGGCCGCCCCATCGGCCCCAGCAGTCTCGCCGACCCCAGCAGCCTCGCCGACCCCAGCAGCCTCGCTAACCCCAGCAGCCTCACTGACCCCACCAGCCTCACTGACCCCAGCAGCCCCGTCGACCCTAGCAGCCCCAAGAGCCCCAACGACCCCATCAGCCAGCCCGGCCCCGTCCGGTTCGCTGGAAACCCCCGCGGGACGGCCGTCAGCGCCTCGGCCAGTCTCGTCGTCCTGCATGGTCATCGCCTTAGGCCGCCGGAAGCGTACGCTCTTGTCCCTTTTCCTTCCCCGAACCAGGCGGCACTCTGCACCCTCCCTCAGGGTTCTTACAGGGGAGTCTCGGATCCGCCGTCAACGATCTTCGTGAAACCCGCACCACGTAATCGCCTTTACCAATGATGGTAGGCTCCGATGAACGCGATATGACGCGAGTACGGGGACAGCTTTTGTTAGCAAGGGGACTGAGATGACCACACCAACTCAGATGCATGAGCCGGGCCGAGAAAAGCCAACCCTGGACCGGCGCGAGGAAATGGCCGTGTCGGGCGAGGTGATGTCGCACGCGCCGTGGACCGGGGCGGCCGTGACCGGCGGGGTCGTGGCCCTCGGGGACTTCGGCTGGCACGTGATCGGCGGCCACTTCGGGACCGGCGGGGTCAGCGACGCGCTCGCCCTCGGCATCGTCGCCTTCCTGACCGTGGCGGCGTCGGGGGCGCTGCTGCGCGACCGGTCCGGCCGCGCGATCCGGTGGGCGCGCGCCAACCCCTGGCGCTTCGCGCTGCTGCCCGGCGTGGCGGCCGCGGGCATCGTGTTCGTGCTGTCGGTCCTGCTCGGCGGCGGCATCATCGGCCCGATCCTGGCCGGGCTGTGGCACGGCGCGGTGACCTTCGGGCTGACCGGCGCGGTCGGCAGCTACGCCCGCCACCGCCGCCCGGCCTCCCGGATCTAGCGGCCGCCGTCGCCCGGCGGCGCTCGTCGGCTAAGAGCCAGATCCGTTCATCAGCTTCACGCCCCTGGCCAGCGACGCCTGGGTCACGCCGCCGTAGACCCGGTCCACGATCTTGTGCTGGGCGTTCAGGAAGAACGTCTGCGGCAGCGCCGACACCCCGAACGCCCCGGCCGTGGTCGCGGCCGGGTCGGCGGCGATCGGGTAACTGACCCCGGCGTCCTTCGCGAACTTGAGCGCGGCCGCGCTGCTGTCGTTGGTGTCCACCCCGATCACGGTGACGGTGCCGTGCTGGGCCTGGTAGAACCGCGCCATCAGCGGGGTCTCCTGGCGGCAGGGCACGCACCAGGAGGCGAAGAAGTTCACGATCAGCGGCCGGCCCGCGTAGGCCGCCAGCGACACGTGCCCGTTCGCGTTGTTCAGGTCGGCCAGGTCGAACGCGGGGGCCTGCTGCCCGTGGGCGGCCTGGGCGGAACTGGTGCTGCCGGAGCCCCCCGACCCCGAGCCACCTGAGGCCGATCCGGGCGACGCACCGGGACTGGACACCCCGGCGAAGATCCCCAGCGCCACGATCGCCGCCCCGCTGACCCCGAACACCGCCGTGGTCACCTTGTGCTCGGCCATGCTCCGGCGCAGGCGGGCCACCCGGTCCCGCACTCCTGCTGGCATCGGCGTACTCCTCGGTCCGGCCTCGGCCACGACATCTACTACTCGCTGTCGGCCACGACCAGGCTAGCCGTCGGCCGCGACCACTGGCAGCCGGACGGTGGCCCGCAGGCCCGGTTCGGCGTCTTCCAGCCAGGCCCGGCCGCCGTGCGCGAGCGCGGTGGCGCGGACGATGGCCAGGCCCAGCCCGGCCCCGCTGACGTCACCGTCGGGCCGGGCGCGGGCGTCGTCCAGCGTGGTGAACCTCTCAAACGCCCGTTCCGCCTGCGGGGCCGGGATGCCCTGGCCGTCGTCGGTCACCGTGACCAGCACGGCGTCGCCGGCCGGGCGGGCCGCCACCGTGACCCGGCTGCGGGCGTAGCGGACCGCGTTGTCGACCAGGTTGACCAGCATCCGCCGCAGCGCCTCGGGGTCGCCGGTCACCGGGCAGGGGGCGGGCGCGTCGGCCACCACCGCCACCGGGGCCTGGGCGTAGCCGGCCGGGATCCCGCACACCAGCGCGGCCACGTCGACCCGGCGGCCGGCCGCCCGGGCCTGGCCGCCCGGGCCGCCGCCCTCTTCCAGCCGGGCCAGCGTCAGCAGGTCCTCGGCCAGCCGGGACAGCCGCAGGGTGTCGGCCAGCACGTCCCGGGAGGTCTCGGCCCACTCCTGGCTGTCGGGGTGGTCGAGCGCCACCTCGAGCTGGGTCCGCATGCTGGCGATCGGGCTGCGCAGCTCGTGGGCGGTGTCGGAGACGAACTGCCGCTGCCGCTGCTGGGCGGCGGCCAGCCGGGACAGCATGTCGTTGAGCGTCACCGCCAGACTGTGCACCTCGTCCCGGGCTTCCGGCACCGGCAGCCCCTGCGGCCCGCCCGCCGCCGTGACCTGCTCGGCCCCCCGGCGCAGGGCGGTGATCGGCCGCAGGGTGGACCCGGTGATCAGCCAGCTGACCCAGATCATCAAGATCAGCAGCAGCGGCGTGCCCACCAGCAGCACGTGGGCCACCGTGGTCAGGGTGTCGTGCACGGCCTGGTCGGACACGGCCGCGATCACGGTCTCGCCGCGCTTGCCGGGCACCGCCACCACCCGCAGCAGTTCCGGCAGCCCGAACGGGCGGCCGTCGAGCTGGATCCCGGCGCCACTGCGGCCGAGGGTGGCCGCCTGCGAGGTCGGCAGCAGCGGGACCAGCCGGTCGGCCCCGGCCGAGGCGGCCACGATCCGGCCCTGGGCGTCGACCACCTGGACGACGGCGATGCCGGCCGCGACCGGGACCGGGTTCGGCAGCCGGTTGGCGTCCACCAGCGCCGCCACCTCCTGCCCGGTCTGCCGGGCCGAGTTGTCGGTGCCGTCGTCGAGGGTCAGGCTGAGCGAGGTCATCAGCAGGATCGCCAGCCCGGCCAGGGCGACCGCCAGCCCGGCGGCGGCGGTCAGCGTGAGCCGGCCCCGCAGGCTCCGCCGTCGCCACCAGCGGGCCAGCCCGAACACCGGTCAGCCGCCGTCCGTGGCCAGCCGGTAGCCGGCCCCCCGCAGGGTCTGCAGGGCGGCCCGCCCGAACGGCGCGTCGATCTTGCGGCGCAGGTAGCCGGCGTACACCTCGACCACGTTGAGGTCGGCGCTGTCGGAGGCCTCCCACACGTGGTCGAGCAGCTCGGACTTGGGCACCACCTGGCCGGCCCGCCGCATCAGGTACTCCAGCATCGCGAACTCGCGGGCGGTCAGCTCGATCGCGGTCGGGCCGCGCTGGACGGCCCGGGTCCCCGGGTCCAGCGACAGGTCGCCGGCCCGCAGCACGACCGGCCGGGGGGCGGCGCCGCGGCGCAGCAGCGCCCGCAGCCGGGCCGCCAGCACCACGTAGGAGAACGGCTTGGTCAGGTAGTCGTCGGCCCCCAGGTCGAGCCCGTCGGCCTGGTCGTACTCGCCGTCCTTCGCCGACAAGATCAGCACCGGCACCCAGTTCTCCTCGGCCCGGAGCCGCTCGCACACCTGGTAGCCGGACAGCTTGGGCAGCATCAGGTCCAGCACCACCGCGTCGTAGGCGCCTTCCCGCGCCAGGTGGAGCCCGTCGGCCCCGTCGTAGGCGAGGTCGACGGCGAACCCCTCGGCCTTCAGGCCCCGCTGGACCGCGCCCGCGAGGCGCCGCTCGTCTTCCACCACCAGCACCCGCACGCCCCTAGTCTGACCCACGGGACGGGCCGACCGGACATCGGTTTTCCCGTCTCAGGGTGGCCTCAGCGATTCTCAGGGTCACCTCAGTACTGGTCTGGCAACGTACAAGGGGTAGACATAGAGGCGTGAACAGTACGGGTGAGGCGAAATGAAGCAGCTGACGGGGATGTCACGCAGGGCCCGCTGGGCGGTGCCGGCCGGAGCCGTGGTCGTGGTCGGCGGAGTGCTGGCCGGGTCGTTGATCTCGGTCGCGCAGGCGGCCCCGGGGCTGCCCGCCAAGACCCCGGCCCAGCTGCTGGCGACGCTGGCGGCCAAGCCAGCCACCCCGCCGCTGACCGGGACGGTGGTGGAGACCTCGTCGCTGGGGCTGCCGTCGCTGCCCGGCACCTCCGACCCGACCTCGATCGCGTCGCTGCTGACCGGGTCGCACACGATCCGGGTCTGGTACGCCGACCCCCAGCACTTCCGGCTGTCGGTGCCGCAGAGCATGAGCGAGAGCGACGTCATCCGTAACGGCAGCAACGCCTGGCTGTGGGAGAGCAACCAGAACACCGTCACCCACGTGGCGATCCCGGCCCACGGTGCTAGCAAAACCCACGGCGCCAAGCAGGCGATGCCGACCCCGGCCGCGACCCCGCTCACCCCCCAGCAGGCCGCCCAGGACGTGCTGGCCAAGGTCGGCCCGACCACCACCGTCCGGGTCGACAGCAACGTGACCGTGGCCGGCGAGGCCGCCTACCAGCTGGTGCTGGCGCCCAAGAGCAGCAGCTCGCTGATCGGCGAGATCCGGATCGCGATCGACGGCAGCAAGGACGTGCCGCTGCGGGTGCAGGTGTTCGCCAAGGGCGGTAAGACCCCGGCCATGCAGGTCGGCTTCACCTCGATCTCGTTCGTCAAGCCGGCCGCCGCCAACTTCGCGTTCACCCCGCCCGCCGGGGCCAAGATCGAGCAGCAGACGCTCGGCGATCAGCCCAGCCAGAGCAAGAAGGCCCCGACCGGCGACGCCTCCATGATCGGTAAGGGCTGGCTGGCGGTCGCCGACCTGCCCAGCTCGGTGGTGACCGACGGCACCATGGCCCCCGCCCAGCGGCCGAGCGGCTCGGGCCTCAGCGGTGACAGCGGCGAGGTCATCAACGCGCTGTTCAAGTCGGCCACCCCGGTCAGCGGTTCCTGGGGCAGCGGCCGGCTGGTCAAGACCAGCCTGGTCTCGATCCTGATCACCGACAACGGCCGGGTCTTCGTCGGCGCGGTCACCCCGCAGGTGCTGTACTCGGCCGCCGCCCAGGCGGCCAAGTGACCCAGGCCGTAGCGACAAACGGCCTGACCAAACGATTCCGGGGCGGTCAGCTGGCCGTCGACCGCGTCGACCTGGCGGTGCCCGGGGGTTCGGTCTACGGATTCCTGGGCCCCAACGGCTCCGGCAAGACCACCACGATCCGGATGCTGCTCGGCCTCGCCTACGCCACCAGCGGTGCGGCCGAGCTGCTGGGCGTGCCGATGCCCGCGGGCGCCGGCCGGGTGCTGCCGCGGGTCGGGGCGCTCATCGAAGGTCCCGCCTTTTATCCATTTCTGAACGGCCGCGACAACCTGGCCCGGGTCGACGCGGCCGACCCCCGGGCCGACCCGCGGACCGCCCCCGCCCGGATCAGCGGCGCCCTCGACCGGGTCGGGCTGCTGGCCGCCGCGGGCAAGCGGTTCCGTAACTACTCGCTCGGCATGAAACAGCGGCTGGCCATCGCCGGGGCGCTGCTGATGCCGCGCGAGCTGATCGTGCTGGACGAGCCGACCAACGGGCTCGACCCGCAGGGCACCCGCGAGGTCCGCGCGCTGATCCGCGAGATCGCGGCCGACGGCACCACCGTGTTCGTCTCCTCCCACCTGCTGGCCGAGGTCGAGCAGGTCTGCTCGCACGTGGGCGTGATGCGCACCGGCCGCCTGGTGTTCCAGGGCCCGCTGGACGAGCTGCGGCGGACCGGCGCCGCCCGGGTCCGGGTCGAGACCAGCGACCCGGCCGCCACGGCCGCGGTGCTCAAACAGCTCGGATTGCCCGATCCGCAGATAACCGGGGCCGAGGTCAGTGCCCAGCTGGGCGATATTCAGATTGAAAAGGTGTGCGCGGACCTGGTTCACGCTGGGATCGGCGTCCGCGGTCTGGGGGTCGTGGCGCCCTCACTCGAGGAGTTGTTCGTCGGCCTGACCGGAGAGGGGTTCGACGTCGATGGCTGACCAGGTGGTCACCACAACCGGCCAGGCGGGCCACCCGGCCCTGCCCGCGGCCGGCACCCCGCCGGGCGTGACCCGGGCCTGGTTCCGGTTCTTCCGCTCTGAGCTCCGGCAGGTGTTCGCCCGCCGCCGCAACGTGATCCTGCTGGCCGTGGTGTCCCTTTTCCCCATTCTGATCGGGGTTGGGCTGCGGCTGGCCTCCCATCCGCACAGCGGCGGCGGCGGCAGCGGCGGCCTGGCCTTTGTCACCGAGCTCACCGGCAACGGCGTGTTCCTCAGCTTCATCGCCCTGTCGATCCTGCTCACGCTGGTCATGCCGGTGGCGGTGGCGGTGATCGCGGGCGACTCGATCGCCGGCGAGGCCGGCTACGGCACGCTGCGCTACCTGCTGGCGGTGCCGTCCGGGCGGACCCGCCTGCTGGCGGTCAAGTACGCCTCGATCGTGGTGTTCGCACTGGCGGTGACGTTCCTGGTCACCGTGGTCGCGCTGATCATGGGCGCCATCTTGTTCCCGATCGGGCCGGTCACGCTGCTGTCCGGGACCACGGTGCCGCTGGCCGAAGGCATCCTCCGGCTGTTCTTCGTCACCCTGTACGTGTCGGCCGCGATGGCCGCCCTGGGCGCGATCGGGCTGGCCTTTTCCACCCTCACCGAGCACGCCATCGGCACCATCGCCGCGCTGGCCATCTTCGTGGTGGCCAGCGAGGTCTGCGACCAGGTGCCCCAGTTCGCGGTCATCCAGCCGTACCTGCCGACCCACTGGTGGAACTCGTTCGACGCGCTGCTGCGGGTCCCGGTCGACTCCGGCACCCTGCTCAAGGGGCTGCTGTCGTTCGCGGTCTACCTGGTCCTGTTCGGCTCGCTGGCCTGGGCCCGGTTCACCACCGCCGACGTCACCAGCTGAACGACCTCCGGTCCGCGCTGCCCACTGACACCACACCTGGGCTGCGCCCCGCGTCTCGGCTGGGCCCTGCTGCCGAGGCTGTGCCCCGCCATCGAGGCTGCCCCGCCATCGAGCCTGCGCCCCATCACCCGGCCGGGCCCCGCGCCCCGCTTTCGGCCTCTTCCGCATCCTGCCGCTCCCGCCCGCCAACTATCGAAAAGTTTCGAAAATTGTTTTGTTGACTTGCGGTGAATTCGGTGCGTAGCTTGGGGTGAAGCGGTTTACGTCGATAGATCGGGGCCGAATTCCGCTGTCTGACTGCCGCTCGTGACATCGCGATGGTGCCTGCCCCGAAAGAGGCCGCATGAATTTCGGAAACCGGATGACCAGGCGTGCCCGGATGCTGAAGTACCTGGCGATGGTGGCCGCGGTGACGCTCGCGGTGCCAGTGGCGGTGCTGTCCTCCGGCGGGCGGGGCGGCCCCGGAGCCCGGGCCGCCGCCCAGGCCGTCCCGATCTACCTGAATCGTGCCTACAGCCCGGCCGAGCGTGCGGCCGACCTGGTCTCCCGGATGACCACCGCCGAGAAGGCAGCACAGATGGACAGCAGCCGGGCGCCCGCGATCGCCCGGCTGGGGGTGGCGGCCTGGGGCTGGTGGAACGAGTCGAACCACGGCGTCAACGCGTCCACGCTCACCGCCAGCGGGAACGCCACCACTCTGGTCAACACCACGTCGTACCCGTCGGACCTGTCGATGGGCAGCACCTGGGACCCCGCCCTGGTGTACGACGAGGCCCGGCAGATCGGGGCCGAGGCCCGTGAGGTGTCTCCGGGTAACACCGAGAACCTGGACTTCTACGCTCCGACGGTCAATCTGGCCCGCGATCCCCGCTGGGGACGCGACGACGAGACCTGGAGCGAGGACCCGATCCTCACCGCCGACCTGGCCTCCCAGTACGTCGACGGCCTCCAGGGCGAAACCCCGGAAGGTCAGCTGCCGCCGTCGGCGCACGGCTACTACCAGGCACTGGCCACCCTCAAGCACTACGCGGCCAACAACACCGAGGACACCCGGCTGACCGGCAGCTCCGACATGGACCAGCGGACGCTGCGCGAGTACTACACCGAGCAGTTTACGCAGATCATCGCCCAGAGCCACCCGGGCTCCATCATGAGCGCCTACAACGAGGTCAACGGCGTGCCGGCCCCGGCCAACGTCCAGCTCATCGATGAGCTGGCCCGGGAGACGTTCGGGTTCGGCGGCTACTTCACCTCGGACTGCGACGCCGTCTACATCATGCAGGCCGGGCACGACTGGACCCCGCCCAACTCCACCACCCCGGTCAATCCGTACACCCGGTCCGCCTACGCCAACTCGGCTGGCGAGGACCTGGAGTGCAACGCCGGCTACCACGACAGCTACGACTACGGGAACACGATCCCCACGGCCCTGGGCCAGCACATCCAGACCCTGACCGACACCTACAACATCGGGGACGTCGACACCTCGGTGGTGCGCCTGTTCACCGCCCGGATCGAGACCGGCGAGTTCGACGCCGAGTCCGAGGTGCCCTGGGTGGCGCAGGCGCGGGCCGAGCTGGGCGGCACCACCTGGGTCAACAGCGACGCCAATCACGCCATCACCGAGACCCCGCAGCGGCTGGAGCAGGCCCAGCGCAGCGCCGACGAAAGCCTGGTGCTGCTGAAGAACTCGCCCGTCGCGCAGGCCGGCGGCCACCCCAACCCGCTGCTGCCGCTGAAGATCCCGCACTCCGGCCCCTACAAGCTCGCGGTCATCGGCTACTACGCACACCCGCAGTCGCTGTACCTGGGCGGCTACTCCAGCACCCAGGCCGCGTCCGGGGCCGCCAACAACGTGGACAGTTACGCCGGGCTCAAGGCCGCCGTCCACGCCATCGACCCGCAGGCCCAGGTGGACTACTACCCGGGCGTCACCGGCGGCACGACCGGAGCCACCTTGACCACGGTCGATCAGGCCTCGGTGGCCGCCGCCAAGAACTACGACGCGGTGGTGGTCGTGGCCGGCACCGACCAGACCACCGGCTCGGAGGCCAACGACCGCACCTCGCTGGCCCTGCCCGGCGCCCAGGCCTCGATGATCAGCCAGGTCGAGGCGGCCAACCCGGACACCGTGGTCTACCTGGAGACCATGGGCGAGGTCGACACCAGCTCGTTCGCGGGCACCACCCCGGCGCTGCTCTGGAGTTCCTACAACGGCCAGCGTCAGGGCGCCGCCCTGGCCGACGTTCTGCTCGGTCAGGTCAGCCCGAGCGGGCACCTGCCCTTCACCTGGTACGCGGACGCCAGCCAGCTGCCCCCAATTACCGATTACAACATCCGTCCCACGGCCACCACGGACGGGCGGACCTACCAGTACTTCACCGGCAGCGTCAGCTGGCCGTTCGGATACGGGCTCAGCTACGCCAGCTTCCGGTACTCACCCCTGAGCGTCAGCCGCACCCACGCCGACGCCAACGACACCGTGACCGTCAGTGCGGACGTCACCGACACCAGCCGGACATCCGGGGCCACGGTCGCGCAGCTCTACGCGACCACCCCGGATGCCCCCGCCGCGCTCCAGCTCCCGGCCAAGCGGTTGCTGACGTTCCAGAAGGTGACGCTGGCGCCCGGGCAGACGCGACGGCTGACGTTCGCAGTCAAGGTACCCAGCCTGGCCTTCTTCGACGAGAGCACCAACCGGTACGTGGTCGACGACGGCCGCTACGGCCTGCAGCTGGGCTCGTCCAGCGCCGGCATCGCCCAGCAGGCGCTGGTCACCGTGACCGGCGCCCTGCGGCCGGTCCCCTCAGTGGTCACCGTCCAGCCGGTACTGCCGGGCGACGCGGCCGCCGGGGTGGCTCAGCGGGTGTTCTTCCCGGTCGGGGCCACGATCGATGGGCAGGTCACCGTGTCCCTGTCCGACCAGAGCCTGTACGGCTACATCACCAAGGGTCAGAGCACACCGCTGCCGGCCGGCATGACCGTCCGTTATCGAAGCGACCGCCCGAGCGTGGTGAGCACCCATGGCTCGGTCCTCCGCGCGCTGGCGGCGGGGCCGGCCACGATCACGGCCGTGGTGACGTACCACGGTCACACGGCTACGGGCACGTTCGTGGTCGACGTCACCAGCTGAAGTCTTCTTCCCAGAACTCGGTGATGCCGCGGGGCGACGGCGTGTTCCGGAACGGCCCGCCGACCCCGTCCGGGTCCCGGGTCGGGGTGCTGGCCGAGCCGGCCCGGGCCTCCTCCTGGCCGCGCAGCTCGACCCGGCGGATCTTGCCCGAGATCGTCTTGGGCAGGTCGGCGAATTCGATCCGGCGCACCCGCTTGTAGGGGGCCAGCCGGGTCCGGCTGAACGCCATGATCGACTGGGCCACCTCGGCCGACGGCACCACCCCGGCCACCAGCGTCACGTACGCCTTGGGGACCGCCAGCCGGACCGGGTCGGGCGACGGCACCACCGCCGCCTCGGCCACCGCCTCGTGCTCGATCAGCGCGCTCTCCAGCTCGAACGGGCTGATCCGGTAGTCGCTGGCCTTGAACACGTCGTCGGTCCGGCCCACGTAGGTGATATAGCCGTCGTCGTCCCGGGCGGCGACGTCGCCGGTGTGGTAGTACCCGTCCCGCATGGCCTCGGCGTCCTGCTCGGGGTCGCCCTGGTACCCGGCCATCAGGCCGAGCGGCCGCTGGCTGAGGTCCAGGCAGATCTCGCCCTCGGTGGCGGGCTGGCCGCTCACCGGGTCGATCAGGGCGATCTGGTAGCCGGGCAACGGCCGCCCTATCGAGCCGGGCCGGACCGGCTGGCCCGGGGTGTTGCCGGCCTGGGCGGTGGTCTCGGTCTGGCCGTAGCCGTCCCGCACGGTGATGTCCCAGGCCTGCCGGACCTGGTCGATGACCTCGGGGTTGAGCGGCTCGCCGGCCGCCAGGCACTCGCGCAGGGCGGTCACGTCGGCGGCGGCCAGGTCGGCCTGGATCAGCATCCGCCACACGGTCGGCGGCGCGCAGAACGTGGTCACCGCTTCCTGGCCGAACACCCGCAGCAGGTCCCCGGCCGAGAACCGGTCGTACCCGAACACCAGCGCGGTGGCCCCCGCGTTCCAGGGCGCGTACACGTTGCTCCAGGCGTGCTTGGCCCAGCCGGGGGAGGAGATGTTCAGGTGCACGTCGCCCGGCTGCAGCCCGATCCAGTACATGGTGGACAGGTGGCCGGCCGGGTAGGAGGCGTGGGTGTGCTCGACCAGCTTGGGCTGGGCGGTGGTGCCCGAGGTGAAGTAGAGCAGCAGCGGGTCGCTGGCCCGGGTCACCCCGTCCGCGCTGAACTCAGCCGAGGCCCGCCAGGAGTCCGAGTACGCCAGCCACGTCCCCGGCGCCGGCGCCGCCGCACCCCCCACAGCCCCGCCGGCCTCGGCCGGCTCAGGGGTCGCACCGCCCACGGTGGGCTCGACCGCGATCCGGGTCCAGTCGCCCGGCACCTCACGGAACTTCGGCACGTGAGCCGACTCGGTCACCACGTGCCGGACGTCGCCGCGGGCGATCCGGTCGGCCAGATCGGCCGGCCCGAGCAGGGTCGACGTCGGCACGATGATCGCGCCGAGCTTCATCGCGGCCAGGATGACCTCCCACAGCGGCGCGATGTTGCCCAGCATCAGCAGCAGCCGGTCGCCGCGCCGCACCCCCAGCTCGCGCAGCCAGTTGGCCACCTGGTTGGACCGGGCGGCCATCTCCGCGTAACTGACCCGGGTGCCGGCGTCGGCGGTCACGATGCGCAGCGCGGTCCGGTCCGGGTGCTCGGCCGCGATCGCGTCGAACCAGTCGAGCGCCCAGTTGAACTCCTCCAGCGCAGGCCAGGCGAACTCGGCCCGGGCCGCGTCGTAGTCGGACCGGTGGCGGAGCAGGAGGTCGCGGGCGGCCCGGAAGGCGGCCGCGTCGCTGCGGCGGTCTGTCATGGCAGCCATGTTGCCAGGTTGCGCCGGGCCATCGCGACTTGGCGGTCGCGGCTAGAGGTTCTTGAGGATGAGCTCTTCGCTGGGCGAGCGGCGGCGGCCCTTGCGCTTGCGGCCGGCCGGCAGCGGGCGCCGGGTGGCCAGGAAGAAACTGAACAGGCCGCTGCGGAAGCTCCGTTCCCAGCGGTCGTCGTCCAGGCCTTCCAGGTCGGTCGACCCGCTCTGGATCGCGGTCACGTTGACCAGGATGTCGATCCCGCCCAGCTCGGCCACGGCCTGGCTGACCGCCTCCCGGCAGGTGTCCTCGTCGGCCAGGTCACCGCGCATGGTGACGCAGCGCCGCCCCTCCTGCTCGACCAGGGAGGCGGTCCGGGCCGCGTCCTCGGCGGGCTCGTCGGGGGCGTAGGCGATGGCGATGTCCACGCCCTCCTTGGCCAGCCCGACCGCGATCACCCGCCCGATCCCGGCGTTCGCCCCGGTGATCAGCGCCCGCGACCCACGCATGAGCTGCCGGGTCGGCTTGAGGAAGTCCACCCGCGGCCGCGGCGTTGGCACTTGCGGCGGCCCCCCGGCGGGCGGCGGCTGGCCGTCCGGAGCTGGCGTCATGTCGTTCCCCTCCCTGCCCCCGGACGTCTCCGACCGGCACCGCCCCCGGCTGGTCTGAGCGCCACCCTAGCCGGATCAGCCCGTTTGCGGCGACGCCGGGGACTTTCGGGGCTCATAGCTGACTCAGAAACAACGCTCAGAACCGG